>Ga0187882_1003538_pt1 | contig 13327 bp, 12 predicted proteins | sample June2016WEW_19_1_3_FD_132991 | JGI IMG/M metagenome (GOLD analysis project Ga0187882, IMG submission 132991) | Peatland microbial communities from SPRUCE experiment site at the Marcell Experimental Forest, Minnesota, USA - June2016WEW_19_150 | ecosystem: Environmental > Terrestrial > Soil >...
GAGCCGAATATAGCGAAGAAGGCCCGGTTTGTGGGGATGCAGGGAAGTATCCGCAGGGGCTACGGCGAGAAGTCGAAGCCGGAAAAGGAATATGACGTTGTTTCGTTTGTAAAGGCGGCACAGACGGTCTTCACTGCCGACTGGGATATGACTATTACACCATTAGATACCTGCGGGCTGGTAACACTGCGAGGAGATAAGTACAGGAAAGTGCTGGACTGCAACAGCCCAATAACGAAAATGATAATTGAAAATTACTATGTGTGGACAAAAAGCGGCAATATGAACGAGGGGCAGGTGGGCAGCAAGAGTTCGACGCTGTTTGATACCGTGGCGATTTACCTCGCGACGAGTCACGATTTAATAAAAATGGAAAAACTCGGCATTTGCGTTACTGACGAGGGGTACACAGATATAGACGGCAAGGCGAAGACAATAAACTGCGCGATGAAGTGGAAAAATCTCGGAGCATTTGAAGATTTCCTCGTCGAACGGCTGACAAGCCCCGTCGGGCTGGCGGATGCAAACAGCAATTAATTGGAACCCTCGGGCCAAATATCGTCAGGCAATATAAGAAATAACCGACACGATTTTTCAGCGGTCAAAGAGCGAAGGGGTATCGTCTTCGGCGGAAGGGGAGGGGTAAATGACGAGTAAATCCGGCGTGATGACGGCGCCGGCACTGAGTTTGTGCGGCTGGAGACGGCCGGAATCCATAATGTGCTCGACGAGAACGCCCTTAGCAACGAGGTGATCAGAAATAAGCCGGCGGTGGCACTTCCAGAAGAGTTTTTCGGCGCACATAATGGCGGAGGTTTTTTCGGAGGCGATAGACAAAAGTTTTTCAACCGCCAGAGAAAACGGCCCTGTTTGCATGTAATCGGCATAGTGGCGAAAGGCCGGGTGCGTGAGACCGGGATTGAGAGAACCAGCGAGATTGGGACCTGACCTTCGCCCGCCGAGGTCTTCGAGCCAGACGTATTCAAAGCCTGAGGCTGGCAGGGATTGTTCGAGAGACTGGCGATTGAAATGCGGGAACCTGCGCGAGCCGGGGAAACGCCTGATATCGACGATGACTTCGATTTTGAAATCACGGAGCAGGGACAGAAATTCATCGAACGGCCTGGTGGAATGGCCTATGGTGAATAGTTTAATTTTAGACGCGCTTTCTTCGAGCATAGTGTTTTATTATACGCATATAACTGTGATATTTTCAGCAGAATAGGCATTTTATCTTAACGATTTAGGCAATTTCCTTATTTTTCTTCCATAGCGAAACGTTTTATACTGCATGAAGGCGCTGGGATTATAGTTCAATTTTTTGAAAAAAACTTAGAAAATCTTGAACATAGGGTGGGGGGGTATGGTAGTAATACTACCGAAAGAATAGGACAAGTATGAAACAGTCGACAACACATGAAGAACAATTGCAGTTTTTGAAGAAAATCGAAGGCCAGGTCGCCGGAATCCAGCGAATGATTAAAGAAAAGAGGTACTGCGTCGATATCCTGATGCAGATACGCTCCTGTATCGGCGCACTGCACAGGGTCGAAGGGGAGGTATTTAAAAAGCATCTCGACGGCTGTGTCGCCGGTGCGCTGAGGGGCAAATCCGATACGGAAAAACAGAAAAAAATAGATGAAGTCATCGAATTGCTGGATAAATTCAGGAGGTAAGAATTTTCTTGTGTGACGGGTTTAAACCCGTATAAGATAAAGCTCTCGGATGAATAAACTAAGCGAGAACTTGTTTCGAGGAAATATGCGATGAGAACGGGCATATTAACAATGTCTCTGGCGACCGCCGTCATTATCCTATTGCCGTATGCTTGCGCTTTTGGCGAACCTAATGAAACAAACAGCTTTCTGACGCTGAAAGATTATCTGGGATATGCCGAGTCGCACAACGCGGGATTAAAGAGCAGCTATCAGCAATGGATGGCGACAACGGAAGGGGCTGTTCAGGCAAAGTCGCTTCCCGACCCGCAGGTTACATACGAATACTGGACGAAACAATCGGACCTGCAGATGAAGCAGACGGTAGGCGTGATGCAGACGTTCCCGTGGTTTGGCAAGATTGACGCGAGAACTCAGGCGGCAACAAAGGAAATATCGGCAGCACAACAAAAATACCAGACGGCGCGCTTAGCGTTGTTCAAAGAAATAAAGGAGGGTTTTTACGAATTTGCCTATCTTGCCGGGGCGATTGATATAGCTAAAGAGAACCTTGAGCTAATGAGGCATTTCGGGGAAGTCGCACAAACGAAGCATATGACGGCTGAAGCGAGTCATCCTGACGTGATTCGTGCGCAGGTGGAGATAGCGAAACTGGAGGATGTTTTGCGGGGGTTGAACCAGCTGCGGGAGCCAACAGTAAGCCGGCTTAGGACGGCACTGACCCTGCCGGCGGATGCGAATCTGCCTTGGCCAAAGGTTGATGAATTCAACGCGGTTGAGCTGGATTATGAGCAATTAACGAACATATTAAGGCAGAAGAATCCGGAGCTGGCGAGCTTGAATTATGAGGCAATGGCCGCGGGGAGCAAAATTACACTTGCGGAAAAGAATTTTTATCCGGATATAGGTGTGGGGGTGAATTGGGAAGATATGGACAGTCGCGGCGGCAGAGACGGCGTCGCTATGGTATTTCAGGTGAATTTGCCTTTGTGGCGTGACAGCTACCGCGCCGGAGAAAGACAGGCACAAGCACAAAAGGCGAGCATCGAGCAGCAAAAGATTGAAACAGAAAACGTTCTTTTGACAAAAGCGTCACAGGCATATTATGAATACAGGGACAGTATCCGGAAGATAAGATTGTACCGTGACACGCTGATACCAAAGGGCAGGGAGCTGCTGCGGTCGTCGGAGGCGGCGTATCGAGAAGGGACAATAGATTTTTTGAGCCTGATTGACGCACAGCGGACTCTTCTGGATTATCATTTGTCTTTACAGCGGGCGATTGCAGATAATCGGCAGAAATTAGCAGATTTAGAAATGCTGGCGGGAACGGAACTGAATTAATAATGAAGGGGTCATAAAATGAACGTTACAAAAATAATTGTATCAACTATGATTTTGGCATTGGCTGTTGGTTTTGCGGGCTGCAAAAAGAAAGAAAGCCCGGCTACACCAGCCAAAGAGATGCCGATGGAAGGTATGCAGAAGCAGGCGGCAATGACGGCAGCAGAGTCAAATAATACAGCGACAACGGCAATGGGTTCAATTGAACAGACGACTTGCCCTGTATCGGGGGACAAAATCGACAAGAACGTCTTTGTGGAATACAAGGGCAAGAAGGTTTATTTCTGCTGCTCAAGCTGCAAGGCAATATTCGATAAGAACCCGGAGAAATACGTGGCGAAGCTGCCGCAGTTCGCGAAATAAACCGAAATTATCGCAAAAGGAACCAGAACAATGAAAAGACGTGCGATTATCATCGGCGTGATTATTGTGGCGGCGATTGTCGGGGTTTTTATACCCGGCCGATACAATAACACACAACGCAAAGGAACCATTTCGGAAACAGCGAAGGATTTGTATTATTGCCCGATGCATCCGAATTTCACTTCGGACAAGCCCGGCGAATGCGGAATTTGCGGGATGTCATTAGTGAAAAGGGAAGTGAATCGCCCGGAATCTCCGAAACAGGCCGCGGAAAGAAAAATACTGTATTATCGCAACCCGATGAACCCGGCAGTAACTTCGCCTGTCCCGATGAAAGACCAGATGGGAATGGATTATGTGCCGGTATATGAAGAAGAAACTGCCCAGGCACAGACGTCCGGCGTTTACATAAGCCCTGAAAAGCAGCAGTTAATCGGCGTAAAAAAAGGCAGAGTGGAAAAGAGGAAACTGACAGGCGAAATCCTGACAGTCGGAAGGGTTGCGTACGACCCGGCGTTGTTTACCGCGCAGCAGGAATATCTGCAGACGTTCAAAAGCAGCCGGACGATACACAAGGACGAAGGTTATATAGATGAGCAGTCGGGAGCCCTTATAAAATCAATGAAACAAAAGCTGCTGGCTATGGGAATGAGCGAGGGTGAAATAACCGGGCTGGAAAAAGGCGGTCAGCCGCAGCAGAATCTGTATCTGCCCACCAGTGAAGACAAAAACGTCTGGGTATATGTAACGATTTACGAATACGAGGCGGAGCTGGTCAAAACGGGGACACCCATTGAGGTCCGGGCGATAGCGTATCCCGGCGAGGTTTTCGAGGGGCAGGTTGTCTCGGTTACTCCCATACTCGAAGCGGCGACCCGGACACTGAAAGTCAGGGCGCTGGTGGATAATACCGAAAACAAGCTCAAGCTTGAGATGTTTGTCAACGTGGTGATAAAGTACGACCTCGGAGAAAAACTTGCCGTGCCTGAAGAAGCGGTTATGCACGCGGGAATACGAAATATAGTTTTTGTCGTAAAGTCGGAAGGCCATTTTGAGCCGAGAGCTGTAACACTTGGCTCAAAAGCACAAGGATATTACGAGGTGTTAAAAGGATTGACGGAAAATGAGGAGGTCGTGACATCGGGCAACTTCCTGATAGATTCGGAGAGCAAACTGAACGCAGGTTTCAACAAAGCAGCGGAACCAAACAAGTGAAGGCATCGGGGCGACGATGATTGGCAGAATAATAGAATTTTCCGCTAAAAATAAGTTTATCGTCATCTTCTTTGCGATCGCGGCGATAGTCGGGGCGGTATATTGCATAAGGATTATGCCGTTAGATGCGATTCCGGATTTGTCGGACACGCAGGTAATAATCTACTCTAAATGGGACAGAAGCCCGGACATTATCGAGCAGCAGGTAACGTATCCGATTGTTACGGCGATGCTCGGCGCGCCGAACGTGCGGGCGATACGGGGCTTTTCGGATTTCGGATTTTCATACGTCTATATAATTTTCAAGGACGGGACGGACATATACTGGGCGAGAAGCCGGGTGGTGGAATACCTGAGCAAAATTACCGCCAAACTCCCTCAGGGCGTGTCGGTTGAAATCGGGCCGGACGCGACGGGGCTGGGGTGGGTTTATCAATACGCCCTGGTCGATAAAACCGGCAACAACAGTTTGGCGGATTTACGAAGTTTTCAGGATTGGAATTTGCGATACTCGCTGCAAACCGTGCCCGGAGTCGCGGATGTCGCGGCGGTGGGCGGTTTTCAAAAGCAATACCAGGTCAACGTCAACCCCAATGCGCTGCTGTCATACAATATCCCTATTACGAAAGTCGTCGAGGCGATAAGGCAAAGCAACAACGACGTGGGCGGCCGGCTGATAGAGATGTCAGGCACGGAATATATGATTCGGGCGAAAGGGTATGTAAAATCACCCGCGGACTTGGAGAACACGGTTATAGGAACAAATGAGCGCGGGACGCCTATCTTAGTGAAAAATGTCGCGGATGTTGTAATCGGGCCTGATATACGACGCGGGGTAGCGGATTTGGATGGCCAGGGGGACACGGTAGGCGGAATCGTGATAATGAGGCAGGGGGAAAACGCGCTCAACGTAATCAATCGCGTCAAGGCCAAAATCGAGGATATAAAGCCGTCGCTGCCTAAAGGCGTCGAGATAGTTACGACATACGACCGCTCAGACCTGATTAAACGGGCAATCGACACGCTGAAACATCAGCTCATCGAGGAAATGATTATCGTAAGTTTGGTGATACTGATATTTTTATGGCACTTCCCGTCGGCAATCATACCGATAGTTACGATACCCATCGCGGTTCTGTTGTCGTTTATCCCGATGTATGGCATCAAGCTGACATCCAATATTATGTCGCTATCTGGTATCGCGATATCAATAGGAGTGCTGGTTGATGGCGCGATTGTGGAGGTTGAGAACGCTTACAAAAAACTGCAACTGTGGGAGGCGGGCGGGCGCAAAGGTGATTTTCATATTATCCGGCTGAACGCCTTAAAAGAGGTCGGGCCATCGGTATTCTTTTCGCTGTTAGTCATAGCGGTCGCGTTTTTGCCGATATTCACGCTGGTTGACCAGGAGGGGCGCCTCTTCAAGCCGCTGGCATACAGCAAAAACCTCGCGATGGCAATCGCGGCAATTCTGGCGATAACTCTCGACCCGGCGATACGGATGCTTTTCACGCGGATGGATTACAAACATTTTAAGCCGGCGTGGCTCTCGAAATTATACAACGCGATTACCGTAGGCAAATACTATCCCGAAGAGCAGCACCCGGTGAGCAGGAGATTATTCGCGATATATGAGCCGGCGTGCAATTTTGTTCTTGAGCATCGCAAGTTCACCATCATTATTACAATTGTCCTGATGGCCATAACCGTGCCCGTTTATTTCCAGCTTGGGTCGGAGTTTATGCCGCCATTGAATGAGGGGACGATTCTGTATATGCCGACGACGCTGCCTGGGATATCGGTTACGGAGGCGGCGAACCTTTTGCAGATACAGGACAAGATTTTTATGTCGTTTCCCGAAGTTGAACGGGTGTTCGGCAAGGCGGGGCGAGCAAATACACCGACGGACCCTGCGCCATTCTCGATGATGGAGACGACAGTTATTTTGAAGGATAAGCGGTATTGGCGGCCCGGGCTGACGTGGGAAAAACTGATTGAGGAAATGAACACTAAAATGCAGATACCTGGCGTCTCCAATGGGTGGACAATGCCGGTAAAAGCAAGGACTGATATGCTTAGCACCGGCATTAAAACCGATATAGGAATCAAAATTTATGGCGCGGACCTCAGCGTCATTGAGCAAATCGGGACTCAGCTTGAAACGATAATTAAACCTTTAAAAGGAACGCGAAGCGTAATCGCCGAGCGGGCAGCAGCCGGTTATTTTGTTGATTTCGACCTTAAGCGGGAACAGTTGGCGCGATACGGATTGACGATACAGGACGCCGAGGAGATTATCACAAGCGCAATCGGCGGAGAAAATGTTACGACAGCAATTGAAGGGACTGAACGATACAGCATAAATGTGCGATACGCGCGAGACTACCGCGACGATTTGGAGAAGTTACAGCGGGTGCTTGTGCCTACCCAATCGGGTGCACAGATACCGCTTGGGGAGCTTGCGGAAATAAGTGTTTCACTTGGGCCATCGATGATACGCGACGAGAATGGTATGCGGGTCGGTTACGTTTACGTTAATATCACAGGCATAGATATCGGCAGCTACGTCACACAGGCAAAAAAGGTGGTTGCTGAGCAGTTGCAACTACCCGCTGGTTACGCCCTGCAATGGAGCGGGCAATTCGAGAATATGCTGCGGGTACGAGAACGGCTGAAAGTCGTCGTGCCGTTTACGCTTTTAATCATATTTATCCTGCTTTACATAAACACAAAGAACATCGTCAAGACCGGTATCGTAATGCTCGCGGTGCCTTTTTCGCTGATTGGCGCGGTATGGTTCCTTTATATACTGGGCTATAACGTATCGATAGCGGTATGGGTGGGAATGATAGCGCTGATGGGGCTTGACGCGGAGACGGGTGTCTTTATGCTGCTGTTTTTGGATTTGTCTTACAATGATATGGTGACGCAGGGCAGGATGAAGACATTCGCGGATTTGAAAGAGGCGATTATTCACGGAGCGGTCAAAAGGATTCGGCCAAAGATGATGACGGTAATGGCGATGTTTATGGGCCTCATACCGATTATGTGGTCGATGGGGACAGGCGCGGATATGATGAAACGAATAGCCGCCCCGATGATTGGCGGGATTCTTACCAGCTTCATACTCGAATTACTGGTTTATCCGCCCCTCTACGCGATGTGGAAACAGCGTGAACTGCAAAAGACGACACAATGAAAAATCGGTTCAATCTGAATATGCACGATTATATTCATCAGGCGGAGGGGAAACTGTTTTTCAACCGGGAAATGTTCGGCACAATCGCGCCGAGATATGATTTTATTACGCGTGCCCTTTCTTTCGGCCAGGACATGTCGTGGAAAAATAGATTAGTTAATGATTTGCCTGACAACAAGAACGCTCATTGTCTCGATATCGCGTGCGGAACGGGAGATATAACATTTCGCTTAGCGGCCAAATACCCCGCGGGTCATATCGTCGGGCTGGATGTAACCAAACCAATGATTGATTACGCGCGAGAGCGAAACACATTCAGCAATATTACTTTTACCCTTCAGGATATGTGCCGGACGAATTTTGCAGATGAGAGTTTCGATATCGTTACGGGCGGCTACGCTTTGCGCAACGCACCGAATCTCGAAGGGGCGCTTATTGAAATCCGCAGGGTTATGAAGCCGGGGGCTAGCGCAGCTTTTCTGGATTTCTCGAAACCGCCGAATCAATTTCTGCAGAAAACAAAAGGAATGCTTCTGAAATTCTGGGGCGGCTTCTGGGGAATCCTCCTGCTTCGTAACCCCCAGCTTTATACCTACATCGCCGAAAGTTTAAAACAGTATCCCGACAGGAATGCCCTCAAGCAATTTCTTTTGAAACTTGGCTTCACAAATATCCGCTCCCGCAAACACTTCCTCGGCTTCGCCGAAACCATCACTTTCCAAAAACCATAATTGCCATCCTGAAAGTTGTGGAGTTCAACATTGTATTGATACTGAATTTTGCGGTAATATTAAGTATTATACTTTTCTAGGAGAGCTGTATGAAATATGTAGTCGCTGCGGTAGGCGGTTTAATAATTTTCATAGGCACAGGGCTTATTTTAGGCCTTATACTGGCAATGATTTGTCCGGCATCATGGTCTCAAACCTATATCAACCTCGGATTGCTCTCCGCTAACATTCCATCGCTAATAGCATTTGCTATTGCCTGTCTTGCCGCAACCCACTCTTTCAGAGCTTCTCTTCGCTTAAAAACCGGGAAAAATAAATCGGCGTGAGCAACATGAATATGACTGATAATACAAAAAGGATTATTTTAATTGTTGTTTGGGCGGCTATTGTTTTATCCATTATGCTATCTCTTGTGGAGGCGAGATTCGAAGAGCCAAAGGCGACATTGAGTACCAATTCAATAAAATCTTTATGGTGGGCTGGGAAAATTATATTTTTCATTTCAAGGCCTCTTATGGTTTCTTCGGCGGCACTACTTTTTTATGCAGACCATCTTCGCAGCAAAGTTGATACGATTGAACTCGCCGCCAGAATGCGAATTGTTGTTTCAATTGCGTGGTGGGTCATCATCGCCTTGTTAGTATTGCTGGGAGTGGAATTTTTAATAACTTTATATAACGGTTCACACAGGATTGTCTTTGCTGCGATTCAATTCCTGTTTTTAAGTTTATGTCTTGGATTTTTACTGCTGGATTCATGGACCATGTTAAGCTACTTTCGCACACACACCCTGCACAATGTGGTTGTTGCCTGCCTTCTCGAACAGCACGATAAATTTGTCAAAGCCAACAAATACGACAAGGCATATTCAACGTTGCTTAAGGCATGTGAAACCGATCCGGAAGGAGTTTGGTTATGGTGTAAATTGGCTTTCTTCTGTGAGCGAACCAGAAAAAATTCAGCTGAAGCAGACAAGTATATAGCCAAGGCGGAAGAATTAGTAACAACCAAAACACCCAATATTAGCGGTAAGGCCTGCTATCTCGATTACCTTGGATTAATAAATTATGTGAGGGGAGAATGCGATAAAGGTTTGGAGTATGTTAAGCAGGCAATTGATATCGAGCCAAAACCTTTCCGGATTAAGACATACGAAGATCTGCTTGCGGAATTTAAGGCCCAAAAACAGGGCACTTAAACGTTTCGGCTTCGCGGAAACCATCTTCTTCCCAAAACCACGCTAATTGATTATTGATAATGGATGATTGATTATTTGGCTGACGCCGGCGAATGGCTATGCCGATGCCAAAACCAGCGTGACTGTTAATTATCAATAATCATTCATCAATAATAAATGCTGAATCCCAGTCCTTCCAGACGGGTTCGAGGCCCTGAGATTTGAGCATAGCGGCGATTTGGGCAGGGGAGCGGGAATCATCGATATCGAATTGGCCTACTGAATCGGTGTGAGAGGCATAGCCGCCGGGGTTGGTCTTGCTGCCTGCACTCATCCGGGTAATGCCGAGTTTAACAAGCTGGTCGCGAAGATGGGCCGGCTCGCGTGTTGAAATAGTCATTCCCGCATCGGCGAAGCACAGGCGAAGGGCGAGGAGCATCTGGACGAGATTTTTATCCGAGAGAAGAGAAAATTGCTTTTGGTCAACATCTTTTGCGGGTCGCAACCGCGGGAAGGAAAATGACACTCGCGATTTCCAATACTTTTTCATCAGGTAATGGGCGTGCTCGGCGAGAGCAAGGGTTTCGAGGCGCCAGTCGTTTAGCCCCAAAAGAGCGCCAAGGCCTATCTCTCTCATTCCCGCCTGGCCGAAACTATCGGGTGCGCTCAATCGATAATCGTAGTCGGCCTTTGGGCCTGCGGGGTGATATTTGCGATATGTTTCGCGGTCGTAGGTCTCCTGATAAAGTGTTACACCTTCGATGCCAGCCGCGAACAATTTTGAATATTCCTCTGTGCTCATCTGGTAAATCTCAACAGCGAGCGAGCTGAATTTGGGGCGAAGTTTGGACGCGAGTTCAGCAAGGTAATCAACGGTGATAAAGGTTTTGTCTTCACTGCTGACCAAGAGCAAATCCCTGAATCCCTCTTTTGCGATTATGTCTGCTTCGGCGAGCGCCTGCTCGATTGTGAGGCGGATTCGGGAAAATTGATGATTTGTGCTGAAGCCGCAGTAAAGGCAGCCATTGACGCAGTAATTCGAAACGTAAAGCGGGGCGTATAATCGGACGGTTTTGCCGAATCGCTGGAGCGTGAGTTGATGGGCGATTTGCGCCATTTGTTCGATATAATTTTCCGCGGCCGGCGAAATCAGCATAAGCAGCCGGTCAAGAACATAATATCCCGGCTTGCGAGATAACGCCCATTTCACTTCGTCTTCCGTAATTTCACCGAGACGCTTAGTCCAAATATCTCTGCCTGAGCCGTCGAGTCCCCTGTCGGCAAGAATAGTTTTTATATCGAGATGTTGTGCTGTAGTGGTCATATTATTCATTTCGCAAAAACCCGGTGAGCGGGCTTGAGGCGTTTGCTTTTTTTGATTCGGCTGCGGCGCCGGAAAGATAAGCGGTCCGTCCTGCTATAACTGCGAGCTTAAACGCCTCTGCCATTTTGGCCGGCTCGACTGCAGTCGCGATTGCGGTATTTACCAAAACCGCGTCCGCTCCCATTTCCATCGCCTCGGCGGCGTGTGAGGGCAAACAAAGACCGGCATCGACAACGACGGGGACATTGGCCTGCTCGATTATTATTTCAATCGCCGAGCGCGTTTTTAATCCCTGGTTCGAGCCGATGGGACTGGCTAAAGGCATAACGGTTGCCGTGCCGACATCCTGAAGTTTTTTGCTCAATATCGGGTCAGCGTTGATATATGGCAAAACGACGAAGCCCTCTTTGACGAGAATCTCAGCGGCCTTTAATGTTTCAATCGGGTCTGGTAAGAGATAATACGGGTCGGGCGTTACTTCGAGCTTGACCCAGTTGATGCCTGTGGCGGCACGAGCGAGGCGGGATAAGCGAATCGCCTCATCGGCGGTGCGTGCGCCCGATGTGTTGGGTAACAGCAGATATTTTTCGCGGTCGATTGCGGAGAGCAAACAATCGTCTTTGTTTGTGATATCGACCCTGCGAAGAGCGACGGTAACAATTTCGGCGCCGGCGGCCTCTATTGCCTGCGCCATTGCCTTGCTGGAGGAGAATTTTCCCGTGCCTATGAGCAGGCGCGAGGTAAATTGTTTTCCAGCGATAACGAGCGAATCCATATTTAACCTCCGGGAACAAATCTAACCAGCTCGATATTCTGGCCGGTTCGCAGCGGCGTAGTCGAGAAGTTTTTGCGTTCGATGATTTGGCCTTCAAGCTCGGCGACAACGGGAGTGGAATCGACGCCGAGAGACGAAAGCAAATCCGCTATCGTCGCGGGCATTTTGCCGTCAGCAAATTCATGTTCTTTGCCGTTTATTTTTAACAAGCCCATATCCAATACTCATAAACAAAAAAACGCTCCAGCAAAAGGAGCGTTTCAAAAAACCGTTTTCGCCTCCCTTCGCAGGTTTTAACCTGAGCAGGTTCATAGGGTCACCCCGACAAGTCGGGATATCTCAGCCCCCGCATCTCCCGGAAGGGATGGCTAAGTCCATTGCTGTTGCAAGACAGCAGCGGGGGCTCCCCTGGCTAACATAATTGTCAAAGATTCAGCAAAAATGAGCATATCACAAATTTGCCGCAGGGTCAAATGTTTGTGAAGGGCATATGCGGGGGTCTTACTGGGAGAGGCGTTTTTCCCGGACCAAAAGAGCGTAATAGCCCTTTCAGGTTAAGTCGCGGGTTTTGTTTAACGAAGTTCTATTGGTATATTTTGTTTATAGGTGTAATTAATGATAGCTACTTGTCCACATTGCCAGAGCGGATTTTACATATCTTCCGAGATGGCCGGTACGGTTATCAAATGCTCGAAGTGCAAAAAGGAAGTTCGGGCGCCGGACAGACGCGGATGCGCTGCCGGTCCGCTTACTGTTCCCAATGACGGGATACCAATGGCGATATTGGCGGAGACCAGGGCGGAAGCAGAAGAACATCTCAAAAACGAAACCGAGGCAAGATTCGAGTTAGAAAAACAAATCAAATCTTCTCTCGACGCAAAAGCCAAGGCGGAGTTTCAGGCAAAAATTGACGTCCAGGCAAGACAGGAGGCGGAAGAACGGCTTAAACGGGAGGTCGGCGCACGAGCAGCGATTGAGGCGAAACTGCTGACGGAGACCGATGCCAGGACAAAGGCTGAAGAATCGGCAATGGCGGAAAAACAGGCCAGAGAAGAATTAGAGGAAAAATTAAAAACCGAAACCGAAGCGAGATTAAAGGAAGACGTGCAGGTTGAGGTGATAAGCCGTGAACTTGCGGAGGTCAAGGCGAAACTTAAAGAGTCAGAGGACGCACGAACGGAAGCGGAAACGCGTGCGGTTAAAGAAGCCGAGGCCAGGGGCCAGCTGGGACAGCAACTGCAGGCAGAGACAGGAGCAAAGATAAAAGCGGAAAGCCAGGCCAAGGCCGAGGCGATTGCGAAAAAGAAATATCAGTCACAGGCGGAGTCCGAGGCGTCGCTTAGAATAAAGCTTGAGCAAGAACTGGAGGCGGTGAAATTACGAATCAGGGACGCGCAGGCCGAGGCGAGCGAGCACAGGCCGGTTGATATTGTAAAAGGACTGACGCGGCTGACATTAATTCTATCGCTTGCTGCAGCCTGTATCAGTGGGTACATTGCTTACATCAACGGCTACGTAATCAA
>Ga0187882_1003542_pt1 | contig 13313 bp, 6 predicted proteins | sample June2016WEW_19_1_3_FD_132991 | JGI IMG/M metagenome (GOLD analysis project Ga0187882, IMG submission 132991) | Peatland microbial communities from SPRUCE experiment site at the Marcell Experimental Forest, Minnesota, USA - June2016WEW_19_150 | ecosystem: Environmental > Terrestrial > Soil >...
GCCTTTGGCGATGCGGTTACCGGTCGCGACGGCGAGATTATCTTTGGCGAGGACGACGACTTCGGTCACCTCTGGCTGTATTTCCCCAGGATTGCAACGGCCCGAACCTCCTGACACCGCTTCCGCGGCAGACTGCGACTTCGCTCACACGCCAGGCCGCGGCACGTATGCACCGGCCGAACGCCGGCGCAAAGTCTTTGATCGCCAAGGAGCAGAAATGAATCGAATCACCCGCCGGGAATTTCTGGCGATCGGCGCAATTCCAGTGCTTGCTCCGAGCGCGGCAAGCGGGCTGGAACGACGCGCGGGGGAACCCCTGGGCGCTCGCATCACCATGCAACTGGGGCGTCCCACTCTGTTTCTGGATGGTCAGCCGGCGCTGCCCGCTATTTATGCCCTGGGACATTGCCCGGGTTACCGCTTCGCCTGGGAAGAGAGAGCGCAATACAGCATCGCCGAATTCGCAAGCGTCGGCGTGCGGCTTTTCCAGGCGGAGGTGTGGATGGAACAGCTCTGGACCTCCGAGCTGGAGTTCAACATCGAGCGCGCCAGGAAGCAGATCCGGGGCATTCTGGACGCCTGTCCGGAAGCTGCGGTCATGCTGCGGCTGCAGGTCAATTCACCGCCCTGGTGGAACCAGGCGCATCCGGAAGAATGCGTGCAGTGGGCGAACGGATCTCTGGATGATCCGCCACGCTGGGGACTTCCCTCCTGGGTACCTATGGAATTTGACCTCCGGCGAGTGCCGCGTCACAGCCTGGCTTCCCAACGATGGCTCGACGAGTGCGGCGCGAAAACGCGCGAGTTCTGCCGGGCCCTGGCCGCGACGCCGGAGGGCGAGGCGCTCTTCTGCGTGCAGGTGGCCGCCGGGGTTTACGGCGAATGGCACTACTACGGTTTCATTGACAACGAACCCGATACCGGTCCTGCCATGACAAGCCATTTTCGCGAGTGGCTGCGGGCGAAGTACCGTACCGACCAGGCGTTGCAGATGGCGTGGAATGACCGCGACGCTTCGCTGGCCAGGGCGACCGTTCCCGGCGCAGAAGAACGGATGCGTTCGGACGGATATCTTCGCAATCCGCGGCGCGACCGCAAAGTAATTGACTATCTGCACTGCCAGCACCAGGCCGTCACGGACGCCTTCATCTATTTCTGCCGGGCCGTGAAGGAAAGCTGGCCGCGACCCATCGTGACCGGCGGCTTTCACGGGTACTGGTTCACAATGTTCGGCGCATGGGCATGGGTGGACACCTGGAAATCCGGCGGGCGCTGGAATCACCCTACGTGGACGTGCTTTGCGCGCCGCAATCGTACAACCACGCGGAGCTGGGGAAGCCGGGAATGTCGCGCGGCGTGACGGATTCGGGACGGCTGCACGGCAAGTTGTGGCTCGACGAAATGGATACTTCGCCGGAGATCTGGGATCCCAGGATCGCGGATCAGCCGCAGGCTCGCGCTCAGAGCGTGGCCATTCTCCGCCGCAACGTGCTCGGCCCGTTCAGCCGGGGGATGGGGCTCTGGTATTACGACCTGGTTTGCGAGCGAGAACCCCAGCCATCGGGAGGAGCAGCCGGCTGGTGGGACTCGCGGGAGATACAGGCGGAGATTGCGAAGCTCGGGAAATTGCAGGCGGAACGCTACCGCCGGCCCTTCGCGTCCGGGGCCGATGTCCTGCTGGTCTTCGACACGGAGTCGTTCTACTACACCGCCCACAATGGCAATCTCGACCCCGTCTCGACGGAACTGGTGGACGGCGCCACTGCCGACCTCTTCCGCAGCGGCGCGGCGTTCGATATGGTGTACCTCTTTGACCTGGAGAAGCTCGATTTGCGGCCCTACAAGGCCGTGATTTTTGCCAACACTTTCTGCATCGATCCCACCCAGCGGAAACTTATCCAAACCAAAGTGGCGCAAGACGGCAGGCACCTGTTCTGGTCGTGCGCTCCGGGCCTGATCGACGGCGCCACCTCGGACCCGGAAGGAATCTCGGGGCTGATTGGAATCGCGGTGGTTTCCGTCAAGACCTCTCCGGCGCGCGTGGTGGTTCAAACCGCGGACGCGCCTGCCTGCGCGTTCGGGTTCGAGCGGGCCATCGAACCGCTATTCGCCGCTCAGGACGTCGATGCCACGGTGCTCGGGAAACTGCAAGGGAGCGAGCACGCTGGCCTGGCGCGGAAGCGGCTGGCGGGTCACACGGCGTGGTTCTCCAGCGTTCCTCTGCGCGATCCCAACTTGCTGCGGTATCTGCTGCGAGAAGCCGGCGCGCACATTTACAATGATCAGAGCGACGTCGTCTATGCCGGCAGCGGCCTGCTGATCGTGCACTCGGCTTCGGGCGGACCGCGCGCGCTGGCGCTGCGCAATGGGCGGCGAATCGAAATTACATTGCCGGCCGCCTGTACCTGGGTATTCGACTCCGAAACGGGCGAGAAATTAATGTAATTTCAATTGGCTCGTACAGAATGGTGCGACTCCCCGTCGGGTTCTTGTCTCGCATGTCGATAGGGGCCTGCACGGGAAGCGAACCCGCGAACAGCTATCCGAGACCCATCTTTCGGCCTCTTTACCAGCCCTTACGCACGGGATTCATGTGCATGTGTTCCAGTTTGTCAGGGAAGGGAAAGCGCACGGTCACGAGAGGTCGCCCGCCATTAAGATTGGCGGGCTTTCAGCCGCGGCGACACCGGGGCTACCTGCTTGATAGGGAATACGAATAGACGTATATTAGTATAAGCAAGGCAAAACTGACATGCGAGGGAAATCCAGAATCGCGATCCAGGAAGGAACCGGCAACGTCTTTCGAGACCTCGGCTTCGCCAATCCCGAGCGCGCGCAGCTTAAAGCCCGTCTCACGCTGCAAATCTACCGCCTCATCAAGAAGCGGGGCCTGACCCAGGCAGAGGCCGGCGAAATCCTCGGCATCAAACAGCCGCATGTCTCCAGCCTCATGCGCGGCCAGTCTGGGGCCTTTTCCGTCGAGCGCCTGATGGACTTCCTTACTGCCCTGGGGCAGGATGTGGAAGTCACCGTCCGGCCTACACGCAGGGACCACGGGGAAGTGTCTGTGGTTCTCGCGTGAGTGACTTAGACCATCACTTTGCTGTTTGGCGGGCTGGCGCAGACGCTAAGGAGCGACCGTCTGCGCCAGCCCGCGGATCGGCGCCGCCCGTGGCTGGTGCTCAAAAGGTACATTTATCTCTTGACGTTGTCTTTATAATACGCTTAATATAAAGACTAGGCGCGGAGTCCTGGGGCGCTCGGACGCAACGTGTTGTGCCGCCCGCTGCTTGTTCCACCGGCCCTCGAAGGGCTTAAGGTCGGCGCCACAGAATGCCGCGGCTCTCCATTATGTATACGAAACAAAAGGGGTTAACTACGAATGGCGAAAATCTTGTAAAAATCTATATAACTGAAAATAAAGTAGTTAGTTCATTCTGGGTGGTCAGGTAGCGAAAGAACGCGGGGGGAAAAAATGAAGGTAAGTTCCATTATGTTGTTGAAAACAAATGTAGAAAAAATGACCGATTTCAGGCTCTCCATTATGTTATTGAAAAATAAGCTAGTTATAGTCTTCTCTCCATTATATTCATGAAAATAAAGGGAGTTATCCAGAATACAAGTCACAAGTGACGAGTGATGAGGGACAGGAAAAGGCAAAACCCGAGGGCGGAAAGGCGGGCAGGGCGAGATCCTTCGTCCGCTGCGGCGGACTCAGGATGACAGCGCACGGGCAGGGCGCGATGCTTCGCTGCCCTGAAAATGGCGGAGGCAGCCATCGTAGGGGCGACCCTCGTGGTCGCCCTGGGCAGGCACAAGGCCTGCCCGTACAACCAGGGCGGCGGGGGGGGCGCTGGTGGTGAACAGCCATGCGGCTCCGGAATATGTGCTGGCGCCGGGAGCGGCCAGGGGAAGGGCGGGCGTGGAGGGGGGCAAAGTCCGGTAAAGAGAGTGCGACACCTGGGCTCGGCGGCACGGTCGGCTGCTGACCGGCGCCCAGTGGGCCAAGCTCCAGCCCTTGCTCCCGAAAATATCGCCTGCTTCATGATCGTCTTGCGGAGGGTTTTGAAATAGCTTCAACTCAAGTTCTGCAGATCAATAGTGCGTGTGGTCATCGCTGGAGGCGTAAGGAACCGATCATGAAAATCAAATCAAGATGGAGCATCTGGGTGGTCAAGGCACGACGGTTCAGCGTCGCCACGGCCCTGAGTATCTTTTGTCTTGGCGCATCCCTCACCGCACAGCAAAACGCTCCCGACATGCCCATGCAAGCGAGGTATGAAGACGGCGCTGAATTCCGTTGGCTGAACAAGAAGGTCCTCGAATCCCGCGTGCTGGACAGCATGGAAGACCTCTCCGCCTGGTCGTTCACTGGCGCGGGAGAGATGACGCTAACCGAGGTCCATGCCAAAGATGGCCGGCATTCGCTGCGCATCCGATCTACTTCCAATGTCGCCCAGGTTGACGGTGGCGGGGAGTGGGAGGACCTTGTAGCGACCAGAAAGTTCGCCGGCGAAGACTGGAGTCGATACAACCGCATCTCTCTCTGGGTCTATCCCGATGTGGTCGGCGCGCCCGCCATTTCCTGTTCCCTGACCCTTCACAATGACGGCTCCCACAAACTGCCGGACCGGTACAACGAGGGCCGCCACGAATCGATTATTCTGAAGAACCACATGTGGAACCAGGTCGTGTGGGAAATCGCTCCCCTGGACCGCGATCGTGTCACGGGGCTCGATTTTGCATACAGCCTCCCCAAGAAGTTCCCCGACCCCGGCGACCAAACGATCCTGGACGTCGATCAACTGGAGTTGCAGAGGGTGGTGGCCGATCACGTGGAGGGTTGGGATGTGGCGCCGGGAAAGATTGCTTTCAGCCACAGCGGCTACACGCGAGGTTCCTCGAAGTCTGCTATCGCGACCGATCTGACCGCCCGGGAGTTCTCGGTGATTGACCAACAGACTGCCCAGGCCGTTCTCACCAAACCAGTCGAGCAAACCACCACTCCGCTGGGCAAGTACCAAGTGCTGGACTTTTCTGAGGTCCGCGAGCCCGGCGCCTACGTGATCAAAGCCGGAGACACGCTGACTCGTTCCTTCCGAATTGGAGATGACGCCTGGCGCGACAGTATTTGGAAGGCGATCAACTTCATGTACTGCGAACGTTGTGGGACCGACATCCCAGGCATTCACGGCAGGTGTCATCAGGATATCTACACCACTCATGACGACAAGCGAATCGTGGTCAATGGCGGATATCATGATGCCGGGGACCTCTCGGCGACTTGGAACACCCCTGGAATGGTATATGCGCTCCTATCGCTTGCGGACAGTCTGAAGCGTCAGGGCGAGGATCCGGTTCTCTCCAATCGTCTGCTGGAAGAATCGCGATGGGGCTTGAATTGGGTGCTCAAAACCCGATTTGGCGACGGGTACCGTAGCACCGGCCAACTCGTCAGTTACTGGACCGATGGGATTATGGGCACGGCCGACGATCGCTTTGGCAAAGCCGTAAATGATCCGGATTGGAACTTCCGGGTAAGCGGAGTGGAGGCCTTGGCGGCACGCGTATTGAAGGACAGCGATCCGGAGTTGGCGAATCGCAGCCTCGTGATCGCGGCAGAAGACTGGAAGTATGCGGTCGAAGGCCTGAAAACGGCGCCTCCACTCGCTGAAGTCTATGGCGCAAAGGACGAATTGGAACGAATCTCGTACGGCGTGGTCGCGTCGGTTGAGCTTTACCAGGCAACCGGAGACCGGCGCTATGCAGACGAAGCGGTCGCCTTGGGTGATCTGGTGCTGGCTTCTCAGGAGCGCAAGCTGCAGCCCTGGACGATTCCCTTGACCGGCTACTTCTACACCAGCCCGAAGCGGGAGAATCTTTTCCACCGTTTCCACAACGGCCAGGAGCAGGAACCGATCATCGCTCTCACCCGGCTGTGCGAAGCGTTTCCGGACCATGATAAATGGATGAAGTGGTACTCGGCGGTCGTCTTGCACTCACAGTACTACCTCAAGCCAGCCGCCGCCGTCGATGAGCCTTATGCGGTTTTGGCAGCCGCGGTGTATCGCGAGAGCGAAGCGCGGCTTATTCCTGAATCCAAGAATTGGACCCCACTTCGGGCGGCGGATCGCGACGCCTACCTCGAAGAAGTACGGCGTGGAATTCCGCTGGGTGGCGAGTACTATCTGCGCAGATTTCCGGTTTGGTTTGACTTTCGTGGCAACTCCAGCGTTCTGCTATCGCAAGCCAAGGCGCTCTCAGCGGCGGCACAGTTGCGAGGCGATCTGCAAGCCGCAGACTTGGCTCAGAAACAGGCCGAATGGCTGGTCGGCCTCAATCCTTTCGCCGCCAGCGTGATGTATGGCGAGGGCTATGACTGGACCCCGCTCTACAGTGTGCGCTCTGGCCAAATGGTTGGCGCGCTTCCTGTCGGCATTGAAACCAAAGGCTTCGACGACGCCCCTTACTGGCCCACGCAGATCTGCTGGACCTATAAAGAGGTGTGGACCCAACCGGTCGGACAGTGGATATGGCTGATGCAGGATGTCAGCGTGCCCGCCACCGTGCGAGGAACGGCCAACCCAGCGAGCCACGAACCGGTGGAGTTCCGCGAACAGAAGAGCGGGCAGGTGACCACCGCGACTGCGAGTCCGCTGGGCGGCGAATTCAACCTTCATTTGCCGGAGGGCCACTACGAGGTGCGGCAGGGTTCAGCCCACACCAGCGTTACAGTCCTCCCGGGTGGGCTCTATGATCTCGATCTGCGTCGTGACCACGCCCTCGATTTCAAAGTCACATTTCAGGATCTCGGGCACGAGGAAGTCGTCTTGCGAGTTTCCGCTGAAGGCGCTGGCCGCCACACGTTCACGATTCGCAGCGACAATCTCACCCTAAAGGAACAAGGAAAGCAGGAGGTCGATCTAACTTCTGGAAATGTCCGGGAAGCCGTCTGGCACGTGCATGTAGTCTCTCCCGAGACGCCTTGGGTGGCCTTGGTGATTCCTGATGGCACCCTAAGTGAACGCCGCGAAGTCACAGGAGCGGAAATCCCGCACCCATGAAGCGCGCCTCTAGGTGAGCACGTGCAGGCGGAGTCGCTGGAGAAAACCCCGAGGGAAGAAAAAGGTGCAGGCGCGCTTCTGACCAGCATCTCCGATACCGCCAGAACCAGGGCCGAAAAAGCTGCCTGATCTGCAACCTGCTACGCGGAGAGGGTTAGTGCGATCGCGTACTACTCCTCCATGATTCCATAATGAAATCGCGGGCGCAGATTTGCACCAAATTGTTCGATCATCCTTAGTGTGAGGGCTTGTGGGACGAGGACCGAAGTGATGCCCTCCCAGGGTTCCGGCACGGCGCTGATCCTTACCGGCAGCAATCTCTCGGAAGGCTGCTGCTCTTCGGTTGCAACGAGAATTACCTTGCCTCCGCGTGCATTGCAGTCATGGGCGAGTTTCACCCCGAGTTCAGCCGCTCGTCCCAGTGCCAGAATGATCGCGACGTGTGACTCATTGACGTCGAGCAATGGCCCGTGACGGAACCCGGCCCCCGAGTAAAGTATAACTCCAGCAAATGTGTTATGAGGGGCACGATGGTGCGTGCGAACCTTTCAAGCCTTGTGACACGGCAACATCTGGGGCAATAGTCAAAGTATAGTGGACCCCGGAACTTTGGGGTCCACCACCCTCCAAACGACGTCTAAACCCACCGTGGTATGATCACACGAGAAATCAGAAGGGAGCAAGTTCATGCACGATCTCACCCCACGCCAGACGGGCTCGCGCCCGGCGAGCCGGACTTTACTTCTCGCCTGGGCGGCATTCTCCCTGGCAGTCGCGTCGGCCTTGGCACAGACGCCCGCCCCGGTCGTGACCGGGAATCCCAGGGTGGACAAACTGCTCAGCCAAATGACGCTGGAAGAGAAGATCGCCATGATCCACGGCGCCCAGGAACCGGCTGCGACTAATCAGGGCCAGGCGGGCTACCTGCCCGGCGTTCCGAGGCTGGGCATTCCGTCCCTCCGCATGGCGGACGGCCCTCCGGGCGTGCTTACCCGGCAATCAGCCACCGGCCTCACCGCCACGATGGGTCTCGCCGCCACCTGGAGCCGCAAGGACGCGGAGCAAAACGGCGTGGTGATCGGCCGCGACGCCCGCGCACTCGGCATCGACGTGGTGCTGCAGCCCTTCATCAATATCGATCGTGACATCACGTTTGAGCGCGGCTACAACACCTACGGTGAAGATCCGCTGCTCTCCGGCCAGGTCGGCGCCGGCCTCATTCGCGGTATCCAGAGCCAGGGCGTGATGGCCCAGGCCAAGCACTACGTTGCTTACGATGGGGGCGATAACGTCTTTGTGGATCCCCAAACCCTGCACGAAATCTACGCGGCGCCCTTCGTCGACGCGGTTGAAGCGGGCGTCTCGTCGATCATGTGCTCATACAACAAGGTCAACGGACCCTACGCCTGCGGCAACGGCGACACCCTCAACACCATGCTGAAGCATGAGCTTGGCTTCAAGGGATTCGTGACCTCGGACTGGGGCGCGACGCACGGCACGCTCTTCATCAACCAGGGTCTCGACCTGGAGATGCCCGGCTCCATGCCTGACGCCCCTTTCAGCCTTCCGACCTATTTCAACGCCGCGCCGCCGCCACCACCCCCCGCCAATCCTCCCGGCCCAGGCGCCATGGGGGATTTGGATTTCGGCTTCGCCTTCGGCGGCATACCGGAGGAGCCGCAAAATCCCTTCGACTTCTCGGGCTTCGGGAATCAGCCGCCCGTCGAGGGCATGGTGCCCGCGGTGCGGGCCGGTGACGTCAAGGAAGAAACCATCACCCGTGCCGTGGGGCGGATCCTCGAGCAGATGGACAAGTTCGGGCTGCTCGACGGCAAGGGCAAGCATAGCGTGACGCCGATCCCCTCCGCCGCCAACGCGCCCATTGTGCTTAAGACCGCCGAGGATGCCGCCGTGCTGCTCAAGAACGAGGACGGCACGCTGCCGCTGAAGCCTGCCGATCTTGCTTCGCTGGCCCTGATCGGCCCCGGCGCCGGGCAGAGCATCGCCATCGGCGAGCCGGGCGAGAAAGCCCTGGGCATCGCGGCGCGCCAGATCGGCACTCTTGAGGCCTTGCGAAGACTTGCTCCCACCGCCAAGGTCACTTACGCCGTCGCCGACGACATGACCGGTACTGCGGTGCCCGCCGGCATCCTCAGCCACGACGGCCAGCCGGGTCTCTTGCGCACGGACGCCAAGACGAAGGCGACGCAGGTGGACCCGCAGCTCAACTTCACCAAATCAAATCACCAGGCTCTGCCCGCCGGCGGCTCGTACACCTGGACCGGAACTCTCCACGCGCCAAGCGCCGGCGCCCACCTTATCTACCTGCAGGTTCTCGGCACTTCCGGCACGCTGAGCCTGGACGGAAAGCGCATTGCCAGCTCCGGAAACCCGCTCGGCAATCTGCACGGAAACGTCATCAAGGCAGGCGAGCACAATGTGTTGCCCACCACCGACGGACTCGACAACCTGCGCTGCCGTCTCAATCTCACGGCCGGCCAGCACGCGCTCTCCGTCACGGCCACGGCGGACGCCTCCGGCGCTCCCGTGCAGATTCGTCTGAGCTGGGTGACCCCGGAGCAGCAGAAGGCCGACTACGACGCTGCCCTGGCGGCAGCAAAGAAGTCCAAGACCGCCGTGCTGTTTGTGTGGGGGCGCGGCCGGCCCAACTTCGGACTGCCGGGCGATCAGGCGAAGCTCATCGACGACATCGCCGCCGTCAACCCTAACACCATTGTGGTGATGAACGTCAGCCAGCCGGTGGCCGCGCCCTGGCTCGACAAAGTCAAGGCGGTGCTCCAGATGTGGTACCCGGGTGACGAGGGCGGCTGGGCCACGGCCGATTTACTGCTCGGCAGGGTGAGCCCGGCTGGCCGGTTGCCGTTCACTTGGCCGAAGCGGCTGGAGGACGGGCCCGCCAACGATCCCTCTCATCCCGAGCGCTCATCCCACGGCTCGCAGGGCAAGACAACCTACGCCGAGGGGATTAACGTGGGCTATCGCTGGTTCGACCAGCAAAACATCGAGCCGCTGTTCCCCTTCGGTTTCGGTCTCTCGTACACGAGCTTCGAGTACTCGGGACTCAAGGTGTCCCGCGCCGCGGAAGGCGGGCTGGATGTGAGCTTCAGGCTGCACAATGCCGGCAAGGTGACGAGCGACGAGGTGCCCCAAGTGTATCTCGGCGCCCCGCAGGAGCCGCCCAGCGGCGCGCAGTTTGCGGTAAAGGCACTGGCGGCCTTCGATCGCGTCAGCGTCCCGGCCGGCCAGTCAAAGATCATCACTCTGCACCTGCCGCTGCGCCGGCTAGAGTACTGGTCCACGGCTGATAATCGTTGGGAAACTGCCGCCGGCAGCCGTACCCTTTGCGTCGCTTCCTCCGCGCGTGACGTACGCTTGCAGCAGGAAGAGAACATTACCCGCGCGTCTCGGTCGCAATAGCGGAACCCCTGCGTGGCGGTTGACATCTAGGCATCGCAGCGGCACTGCCTAGCCCCGCCGGTGCATGGCTTTCCTGATTGTTCCCGTGTCCCGCGATTCAAGCGCCTCGTGGCATCGGGCAAGGTGCAGTTCGCTCCGGCGAGGAGAAGGCGGCGCCCGTCACGCAGCCTGGCGCGCGAGTATCTTGTCAATCTTCTGCAGCTCCTCTGCTGAGAACTTTAGGTTCGCGAGTGCGGAGACGTTCTGCTCGATCTGCTCGGTCCGGCTTGCCCCAATCAGCGCACTCGTCATGCGCTTGTCCCTCAGGACCCAGGCAAGCGCCATCTGGGCAACCGTCTGCCCGCGCTCGCGGGCCAGTTGCTCGAAGGCTCGCACCTGGTCGAGCCGGCCTTCCTCAATGTCCGTCTTTTTCAGAAATCCATGGGGCTTGGAGGCCCGCGAGTCGCCAGGAATCCCATCCAGATAGCGATTCGTCAACAACCCCTGCGCCAGCGGACAGAAGGCAATGCATCCCACGCCTTCAGTTCCGAGCAGGTCGAGCAAGCCTCGCTCGATGCTTCTCTCGAACATCGAGTACATGGGCTGATGGATGAGGCACGGGGTGCCCAGCTCGCGCAGGATTCGCACCGCCTCCGTTGTCTCGCGGACATTGTAGCTGGAGATGCCAACATACAGCGTCTTGCCGGATCGAACTGCGTAGTCGAGCGCCGACATGGTCTCTTCAACCGGTGTCTCGGGATCGGGGCGGTGGGAGTAGAAGATGTCGACATAGTCGAGTCCCATGCGCTGGAGGCTCTGATCCAGGCTGGCGAGGAGATACTTCCGCGATCCCCAATCGCCGTACGGTCCGGGCCACATCTGCCAGCCGGCCTTTGTGCTGATGATCATCTCATCCCGATAGGTGGCGAAATCCGCCTTCAGAACGCGCCCAAAATTCTCTTCCGCAGAACCGGGTGGCGGCCCATAGTTGTTGGCAAGATCAAAATGTGTAATGCCCAGGTCAAATGCCCGGCGAAGCATCGCCCGGCTGTTCTCGAAGACGTCGACTGCACTGAAGTTGTGCCATAGTCCCAGGGAAATGGCGGGCAAGAGCAAACCGCTTCTGCCGCAACGCCGATACAGCATGGTGTCGTAACGCTGCTCGCTAGCCGTGCACATGTGTTCCTCCCCGGGGCGGGTGGCGTGTGGCCGCTCGCTGCCGCTTTGTTTCGCTGCTGATATGAACTTACAACCCTCTCCCCCAAGGGGGCGAGGGAAGAATAATTCTTGGTCTTGGTGCTGTATTGCAGAGACACGGCCCTAAGTCAGCGTTCCCTTCACGGAGACTTCCTTCCGGCCGTCGGCCGGGGGAGGCACCGTGTCGCCCTTGATGGGCACGCCCTCAACTCTCAGAGCTACGTGGTTGCCCTCGCCCGCCCGCTCGATGGTGATGTGGTAAGTCACGCCGCGGAAGATCCGAGTGGCTTTAAATCCGCGCCAGCTCTTCGGAATGACGGGTGAAATCTGGAGTCCGTCATAAGAGGTGCGAATGCCCAGGATCCATTGCGTAATGGCGTAGTAGTTCCAGGCCGCAGTCCCGGTCAGCCAGGAGTTCTTTGCCTCACCGTGCGTGGGTGCATCTCGTCCGGCGATCATCTGAGCGTAGACGTACGGCTCGCATCGATGCAGATCGCTGATCGGCTCTCGCGCCGACGGGTTGATGCGCGAATAATAATCATGCGCGCGATCGCCGTTTCCGACTCGTGTCTCGGCAATCATCACCCAGGGATTGTTGTGGCAGAAGATGCCGGCGTTTTCCTTATACCCAGGCGGATAAGACGAAATCTCGCCCAGTTCGAGATAGTATCTCGAATACGCGGGCTGCTGCAGAATGATGCCATGTTCGGTGGCCAGGTATTGGCTGACCGATTCCATGGACTTGACAGCCATGCCATCGTCCAATCCGATGCCCGCGAGCACACAGAAGCCCTGGGTTTCGATGAAGACCTTTCCCTCGCTGCATTCCTTGGAACCAATCTTCCGGCCGAAGTCGTCGTAGGCGCGCAGAAACCACTCGCCGTCCCAACCGAATTGGCGGATGGTGTCTTCCATCGTCACCACCTGGGCGAGATAAGACTTCGCTTCCTCGCTCAGCCCACGACGTTGCGTAATATCCGCGAGTTCTCTGCCCGCGAGCACGAAGAGCCCCGCGATAAAAACCGACTCGGCCACTTTGCCGTCCTTGTTGGTGGTCGTCTGGAATGACTGCCCCGGTGTATCGGAAAAGCAGTTCAAATTCAGGCAATCATTCCAGTCGGCACGGCCAATCAACGGCAGTCCATGCGGCCCGAGCCGGTCCAGGGTGTACTGGAAGCTGCGCTGCAGGTGCTCATACAGTGGTTGCTCTGAACCTGGATTGTTATCGTAAGGGACGGGTTCGTCCAAAATGCTCCAGTCACCAGTCTCTTTCAAATAAGCCGCCACGCCCAGGATAAGCCAGTGCGGGTCGTCGTTGAAGTTGCCGCCGACATCGTTGTTGCCGCGCTTGGTGAGCGGCTGATACTGGTGATACGCACCACCCGTGGGCAACTGCGTAGCGGCGAGATCCAGGATACGTTCGCGCGCGCGGGCTGGAACCATGTGCACGAAGCCCAGCAAGTCCTGGTTGGAATCGCGGAAGCCCAGGCCACGTCCAATGCCCGACTCATAAAACGAGGCGGAGCGCGACATGTTGAAGGTTGCCATGCACTGGTACGCGTTCCAGATGTTAACCATGCGGTTGGTGTGCACATCCGGTGTGTCCACCTGCAGAATACCGAGCAAACTTTTCCA
>Ga0187882_1003548_pt1 | contig 13307 bp, 9 predicted proteins | sample June2016WEW_19_1_3_FD_132991 | JGI IMG/M metagenome (GOLD analysis project Ga0187882, IMG submission 132991) | Peatland microbial communities from SPRUCE experiment site at the Marcell Experimental Forest, Minnesota, USA - June2016WEW_19_150 | ecosystem: Environmental > Terrestrial > Soil >...
CACCGGGATCAGCGAGTTGCGCTCTTCCCTGGAAGGGGCGGGAAGGCGCACCGCCAGTTCGTCGTTCAGCGTCCGCACGAACTCCTCCACCTGGCGCTCGATCGCGGCCATCTTCTCCCGCATGTTGAGGATGATCTCCACTCCCGCCAGGTTCACCCCGAAATCCCGCGTCAGTTTGAGGATCACCTCCAGGCGCTGCAAGTCATCCTGCGTGTACAGCCGCGTGTTCCCTTCGCTGCGCGACGGCTTGAGCAGCCCTTCCCGCTCGTACAGCCGCAGCGTCTGCGGGTGGATCTGGTACTGCTCCGCCACCGCGGAAATCATGTACGCCGCTTTGGATCGTCCCTTCGCCATCGCTTACACCTGGCTCCAGATCTGCTCGCGCGGGTCCTCGGGATTGAGCTGCGCCAGCTCGCGCAGAATCTCCTTGGTGCGCTCGTCCCGCACCTTGGGCGGCTGCACCTCCACCTCGACAATCTGGTCGCCGCGCGTGTTCTTGCGGGAGTTGAACACCCCCCGCTCGCGCATGCGGAACTTCTGCCCGCTGTGCGTGCCCGGCGGGACTTTGAGCAGCGTCCGCCCGTCGATGGTCGGCACCTCGATCTTCGCGCCCAGCCCCGCCTCGGTCACCGTCACCGGCACGCGGATCTCGATGTCGTCGCCCTCGCGATGGAAGAACGGATGCGTTTCCGCGCGCACCGTGATGTACAGGTCCCCCGACGGCGCTCCCAGCGTTCCGGCATTCCCCTTGCCCCCAACCCGCAAACGGGTGCCCGTCTGCACCCCCGCCGGGATCCGCGCCTCCACCGATTCCGCGCTCGAAATCCGCCCCTCCCCGTGACAGCTCGCACAGGTGTTCCGCAGCCTCCCGCTCCCGTTGCAGCGCGGGCAGGTGAGGTTGAACCGCATCGCGCCCGCCATCTGCGTCACACTGCCGGAGCCGTTGCACTGCGGGCAGCTCGCCGACTTGCCGCCCGAGGATCCCGAACCGCCGCAGGCCGCGCAGGACTCCTGCCGGCTGATGTTCAAGCTCACCTGCGTGCCACGGATCGCCTGCCAGAAATCGATGCTCAGCCCGTACTCCAGGTCGGAGCCCCGCTCGGGCGCGGCCTGCGGCTCTTGGCCCGCCCCACGATGGAAGAACTGGCTGAATAGGTCGCGGAAGCCCCCGCCTGCCTCTTCTTTGCCTGCCTGCGAAAAGACATCCGAAAAATCGAATCCGCCAAAGCCCATCCCCGCGCCCGGTGCGCCGCCCCCGGCCTGCGGCCCGTGTTCCGAATAGAAGCCGTACTGGTCGTACATCTGCTTCTTCTTCGGTTCGCTCAGGACGTCGTAGGCCTCCTGAACGCGTTTGAAGCGCTCTTCGGCCGCCTTGTCGCCCGGGTTGAGGTCGGGATGGTGCTTGCGCGCCAGGCGGCGGTACGCCTTCCGGATTTCATCGGGACTCGCGGTGCGGGACACCCCCAGCGTCGCGTAATAGTCCTGGCTCGTGGCTGGCATAGATCGTAGGGGGCGGGTTCCTGACCCGCCCCCGCCCCTGGAAGCTTACTTCTTCTCCTTGTCGTCGACGTCGACAAATTCGGCGTCCACCACATTCTCTTTGGGCTTCTCTTGCTGCTGCGGCCCGGCGCCGCCCTCCCCCTGCTCACCGCCCGGCGCCTGCTGCCCGGCCGTGCTGCGGTACATCGCTTCCGCCAGCCGGTGGCTGGCCGATTCCAGTTTCTCCCGGGCCGAGTTGATTTGCTGCGCGCCGCCCTGCTTCATCGCTTCTTTGGTCTCCGCCAGCGCCGCTTCAACGCTCTTGGCGTCGGCGTCGCTGATCTTCGCGCGGTGTTCCTTGAGCATCTTCTCGACGTTGTAAACCATCGCGTCGGCGCGGTTGCGCGCGTCGATCTCCTCCCGCCGCCGCCGGTCGTCGGCCGAGTGCGAATCCTCGTCCCGAGCCATCTTCTCCACCTCCTCCTTGCTCAAGCCGGAGGAGGACGTGATGGTGATCTTCTGCTCGTTGCTGGTCGCCCGGTCCTTGGCGGTCACATTCAGGATGCCGTTGGCGTCGAGGTCGAAGGTCACCTCGATCTGCGGGACCCCCCGCGGCGCCGGCGGGATGTTGCCCAACTGGAACACCCCCAGCAGACGATTGTCGCCGGCCATGGCGCGCTCGCCCTGGTAGACCTTGATCTCCACTGAGCTCTGGTTCTCCGCCGCGGTCGAGAAGACCTCGCTCTTGCGCGTCGGGATGGTGGTGTTCCGCTCGATCAGCTTGGTGAACACCCCGCCCAGCGTCTCGATGCCCAGCGATAGCGGCGTCACGTCCAGCAGCAGCACGTCCTTCACCTCGCCGCCCAGCACCCCGCCCTGCACCGCCGCGCCGATCGCCACCACCTCGTCCGGGTTCACTCCCTTGTGCGGCTCCTTGCCGAAGAACTCCCGCACCATCTCCTGCACCCGCGGGATGCGCGTCGAACCGCCCACCAGCACCACCTCGTTGATCTGCGACGGCGTCACGTTGGCGTCCGCCATCGCCCGCTTGCAGGGCTCCAGCGTGCGGTTCAGGATGTCCTGTATCATCTGCACCAAGCGCGTCCGCCCGAGCTTGATCACCAGGTGCTTGGGGCCGCTTTCGTTGGCGCTGAGGAACGGCAGGTTGATCTCGGTCTCCAGCAGCGTCGAGAGCTCGATCTTCGCCTTCTCGGCGGCCTCCTTCAGCCGCTGCAACGCCATCAGGTCCCTCGACAGGTCGATCCCGTTCTCCTTCTTGAACTCGGCGATGATCCATTCGATGATCCGCTGGTCGATGTTGTCCCCGCCCAAGTGGGTGTCGCCGTTGGTCGACTTCACCTCCACCACGCCCTCGCCGACTTCCAGGATCGAGATGTCGAACGTGCCGCCGCCGAAATCGTACACCGCGATGGTCTCGTTCTTCTTCTTGTCCAGCCCGTAGGCCAGCGCCGCCGCCGTCGGCTCGTTGATGATCCGCATCACCTCCAGCCCCGCGATCTTGCCCGCGTCCTTGGTGGCCTGCCGCTGCGCGTCGTTGAAGTACGCCGGTACCGTGATGACCGCTTGCGTGATCTTCTGCCCAAGATACGCCTCGGCGGCCTCCTTCAGCTTGGTCAGGATCATCGCCGAAATCTCCGGCGGTGAGTGCTTCTTGCCCGAGATCTCCACCCGCGCGTCGTTGTTGTCGCCGCTGACCACCTTGTACGGCACCAGCTTCATCTCCTCGGTGACCTCGGCGAACCGGCGCCCCATGAAGCGCTTGATCGAGAAAACCGTGTTTTCCGGATTGGTGACCGCCTGGCGCCGGGCTACCTGGCCCACCAGCCGCTCCCCACTCTTGGTGAAACCCACCACCGAAGGCGTCGTGCGCGCACCTTCCTGGTTGGGAATGACAACCGATTGGCCACCCTCCATCACGGCCACCACCGAGAATGTCGTTCCCAGGTCAATGCCAATAATCTTGCTCATGTCCCTCCAAGCCTCCTAAAATAGTGCCAGATGACCTCCAACCTGCGAATGGGCAGGGTTGCCGCCCTCCTTAGCACAATTCTATTATCAAACTTTAGTCCTGTATTGTCAACTTGCCTTGCGGTTCAATCCCCCCCGCCAGAACTCCTCGTCGCCGCAGCCGCTGATCTTGCCCCGCTACAGGAACCGCTGACCCGGGCTTTCGAGCGCTCCTCCGGAATACGGCTCCGCTTCGTCCTGGGATCCAGTGGCATGCTCAGCCGTCAGATCGAGCAGGGCGCGCCCTACGACGTGTTCCTGTCCGCGAACGAGAACTATGTCGCGGAACTCGCACGCGCCGGGCGGTTGGCGCCGGATTCCGTGCGGACCTACGCCTCTGGCCGGATCGCGCTCTGGTCCAAGGACGGTCGCATCCAACGTCTTGAGGATCTTCGCAGTCCGCGAGTCCTCCACTTCGCCATCCCTAACCCGGTGCATGCGCCATATGGCGCCGCTGCCAAAGAAGCGCTTGTGAATCAAGGGCTTTGGATAGAACTGCAATCCCGTCTCGTGTTCGGCGAGAACGTTCGCCAGGCTTTTCAGTACGCCCGAAGCGGCAACGCTGAGGCGGTGATCACGGCCTGGTCCCTGGTCTTTAGCCAGGGAGGCATCCTGTTGCCGGAGAATCTGCATTCGCCTATCCGGCATTCTTGTGGGATCGTGGCCTCGACCCGCCAGGCCGCGGCAGCCCGCCGGTTCCTCGATTTCCTCACCGGGCCGGAGGGCCAGAGCATCCTCCAGGCTGGTGGGTTGTTCCCTCCCAGCGCCGCGCGCGCTGTGCCCAGGCAGCAGATGTAACTTCTGTGGCGCATGTCGAATCCTCCCCGGGATCACTGCATCTAACCCGTGCAGAAGCGGCTGGGCAAGCTTCCTGGGCATCGAGTAGCAGGGTCTCAATCTGTTTTCTCCCAAGCCGCCTTGCGAAAATTCCCCGAGGAGGAGCTTCAATGCAAAGCAGGTCTCTGATCACGCTCGCCGCTGTTGTGGCGCTGGCGTCGGCAACGGGCTACGCGCAGTCGAACAGCATGCGGGTTTCCGTTCCATTCGAGTTCACGGTTGGCCGGACCGTTCTCCCGGCCGGCGATTACACCGTGCAAAGCAACTCTCTCCCCCGCGTAGTGAGTCTCCAGACCACCAATCGCGACTCCGCAGCCTTCGTCATCGCGATCCAGGCGGGCCGTGACAAGGCGCAGGAGCAGCCGACTCTGGTGTTCAACCGTTACGGAAGCAACTACTTCCTGGCGAGCATCTGGTGGGCGGCTTCGACGGACGGGCTGGAGTTTCCAAAGACCAAGACCGAGATCGAAGTTGCGAAAACCGCGGGCCTCCGCCGGCCTGAGCAAGTAACCCTGATGGCTTCCCGCTGACCGGAGAGCCTGCTGAAAAATGGTGGCTGGCTCCTGTCCCAAGCTGGCAGGAACTGCGGGTCAACCTTCTACGGCTATCGAGCGCGTGGACAGCGGTGCCTGCCACCGTTTTTCGGCAACCCCCGGAGTTGTCAACCGTCACATTGAGGCGGGCGGTTTCGCCCGCCTCCGCTCGCAAATCCCCATAACACAATTGTAAGGTCTTGTAATTTCCTCGCCGCCTCCGTTGCTCCGCGCGCGAACTGTACGTCTTAGCTAGTGTAGGATGGCTGATCCGGTTACTGGGCCTCGCGTTCCACAGCGGAGCGAGGGCGCCGGGCGCAGCCGATCCTGCACAATCAACAAGGAGGGGTTTCCATGAGATTCAGATGGTTGGTTACTTTCGGTCTGCTGGCCACGCTCGCAGTGGCGTCTGGTTACGCGCAGACCGGGTCGACGATGCGGGTTAACGTTCCATTCGAGTTCGCGGTCAACAACACTGTGTTGCCAGCCGGCGAGTATGAGATCCACGACTGCGGGCTCGAGGTCCTCAGCCTTATGGCCATGCGGAGCGACGACAGCCGCCATGTGGTTCTCTTCACCGGGAACGCGGCGTCGCGGAACAGTGCGCCGGATCAATCCAGCCTGGTGTTCCACCGTTACGGGAGCAACTACTTCCTGGCGGACATCTGGTGGGCAGGGGTCACTTCCGGGTTGGAATTGCCGAAATCCAAGACCGAGAAGGAACTTGCCAAGACGGCCAGCGCACGGCGGCCCGAACAAGTCCTGCTGATGGCCTCCCGCTGACCAGCGTCTTCAACCGCGTGAGGCGGGCGGTTTCGCCCGCCTCACCATCTCTGCCCCTACGCTTTCGGGTGCGCCTTGTCGTATACCACCATGAGATCGGTGAGCGAAACCTGCGTGTACTTCTGGGTGGTGGATAGCCGGGCGTGGCCCAGCAGTTCCTGGATGGCCCGCAGATCGGCCCCGTCGCTGAGCAGGTGCGTCGCAAATGCGTGCCGGAAACTGTGCGGGTGGAGCGACGGATCGCCTCCCACCAGAGTCGCGTAGAGTTTGACTATCCCTCGGGCCCCACGATCCGTGAGCCGCCGCCCCCGGTGGTTCAGGAACACGGCGGTCTCCTGCGGTTCACTCGCGCGCTCCGCCAGATAGCGTTCCAGCGCCGCGGCGGCTTTCGAGCCGAACGGCACCTGCCGCTCCTTTTTCCCCTTGCCGCGGACCAGCAGCCATCGCTCGGCCAGGTCCACATCGGCCAGGTTCAGCCCAGCCAGTTCGCTGATGCGGATGCCGCAGCCGTAGAGCAGCTCGAAGATAGCCACGTCGCGCGCGGGATGCGGCCGCTCCAGTTTCCCCGCCGCAATCTGGTCCAGCAGCGAGTTGGCCTGCTCCGCCGTCATCACCCGCGGCAGCGTCTTGGGCGCCTTGGGCGTGCGGATGAGGCGCGCCAGGTTGACCTCCGCCAAACCCTGCCGGATCAGGAAGCGGAACAAGGAGCGCACCGCGGCGACCTTTCGCCGCATCGACACGGCCTTCAGCTTGTGGCGGTAGAGATCTCCCAGCCACTCGCGCAGCGCCAGCGTATCCAGCGCCCCGATCCCCGGCGCCTCTCCCCCCGGCGGCGATAAGTACTCGACGAACTGCCGCAGGTCGCTCGCATATGCGCGCACCGTGTGCGCCGAGACATTCTCGCGCTTCAGTTCATCGAGAAACAGGCCGACTTGCCGCTCCAGCTCGCTCACAGGCTCAACTGGTGCCCGGGGTGGGACTTGAACCCACACGGGGGTTGCCCCCCAAAGGATTTTAAGTCCTTTGCGTCTGCCGGTTTCGCCACCCGGGCCTCTCATTCATTATAGGTTTTGTCCGCAACCGAGGGACTGCCTCGGCCGCCGGTACGATAGGGCTCCAGCCCTGTCCCGGTTGCCCCCACAGGTTTACGCTCACAGGTTTCCGCCGGAGCGTGCGTGCGTACGCGCCCTCAGCGCTTGTCCTGCGCGCGGCGCACCAGTTCGTTGAGGTACTCCTCGAGATTGCTGTAGCCATCGCCGTCACGGTCGGCCGAGGCGTCCGATGCATCGCGCGGGTCGAGGCCGTGCGCCTTCTCCCAGGCGTCCGGAATGCCATCGCCATCCTGGTCCCGCGGCGGGCGGCCGGAGCGGTACACCGGCCATCCACCCACCTGCCGCGGCGAGTCGATGATGGATCCGGTGCCCTTCCTCGCCTCCGAGACGATCCGCGCATCCACCGCATCGCGGGTGGGAAGCGCAGCCCCCGCCCAACCCAGCACCGCCTCGAACACCGCTTTGGCCGGCAGAGTCGTTACTTCGGGCGCCGCGAATGGCTGCTCGAAAAGCGTCACCAGTCTGCGGCCCTTCCACTCCATACGGTCGAACATCCTGGTGTTGTCCGCGCTCAGCTCGGCATTCCCCTCGACGATGTTCCCGGCGATGTAGTATTTCGCGTCCGCCTGGTCGGTCAGCACAATCGGGCCGCGCCGGCGGTTGCTGCTCGGCCCCGGCCGGATGTAGTTCGAGACGTAGTTCACGCTGAGGACATCGCCGGTCATGCCGCTGCACATGGCGCCGTAGTCGTAGACCACGTTGTTCCGGAAGTCGAAGCTGGGATACGGAGGCCGGCCGTAGTTGTCCCCCAGCCGCGGGTTGCGCGCGCTGTTGTGCGCCCAAAGGTTGTGGTGCAGGGAGACGCCGCCCGCCGCCCGCACCAGCGAGCCGTAGCCGTGCTCGCCTTTGTGGTGCACGCTGTGGTTCAGAGCCTCGCTGATGATGCACCACTGCACCGTCACGTCCGAGATTCCCCCACTGGGCGACAGCGCTTCGTCCACCGACCAGCTCGCCGAGCAATGGTCCAGCACTACGTTCCGGCTGTTGCCGGCGACCGAGATCGCGTCCACCTCTTTGCCCGAGTTCTCGCCCGGGCGGCTGCGCAGGAAGCGCACCACCACATCGTGCGTCCGGATCTCGAGGGTGTACCCGCGCAGGCAGATGCCATCTCCGGGTGCGCTCTGCCCCGCGATGGTGATGTATGGCTCGGCAATCTCCAGGGGCGACCGCAAGTCGATGATTCCCCCAACGCGGAAGATGACGATCCGCGGGCCCTTCGAGCCGCAGCCTGCCCGGAGACTCCCCGGACCGGCATCGTTCAGGTTCGTCACGAAGACCGCGTTGCCACCGCGCCCACCGGCCGTCCTAGCCCCGAAACCCTCGGCCCCCGGAAAGGCAGGGATGTCGCCACCAGCGCAAAGAAGGGTGCATGCGGCTAAGGACGGCAACAACCAGCGGACTGTCATACAGCGAGGCTGGAGCGGGAGACGGGATTCGAACCCGCGACATCAACCTTGGCAAGGTTGCACTCTACCAGCTGAGTTACTCCCGCTTGAGCCTTCATTGTCCCTCGGCCGGTTTACCAGTGTCAAATGAAGGCGCGTGCGGTCCATTACGTTCAGGACTACGGGAAACCAGCCATGCCGGTACCGCCCCATCACACTCCGCGGTGTGCGCCTGAAAAAAAGTGGGGGGCTAGTACCCAGGACTCACAAGTCGGGCCAAAAATGATTTGGGACTGTTTGCCGCAAACCATTGATTCTGAAGGTGCTATCGCACAGTAAACTTTTTGCTTCGAGCCGATTGATCTGTGCTAGACTGGCCTACCAGCAGAGCATGTGAGACCCAAAGTGAAGATGCTCCTGGTTGGCTCTCACCAGCAGTTTAATCCGGAAATGAAAAGGTAGCCTGTCTAATTTTCCACAGGCTGTGGAAAATTTGTGGATAAAGAGCGCTTTGGCGCCCCTTGAATCTCGAACTATGAACGTATGGGAACTGATTAAGAAGCGGGTTGCCCCCAAGCTCAGCAGTGAGAGTTTCCAGAACTGGTTCGCTCAGACCACCCTGCGTGAGTTCGAGTATGACACCGTATGGGTCTCGGTTCCGAATGAAGCTGCCAGGAACTACATTGAGCAGGAGTACTCGGAGCTGATCCAGTCCATCATTCGGGAGTTGTCACTGCCGGTTCGCCATGTTGTCTATGAGACGGCAGTGGGACCGGGCCGTGACACGGCACTGTCGCAGGTCGCACCCACGATTGCACCCGAGGCGCTTTTTGAGGCGCCTACCACGCACCTGAATCCGAGGTTCACATTTGAGAACTTCGTAGTCGGATCGTGCAATCAGTTCGCCCACGCCGCTGCGCAGGCGGTTGCTACCAAGCCTTCCCAGCGCTACAACCCGCTGTTCATCTACGGTGGTGTTGGCATGGGCAAGACTCACCTGATGCATGCCATCGGCCGTTCCCTCCTGGACAACTATGCCAGCATGCGCATTGTCTACACATCCAGCGAGCGGTTCATGAACGAGATGATCACCAGCATCCGTTTGCAGCGGATGCCGCTGTTCCACCGGCACTACCGCTCTGCCGATGTTCTTCTGGTTGACGACATTCAAGTGCTTGGCAGGAAGGAAGGCACTCAGGACGAGTTCTTCTACACTTTTAACGAGCTGTACGAGCATCAGAAGCAGATTGTGATCTCCAGCGATTCGCCGCCCAAGGAGATCCCTGGGCTTCTGGACCGTCTTCGCTCACGCTTTGAATGGGGTCTGATGGTAGACATCCAGCCCCCCGACCTGGAGACGAAGATGGCGATTCTGGACAGGAAAGCGGAGTTGGAAGGTATCAAGCTGCCTGAAGATGTCCGCGTGTTCATTGCGACGAAGACGAAGTCGAATGTACGTGAGCTCGAGGGTGCATTGGTGAGGTTGATTGCGTACTCCTCCGTAACCGGGACGCCCGTCAACCTGGCTATGGCGCAGCATGTGCTTAAGCACATTGTTCACAGCACTGAGCGGAGGGTGACCATCGATACGATCATTCGGGCTGTGGCCACGAAGTGTAGCCTTCAACCGACTCAACTGAAGCAGAAGACCAACCGCCGCGAGATCGCGCGACCTCGTCAGATTGCCATGTACCTGGCCAAGGAGCTGACACAGGCTTCATTGCCAGAGATTGGTCGGGCCTTCGGCGGCAAGCATCATACCACGGTGCTGCACTCTATCCATCGCATTGAGGACTTGCGCCAGTCCGACCCGGATTTGAACAGGCTTATCCAGAGTATAAGTGACTCATTAAATTGAGGATAGGTAGATTTCCACAACCAGGCACAGAAACCTCCTGTGCAGACTCGTGGATGATTCTCTACAGCCGGAACCCTCCACTGGAACGCACGTACTTCTTGACAACCTTCCAAGCAGGGAAGCCTCCGACTTTTGTATAATTTAGAGGGAAACCGACATTTCCACAGCCCCTACGACTACGGTTCGTGTTTTTGCTATTTTAGAGAACGGTTCATAGAGATTCTTGACCGGGAGTGGAGCCTATGGAATTTACCGTTAGCAAGGTTGATCTGGTACGGGAACTGAGTCTGTCTCAAGGGGTTGTCGAGAAGAAGACTACCATCCCGATCCTGTCGAATGTGCTTATAGAGGCCAGTGGTGAGCGTGTCCAACTGACTGCTACGGATCTGGAGCTGGGGATACGTTGTTCGTGCCCGGCAACTGTCTCTAGGGAGGGTGCTGGGACTGTGCCAGTCCGGCGCTTGCTGGACTACACACGCTTGCTCCCTGATGTGGACATTAGTGTGAAGCTTCTGGACAACCACTGGATCAGTTTGCAGTGTGGTCGCTCGCGAACCAGGATTGCTGGTATCTCTCGTGAGAGCTTCCCTGAGCTGCCAGAAATGCCACCGGTTCTGGCGGAGATCCCCATCATGACTCTTGGATCAATGATCGGCAAGACAATCTTTGCCATCTCATCCGAGGAGTCCCGGTTTACCCTGAATGGAGCACTACTATTCCTGAGGAACCAGGGCATGCTAATGGTCTCGACTGACGGACATCGGCTGGCATACGTCGAGAGCTCTTCTGAAATCCCCGGGGTGACATCTCCCTACCGTGCACTACTGCCGAAGAAGGCGATGGGTGAGATCCTTAAGCTGGCGCAGGAAGCACGGGCAGATGCCGTGGTGAAGTTCTCTGGAGATGAGAACCACCTATTCTTCCAAATCGGGGACAGGCTCCTGTTGAGCCGGAAACTGACAGGGACCTTCCCGGATTATGAACGGGTGCTGCCGAAAGACCATCGGCACTCGGTGACCTTGAGCAAGGAAGAAGTGAGAGCCACAATTGAGCGTGTTGCGCAGTTTGCAGATGAGCGGTCCCGCGCCATCCGTCTCCAGTTCGCGTCAGGTGAGGTCAAGGTGTTCTCCTCCATATCGGAAACCGGGGAGAGCGAAGAGAGCATTCCAGCCGACTACGACGACACCACGGTAGAGATTGGATTCAACGCTCAATACTTGCTCGAGTTCTTGCGGGCAGTCCCCGAAGAGCAGGTGACCTTCTCTTTCAAAGACCCACACAGTGCGGCGGAAGTTCGGCCTGTCACGGCGCCGGATGGCTACCAGTACCGATACGTCGTGATGCCCATGAGGATTTAGGGTCAGGCTTGCGCCGCCTGCTGATTCCCGCGTGTATCAGGCTGCGGCGCGGAGTGTAAGGCTACTGTCGTGTCTCTGAAGTGCCTTGACCGCTTGCTTGCGCGTACGGCTCACTAACCGAGCCACGACCGCAAGGGAGCGGTGTAGGCGAGTTGGCTGATTGAAGTCTTATGGCAACGAAGGATTCTGAGCTACCAGGCGATGGCGTCTACGATTCGACCAGTATCAAGGTGCTCGAGGGCCTGGAAGCGGTGCGTCTGCGCCCGGCGATGTACATTGGCTCGACCGGGGAAACCGGGCTGCACCACCTGGTCTATGAAGTTGTCGATAACTCCGTCGATGAGGCCCTGGCCGGCTACTGCACCGAGATCTCCGTTACCATCCGCAGCGACAACTCCGTTACTGTTATCGACGATGGCCGCGGGATCCCGGTGGACATGCACCACGAGGAAGGCGTCTCGGCCGCCGAAGTAGTGATGACCAAACTCCACGCGGGCGGGAAGTTCGACACCAAGAGCTACAAGGTGTCGGGCGGCCTCCACGGCGTGGGCGTGAGTTGCGTGAACGCGCTCTCCGAGCGGCTTGAGCTCGAGATCTGGCGTGACGGTTTTACCTGGGAGCAGGAGTACGAGCGCGGTATCCCCAAAGCCCCGCTCAAGCGCACCGGCAAGGCCGGCAAGAAACAAGGCACCAAGGTCACTTTCAAGCCCGACGTCACCATTCTCGATGTCACCGAGTTCAGCTTCGATACTCTCTCCCAACGGCTGCGCGAGCTGGCGTTCCTGAACAAGGGCCTGCGCATCACTCTGACCGACGAGCGCGTTGACCCGCCCAAGGCCCACGAGTTCTTCTACAGCGGCGGCATCGCCGAGTTCATCAGACACCTGAATCGCGGCAAGACAGTGCTGCACGACAAGCCCATCTATATGGAAGGCGTGCGCGAGCTCCCCAACGGCGGGCAACTCACCCTGGAAGTCGCCTTCCAGTACAACGACGGCTACAGCGAGTCCATTTTCAGCTTCGCCAACAACATCAACACAGTCGATGGCGGCGCGCACCTGACCGGCTTCCGCAGCGCGCTCACGCGCACCATCAACGCCTACGGCCAGCAGGCCGGCCTGTTCAAGGACGTCAAGGAAAATCTGACCGGCGACGACGTCCGCGAGGGCCTCACCGCCGTGGTCAGCGTTAAGCTCCCTCAACCCCAGTTCGAGGGGCAGACCAAGGGCAAGCTCAACAGCGACATCGGCGGCTTCGTCGTGCAGTTCGTCAATGAGAAGTTGAGCGAGTACTTCGACAAGAACCCCGCCGTCATGCGCCGCATCGTCTCCAAGGCCATCGATGCCTCGCGGGCGCGGGAAGCGGCGCGCAAGGCCCGTGACCTCACCCGGCGCAAGGGCGCGCTCGACTCCGGAGGCCTGCCCGGCAAGCTGGCCGATTGCCAGGAGAAGGATCCCCAGCGCTGCGAGTTATTCTTGGTTGAGGGCGAGTCCGCCGGCGGCACCGCCAAGATGGGTCGCGACCGCCGCTACCAGGCCATCCTCCCGCTCAAGGGGAAGATCCTCAACGTCGAGAAGGCCCGCACCGACAAGATGCTTGGCCACGAGGAAATCCGCGCCATGATCACCGCGCTCGGCACGGGCATCCGCGAGGATTTCGATATCGCCAAGCTGCGCTACGGCAAGATCATCATCATGACCGACGCCGACGTCGACGGCTCGCACATCCGCACCCTGCTGCTGACTTTCTTCTACCGCCAGATGCAGGAGCTCATCATGCGCGGCAACGTCTTCGTGGCCCAGCCCCCGCTCTACCGCATCAAGAAGGGCAAGAGCGAGAAGTACATCAAGGACGAGAAGGAGTTCCTGCGCGAGATCCTGCGCCGGGCCACCGAGAACCTGGTGGTCCAGCCGGCGCCCAACGGCTCGCCCGAG
>Ga0187882_1003549_pt1 | contig 13304 bp, 15 predicted proteins | sample June2016WEW_19_1_3_FD_132991 | JGI IMG/M metagenome (GOLD analysis project Ga0187882, IMG submission 132991) | Peatland microbial communities from SPRUCE experiment site at the Marcell Experimental Forest, Minnesota, USA - June2016WEW_19_150 | ecosystem: Environmental > Terrestrial > Soil >...
ACCATCTTCTGGACCAGATCAACGCCAGCGATCCCGAGGTCTACGGCCTGGCGTCCAGCCAGTGGTCGTACATCCGGCTGCGGGCGCGGATCGAAGGCCCGGACGGCAACGGCATCCCCATCAGCGCCACGGGCAACACGGGCGGCAACCTCAGCATGAGCACCAGCAACACCGCGCTGTGCTGCGCCAATGTTGCCGGCGCCCCGGTCAACGACGACAATCCCGCCGTACCGGGCGAGACCATCACCGTCTTCGGCACGGGCCTGGGCATGATCCAGCCCGACGAAGCCAAGTTTGCCGTCACTACCGGGTTCACTTACAAGGGGCCGGTGTTGAATCAACCGAACGTGTTCGTGTCGTCGCTGGCGGGCGGCCTGACCGCCGGCGTCTATTTCGCGGCGATGAAAGTGGGCGAGGTGGGCATCTTCCAAGTCGACCTGGAGTTGAACGCGAATCTGCCCACCAATCCGGTCACGCAGTGCACCATCGCCCAGGACATCTACGTGAGCAACATCATCACCTTTCCGGTGGTGAACCCGAATCCCCCGTCCCAGTAAGCGGCTCGTGGGGGCGATATCCGTGCACGGCCAGCAGGCCGCGGGCAGCACCTTCCGCCTCCGGCGCCACATAGAAGAATGCGCCGATCCGCTCGCTGCGGAAGATCAAGCCGCCGCTGTAGCGGTCGGGCTCGACCAGGTAGTCGAGCGCCGAGTCGGTGAGCAGCTTCTCCAATCTAAGCGCCTCGCGCAGGCGCTTCGCGATGTACACGAGCACCAGCTCCCGCTCTCCGAAGAAATCCGGTTCTCTGCGCATGCGGTTTCCGTTATGCAGCCGCCGGAATGCGCCCGACCAGATCGGTGAATTCCTGGCGGCTCTCGAAGCCGAGGGTGAAGCAGTCGACGCAGTCGAGGCCCAGGACGAAGCGCAGCATCTCGTCCACGCGGGCGCGCAACTGCCCTTCGCCGAGAACCTTCATCCCGATCACGCCCTTGCCCGCGGCTTTCATCTCGCGCAACACGGAGATGACGGTCGTGGGATCGGCGTCCATGAGCACCCCCGCGGGGTTGATGCGGGCCAGGTCGACATGCACCCAGGGCGTCCGGGCGGCCGTCCGCAGTGCATCCAGGGAATGGCAAGAGACACCGTGGGTGCGCACGATCCGCTTTTCCCGAGCTTCCGAGAGCGCCTCCATGGCGCCGTTCAGCCGCTCGGGCCAGTCCGCCCGCATCACCGCGTGCAGCAGGACGATGTCCAGGTAGTCGGTGCCGATCTCGCGGCGGAAGCGCTCCAAGTCCTGCCGCATCTCGGCGGCGGTCTGGGCGCGCGTCTTGGTCATGATAACTACTTTGTCGCGCGGAACGCTCTTGAGCGCTTCGCGCAGGTGCGGATGGCTGCCGTAGAGGTCCGCGGAGTCCCAGAAGGTCACACCGTTGTCGAATCCGAAGCGCAACAGGTCGGCGAGGCCCTGCAAGCCCAATTGCCGGGTCTGGGCCGAGCTCTTCATGAACCCTTTCGTGCCGGTCCCCACGGCCAGGCGCGATAGCTTCACCTTGTCCGGTCCCAGCGTGACGATGTCGGTCGCGCGAGGCGGCGCGGCGTGAGCCACGCGGGCCAGGGCGCTGGTTCCCAGCACGGCCGATTGGAGGAAGTCGCGGCGTCTCATGGGGGAATTATAGCCCAGGGCATGAAGCCGCGAGTCTGGGTTACAATCACAGGTTATTGTCTCAATGCGTTTTCCAACCAGTATTCTCAGTGTGCTCCTTCTGATTTCCGCAGTCGCTTGGGCCGCGATTCCCGACATCACGGGTTTCCACGTAGCCGGCGGCAGTTCAGAGGGCTGGCCCAACATCTTGCGCTCTCTGGGCCTGCGGGAGCGTCCGGCCGCGGAGGCACGAGTCTTCGTCCTGCCGGCAAAGGGAAGCGGCGCGCCCCAGGAGTGGCTCTCCCGGCTCGAAGGGGGCGCGATTCTGATCCTCGAGGGCGCCTCTCCGCTGGCCACGAAGCTGGGATTCCGCGCGGGAAGCCGGAGAGTCCGGCTGCAAGCAGTGAGCGAGGTGCGCCATCCGAAGATCCGTATCGAGTGGCAACGCCCGGTGGTGGCGCCCGTATTCGAGGCGCCCGATGAGGCGCAGGTATTCTGCCGCGCGCGTCCCGGCGGCCAGCCGCTGGTGGCCGGCATCCGGCGCAGGCGGGGAGCGGTGCTATGGGTGGCCGTTCCTCCGGGCGAGCAGGGCTACGAACGGTTTCCCTTCCTGCCGAACGCGTTAGTGGAGCTCGGGGTGCGGCCTCCCTTCGCCTCTCGCCGGTTGTGGGCGTTTTTCGATTCCGCTTATCGCCTGCGGGACGATCCCGATTCGCTGGCCCAGCGCTGGCGGGAGGGCGGAATCGCCGCGCTGCACGTGGGCGCCTGGCCGTACTTCGAGTCCGATCCCGACAGCGACGACTACCTTCGCAAGCTCGTTGCGAGTTGTCATCGCCACAACATTCTCGTGTACGCCTGGCTGGAGTTGCCTCACGTGAGCGACCGTTTCTGGCACGATCACCCCGCGTGGCGCGAAAAGACGGCCGAGCTCAAGGACGCTTACGTACCCTGGCGCCGGCTCATGAACCTCGCCAACCCGGATTGCCACCGCGCCGTAGCCCAGGGCGTCCGAGAGATGGTGATGCGCTTCGACTGGGATGGGGTGAACCTCGCCGAGTTATACTTCGACGGCGTGCAGGGTGTCTACAAACTGAAAGAGTTCACTCCGATGAATGCGGACGTCCGGCGCGAATTCAAGCTCCTGAAAGGCTTCGATCCGCTGGAGCTGTTCACGCGGCCGCGGCGGGACCCGAAAAAGCTCCGCGCCTTTCTCGACTACCGGGTGGACTTGGCCGCACGCCTTCAGGAGAACTGGTTGGGGGAACTGGATAGACTCCGCGTCGAGAAACCCGGGTTGGACCTGGTGCTGACCTACGTGGACGACCGCTTCGAACCCAGCATGCGGGACGCAATCGGGGCGGACAGCGCCCGCGCGCTCAAATCGCTGGACCGCTACCCGGCGACCTTCATCGTCGAGGATCCGTACACCATCTGGGACCTCGGTCCACAACGCTACCCGGAGATCGCCCGGCGCTACCGCCCACTCACGCCACACTGGGATCGCGTGGGCGTGGACATCAACGTCGTCGAACGCGAACAGCACGTGCATCCGACCAAAATGCAGGCGGGTTCCGAGCTTCTGCAATTGATTCGCGCCTCCTCGGAGTCCTTTTCGCAGGTCATGTTCTACTACGAGTTCTCCATCCTCCCGGAAGACTTCCCGCTTTTGCCGGCGGCCGCCGCGGTGGTCGACCGGTGCGAGAGGCGGGGCGATACGCTGCTCGTCGAGTCTCCTTACGGAGTGGGGATTCGTTGGGAAGGCCCGGCGTCCTTGGATGGCCGGCTCTGGCCCGTGCGCGACCGCGATCACCTTTGGGCGCCCCCCGGAAAGCACGTGCTGGAGCCGGTAGTCACCGCGCCGCGCGCGTCCCTGGTGGATTTCAACGGCGTGCTGGAGGCCGCGACGAGTCTGCCGGAGGGGATCGAAGTGCAGTACACCGCCAGATCGCACGCGCTGGCCACCTTCGACAGGAAGCCGGTGCGCGTGGTGCTGGATGGCCAGGAGGGCCAGCTCGAACTGCTGGGGCAATCCGGGGCCGGATACGTGGTGCGGCTGCCGCCAGGGCGGCACAAGGCGGTGGTGGTGTTGGAGTAGGGGGGACGCGGTGCCTCCTCAGGTCTTTCTGAACCGAATCCGATCTCTTTCCGGCTCCGCAGCGCAGGCCAAGGCCGCCTCGATGTCGGCCTCCTGGAGAGACGGGTAGCTTTCCAGAAGCTCGGCGCGCGGAATCCCGGCCGCGACGTTGTCCAGAACCGCGGAGACCATGATCCGCGTGCCCCGGATGCAGGCTCTGCCGTGACAGACCTTGGGGTCAACGGTGATCCTCTCCCGCCAATTCTCCATATTCAGCATTGTAGCGATTCTGCGGGCGCCGTTTGTATGTTAACGTCTTGCTGATGCTCCGCATCCGGAACGTGACGCGGAATACGGTCCTGGCGGTGGCGGCCGAGGTCGCCGATACCAGCAAGAAGCGGCGGACCGGCTTGCTCAAGCGCACGAGCCTGCCGGCCGGCGAAGGGCTGTGGATCGCGCCATGCGAGGGAATTCATAGCTTTCGGATGAAGTTCGCCATCGACGCGCTGTTTCTGGACCGGCGGCGCAAAGTGCTCAAAATCCGGCATGCGATGGGCCGCGGGAGGATCTCCCTGTGCCTGCGCGCCCACTCCGTGCTGGAACTGCCGGCCGGAACCGCGAAGGCCACCGGAACCATGGAAGGCGATCAGCTCGAGTTCGAGCAAGTCACAGAAGCCCGCAGCGCTCCAGGATGCGCTGGGCGAGAAGCCTGAATTCGGATCCGCAGGTTCGGGCCAGTTGGGCGTGACTGCCGATCGCGCCATCGGCCGCGAGGAGATCGAAGATCGGCTTTCGGGCATCCTGAGCCATGGGCATCAGACTCCGGTAGTTCCGAAGCGTTGCCAGGCAATGCTCGTCGGGTTCCGCGTCCCCTTCTGGCTCGCCCAGGACTGCCCCACGGTACTCCCCCGGGATTCGCCGCAGCCACTTCTCGTAGGCGCGCACGGGCCGGTCCAGCCGGACTGCGTGCTGCAGCACCACGTAGCCGGCGGGACTCATCTGCCCTGACGGCAGGTCGAAAGTGACCGAAGCCCCTTCCTTGATGCGTTGCCACTGCTTGCGCCAATCGCGTATGGTCGGGCCGAGGTTCCTCAACCCTTGCAGAGAGAACAAATCGGCCGCAAGGGGAACAACGATGTAGTCCGCCGCAAGCAGGGCCGACCGGTTGATCGCGCCGAGGTTGGGGCCGACATCAACCAGGGCGATCTTGGCGTGCACCTCAGCGCCCGCGCCCTGAATGATGCGATAGAAGGCGGAGGTCGCCCTCAGGGCGGCGGGATCGTTGTTGTAGCCCTTGGGCCAGCTATCGGACAGCTTGTCCTCGAACCGCGACAACCCTAGATCGCCGGGAAGCACCCACGGACCAAAAAAGGAGGAAGGGATCAAGAGTTCCGGCATTCGGATGTCCCCCGTGCCTTGGAGAATCGGCTCGATGCATCCGAGTACGGTCACCGCTTCCTCTTTCGGATAATCCCAAAGGCGTTCCAGTTCCTCCTCATCCATGAACGCCGACGTGAGGTTGGCCTGAGGGTCCAGATCCACCGCCAGGGTTGGGAATCCCAACCGGGGCAGCATGTGGGCCAGATGATATGCCAGGGTGGTCTTGCCCACGCCGCCCTTGTTGTTGAAGAAGGCGATCGTTTTCACCGGCGCCTCCGGACAGCCACCAGAACATGGGTCGGCTCGAATGTGAACTCCGCTGGCGGGTTGCCGTTTCTCGCAAGTGCTGCCGTGGCCCTCGCGATCCCCGTTCCGAACCGCTCCACATAGCCCAGCGCCTTCATACCTTCGGCGACCACGGGGTTGCGGTAGTCGCTGACCCGGTCGTAATTCTGCGGCGTCACCTGACCGTACAGCCCACCGGGGCTGAGGATCTCGACGCGATCCTCGAACCAGTTGACGCGCACCGGAGAATTCGTCCCCTCGTAGGCGCGGTGCATGATGGCGTTGAGCACAAACTCGCGGATCGCCGCCAAAGGGTAATCCGGACTGTCTTCGTGGCGCAGTCCCCCCGCTGCCGACCTAGCCGAGTGAATCTGAAGCGGAAGCAGATCGTCCAACCGCATCAACTGTGTGAGAAGGTTGCCCGTGACCTCCTTCGCATCCTGGATCGCGTCGGCCAGTGTGGTTCCGTCGAAGCGCACGAACTGGACGTATGCACCTGGGAGAAACGGAAGTGGATCCCTGCCGACCAGGAGCAGCCCGGCGTGAGTTGGCCGCCGACTCCGGAGGTCGAAAAAGCGCAAGGATGCCAGTTGCTGCTCGGGTGTGCGATTGTTCTGCGCCAGAATCTCGGGATCGACGATCTTTGGGAGGTAGATTTCCCGAAACGAGTCGACGATCAGATCTTCGACAGTGGCGCCCGGGCAAGGCCGCTGATCGAAGGACCGAGCGCCGGCAACCTGGCGCTCCGTGAGCCGTCGTTCCTCCTCCAGGGTGGCGATGGCCCGCCTCGGACCGACACGAATCCAAACCTGGCCCTTGTAGCGCACTGGGGGCGCTTCCGCAGGGTGGACCTCCACAATCGCAACCGGTATTCCCTTCAAGACGACCTTCTGCACCGCCAGGCTCGGCACAGGAAGGATCTGCCCGTCGGTCCGCATGTCCGACAGGTTCCTCAACAGCTCGTCAGTGATGGGAAGACCGGTTGGCTGCCCGTCATCCGTAACGCCGACAAAGAGGATTCCCGCGGCTTGGCGCCCCGGCAAGTCATTCGCGAACGCGCACACGGCCTGCCTCATCCGGTCGGGCTGAAGACCCTGTTTCCGCTCGACCCTGTCGGATTCCAGGTCGGTCATCAACTGTTCGAGTTCGTCAACAGTCATCGCTCGGCTCTCTTCGAGAGACACACCATTATCGCTATGCCAAAACATGGAGTCAAAAGCCGGATCACCGATGGTCTACCGGGTCAACTTCCGGTGCTCTTTGAGGATGCAGCGGTCCATGACCACGGTGAGGCCGGCCGCGCGGGCTTTCTGGGCCGCGGCGTCGTCGGCCACGCCTTCCTGCATCCACACGGCGCCGGCGCCCACGCGGATGGCGGCCTCGACAATCTCGGGCACGAATTCGCTCCGCCGGAAGACATCGACGATATCGATATGCTCGGGGACCACCTCCAGGCTAGGGTAGGCCCGCTCGCCCAGCACTTCGGTCTCTTGCGGATTCACCGGAACGATCCGGTAGCCGGCGCGCTGCATGTACTCGGACACGCCGTAACTGGGGCGCTTGCGGTTGCTCGACAGGCCTACCACCGCAATCGTTCGCGCGCTGCGAAGCAGTTCAGGAATGCTCGCCATCTTCGGGGCCGCCTAATTTCAGTATCCTCCGAAACCGCTCCACCTCGGCGGGGGTGAGCGGCCGGTACCGCCCCGGCTCGAGCGAACCCAGTTCCAGGAATCCGATTTTGACGCGCTTGATCTTCTCGACCAGCCGGCCGAAATGCTTGAACATCTCGCGGATCTGGTGATGCCGGCCCTGGGAGAGCCGCACCTCGTACCAGGGGTTTTCGGCGCGCCGCGCGAGCCGCAGCCCGGCCGGAGCGGTCCGCCTGCCGTGGAGCGGAATCCCCGCGCGGAACTGCTGTTCCTGCTCGGGCGTGAGCGGGCCGGTGACTTTCACCACGTAGGTTTTCGCCACGTGGCTGGCCGCCGAGGTGATGCGGTTGGCGAGCTCGCCATCATTGGTCAGCAGCAGCAGGCCCTCGCTGGCGTAGTCGAGCCGCCCCACGGGAAACACGCGCTCTTTGACGCCCTTGAGGAACTCGAGCACCGTGGGCCGGCCTTCCGGGTCCGAGAGGGTGGTGACCACGCCCTTGGGCTTGTGGAACGCCAGGTAGACCAGCCGCTTCGGCGGACGCAGCAGCCTGCCATCCACCTTGATGTGATCTCGCTCGAGGTCGGCTTTGGTCCCGAGCTCGGTGACCGTGCGGCCGTTCACCGCCACCCGGCCCTCGAGCATCAGCGCTTCGGCCTTTCGCCGGCTCGCCACGCCCGCGCGCGCCAGGATCTTTTGCAGCCGCTCTTCAGGCATCCGGTTTCTCGGCCGTTTCCGGCACGGGCGCTTCCTCGGCCGTCTCGGGCGGCGGCTCCTCCGCCGGTTCGGTCTCGCTCACCGCCAGCCGGCGCAGGTCCTCGAACTCCTTCAGCGTGGGCAGCTCGCTCAGGTCCTTCAAGCCGAACTGCACCAGGAATTCTTTCGAGGTCTTGTAGAGGATGGGCCGGCCCACCACGTTTTTCCGGCCGCAGGCCTGAATCAGCTTGCGATCCAGCAGCGTCTTGAGCACCCCGGCGCCCTGCACGCCGCGGATCTCCATGATCTCCGGCGCGGTGACCGGCTGCTTGTAGGCGATGGTGGCCAGCGTCTCCAGGGCGGCCAGCGAGAGCTTCAGCGGCGGCTTGAGACTCTTGACGAAGGCCCGGATGGCCTCGTGGTGCTCGGGCTTGGTGGTCATCTTGAAGCCGCCGGCCACTTCGCGGATCAGGACGCCGTGGGCCGGCGCGGCGAATTCGGCCACCAGCTCGTCGAGCGCCCGTTTGACACGCTCCTCGGATTGGCCGAGCGCGGCTGCGATCTGCGCCGCCGCGACCGGCTCTTCCGTGACGTAGACGATGGCCTCGAGGACGGCCTTGAGTTGGGCGTCCTCGACCTCGCTCGCGCCGCCCAGCGGCTCCAGCGCCATCTGCTCGGGCGGATACTCTTCCATTCTCAGTTGTAGTCCTTATCGATTTGAGTGATGGTGTCGTCGGAGGCGAACACCTCGTCGAAGCGCTTATGGGCCTTCAGGGCGATGTCCCCGAACGCATCCTTCTGCACCAGCACCACCGCTTGCAGCCTCACCATCTCCAGAATCGCCAGGAACAGGCAGATCATGGCCCGGCGGCTGCGCTGCTCCTCGAACAGGAGCGCCGCCGAGAGCTTTTCGCCCCGCGGCTTGCTCTTAAGCAACGAGCTCAGGTACAGGATCATGTCCGGAACACTCACGTCCTCGGGATTGACCTGGAAAAACGGCCGGTTCTTGGCCCGTTCGAGCACCTGCTCGAGGGTCTTCACCAGGTCGAACAACGTCACCGCCACCCCCGGCTCGTCCTCATCGGAAAGGAACTGCCCGACCTGGGGGTTCGACCAGACGTTTTCCTCAATCAGCCGCTTCTGCTGGAGCATCTCGGCGGCGTTCTTGAAACGCTCGTGCTCGAGCAGCCGCTCCACCAGCTCGCGCCGCGGGTCGTCCTCCGGCGACATCGTCTCGAGTTCCGGGTCCTTGGGCAGCAGCATCCGCGACTTGATGTGAATCAGGGTGGCGGCCATGAAGATGAACTCCGAGCTCAGCTCCATGTCCAGGCCGGCCGCCCGCTCGACGTATTCCAGGTACTGCGCCGTGATCCTGGCGATGGGGATGTTCCAGATGTCGATCTGCTGCTTCCGGATCAGGTCCAGCAACAGGTCCAGCGGGCCCTCGTACTGCTCCAGGTGGATGTTCAGCGGCGATGACGACACAACTTTCTCACGATACCATGTGGGGCAGGCGGTTTCGCCTGCCCGTGGCGCCGGCGGTCTTGCCGCCGGTGTTCCAGGCGTCGAATACTTGCAGACACCGGCGGCAGGACCGTCGGCGCTACTCCGAACTACGGCCTCCACTCCTCGGGCTTCTTGGGGGTCTGCTTCTTGACTTCCCCGCGGAAGATCAGCGTGACCACCACGGCCTTAGCGGCGTCGTCGGTCTTCACCACCGCTTTGGTTTCGCCCAGATCGTCGAGCACCCCGTCTTCGCGCACGCGGCTCAGGAAGTAGTCCGGGTAGTCAGCGTTGAACGGCTGGCCCTCCTTGATGGCCCACAACTGGCGAATGGCCGGTTCCGAAATCAGGTCCAGGCCCTCGATATTGAGCTTCGCCAGGAGGTAGCGCGGCCCGTCTTCCACGTGGATCACCAGGCCCACCGTCTTGGCGGGATCGTTCACCCGGCGATCGATGCGCGTCTTCACCCGCATGTAACCGTCGTGCCGCACCCGCTTCTCGATGCGCCCCACCCCCGCCTGGATTTGAGAAAGGTTGAACATGTCGCCAGACTTCAGGTTGGCGAGCTTGAGCAGCTCCGCCGAGGGGAGCCGGGAGCCATCCACGGCCACCTCGCCGAGCGAGTAGCTGGCGCCTTCCTCCACCTTGACCGTCAGCGCCATACCGTTCACGTCCCGGTCCTTTTCGGCGCGGATTTCGGGGAACAACACGCGGACGCGCCCGCGCGCCTCATAGAGGGGCCGGATATTGGTCTCCAGCAACTGCCGGAACCGCGCCTCCCGGTAGGGCGTCCCGACCGCCACCGCGTTGATCGCGTTCTCCAGCGTGCTGGCGGGGAGCACCGCGTTGCCCGTGAACGTCACCCTGGCGATCCCCGGAAGCGCTCCGGGAGGGCGGAACACCACGGCCATTTGTCCCGCGTCGTCCGGGACGAGTTTGCCGACGACTTTCACCTTGCCGGCCAGGGAATCCTCAATCACCTTTGCGTACCGCGCGAGGGCTGCCTGGGTCGCGGCAACCCGGGGCCCGAAAAAGGGGTCGGCTTGGCTGAGCGCCTTCCGGATCTGGTCGTCCGGCGCCCCCAGATCCTCGAACCGGATGGGGAATAGCGGTCCGGCCTCCGCCACCTGGATCGATACGACATAGCCTTTCTTCCCGGCTGCCGGACCGAACTTGACTGCAAGCTCCTCGAACACCCCGGCCGCCTCGAGCCGCGCGCGAGCCGCGTCGAAGTCCTTCGCGGCAGCCGTCTGCCCCAGCTTCAGCCCGGCAACCCCGAGGATCTGCTCGCGCGAGTACTCATGATTCCCGGTAATCGCGATGCTCTCGATGGGCCAGGCGGAGGGAGCCGCCGCCGCGGGCGCCGGTTTGCGCGCCGGGCGCCGCTGCGCCTCCAGAGCCAAAGGGCAGACGAGCAGAGCGATCAGAATCCAGCGCAGCATAACTCCATTGTAGCGGTCGGCCGGCGGCGCCCGTTTCCGAGCCGCGACCGCGAGGGAGCGGTTTCCAGGAGTTCTGCAAGCGCCTTACGGCTTCGTCCAGTCTTCAATCTTCAGTTTCCTGATCCTTTTGAACGCTTGGTCATGGGTGACCAGGATGAGGTCGGACGCCAGGGCCTGTGCGGAAATCATCATGTCGAGGTTTCCTATCTGCCGCCCTTCGCTTTCGAGCGACGCTCGGAGTCTTCCGTACTGTTGCGCCGCTTCTGAATCCCACGGAAGAATCGTCAGCCGGAGCAGGAATTCGTTCACAATCGTCTGCAAGTGCGTCGCATCGGGCCGCCGCTCTACTCCATAGCGCAGCTCTCCCTCAGTGACCGTGGAGACTGCGACCTGTGCCATCGGGACTTTCACCAGCCGGCGACGAACGGCAGGAACGTTGCCCTTTATGATGTAGTTCCCGGTGTTGGTGTCCAGGAGATATCGGCTCGCCATCAGAAGAGGTCGCGTTTCTGCGCTCTGGTATCGGCGCGATCAGCCATGAAGTCTTCCGGCACACGGGCTTGTTGCGCGAGTTGAAAAAAACTCTCCCATGATTCCGGCCGCCGTGACAAGATCACATCTCCGGTCGTGGGGTCTTGCCGGATAAAGACTTCGCCGCCTTCAAACCGGAAGTCGGAAGGCAGGCGAACTGCCTGACTTCGCCCGTTGCGAAACAGCTTTGCGGTGCGTGGCATCGCGATCTCCTTCGCATGGTATATACCATGGTATATCACACGGGCTCTCCGAAGCTCCTTGGTCCGCCCCAAACAATTTCAACGCCGCTCCGAAACATGGACGACTCAGCCCGAGGTGTACCGGGATTCCGCAGGATTCACGGCTCTCGCCCCAATCCACGAACGACTTCACATCAGCGGTTCCCCAGTCTGGACACGTTGCGAACTCTTGCTGCAGGAAATGGGGCGCACCCGAACCGACTTATGACGGTGCGGGATCAACGGGCTGCGCCGTCAGCTCACGTGCGTATTCAGCCTGAGGCGCCAGGCTGAACAGGTTCGGAACTATGACGCCGAGAGGCAATGATCACCTCAGCCAAGGAAGAGGCTTGCGCCTTGAGGTTCAGGCCGGCGGCCAGCAGCGGGTGCTCACCCCGGTCGGTTCGTCAGGCGGCGACGGTTGTTACGTGCAGGCGCACTGGGACCCCGAAAAACCGGCGCGTCACCGGCCTCTTCCATCGCGAGCTCGCGTCCAGGCGTCCCTTGCAGGACGAGCAGAAGCCTATGGCCGGCAGGAGCGAACGGCTCTTCTTGAGGCACACCAAGAGTGGGCGCTTTCGATCGCCGGCAAGATCGACGCCTGCGGAGGGAAAGCGTCCTTCCCCAACCGGGCGGCAAAGAAGTAGGGCGCCGCCGTCACTGCTTCGGGCGCGGCTCACTCGTAGGCGGCACGATGCCTTTCATGCGCATGTAAGTGACGAGGTTGCCGTAGTGTTCACTGACGTGAAGGTTGCTGAAATAGAGCACACCCAGGCGCGTATGATCCCCTCCGAACAACTTCACCGTCTCCGCAGCCTTGGCGTCGGTAAACCCCTCGTACGCAGGCTTGCAGAACGCGACGGCCTCTTTGAGCGCAGCCACCAGGTCGGCCTTCGCCGTCTTGGTCTTCTCCACCTGGATCTCCGGACGGCTCACTCCCCTGGCAGGGGCGCACATGCTGTATTGGCTGTCGGCGATATGCCCGAGGATCTGGGCGAACGAGCGCACTTCCGGCACGGGCTTGAATGCGTAGTTTTCCGCCGGCATTTTCTCGGCCGAGGCGGCTATCGCATAGGTCAGGTACTCGAATGCCATGCGCGCGTCGGAACCAAGCGGATTGGCTGGTGGGGTTGGCGGCGGGGCGGGTTGCTGAGCCAGGCCGACAAGCGAACCCAGCAGAAACAGGACGGCAACGCGATACAACCATTGAGTGTTCATAGATGGCTTTTACGCAGAGGTTCGGAGGTATGTTCCAAAGGAATTTGCGCCGCCTTAGAGCCTTGGGAGATCGCTGGCACAAGGCGTCGCCAAGGCAGGTCCCACTGAAGATTACTCGCCGAAAGTCGGTGTTTACCGATTCCGTTTGGATCACGGCTTTCACCGCAAGCTATCCGCCGATCAGAGACCTCGTGCCCCCGGCGAAAAGTTCGAGTCCACTCTGGGGCTCAAGGGCGCTCGAACTCACAAGTTTAAGAAGTGAAATGAGTTATCAGAACAAGAGCAAATTGAAATTGGCCCCCCATCCTGGACGACTTTCGAACTCAGACCTGACTCGCTCTCCTTCCAGACGCAGCCGAAGACGCGCCCAGTTGGTAGCGGGGCGTGGACAGCGGCGCAGCTATCGGTTAACGGGTGGAGATGTGTGTGAGTTTCGCACCTTCCGCCTTGGCGCGGGCGAAACGGACCGGTTGGTGGTTTCCGTTCAGGTTGCGGCGCAGCACGGCTGGAGGTATGATCATACCTGGAGTATGAAAATGGCCAGCGTCGAACGTGTCACGGTCACCCTGCCCAACGACCTCGTCAGAGACATTGACCGGCGAGAGAAGAACCGCAGCAAGTTCGTCGCGGAGGCCGTCCGCCACGAACTCGATCACCGCCGTCGT
>Ga0187882_1003550_pt1 | contig 13304 bp, 8 predicted proteins | sample June2016WEW_19_1_3_FD_132991 | JGI IMG/M metagenome (GOLD analysis project Ga0187882, IMG submission 132991) | Peatland microbial communities from SPRUCE experiment site at the Marcell Experimental Forest, Minnesota, USA - June2016WEW_19_150 | ecosystem: Environmental > Terrestrial > Soil >...
GATACTGGTTAAACAGCCGACAACCAACAAAGCCCAAACCAAGGTTCTTTTTGACATTGTTACGCACTCCTTTTTTGTTTCTTGATATTTTTTGTGTCCGCAATATTCAGGTTACTGTCAACACAGATACCTTTGCCCGCAATTCATCTTTGCAGCCGTTGCTCTATCATCCAGTGGAACTGGATTATCGCACTTGAAACTCCACTTGATATCGAACAGATGCTCCTTATGGTTTTTTGCCCAGAGATCTTACATATTTCACCTTCGAACCAATCGCAACCGCCTTGCCGGCAGCCGGATTCTGGCTGATAACCTTACCTGCATCCACGGTGTTGCTGTATTTGGTAGTTATGGTGCCAACCACAAGATTGGCGTTAACAATCGCCGTATTTGCATCGCTTGCTGCCATACCCACAACATTCGGCACAATCGGCTTTTTGCCCAGAGATCTTACATATTTCACCTTCGAACCAATCGCAACCGTCTTGCTGGCAGTTGGGTTTTGGCTGATAACATTACCTGCATCCACCGTGTTGCTGTATGCGGTAGTTATGGTGCCAACCTTCAGATTGTCAACAGATGTGATAGCGGTATTCGCATCAGCCGCTGCCATACCCACAACATTCGGCACAACCGGCTTGCCCAAAGACCTTACGTAGCTTACTGTCGAACCAGTCGCAACCTTTGTACCGGCAGCCGGGCTTTGACTGATAACCTTACCCACAGCCACCGTGTTGCTGTATGCGGTAGTTATGGTGCCAACTACAAGATTGGCGCCAACAATCGCCGTATTCGCATCGCCTGCTGTCTTGCCCGCAATATTCGGCGTCGCCACGGTGGTCGGCGCGACTGGGATGAACAAGCCCTTGATAGCAGTGGCGTTAAAGTTATCGAAGTCAATGTTGGTGCCGTCGTTCCACAGCACTAAATCGTTGCCGGCGCCATAGACTACCGGCGATAGAACCTGGTTGCCGGGGCAGGTAACGAGGTTGAGCGGGGAGCCGAGAAGCGCACCGGTTTGGGTGACGAATTGCCCCGTGATGTTCCAGTCGCTGGAGTCGCTCTGGTCGGTCCAGGTAACGAAATAGTTGGCGCCGTCAAAGGCGATATAGGGTAAGAAGGGCAGGTTCGTCACCCCGGCAACAGTGAACTCCGCGCTGTCGAACCCGCCGTCGGCTGTGACGAGGCGCCCATGCAGTTCCCACAGGGCCGGGTCCTCGCTGCCGTCGCCGGTATCGTAGGGCCAGACAACGAAGAAGTTTGAGCCATCCGAGGCGACGTTCATCGGGTTGTGTGAGGTCGAGGTGTTTTGACTGATGCGGAACGGCGTGGAGACCGTCCCGGTCTTCGAGACCAGCACGCCGTAGACGTCATTGGAACTGTCGCCATTGTGTTGCATCCAGGTGACGAGGTAGTTGTTGCCGTTGAAGGCGACAGCTGGTGGGTCGTTGAATCGGGCCAGACCATCATCGGGTAGCTCGCCGCCGGTCGCGAGTGTAATCTCCGAACCCACCACGCCCGCCGGGGAGACAAACCGGGCGGCCAGCGTGTCGTAGGGCGTGCCGAAGCTAACGTCCGTCCCGATGCAGTACATCACCAGATAATTGTTGCCATCGAAACTTATCCCGAAGGGGTATTCGTCGACCGGCCCGACGGGAAGGGCACTGATCACGAAAGGACTGCCGACCAACGCCCCGGCCGGGCTGACGAATTGACCGTATACCTCATCACTCTTATAGATCCCGTTCGAGCGTGCATCATCGGGCCAGACCATCAGGTAGTCAGTTCCATCAAATGCCACATACGGTGCGCCACCAGTCCGGCCTGTCGAAATCAGTGGCCCGACCGGCGAACCGGCTTGGGAAATCAGTTGTGCTACAATCGGGGCAACGGAATTGGTGTCTTCGGTGGTGCTGCCTTCTTGGATGCCGACGAGGTAGTTGGTTCCATCGAACGCGGCGCTTGCGCACATGCCGAAGGCGACGAGGTTCTCGACGACGAAACTGTTGGCGGGACAGGAGCCGCTGGAGAAATTCTCGGTGCCGTTGAAGTCGGCATGGACGACGCCAGCCAAACAAACGATAACCGTTGCAATAATGGTCCAGACATTTTTAGACATTTTTTGTGTCCTCCTCTTTTATTTTTTCGCAATTTTTATATCAGTTGCATTCAGGTTACTATCAACACGAATACTTTTGCCTGCGATTCGACTTTCGCCTTGGCGGAGGAAATATGTTCCGTCAGCGGTAAAACTTTGCCTGCGGGTATCCCATATAATGTGATTGCTTTCGAGGGTGGCGCTGTCGGAGGCGGTTATGATTACGTGTCCTCGCAGGTTTATCAAAGGCCAGCTCGAGTTCACGGTTGCTCGCTTGCACTGGACCGCCAGCCGCAAATCGCTGTCGTCATTAAGTATACGGCAATCGAGATTATTTATTGTGATTTCGATAACCTTGCTCAAATCTATATTTAGGCCCCAGTTGTTGTGTGTGTCAGCTAATCGGCGGAAGATGCCGCCCAAGCCGTTGTCACCTGGAGTTACTTTTTCGGAAAGAGCATTGCCCGGCATGGCTGTTATCTCGAAAATATCTGAATGTTCGCAAAAACTAAGTTGAAGGTCTTTAACTTCTATTGTTCTTGCGGCCGCGGTCCTGAAAATACCCAGAGGTGTGTTTTGCGAGAGAATCCTTCCGCAACTGACAGCGAAACGCAATTTGTTGGTGTTGGGGTCGTAGCGATAGCAAGTAAGCCCGGCGACCTGGTTTTCAGGCGGTGACGTGGCAAGCGACTGAGATTGATAAGAATTTAAATATGGCTTTAAGCTGCTGTGACTGATGCAGACAACCGCCAATGCTGCCTCGATGGTTATCAAAAGTGCAAGAGCAACATATCTTCGTATTCGGACTTTTGCATGAGAGAGCAAGTTTACCTCCTGTCCAACTATCTGCCTTGTATCAGATGAGTTTTGCAATTTCCCTATTGCTCCCAATATATCAAACCGCGAATAGAATAATTCAAGCCGGATGTATTTGTCAAGGACTAAGATTTGGGATTTTTAGTTAGGAGGAAGAAGGGCGGATTTATCGCTTGCTTTGGGGGCAGGGATGGTGTTTAATAAAAGGGGGTTTTGGAAATAACGAAATTTTGGGCCAATCAAAACATTGGAGAGATGCAAGAATATGGCTGACTTGAAAGCTTTGGCTGAGGCGGTAATAAAGGGTGACCCAAACGCGGCGGTAACAATCACAAAGCAGGCGATAGCGGAAAAAATGCCGGCTGGTGATGTTCTAAAGGACGGTTTGATAGCTGGTATGGATGTTGTCGGCGTCAGGTTCAAGAGCAACGAGATTTATATACCTGAGGTTTTGATTGCTGCCCGCGCGATGAAGATGGCGATGCAGGTTTTGGAGCCGGAATTAGTCAAGGCGGGTGTCAAGCCGGTTGGCAAATTTGTGGTAGGCACTGTTCAGGGAGACCTGCACGATATCGGCAAAAACCTTGTTGCGATGATGATGAAAGGCGCCGGCTTTGAGGTAATAGACCTGGGTGTTGATGTGACATCGGAGAAATTTGTAGAGAAGGCCAAAACAACAGGGGCACAGCTTGTTGGTATTAGCACGTTGCTGACGACGACTATGCCTAAGATGGAAAAGACGTTGAAAGACCTTAGGAATGCCGGCCTTAAAGCGAAGGTGATGATTGGCGGAGCGCCGGTGACGCAGAATTACGCCGACAAGATAGGCGCTGACGGTTACGCTGCGGATGCGGCGTCGGCGGTGGATGTGGCAAAACGGCTGATTGCCTGAGTTATTGAATATTGTTTGAGATACCAAAGCAGTCCCGGTTTATAGGGGCTGCTTTTTTGTGCGCGGAGTGGTAAAATCAATAGTTTATGAGAAAGATAAAAGACGAAGATTTAGCCGGGTTGCTGATGCAGGTTAGATTTGCCCCGGCCAAACAAAGGCAAAAGCAGCTCAGCAGGGCCGAAGAACTCCTCGATATAATCGAGAAGGACAAGGAATATCCTTTTGAATTTGTTTGTTTCAAGATTACGGGATACAGGCCTGAAGGCAACGTAGGGCATCGGCTTATGAGGGGTGATGAGCTGGCGGAAGACCTGCGGATTTTTATTTGGAAGTTGAGCGGCCAGGTTGCGCCGCCCGCCAATGAGCAAAGCGAGGAAGTTTACACGAAAAAACAACTTGCGAAGAAGATGCATATTTCGACCAAGACCATTGACAGGTGGAGAAAACGAGGCCTTAAGGTTCGCAAATATGTTTATGAGGACAAAAGGAAACGGCTGGGGTTTTCGCAGTCGATAGTGGATAAATTTCTTGCCGAGAACCCGGCTCTGGCTGAAAAGGCGGGACATTTTACCCGTATGTCGGAGAGCCAAAAACAAAAGATAGCAGAACGCGCCTGCTCGCTGAGCAGTGATACGCAAATGAGCAGGCAGCGGATAATACAACAAATAGCAACGGAGACAGGCAGGGGACAGGAGACGATACGATATATTCTTTTGAACTATCAGAAGTCGAATCCGGATGGGGGCGCGGCAAAGTTGCGGCAAACAGCAGGACTGCTGAGTCCCGCGGAGGCGGTGGAGCTTGACCGGCTGCACAAACAGGGAGCGGGCATAAAAGAGTTGATGGGGCGGTTCGGCAGAAGCAGAAGCTCGATATACAGGATATTGAAGCATCGCAGGGCACAGGCGCTGTTGGCAAAAAAGATTGAATATGTCGCGAGCGACGATTTTTCTATGCCCGGCGCGGCGGAAAAAATTCTGGTCGGCTCGCCGCAACGAGGGCATTCGCCGGTGCTTAATCGGCAGGAGGAAATGGAGCTTTTCAGGAAGTATAACTTTCTCAAATATCGCGCTTATGTTATCAGAGAGCAGATAAGAACAAGCGGTATTACCAGTGTCCGGCTTGATGAGATTGAAAAACGCCTCGCCGAAGCGGAGGCGGCCAAGAAAACGATAATAGAGGCGAATCTGCGATTAGTCGTCAGCATTGCCAACAAGCATACTATTACCGGCGCCAATATTAGTGATTTGGTCAGCCAGGGTAATGTTTCGCTGATTAAAGCGGTTGAGAAATTCGATTACACAAAAGGTTTCAGGTTTTCGACGTATGCGAGCTGGGCAATCAGCAAGGATTTTGCGCACAGGATACCCGGCCAAAGGACCGAGGCAGACAGGATGACGGCTGATATAAGCGAGTTCCAGAAGGAATCCAAGATCGGACAGAAGGATTTAGCGGCTGTGGAAAGGGCACGGAGCGACCTTATCCAGGTCATACGGGATGAGCTTGAGAAACGTGAGCAGTATGTAATCATTAACCACTTCGGGCTTGAGGGAACGTTAGTCAAGAAGAACAAAAAGACGTTAAAGCAAATCGGTGACGATTTGGGCCTGAGCAAAGAGCGGGTGCGTCAGATTGAGCTGAGCGGCCTGCAAAAACTCAGGCAATCGCTAAGCCCGGAGCTATTTGACCTGCTTACAGGGTAATGGGATACACTAATTTGTTGTCGCAACGCCATTATTGACAAGGACTTACGTCTTATTTCTTGAGTAAATCGGCGATTTATGGTAACTTCAGAGGAGGAAAACGTGCTATTGCAATTGCACGTCTTTTGGTTGCTTACGGAAAAAATATTGGTTTTGGGGGTTAATGTGATGAAGTTGCAAACAGGCATATCGGTTGTTTTTGTTTGTATTCTCCTGTGTTCGGTGTCGTTGGTTAAGGCCGCTGATTTGACGGTCAGCGTTGACGCGTCATCGTATATCCGGTCAATTCCGGAGACGATGTATGGTAGCAACATGCAATGCTGGGATAAAGGTCAGAACGGCGGTAATGATATTATCAACAATCTGATAGCAGCATTTGGCAGCAGATACGTGCGCTGGCCAGGCGGCTCCTGGGGCGACGGGGTCATTTGGCGCGATATGCAAGTCCCGAATTATTCAAACACATGGAGAGTCGGCTATGGCGAATCGATGTATAGGATAAATAAGTTTGACTCCATTATGCAGCCGATAGTTAATTTCTCGGGTATCTGGACTGACCCTAACGGGTATGAAGTCAACCATGGGGAAAACGGCGCAGTTGCTCTCGCGGTTGACTGGGTCAAAGACCAGAGTTCAAGAACCAATTGCGCCCGTTACTGGGAAATCGGCAATGAGCAGGGCGGCCCATGGGAATACGGATATTTTCCGCAAATTAGCGGAGTATATTACGGCAATAGATACGCTCATTTTTATAACGCGATGAAGGCGATTAATCCGCGAATCAAAATCGGAGCGGACTCTGACCCCTGCGATATGCCACAACAATGGGGCTGGTATGTTGGGTTATGGACACGTGATATGTTAAACGATTTGGATGCGAATTATGGCATAATACCTGATTTTCTCATTGTCCATTCATATCCAGCCGGGGACTGGCCCAGCCTCGCTAATGCCAACGCGAGTTTGTTAGGCGGCGATGTTTTGTATATTCGCGATTTTACAAACAGTTTGAATAATATAATTTCAACATCCATAGGTCCTCAATATGTAGGCAAAATAAAATACTGGATGACGGAATGGGACGCCGGCGACGGAAACGATAACCACGGAAACAGTTACCGTAGAGATATAGCTTATGTAAGCGCGTTATTCAAGGCACAGTATATTATGGAGATGTGCAAATACGGCTGGGAAGGTTCCAATCCATGGAGCCAGAATCAGTATCATATGAGTGGTGATAAATATATTGATGGTACATATGAAACAGGTTATCAGAATTTTCAATTGTATCCGAAATGGTATATCAATCCTATATTGACTAATTATTTCGGCAGGGACATGGTTACTGCGTCATCAACGGATTCTACGGTTAGAGCGTACGCAAGCAGAGATGATGCCAATAATCTAACCATCTTTATGGCAAATAATTATCCGAGCACCGACAGAACGGTACATATTAATATATCCGGTTTTGGTGCAGGAACGACGGGTCAAAGATGGCTGATTCAGCCTGCAGGTTCGCAGACCCCAGGCGGAATAACTATCCAGGATTATAATTGCCTGATGATAAATGGAGTGGTGAATCCAAGCCCGTCAACCGTACCTTCATTAAGCAGCGTCGCTGTTACTACAGGTGATTCATTTGATATCAGTTTGCCGAGAAGCAGTATGCTAATGATTAAAATTCCGCCAGCTACTCCGACAACACAACTGCCTTATAATGGAACGGCATGGCCTATTCCGGGAACGATTGAGGCGGAAAATTACGACACGGGCGGCCAGTTTGTTGCTTACTACGATACAACAGCGGGAAACAGCGGCGGACAATACCGTTCGGATGATGTGGACATCGAGACGTGCAGCGAAGGCGGTTATGATGTTACCGGCATCAAGACCGGCGAATGGCTGGAATATTCCGTCGATGTAGATGCCAGCGGCTTATATAAAGTTACGGCCCGTGTTGCATCTGTGGACTCCAACCAACAGTTCAGGATTGAATTCGACGGCAGAGACGAGACAGGGCCTGTGATTTTCTCGCCGACAGGCGGGGCACAGGTATTCGGCAATACCGATGTTAACGTATTTCTTAAAAAAGGCCCGCATACTATGCGGCTGTTGATGGATACGAATGACTGGAGCATCAATAAGCTCACATTTACGAAATTCGGCAACGGCACCGGTTTGGCTCTTCGCGAGGTTTGGACAGGCGTATCAGGAGGAGCAGTCAGCAATCTGACATCAAATGTGAATTACCCCTGGAATCCTAACAGCAGGTTTTTGGAGCATAGTTTTGAGGGGCCTACAAACTGGACGAACAGCTCCGATTCGGGAATGGACAACTACGGGACACGTATCCGCGGGTATCTGAATCCGGTAACCACCGGAACATATTATTTTTACATTGCCAGCGATGATGCCGGCGAATTATGGTTAAGCACCGATGATAATCCCGCCAATGCCGTAAAAGTTTGCCAGGTATCAAACTGGGTACATGAGTATCAATGGGATGCCGCTTCGGAACAAAAATCATCGGCAAAAACACTGGTTGCGGGACAGGCCTATTATATCGAGGCAAGACACAAGGAAAACACCGGTGGCGACACTATTGCAGTTGGCTGGGAAGGGCCGGGCATAATCAGACAGGCCATTACAGAGGCATATCTGTCTCCATATGTTATTGATTATGCGGACTTTTGTAATTTTGCGAACCAGTGGTTGAAAACCAACTGCACTTCAGCCAACGGCTGGTGCAGCGGCTCCGACTACGACCATGACGGAAATGTTCAACTCGATGACCTGATGCAGTTTGCCTCGAACTGGTGGCTCTACGGCGGCGAGTAAGCCAGTTAGGGCGAGTTGATGCAAATATAAGGGCTGCAAATTGTCTTGCAGCCCTTTTTATTTTGGCGGTTACTCGTGGCGGAGGGATTCTATTGGGTCCATATTGGCGGCGCGGTAAGCCGGGTACATGCCAAAGGTGATTCCGACTGCGCCGGATATGCCGAATGAGAGCAAAAGCGACGTGGCGGTAATTACGGTCGGCATATTACCGAAGCGGGTTACGAAGAAAGGTATAGTGCAGCCGAAGAAGATACCGAGTATCCCGCCGGCAAAGGTCAAAAGCAGGGTTTCTGAGAGGAACTGGAAGATGATATCTTTCTTCCTTGCGCCAAGCGCCCTGCGGATGCCGATTTCACGTGTTCGTTCGCTTACGGTGGCGAGCATTATGTTCATAATTCCGATGCCGCCCACGAGAAGCGAGATTGCGGCGATGGAACCGAGAACGATGCTGAAGATTCGCTGCGTGCGTTTTGCCTGCGCCAGAAGTTCGAGTGGCACAGTTAATTCATAGTCGTTTTTTTTATGGAATCTTTCGAGAACGGTTTGGAGGATATCGCGGGTAGGCAAAACGAGGTCGGCATCGGCGACCTTGACGATGATTTCCTGCAGTTCCACTTTTTCCACTCTTCGGCCTGCGCTGCTGCTTGCTTGTATCGACATTTCGCCGAAGCGGTTTTTAGCCGTTGTTAAGGGAATGTAGATGTTCCCTGCGTTTGCCCCGGCTTGTTTTTTTGTTGCCTCAACATTTTTTGCTTCCTGCTGCTCTGAAGAAACCGCGATGGGTTGTGTGCTGACGATGCCGACGACCGAGTAATAGTCGCTTCCGATTTTGATAAACTGTCCGAGGGGGGCGTCGAATTTGAACAGTTCATTCATAACCCGTTCATCGATTATGCAAATATCCTGCTTGTAATCCATATCGTAACCGGAGAGGAATCTGCCCATTACCAGCCGGATGGGGGATGTTTCGAGATGCCAGGGGACAGTGCCAATGACTTCGACGGGAATTTTGCGGTTTCGATACCAGGCCTGATGCGCGACGCGTCGGACTGGGACGATAACTTATACACCGGGAATGCTGTTTCGGAAACGTTCGGCGTCGTCGTAGGTAAGGCCGTATTCCTGAAAGCTTTGCTGCTGGCCTGTGGCGTGCTGATCTTCGGAGGGCTGAATAGTTTTGACGATGATGTTGAGCGAGCCAAGCCGCGCAATTTGTGCCATTGCATCTCTGCTTGCGCCTTCGCCGATGGCGAGCATCGCGATAACTGATGCGACGCCGAATATGATACCAAGCGCGGTAAGCGTAGAGCGGAGGCGATGAAGCCATAAGCTCTTAATGCCGAGTTTCAGCGTTCGTTTGGTTCTATATAAGAACATATATCAGCGGTTATACCATTGTTTGTCTATTTGCCCGTCGAACAGGCGTATTTCTCTTTGTGAATGTTTGGCGATATCCTCATCGTGCGTGATAACGATGAGGGTTTTCCCCTGCTGGTAAAGAAGGTCGAGTATATTAAGGATGTCTTTGCCGCTCTGGCTGTCGAGGTTTCCAGTGGGCTCATCCGCGAGAACAATCAAAGGGTCGTTTGCCAGCGCCCTGGCGATAGCGACTCGCTGCTGCTGGCCGCCGCTTAGTTCTGACGGTCTGTGGTTGACGCGGTCGCCAAGTCCCACCATTTCAGCCAGCTCTTTTGCCCTGATTTTGCTTTGATGTTCTGACATACCCTGATAGAACATCGGCACCTCGATATTTTCCAGAATGTTCAATTGCGAAATCAGGTTGAATGACTGGAAAACGAATCCGATGTGCCTGCCGCGTATCGCGGAAAGTTCGTTGTCGTCGAGAGTTGAGACATCATGGCCGCCGAGGTAATATTTCCCGCTGGATGGCTTGTCCAGGCATCCAATGAGATTGAGAAGCGTGGATTTGCCTGAGCCGCTGGGACCCATTACGGCAAGGTAGTCGCCTTTCTTGACGACGAGGTCGATTTCTCGCAGGACTTTAAGCTCGACGGAGCCAAGCTGGTAGTTTTTGCAGAGTTTATCAAAAACGAGGATGTGGCCGTCGCTTGTAAAATCAAGGGTTTTGTCGCGGGGTTGTTCCATCGCTTTTTTCTCTCGTTTGCACATTCATATGGTTGGGGTCGGGCAATTTTAGGCCGGCTCTATTTGGGTCTCGAATTTCAGCGTGGTTTTCCGCCGGCTCATTCTTTGTCGGCTGCTTATCTTGTGCCTGTGGCTTTTGGAATTTGTCTGTCGTATGGTTTGGCTCGGTCTTTGTCTCGGTGATTCTCGGCGGATTAAGCAATACCTCTTCGCCCTCTTTAAGCCCTTCGAGAATCTCAACAGAGATGTCGTTGAACTGACCTGTTTTGACCTCTCTTTCCTTTATTTTGCTGCCGTTGACGACGAAGCAAACCTTTTTACCATTTCGATTTGCCACAACCTGGACGGGGACAATGAGAACGTCAGGGATATAATCGACGAGAATTTCGACGCGGGCGGACATTCCAGGTTTGAGGAAGTCGTGGGTTCCATCGATGTCGACCTCGGTCGTATAGACCTTGATGTCCGGGCTGAGCCAGTTTCGCTGCTGGTCCGGCAGTGAGGCGACTTTGTTAACTTCGCCGTTGAATGTCTGGTCGGGAAAGGCATCCATAACAATAGTTGCTTTCTGCCCCGGCTTGATTTTATCGACGGATGACTCGTGGACTGCTATTTCGGCCATCATTGATGATGTATCGGGCAGCGTGATGATGAGTTGTCTCTGGTAAACCTGCTCGCCGGCGGCGATAAGACCTTCGCCGCTGTATCTATGCCACGGGTTCAGACTCGAACCGTAAACAACCAAACCAGGCGCCGGCGCTTTCATAACGCAGGCGGCGAATTGCTTTTTGCTTTTTTCAAGACGGTCCGTCTGAAGGTCCAGCCGCTCTTTTGCGCTTTCGAGCTGGGCCTTTGCCTGGGCCAGTTGCGCGCGTGCCCTGGCGTAAGTGCGTGCAAGGTTGCGTTTTGATTCGAAGTAAGCGCTTAAAAATGTCTGGACCTGTTTTGGAAAATCATAACGCTTGCAGAGATCGAGCGAGACTTTTGCCTCTTTCTCCTGTATTTCATAACTGTCTCTTGAAAGTATGTCGCGGTCCCGCTCGATTTTAGCGACGTAATTCGCGTCATAAAGCTCCTGTGTTCCTTCGAGCTGGTATTGTGCGTTTGCGAGATTTGCAGACGCCAGTTTGATTTTGTCCTCCCAGCCGTTAATATCCTGTGAACTCTGGCCGCCGAGGTTATTTGCGTCCCGGAGTATTTCATTGATATTGATCAGGTCCATAATATCGACGTTGGGGTCGTTTACTTCTTTAACGGTGTCGATAATATGATTCGCGAGCGTGTCGCCGAGATACTTCTGGAAGTCCAGAAGGGCGAATCTTACTTTAAGCTCCGCCGCTGTAATATCGCTTTCGTTTTGTTTGACCTGTATGTCGTAGGCCTCTTTTGCTTGCGCATAGCTTGCGTCTGCGGTGGTGAAATCAATTTGTCGCTGGGTTAGCTGTTCTCTAAGGTCGCCCGAATCAAGCTCGACAAGGATTTTGTTATTGATGTCTTCGGGGGTGATAATAGAACCTTCCGGAACGATATTGATGATTGTTGCCCGGCCTTCGACTTCGGATTTGAGGTCGATGGTTTTTTGTGCCTTAATACTGCCGCTTTCGGTAACGGTAACGGTAAGGTTGTCTCGGCGAGCGACGAAGGTGCTGAGAGTTTTGGACTGTGTGGACGTGGAGGTTTTATTCGCGGCCAGTGTCATAATCAACGCCGCTATAATAACGGTGACTAAACCGGCGGCGATAAACCACTTGCTCCGCCACCAGACCGGTTTAGAGGTTGCCTTCGGAAGATTGTTTGCTTTGTTCTCGGTCATTTGTCTGATTCCTGGATACTGTTGTTTCGGATTGTGTCCACATTCCGTCTGGTTTGACCTGCAATATGCCGACGTCACGGTAGAAACTTAGTTTGGCGATTGTGTGGCCCACCAGCGCTGAAGTAAGGTTGTTTTGTGCCAGTAGCAGCGAGTCCTGAGCATCGAGCAGGTCTCTGGTTTTTGCCCGGCCTGACTTAAGCAGCAACGGCATATTTTTGACTCTTTCCTCGGCTATAGCCAAGCTTTTTTTCTGGGTAATAAACTGTTCCGCCGTTGCCATTAATTGACGGTATGCCTGGCGGACGTCCTGCACAACTGAATCAACGCTCTGGCTGTATGCCCGCTGTTGGCGTTCTAATGTTATCAATGCCTGTCGGTATGCGTTTCGCTGGTTTTTCCTGTCAAAGGGCAAATCGGCTGAGAGACCTAATCCATAAGTTCCCCTGTGAAATTGAAAATTAGCGATGTGTTCGTTGCCCTGAGAGTTGACCGTTGTGCTGCCGGTAAGGTCGAGTTGAGGGCCAAGACCCTCGGAGGCAAGTTTTACTTTACGTTGCGCGTCTTCGATACCATCGAATGAATTGGCTAAATCCAACCGGCAGCTCAGCGCGGTTTCGATTGCGTTATCAACCGTGTATTGCGGTGTGGTTGTGCCGTAGTTTTGCAGCGCTCTAAGTTCATTTTGGTCCAGTTCAAGCGGAGTATTGACCGGCAATGACAACCTGATTTTGAATGAATCGAGCGATTGTTCGTAGAGTTGAAGGGTTATTACATAGCTGTCATAAGCGCTAAGTTCTCGCTGTCTGGCCTGGTCAACTTCGAAAGGAGCTGTGCGGCCGGTTTTGGCCTCCATTTCCGCCTGTTTTCGGTATTCGACGCTGCTGTTCCAGTTGTTCTTCGCGTTGGTTACACCGTCCTTATTTTGCAGGACGCCGTAATAAGCGTTGATGGTATCGACTACAAAGGTCTGGCGATAGCGGTTGAACGTGCGTATCTGGTATAAAACATTTCGTTCTGTCTGTGTCAGGTTCTCCC
>Ga0187882_1003576_pt1 | contig 13239 bp, 10 predicted proteins | sample June2016WEW_19_1_3_FD_132991 | JGI IMG/M metagenome (GOLD analysis project Ga0187882, IMG submission 132991) | Peatland microbial communities from SPRUCE experiment site at the Marcell Experimental Forest, Minnesota, USA - June2016WEW_19_150 | ecosystem: Environmental > Terrestrial > Soil >...
ACGAACGCCACAGCCATCCTTTTTATCATCAAAACCACCGCATCGCCGAAAGCCAGGGTAAATCTGTCGAACTGGCGGTTGAACCAGGCAAAGGGGCCTTTCTGGGGAGGCTTTGAGTGTTTGAGCATGATCCCGCACATTGCGGGAGTGAGGGTGAGCGCAGTAAACCCGGACAGGGCCACCGATATTACGATTGTGATTGCGAACTGCTTGTAGAGCTGACCGGTAGTGCCGGGCAGGAAGGCGGCAGGTATGAAAACCGAGGCCATGACCAGCACGACGGCAATAAGCGATGTGCCGATCTCCTCCATTGCCTTGACGGTGGCCTCTTTCGGGGGCAGGTGGGCCTTCACCATATTCCGTTCGACGTTTTCAACAACGACGATGGCGTCATCGACTACCATACCGATAGCCAGTACAATGCCGAACAGCGTAAGCAGGTTTATGGAAAAGCCGAGGGCAAGCATGCCGCAGAAGGTGCCGATCAGGGAAACGAAGATCGCCACTGTACAGATGATGGTTGACCGGAAACTTTGCAGGAAGAGATAAACGACCAAAACAACCAGCACGATAGCTTCGAACAGGGTATTGATGACCTCCTTGATCGACAGCCTCACGAAATCCGTGGTGTCCATGGCAATTACATACTCTATGCCGTCGGGCATAGTTCGTTTCATCTCCTCCATGGTTTTGCGGACACCGTTGGAGACGTCGAGCCCGTTGGCGCCCGGCTGCTGATAGACGATGATCGGGGTCGCGGGATGCCCGTTGAGCCTGTTGTCATCGATATACTGCCTGCGGCCGACCTCGGCCCTGGCAACATCTTTGAGACGCACAATGGCGCTGCCGTCCTGGCTTGCGCGGAGGATAATATCCTCATATTGCGAGGGTTTTATAAAGGGAGCCTGTGTCACGACCGGGTATGTCAGCTGCACCTGTGCGTCACTTGGCTGTTGCCCGACCTGGCCGGCGCCCCATAGTGCGTTCTGATTGGAAACGGCGTTTTGGATGTCGGTCGTCGTTATCCCGAGGGAGGCCATGCGATCTGGGTTCATCCAGATTCGCATCGCCTGGTCCGGTACGCCGAAAATCTGTGCCTGGCCAGCGCCGTTCACGCGCTTTATGGCATCCAGAACGTAGACATTGGTATAGTTGGTCACGTAATCCGGGCTGTAGCGGCCGTCTTTGTTGAAGACTGCGATTATCATCAGGGGGCTGGCCGATTTTTTCTGGACCGAGACGCCGTACTGCACCACCGGTGCTGGCAGTTGCGGCGTGGCAAGATTTACGCGGTTCTGTACCTGTACCTGGGCGATGTCGGGGTCGGTATTCAGGGTGAAGAAGACCGTCAGGGTCATCTGGCCGGTGTTGGAACTCGTCGAGGTCATATAGAGCATGTTGTCCACGCCGTTGATCTGAGCCTCTATGGGCGCGGCCACCGAGTCCCCGACGGTCTTGGAGTCGGCGCCCGGGTAAGTGGCCGTAACCTGGACCTGGACAGGCGTGATAGTAGGATATTGCGCCACAGGCAGGGCTTTCATGGCAACCAGCCCGGCGATCACGATGATAAGAGAGATGACCGTCGCGAAGATTGGCCGCTCGATGAAAAACTTGGAGAACATGGTGAGCGCCTCCTGTGCTTACTTGCCGATTACTTGCGGTTTGGGCTTGTCGGGCGCCTTCTCGATTAAAGGCGCAGTTTTTACCGAAGCGCCTGGACGTAGCGTGATGGCTCCATCGACCACCACTTGATCGCCCGCGCGCAGACCCTCGCTGACAAACCAGTCGTTTTCATATGCGTCGCCCAATGTAACGGGCCGCGGCTCAACTTTACCTTCTTTGTCCACGACCCATACGAAATGACCCTTGGGAGACTGCTGAACAGCGCGTTGCGGGACCATGACGGCATTCGGTCTAAGCGCGCCCTTCAGGTGGACGCGCACATACTCGTTGGGCCGCAGCCAGCCGCCGGGATTATCGACTGTTACTCTAAGAAGAAACGTTCCGGTCTGGGGGTTGAACATGGGGTTGAGGAAAGTCACCTCCCCGTGGTGAGGAAAGATCGAACCGTCAGCCAGAACGATTTCCACAAGGTAGTTCTCGTCCTTGGGTGCGCGCAGCATACCCTTTAGCATTTCGTTATGGTATCTCAACCTGTCGTTCTCTGAGAGGCTGAAGTTTACGTAGCTCGGTGTGAGCACGGCTACGGTGGTAAGCTGGCTGTTACCCTGACTGAGGTAGGTCCCGTCCGCCTGCTGTGCATAGCTCGTAATGCCTTCAACGGGTGATTTGATAACCGTGTACGAGAGATTGAGCGCAGCCTGTTCGACCACCGCCTTAGCCTGGGCGACCGCGGCCGATGCGCTCTGGAACTGCCCGGTCGCGTCGTCCAGTTCCTTTTGGGACAGCGCGTTGGCGGCCGCAAGGGGTTTGACTCGACCCAGGTTCTTGCGCGCCACATCAAGTGCTGCCTGCTGCTCCGCAAGCGCCGCATTTGACTGGTCGAGCTGCGCCTTGAACGGCTTCTGGTCCATGAGGAAAAGCGTCTGCCCTTCCTTTACGATTGAACCCTCTGTATAGGCCCGCTTTTCCAGAAAACCGTTCACGCGCGCCTGGATGTTTACCTGACGGGAACTTTGCACCTGAGCGATGTACTCGAAGGTGACCGGTGTGTCCGTTGGGGTAACAGTGATCACGGTGACCTCCACCGGGCCTTGTTTCCCTTCGGAGCGAGTGCTGTCTTGCTTTTGGCACCCGGTAGCCGCAATCACCATGAAACAGGCAAGCGAAGCCAAAAAAGACCGCCGCCAAGAGCGGCGCCGATGCCGTGATAGGACATACCCGGAAAAGAGCGCGTACAACAAGGTCATCCTCCTGCCCTCCCTGTGGAGCGATTTATCTCACCGTGTATTTTCCTGCCTTTCGCCGGGCAGGGCGACTGTTCCCGTCAGAGGGATCACTATTCGGCCCAGACCCAGGCATATAAGACCCGGCGAATGGCGGTGAGAGTATTTTTCGTCTTCCTTCCAAAGACCCTATGTACCTGAATCTTTGACTGGTGTACATTCGAAAACTGCCTAACACACCGCAGTCGAGCGAAAAAACACTTACGTTCATAAAAGGGAGTATTTAGGAAAAACGGGACTTCAAACACGTTTGTCTCCGAGCAGCGGGGTTTCGGTACGAAACCAGCCAGGGGCAGGAACCATGCGATCCCGGTACGGTCTTACAGGAAAGACGGACACGCGTGACACATGCCCGCCGCCCGGATATGGAGTGTCTTCGGAGATGAACTGCCGGTTAGGCTGCGCCGGGCGCTTTATTCAGTTTCCTTTCTATAGACCATTTCAACAGCGGCGGGGTGATCAGGACCGTGAGCGAGACCACGATAATAATGACCGAATAGAGGGCATTGTCCAGCACGCCAAGCGATTTTCCCATGCTGGCGACAATCAGCGCGACTTCCACTCTTGGGAGCATGCCTATGCCGACGATCAGCCTGTCGGCGCCGCCCATTACCCCCAGCGAGGCAGCCAGCTTCCCCGCCACGGCGACAGCGGTGAGCAGGAGTCCCATCAGCAGGACTTTAACGTTGGCAAGTGTCATGACGTCGACCTGCAAACCGATCAGGACGAAGAAGATCGGGGCGAGAAGGTGCTCGATCGGCCCCAGGATCGCCTCGACGCTCTGGTCGTGACCCGATCCCGCGCCGATTTTATCAAATGATTCTTCCTTTATGATCACCCCAGCCGCGAAAGCCCCGATGATGGCCGCCAAACCGATTTTGTCGGCAAGCCACGCCAGGAGCATCAAAAGTGCAAACGAGTACAGGACCTTAATTCTTCCCAAGTCCAATTTTGCGAGGAATTGGACTGTTCGTTCGAGATATCTGATTCCGAAAATTATCACCGCCCCAAGGAAAAGGACCGTTTTCAGCAAAATCCAAAACAGGCTTCCAACTTCAATCCTGCCTGTGGTGGCAACAGCCGTTACGACCGCAAGCACGATGAGCCCCAGCACATCATCCATTACGGCAGCGCCAAGCACCGTCTTGGCTTCGGTCATCTCCAGACTGTTCATGTCCATCAAAATTCGGGCCGTGATACCGATACTGGAAGCGCAGAAGGCTGCGCCGGCAAACAATGGAGGCATGAATCCGGCTGCCTTTGGCAGGAGCAGCGAAGTCGTGAAGTAGCTCAGAATGAAAGTCAGGCTGACGCCGATCGCGGCAACCGCCGCCGCGCTGCCGCCGATCGCCTTTAACTCCTTCAGGCTGACTTCCAACCCTACCATGAAAAGAAGCATTACGACTCCAAAGCTGGCGAAGAGCTGGATCGATTTGGCCAATGAGAGGTCGGCGGGAAAGTCCCTGCTCAGGAATACCCGCTCGACTCTTTCGGCAACCTCGGTTGAAAGGCCTGCCTGCGCCAGCGAGGACCGGACGGTCGTATGCCAGTCTTCGCCTTGAGCGAGCGCTTTTTCCGTTGCGCGCTGGATAATGTCATAGTGCCGGATGATAGTGACTGTTGGGCCGGCGAACTGGTAAAGGATTGACCCGACGATGATCCCCACGGCCAATTCGCCAAGGACGGGCGACTGTTTGAGCTTTCTGGCCCCCAGGCGTCCAATGGCCGCGCAGCTCACGATTAATGCCAGGACCCCGAAAACCCGGGCGGAAGGATCAGAGTGCGGGTGCAATGGAGACTCACCCTTGCCGTTGGCGTCTCTTTCAGGCGTGACGGTGTTTGTCTGCGCGAAAACTTCGTACCGTGTTATGAGAAGGCAGGAAGAAAACAGCAGGGCCGATGCGAAAAGGATAACCGGCAAACCGGTCCGGCATTTGGTCATGCGTGCCCTCAGATGCGCCATCGGGTCCTCCGCGTAAAGGAAAGTGTGTCAGCAAAAGCAGGCGCCCTTTGAAAACAGATTTCACACGGCCGGTTTCCATGGCCCCCGGGATGGATCGGGATCAGGCGGCCGCCAGGCGCAAACCGGTGAACGGTATTGAATTGGGTGTTCGATATCGTGCCTGGAGGAAAGCGCCGGGATTCGGCTTTTACCTTACGGCATGCTAAGCATGATTGAACCAATAACAATATAAATAGGATATTTAGAAAATCCAAGAAAATCCGGCACAGTCGACAGCCCGGCATCCATGCGGACTGTTCGGCGCCGAAAGGGCCCGATGATACGGGGGGCGTGGGGAAGCGTGATTTTTTGTGTTCGTAAATTTTTCCGGCAGGTATTGCTCACAATGACTTCATGCGGTTAAGATCTACCGGGACCCGGAGGTTTTTAAAAAAAAGGACCAGGCGGTTTTGCGGATGGCTGTCGCGGCGATATCTGTGGCTAAATTCGCTCTATTGGAGTATTATTAAAAGTTACGTCGCCGTTGTTGCCGGTCGAAAAGGCGGGTGATGGAGGCAAAGGTTCAGGCCGGAATCGTTCTTAATTTAGGTATTTTGTTCCCAGGGGAAAGGCATGTCTTATTTGCAGCAGATCGACCCAGAGATAGCTGAGGTTATTGAAAAAGAAGAAACACGCCAGAAGGGGCGTCTGGAGCTAATCGCATCCGAAAACTTTGTCAGCAGGGCGGTACGGGAGGCCCAGGGGTCCGTACTGACGAACAAATACGCTGAAGGATACCCAGGTAAAAGGTATTATGGCGGATGTGAATATGTTGACATTGCTGAGAAGCTGGCGCAGGACCGTGCAAAGAAGTTGTTTAAAGCCGATTATGTAAACGTTCAGCCTCATTCAGGCTCTCAGGCGAATATGGCCGTGCTCTTCGCTGTGCTCCAACCAGGTGATACTATACTGGGAATGGATCTACGCCAGGGGGGGCACCTCACTCACGGAAGTTCCGTGAGTTTTTCCGGACGTTTTTTCCGGGTTGTTTCCTATGGGGTAAGGCGTGACACGGAGGAGATCGACTACGATGAGGTTGAGCGGCTAGCCGGAGAGGAACGGCCCAAGCTTATAATAGCGGGGGCCAGCGCATACCCCAGGATCATCGATTTTGAGCGTTTTCACCAGATTGCAAAGTTTAACAGCGCCTACCTGATGGTGGACATGGCGCATATTGCCGGTCTGGTGAGCGCTGGTCTTCATCCAAGCCCGGTTCCGTGCGCCGATTTCGTGACTTCGACAACCCATAAGACTTTGAGGGGTCCGCGCGGCGGCCTGATTCTTTCTCATTCCTCATACAGCAAAATACTCGACAGCCAGATCTTTCCGGGAATTCAGGGCGGTCCGCTCATGCACGTAATAGCGGCCAAGGCTGTTGCGTTTCAAGAGGCCCTTCAGCCGGAGTTCAGGCAATACCAGGAACGGGTCATTGCGAACAGCAGGCGGCTTGCCGAGGTTTTATCGGGCCACGGCTACCGGCTTGTATCGGGGGGCACGGACAACCATATGGTGTTGGTGGACCTGACTCCGAGCAGGTTAACCGGAAACGTCGCCGAGGAAACCCTGGACAAGGCAGGTATAACCGTGAACAAAAACGCCATACCTTTCGATGTGCGAAAAGCGACCGTGACCAGCGGTATCAGGGTTGGCACTCCCGCGGTTACGACCCGCGGAATGGGGCCGGAGCAAATGGACATAATCGGGGGTTTCATGCACAGCGCCCTCAAATCTGTCGGGAACGACGCAGCGCTCAAATCACTGGGCTGCGAGGTCGCTGAATTTTGTTCCGGTTTTTGCCTGCACGTATAAGGTTTGCATATCCACAAGGGGTATGGTTGTGGAAGTTTTGATGGGGCTGGCGCCATGCCGGCCCAGTTTGATTTGGTCGCGGACAAAGACGCCTGAGTAGTTATGCCTCAAACCGATCCGGACGTGCAGTTGATGAAAAAAGCGCTGCGCCTTGCGTTGCTGGGCGCAGGCATGACCAGTCCCAACCCTTTGGTTGGGGCCGTTATCGTAAAGCAGGGCGCTGTCGTTGGGCGGGGATATCATCAGGTGCTCGGAGGGCCGCACGCTGAGGTCAATGCCATAAAGGACGCAGGCCGCTCCTGCGCCGGTGCGACGCTATATGTTACACTTGAGCCGTGCAACCACCACGGGCTGACTCCCCCATGTACGAAAGCCGTTGTCGATGCGGGGATTTCACGGGTTGTCTTCGGAATGCGCGATCCGAACCCGGATGTTGCCGGCGGCGGCGGCGAACACCTCAGGGATGAGGGAATCGAGGTCAAAGGAGGCGTCTTCGAGCAGGAATGCCGGCTTCTCAATCAGCCTTTTATAAAGTACGTGACTACCGGGGCGCCGTATGTCACGCTGAAAGCGGCTGCGACTCTGGATGGCTATATCGCCGCCGCCTCGGGCGATTCAAAGTGGATCACCGGCGAGCTGTCCCGGCGGTTTGCGCACCGGCTCCGGTCCTTTTCCGACGGCGTACTGGTGGGGATCGGGACGGTTTTGGCCGATGACCCTCTTTTGACGGTCCGCTTGCGCGGCAAAAAAATCCGCCGCCAGCCGGTTCGGATTATTCTGGACGGTGAGCTTCGAATCCCACTGGATTCTCAATTGGTGCGATCCGCATCGACCAGTCCGGTCCTGGTTATATGCCGGCAGGATGCTTCAGGCGAAAAAGAGCGAACCCTTGGCAGCGCGGGGATCCATGTTATAAGGGCCGCATCGGCGGATTCAGGCGTGGACCTTTCGTCGGTTCTAAAAGAACTGGGGGCAAAGCGCATCTCAAGCATCCTGGTGGAAGGGGGCGGGCGAGTGCTTGGGTCTTTCCTCGAAAGCGGGTTGGCCGATGATTTTCATTTTTTCTACGCCCCCAAAATCCTTGGGGACCCTGGCGGAGTGAGGATGCTAAGTTGCGGGCCGAAGCTGAAAATAGCTGATTGCGTTCGGGCCTGCGGCATAACTACGAAAAAGTTCGCGGACGACCTGCTCGTTTCCGGCAGATTTCGCGAACAGCTCTATTGAGGCAAAAACCATGTTCACCGGTCTTATAGAAGGCACCGGGACGTTGCAGCGCACCGAACGTCTGGGTCCGGACGCGCGGATGGTCATTCGCGCCGGTTTCCGGATGGAGAACGGTGTTTTGGGGGAGAGTATCGCGGTTGACGGGGCATGCCTCACTGTGGTCGAGTTCCGAGGGGAGGTTTTCACCGCGGATGTTTCCACTGAGACGCTTAGCGGGACGACGCTTGGGAGCAAAGTTCCGGGGAGCAGATTGAATCTTGAGAGGGCCTTGCGGTTCGGCGAGCGTCTGGGCGGGCACCTGGTCAGCGGACACATCGACGGGCTTGCGACCCTGAAAGAGCGCAAAGCAGAAGGCAGGTCGCAGCGGCTCTTTTTCGATGCCCCTGCTGAGGTTTTGCGATACGTGGTCGAGAAGGGCTCCATCGCCGTCAATGGTATAAGTCTGACCGTCAACGGGGTTTCGAATGCCGGTTTTGACGTCAACATAGTTCCGCACACGGCTTCGCAGACAACGCTGATAGACCTTCAGATCGGCGGGGAAGTCAATATAGAAACTGACCTGATCGGCAAGTACGTGGAAAAGATGGTGCGTTCGTGGGGCAGGTCGCAGGAGAAATCAGAGAGCAAAGAGACCATCGATTTTGATTTTCTGAAAAAACATGGCTTTATCTGATCGCCGGATGTGCCTGGCGGGCCAACTTGAAGAGATCATTCGAAATATGTTATATGAGAGCTGATTTTAGAACCGTTTGACGAATTTTATTCAGATAAGGAGAACACTCCGATGCCCTTGGCCACGATTCCCGAGGCGCTTGAAGATATACGGCAAGGCAAACCCATCGTGCTGGTTGATGATGAAGATCGCGAAAACGAAGGCGATCTGTGCATTGCCGCGGAAAAAACCACACCGGAGACCATCAATTTCATGGCGAGATACGGGCGAGGCCTGATCTGCCTTTCACTTTCGCCGGAAATGGTGGATCGGCTCGAACTCCCCATGATGGTTACCAAGAACAAATCGCCCTTTCAAACCGCATTTACCGTATCAATCGAGGCGCGAAGGGGTGTGACGACTGGTATCAGCGCTGCCGACAGGGCCCAGACGGTCCTCACCGCCATCGCCGACGAGGTAAAACCCGAAGACCTGGTGAGCCCCGGCCACATTTTCCCTCTGCGTGCCAAAAAAGGCGGCGTTCTGTTCAGGACCGGACAGACCGAAGGGTCGGTCGATCTTGCCAGGATCGCGGGAATGAAGCCTGCCGGGGTCATCTGCGAAGTGATGAACGACGACGGAACGATGTCGCGGATGCCGGACCTGGAGATATTTGCCGCCGAACATGGGCTGAAGATCGTAAGCATTGCGAGCCTGATCCAGTATAGAATGCAACACGAATGCTTCGTCCACCGGGAGGCCAAGGCCAAGCTGCCGAGCGCCTTCGGCGGGGAATTCGATATCATTGCCTACACCAACGATATAGACGAATACTGCCATCTGGCGTTGGTGAAGGGCAAGATCGACCCGAATGATGAAATCCTTGTGCGCGTCCATTCGGAATGCCTCACGGGCGATGTTTTCGGCTCTCAGAGGTGCGACTGCGGCGGGCAGCTCCGGGCTGCGCTGAATCAGATCGGCCGCGTTGGGAATGGAGTGATTCTTTACATGCGCAACCATGAGGGCCGGGGAATAGGCATAGTTAACAAGATCAAAGCTTACGCCCTTCAGGAACAAGGCTACGATACCGTCGAGGCGAACGAGGCCCTTGGATTCCGGGCCGATCTGCGCGATTATGGAATAGGTGCGCAGATACTGGTCGATCTGGGCATCAGGAAAATGAAGCTGATGACAAATAACCCTACGAAGATCGTAGGGCTCCAGGGTTATGGCATCACGGTGACGGAGAGGGTGCCGCTCGAGATTTCGCCAAACGAGTTGAATCGCCGGTACTTGAGCACCAAGTGCGTCAAGATGGGACATATTTTGAGCTGCATATCCGCGGAGGGGGAATCTTGATGAAAGTTTTCGAAGGCAAACTGCTGGCCGAAGGTCTGAGGTTTGGAATCATCGTTAGCCGATTTAACGATTTTATCGGAGAAAGGCTCCTTGGCGGCGCGCTCGATGCCCTCCAAAGGAGCGGTGCTGATGATGAAAATGTAGATGTGTTCAAGGTCCCAGGGGCTTTCGAGATACCATTGGCTGCGAAAAAAGCGGCGCAAACCGGCAAATATGATGCAGTGATCTGCCTTGGCGCGGTGATCAGAGGGGCCACGCCTCACTTCGACTATGTGGCGGCGGAAGTTTCCAAGGGGATTGCCAACGTAGCCATTGAAGCCGGCGTTCCTATCAGCTTTGGGGTCCTGACTACCGACACCATCGAGCAGGCTATCGAACGGGCAGGATCAAAGTCGGGGAACAAAGGCTGGGACGCCGCGGTCGCCGCCATAGAGATGGCTAATCTGCTAAAGCAGATGTAGGCATGGTCTTTGTTGCTCATTGCACCGCGAACACAAATAAGCCGCGGGGCTTTGCGGCGATATTTTCACGGCGGGTTTCAGAATTGAGTTGTTTTATCGAACCTGCTTTCATCGTATACAATGTTAAATTGAGTTTTCTAATGGGCCAGCGGCGCAAGTCAAGAGAGATAGCATTGCAGATGCTCTATCAGATGGAGATGACCGGCCAGCCTCCGCATGAGGTCATCGAGCTCTATTATGAACTGGAATCGGGCGATGAGAACCAAAACCCCGATGCGGCCGCGTCGGTTCGCCCGTTTGCCGAAGAACTCATGAAGGGCGTTTATGCCCACCGCGGCGAACTGGACACAATGATCGTTGCGGCCTCGGAAAACTGGCGCATCGAAAGAATGTCCATTATCGACAGGAACGTGCTGAGAATAGCTCTCTACGAGATGCTGTATCGTCTGGAAATCCCACCTAAAGTCTCCCTCAACGAAGCCATCGATCTGGGGAAAACATTCGGCAGCCCGGATTCCGGGGCCTTTATCAACGGGATCCTCGATCACCTCCTGCCGGAAGTCAACAAGGTCCGTGAAGGGTAGCAGTGTGTTTGTCCGGAAGCACCGGATGGGCAGTGTCCTATTTATCAATATGCTTTCAAAAATCGGCCGTTTTCGGTATTTTTTCGAAAGCGGAAACCATACTATATGAAGGAAAAAGAGTTGGAGGCGGATTTGGGATATGCGGTCGCATTGGGCGGGAAAGGCGGGACCGGCAAGACTACCATAGCGGGTCTTCTCATTCGATATATGCTCAACCGGGGGATGAAGCCGCTGCTTGCAATCGACGCCGATTCCAATTCGAACTTGAATGAGGTCCTGGGGGTCGGGTTGGAGCAGACGCTTTCGGATGCGCGCGAAGAAATGAAAACGAACGTTCCGGTGGGCATGACAAAAGATATATTCATGGAGATGAAGGTCGAACAGGCCCTCGTCGAGACCCAAGGGTTCGATCTCATCGCGATGGGCCGGCCCGAAGGTCCAGGCTGCTATTGTGCCGCAAACAATCTTCTGGGCAGTCTCATTGACCGTCTTATCGGCAACTACCGGTTCATTGTTATTGACAATGAGGCTGGAATGGAGCATTTCAGCCGTCTTACACAGAAGCACATAGACCTTTTGATATTGGTGTCCGATCCGAGCAGAAGAGGGCTTTCCACTGCCTGCCGGATAGCCGGGCTGGTCAAGGATCTTCCGATGCGGGTTTCACGGACCGTGCTCGTGGTCAACCAGGTTCGAGAGAAACCGGAAAGCTGGCCGGAAGATGTCCGTCTTGTTTTTGGAAAAGAAAATATAAGCTGTCTTCCCTCCGACCCGCTTGTCTCAAAGTTCGATCTGGAGGGAGAACCGACTCTCATGCTCCCTGGGGATGCGCCGGTGGTAAAAGCTGCCGAAGAGCTTTTCGACGGGATTTTCTGCAAGACAGGGTAGGCTGAACCAATCTTTTTTGTCTGCGAAAGAGGAGGAGAGGATGTTTGCTGTGCGCCGCGCGCTGCTGAGCGTTACGGACAAAACCGGGCTGGCCGAATTCGGCGGGGGGCTCCGAGAGTTCAACGTGCATATGCTCTCTACCGGAGGCACTGCTAAAGCCCTTCGTGATGCCGGAATCGAAATAACGGATGTTTCCGATTACACGGGATTTCCGGAGATGCTCGACGGCAGGGTCAAAACGCTGCATCCGAAAATTCACGGCGGGATACTCGGGATTCGTGACAACCAGACGCATATCTCTACAATGTCAAAGCACGCAATAGAGCCGATCGACATGGTGGTAGTCAATCTGTATGCATTCGCGAAAACGGTTGCGCGTCCCGGATGCACACTCGATGAGGCAATAGAAAATATTGATATCGGCGGGCCGACCCTTATCCGGGCGGCGGCGAAGAATAACAGGTTCGTGGCGGTAGTCACGGACCCTTCGGATTATCCTGTAATTTTGAAAGAAATGCAGGAGCTCAAGGGTAATATCTCCAGAAAGACCAGCCTTCGGCTGGCCTGCAAGGCTTTTTGCACGACCTGCGGCTATGATGACAAAATATGCGAATACCTGACCGGTGTAATAAGAGGGCAATAAGCCGGGACATTATTTGAGAGCGAATTGATGAAAGTACTCGTGGTAGGTACCGGCGGAAGAGATCACGCCATCGCATGGAAATTCACTCAAAGTCCTCGTATAAGCCGGGTTTTCGTCGCGCATGGGAATGCCGGGATAGCTGAAACGGCCACCTGCGTAAACCTGAAAACCATTGAGGAGATGGCCGATTTCGCTCAAAAGGAGAGGATCGACCTGACGTTTGTCGGCCCGGAGAAGCCGCTTTCGGCCGGTATTGCCGATTTGTTCGAGTCGCGGGGGCTTCCGATCATCGGTCCGGATAAGAGGGCGAGCAGGTTGGAGTCCAGCAAGTGTGACGCCAAGGTTATGATGCGGGAGCTTGGGATTCCAGTGCCGGAGTTCGAAAACTTCTCCGATCCCGACAAGGCCCGCGACTACATCCGAAGCGTCGGGTATCCGCTCGTGGTCAAAGCGGACGGTCTGGCCGCCGGCAAAGGGTCCCTGGTCTGCGAATCGGCAAAGGAGGCCGAAGAGGCGGTGCGCTCGATTATGGAAGAGCGCATATTCGGTGATGCCGGTGAGCGGGTTGATATAGAGAAACGGCTGTATGGCCGGGAGCTTTCCTTTTTTTGCTTCACGGACGGCTACACGATAATACCAATGGTGGCGGCGCAGGATTACAAGCGCGCAAGGGAAAACGATGAAGGGAAGAACACCGGGGGCATGGGCGCC
>Ga0187882_1003580_pt1 | contig 13225 bp, 14 predicted proteins | sample June2016WEW_19_1_3_FD_132991 | JGI IMG/M metagenome (GOLD analysis project Ga0187882, IMG submission 132991) | Peatland microbial communities from SPRUCE experiment site at the Marcell Experimental Forest, Minnesota, USA - June2016WEW_19_150 | ecosystem: Environmental > Terrestrial > Soil >...
AAAATCCCCCTCGATCCCCCTTTAGGAAAGGGGGAAGCAAAACCTGGTCCCTTGGGATTTGCACCGAGCATTTCTGAATTACGACACAGTCTCTTTCGCCGGGGTGACGATCACTTGCCAACTCATTGAAACGTTGTTGACAATGCACTAGTTTGGGCAACAGGCCGTCGAGCCATGCCCCCCCCCATACTCCCAAGCCGGTGTGGCGCTTTGGCGTGACATCGCCGAGCGCTCGGCATCGCGCGCTTTCACGCATGCGCCTGACGGGGTCTGGAGATCGCCGCGGGGCATCTTTGAACAGCAAAATCATTCCCCCGCGTTTTTAGAGATATCTTGAGCGGCGTTAGTTGAATTGGGCCTTTTGTCGAATTCGGGGGAACCAAAATCGCAAGAAAGTCTTAAGGTTTTTGAACTTTGCCTGGAAGAAATTCGGCGGGACCGCCCCCAGAGGTCCTTTTTGACCCCTGGGGGACGGTCAGTCTCAACTTGAGCTTAATGTCATTGCCAGGTGCTCATCACATCGGGCGCTGCAAGCCCCTGAGCATCCTCTACGAATACAGGGTTGCCAACATAATCGGTATATGCAGGTACTGATACGAGCACCGCAAATATGAACAAAGACGCCAGCATGGCATTTATTAATTTTTTCATTGCTTACTCCTCTATTAAGTCTTTATTCGGCTCGTTGAGTTAACCGTTTTTATCGTTGCCGCCAGGGGCCCGATGCCTTGGGCACCCTGGCGCCATGTGTATCCCTGTGAAAGGAGTGTCACCAAATTAGTAAGCTGATACCGCGCCCATCACCCAAGGTGTAGTAGGACCGAAATTATATGCACCCTGGCAAGTTGCCTCTGACCTGTCCAGATCCCTGCTGGTAGCAGTTCCGTTACAGGTCAGGCATGCACTTGGCAAGCTAATGTGAGGCAGACATCCGAAGCCGCAATCAGCCTGTGCGCCAAAAAAACCACCGCTCACCAATACTACAGCCAAGGCAAATCCAAGAATCAGTTTTTTGCTCATCTTTATCTCCTTAAAACTCGAATAGTCATTCTTTAAAATCCTGCAATCATCAGAGATCGCATCAAAACTTGTTAGACGCAAACTAAAGTCAATATCATCCTTTGTCAACTTCTCAAGAGTGCGGGATCGCAATGCAACGACAACGTTGAGAGTCAATTTATATAGTCATATTCGGTAAATATACTCTCATAGCTACTGATTACTAAAAAATAATTATTGTCCGAATTGGACAAACCCGACGAAGTGGAGATGCCGCTTCCATTACTTAATTCGAGGCTTCGAGCCGGAGACGGCCGCAAAGTCTTTCGAGAGGATTTTGACTCTGTCGCGGGGGGGGGAGTGATGCTCTCGTTTGAAAGCGCATGCTCCTTTTAGGTTTAAGTGCAGCCCCCCTGGGCCCTTTCTTTAATCACCCACGGGGGGCCAATTTGTCATGTGAGAGCGGGTGGTGTCACTAACGGGAGCCCATCACGCAGAAGCGCCATGGGCATCACCGGGTGCGAAATTGTCGATACAATCACAAAGAAGGTGCGCTCATCACCCACGGTGTAGTCGGGCCATAATTATATGCGCCCTGGCAAGTCGCTTCCGACCTGTCCAAATCCCTGTCGCGCGCAACAGCTCCGCCACAAGAAAAGCATGAAGGCAAACTGATGTGCGGCAGACAACCGCAATCCGCCTGCGCGGCAAAAAAACCGCCGCTTACCAACACTACCGCCAAGGCCAATCCAAGAATCAGTTTTTTGCTCATTTTTTTGTCTCTCCTGCAAATTCAAACAATCATTCTCTTAAGTGCCACAACAACTGGAAATCTGAGAGAAAACGTAACTATAAGCTAAAGGTGGCCTCGGATCTTGTCAATCGGCACAATAGGAAGCGACATTGCGTGGCAGGCGATATAACTGGAATATCGGATACTTACTTTATCGGTCAATACTTGCGGATTACAGAACGGTTACAAGGAAAGCGATATTTTCAACCGGGGGCGTTCCGGAACCTGAAAATCATCTGCCGAATAATATATAAAACTCAACGCCCTACGCGGCTCTCAGCTTATCCTACGGAAGGCAGGCATGGCCAGCCGTATTGGCTGAGGCTTCCTCGCAAAGCTTACCGTATACCATACTGAGTTCCCGGTCGCATTCAACAGGTGAGGCTCCAGTCTTCCTGGCCTCCTCCAGGGCTTTTTCCGCATCTTTGAACTTGCCTTCTTCTCGAAGTAATCTGCCGAGAAGCAGGTTTATATCGCCCCTGTCCGGGGCCAACCTTGCGGCCTTTTGCAGAAGTTCGACGGCGGCCGCCCTTTCCCCCATGGCAATCCGGATATCAGCAGATCGCAGGTAGGCTTGCAGATCGGACGTATTGTAGATCAAGGCATTGTCATAGCTCCGGAGGGCCGTCCGCCGATCGTCTTTCGACTCGGCAATCAGCCCGAGGCCAAACCAGGCGTTCGCACAACGCGGATCTTTCTTAATCGATTGCTCGAATACCGCGGCAGCCTCATCCGCGCGCTGTGCTCTCAGAAGGAAATACCCAAACTGACTCGGGGCCGCGCACCCATCCCGGTCCGCCTGCATCGCGCGCCGGTGGGACTTTTCAGCCTCCTCGGTCTGCCCCCTCCTCTCCTGAATGGATGCAAGGTTGGACCATGCCGGGGCAAATTCCGCATTCTTCTCGACAATCGCCCTGTAGAGTCTTTCGGCTTCGTCCAGTTTCCCCTGGTCCTGGTAAATCACGGCCAGGTTGAACCTGGAGCCCGGGTCTGACGGGTTGAGGATAATGGCCTGTTTATAAGCCTCGACGGATTCGTCGAGGCGCCCCAGGCTGTAGTGTTCGACGGCCCGGTTGTAAGGGTCCAAACCTCCGGAGGCGCATGACGCAAGAAGGGCCAGAAAAGCCACAATGAACACGCTATTTCTTTCCATACGGCCCGATTCTCCCTTTTTCCCTCCACTTGGCCGCGTCCGAACCAGAGTCAATCGTCCCGTCAGCCTTCCAGATCACTTTCCAGGGGTGCAGCCTGATGTCCTCACTCCAGGCTTCGAGATTGCCGGAGGTTTCATTCAAATGCGCAATAAGCGAACCTATGTTGTCCTCATTGGCACTCAGGATCGAATGGATCCCTCTCACGGTATTTTCGGCTTCCGACAGCCCTTTATTAGCCTCTCCAAGCGTCCTGGCGACTTCGGCCTCGACAGAGCCGAGCCTTTTCTGCATGTCCCTGTTCGTTTCGCGCACTTCCTTGAGTAATGTTACAAGTTCATTGCCGCCCTCTCCCGACACCCGCCTCAAATTTTTCATTATCGGCCCCAGATCGGCCGTGTTCTGCCTCACCTCGGTGAGCAGACCGTTTGCGTTTTGGATCGTTTCTTTTATCGAGTACTCGGTGCGCACCTCAACCACCAGGCTCTTTGCCTCCTCAACCAAATCGACCAGGCCCGAGGCCACCTTCCCGCCCGTTTCAATTATCTCGGAAAGTGATGCCGGACTTCGGCCTTCAAGCGTATCGCCGGAAACCAGCTCAGGGGACTCGGCGGACCCGGGGCTTATCTCGACGTATTTTGCGCCCATCATCCCGAGGCTTCTGATTTCAGCGCGGGAGTCCTTTCTTACTTGAGCATCCGGAGATACCCTCACCGTGATCGCTATACGGTCGGCCACTCCGGTAGCTATGCGTATGTCTTTTACCCCGCCCACTTCAAATCCGGCGTACCAAACGGGCGCACCTTTCGTTATCCCGTCAGCGTACTGGAAGAGAATAGTGAGCGTCTTTTTCTTGTCCCACAGAGAACGGACGTCACTCACGACGAAGATCCCGACCACGAACAGAATAAACGCGACCAGGACCAACAACCCGACTTTTATCTCCGAGCGAAAAACCTGCATTTAAACATTTCTCCCCTGTTGGCGAGTTTATGAAATCCTTCCTTGCAAAATTAGCGGCATTTTCGACGGTGCCGCCTGGACCCTGTCACCGCCGGCGCCATGAGCCCCTCCAGGGTCTATTCGGTATCCAACAGATCTTCCAGGTAATCCCTGCTCGACTGGCGAAGCGGGATCGGACCGTCAGGGCTTCCGTGAATGAATTGTTGAACCAGGGGGTCGGTTGATTCCTGGATCTGTTTGGGAGCACCCTCGGCGACTACCCTTCCTCGGAACAGAACTACCATTTTATCGGATATTTTGAAGGCGCTGCCGGTATCGTGAGTGACAACGACCGAGGTGATCCCCATGCGCTTGCTCAAATCGACGATGAGCTGGCTGATGACCCCGGTCACAACCGGATCGAGACCCGAGGTGGGCTCGTCGTAAAAGACGATTTCCGGGTCGAGCGCAAGGGCGCGCGCCAGAGCTACCCTTTTTTGCATTCCGCCGCTCAGCTGGGCGGGTTTGAGGTGTTCGAAATCACGAAGCCCGACCAGTTCCAGCTTCATTTTGACTATTACGCTGATGATCTTTTCATCCAGGTCCGTATGTTCCCGGAGCGGAAGCGCTATATTGTCGTGAACGCTAAGCGAGTTCAGCAGCGCACCCATCTGGAACAACATCCCGAATCGCCTCCGGTATCCGTCCATCCGGCTTTCGTCAAACGTAGTAATGTCCTCGCCGCCGACCTGAATTTGACCGCTGTCGGGGCGCATGACCCCGATTAAATGCCGAAGCAGGGTCGTCTCGCCGCACCCGCTCCCGCCCATTATGGCAAATACGCTGCCGCGCTCCACGGCAAGATTTATCCCGTCCAAGACCACTCTGCCATCGAAACTTTTTATAAGGTCCTTAACTTCTATCAGCGCTTCGGCCATGCAGGTCAAAATCCCTTTTTCTTTGCTTACAGAAAAAGATAAAAGATCGCCGTAAAAAGGCAGTCAGCCAGTATTATGCTGATAAGCGAGGTCACCACGGAAATCATGGTTGACTTGCCGACCCCTTCGGCGCCTCCCCTGACCACGAACGCCATGTAGCAGCCGACCATGGCGATGATCACGGCAAAAACCACGCTCTTTACCAAGCCGCTCAAGATGTCTTTTATCAGCAGGGAATCGATCGTATTTTGAATATAGAGCGCAGACCTTATCCCGATTGCAAGCGTTCCAACGAAGTAGCCGCCGACCATTCCGATGGCGTCGGCAAGCACGGTAAGGCAGGGCAGCATGATAATCATGGCGATGAAACGGGGAACGACCAGGTAGGAGATCGGGGATATTGCCATGACCTCCAGGGCCATAATCTCCTCGGTCACCAGCATAGTACCCAGCTCCGCCGTAAATGCCGCGCTGACTCGGCCGGCCAGGACTATGGCCGTCAACAGCGGGGCCATTTCACGGGTCAGCGCGACGCTGGCAAGGCTCGCCGCGTAGTTGATCGCACCAAATTTTTCCAGTTGATATGCGGTCTGGAGCACCAGGATGATCCCGATCACAAACGAAACCAAGGCCACTATAGGGATCGATTTGACGCCGACCTCTTCCATCTGGGCGATAGCTGCCCTGAATCTCAGTGGTTTTCCCTGAAAGGGCTTGACCAGCGTCCATTTCATTGTTTCATGGAAAAAATACGAGATGCTGGTCATGTGTCTCAGGAAAAAAACAATCCTGCTGTCCGAGCGTGCAACCTCCGAGCCCACTTGCCCTATTCTCCATCGATCAGCCGGTTTACGTCCGGCGCCATTTCAAAAACATTTTTCAGGTAGGCCAGGTCGAAAATGGATTCGACTGTTCGGCATGCGCCGGCCAGGGAAAACCGGACTTGGCCTTTTCGGGCAAGCTGGAGTGCCTCCACGAAAGTGGCTATTCCCGAGCTGTCTATGTAGGGCACCTCGGCAAGGTCCACTATCAGGTGGGACACTTTTTTACGGAAAATTGGCAGCAAAATGTTCCTGACCTGCGGCGAGGAACTCATGTCGAGGTCACCGGCCAAAGAGACGATAAAAACACCCGGCTTTTTTTCATTGACCTGTATGTTCAATTTTGTGCTTCTCCTGTTTAGGCATGAATTTCACCATCTTGAGCAGCATGCCCCCGCCAGGCGGGACATTGTATTCTACCTTGTCCACCGCAGACTTGATGAAGTGGGTCCCAAGTCCTCCGGGACGAACCTGATCCAGATCACGGCCCTGGAATGTCGCCGGATCTGCACCGTTGCCGAAATCCCGAATTATAATCTCAAAATAGTCCAGGCCCAGGGTGAAAGTCAGGATAATCCTTCCATCACTCCTGTTGGCATAGGCGTGCCGGATCACGTTCGTACACGCTTCGTCCACCGCAAGGACCAGTTTATCAACCTCTTCGGCTTCGAAGCCGATTCTCTCCGAGACTTTCCCCACCAGTGCCCTCACCATGAACATGGCGGCGGGATCAGCAGGAACGTCGAGAACAACGGGTCCTTTGAATCTCACAAAAGCCAACTACTGCTCCTCCTCGAATCCTACCAGCACCACTGTGGTGTCGTCGGCCTGTGGGCATTCCCCGACAAATTGAGAAAGAGAAAAGGATAAGCGGGATTTGACGGACTCGATGTCCGATCCTCCCGATCTCAGGCAGTCTTCGAGTCTATCCCATCCGTACCGCCTCCCCTTGTCGTCTTTGGCCTCGATGAGTCCGTCGGTTGCAAGAAGAATGCAGTCACCGCAACTGAGTGAGATTGCCTGAGAGGCGTAGCACTGATCTGGAACTATCCCTAATGGAGGTCCGCCGCTTCCGCGCAGAGCGGCATACCTGGCCTCCGGGCGGTTCCAGATTATGGGCGGAAGATGCCCCGCATTCACATAAACAGCCTCACCGCTATTTTTCTTTAGCACCATGTAGAGCAGAGATACGAACATTCCACGGCAGCTCTGAGCGCATACCCTCTCGTTGATGCCGCCGATAAGCCTTTCCGGGTCCTCTTCACGAATGACCAGAAGGCGAAAATCCGTGGTGAACTTTGCCATAAAGAGGGCTGATGCGACCCCTTTGCCGGAAACGTCGCCGATTAGGATTCCAATACGATTGTCGCTAAGAGGTATGAAATCATAGAAGTCACCGCCTATTTCCTGCGCGGCCTGGTATTGAGCGCCGAACGCGAATCCAGGCAGCCTGGGCATTTCCTGGGGTAAAAAACTCAACTGAATGTTCGTTGCAAACGCCAGGTCCTTTTCAATCTGCTGCTTGCGCAAAATTTCATGGTGCAGCCTGGCGTTTTCGATCGCGATGCCGGCGTTGGCGCAAAGGAGGCTGAGGGTCTCCTTGTCTTCTTCGTTGAAGTTCGAGCCATCGAGCTTGTTTATGACCTGCGAGACGCCTATCACCCGTTCCTTGATCTTGAGCGGCACGCACAAGATGGTTTGCGTGCGGTATCCGGTCATGCGGTCGAATTCCCGGTTAAACCTCGAGTCTGAATAGGCGCTTTCGATCAAAAGAGGCTCGCCGGTCTCATAGACATGCCCGGCTATTCCTTCCCCTCTGCGTACGCGCAATCCGGGTTTGAGCTTATTGGAAACCGGCCCCTGCGCCACTTCGAAAACCAGGTCCCCGGTCTTTTCGTCAACGAGCATCAGGCTGCAGGCATCGGCTTTTAGAATCGAGCGCGAGATCGTCATAATGTTTTCGAGCACCTGATCCAACTGGAGGCTCGAATTGATGAGGCCGGATACCCTGAAACATTCCTTGAGGTTTTCCAGCCGCTCACGCATTTTCTCAAACGCGGCAAAACCTGGAGCGCCTGAAGCGCCGGGGTGGTCAACGAGGCAAGTTTTATTTTTTTGATTTTCCATAATCGCCGAATAGTTCAAGCAAAAACCAAAGCTTCCAGTTTGCAGAACCATTATGAACGCTTAGGGAAAATCTGTCAAATATTCTGCCTTACGTGAAGGGGAACAGTGGCCAGGGGCGAACAGTGAAGGGCCCGAAAACACCTGCCTCACTGTTCACCCCTCACGTCTGTGTTATCACTGCGCGCCGTCGCGCCAGGTGGCGATTTTGCCGTGGAATCGTCGAGGATTGTTCTTTAGGATGGTAACCAAAGCCCGGGCTGAAATTTCAGGAGCAAGGAGTTCGCCGCTTCTTTCATAGACGGTGAATTGTTCACGCAGTCCTTCCGCGGCCATGCCACGCGCGTGAATGGCGCTCCGAACCATCGGCGTATTCACGACTCCGGGACGGAACACAAACGTCGTAATTTTGGGTGCTTCAGCCGAAAGCTGCCTTGCCAGATGCTCCTCTGCGGCTTTTGCCGCACAGTATGCTCCCATTCCGGGGACAACTATTTCAGAGGCGCCGGAGCCGAAAAAGACTGCAATTCCTCCGCCGGCTTCGATCAGGTGGGGAAAAGCAACCCTGGCCATCTGGAAACTTGCCGTCACACTGGCCCCAAATATCTCGGCGAACCTGACGGATGACAGCTCCCAGACAACCGGCCCGGGATGCAGCACTCCGGCGACCTGGATAAATCCGTGAAAATTTTTCATCTCAATCGCCTTGCCGACGAGCGCTTCAGCAACTCGCGGCGAAGCGGCTGAGCCGGCCATAAGATCGATTGCCGCTCCGCTTCTTCTGCATTCCTCCGCCACTTCCTCGAGGGCCGCGGGGCTTCGGGCATTCAATACAAGCCCAACTCCCTCGCCGGCAAGCCTCAGGGCCAAAGCCCGCCCTATACCCCCGGAAGCCCCGGTAAGAATGAACGTCTTTCCCGAAATCTCACTCAACAGGTCCCTCCGCGGTTAATGGACGGGGTCTTTCGGTTTTGATTTAATTTTGTGCCACAGTGAAAATGAGGCCTCCTTGACGGCTTCGAGCACAATGCGCACCGCTCCGGCGATCTCTTCCTCAATGGCACCCTTGACCAGCTGATGATCGACTATCTTGACGGACCTGTTTCCCGCTATCTCGTCCAGCATACGCCGGCCTTCACGGTCCCTTGCGAGGTCCACTCCCTCCGAGAACAGATAATTTATAAGCTCGCCTCCATCTGTGACGATGAAAAGGTCTTCGCGTTCACCGACCCTTCGGACATGTATTTCGATCAACTCGTTGTTAGGGAAAACCCAGTCCGTGGTAATGAGAAATCCGCCGCCCGTCGGCGCCACACGCCAGCTTTGGAAAAAGTCTCCGGCAAGCGCTTCCAGAATTTCATTTTCATCCATTTGCAGTCTCCAGGAAACGGTATATGGCCATATGAGAAGGAAGTGCCTTTACAGTATCATCAAAGGAGCTTATCAATAAACCCGTTCTGACAAAAGTCAATTCTTCCCACGGGTCCTAAAGCCCGAAGGGGTTATCCGAATTTGTGCCAAAAATGGCATAATAGCCCATTATGGTACAATTTCGTATCGCATCTTTTCATAATTCTTCACAGCAGCAAACATTAACGGATTTTTTGCAACGACATTGCCGGATTCTAAAATCCGTTATTTCGGCTAGTTAGATTCCATTGGACAGGGGTTTTCAAAAGATAGCATCCGGAGTGGCTCGTCTGGCGCGAATTCTGCTCATGGAAACGCTTACCCACTCAATGTAGATCCCTGTTTATCAACGGCAGCGTTTTTGCGGCCCTGCCTAAGAAGATGCCGAAGGGCAAGCAGGGGAATTTTCAGCCGGGCCGCCGAAAGAAGATAAAGGGCTAAAAGAGCGGTAATTTTTATTTCAACATTAAGAAAAGGGGCTACTGAAATGAACTTGTCGAAAATCGGAAAAAGACTCCTGGTGTGTATGGTTTTGTTCTTAACCGTTTCATTTCCTTTTATGGCTGCGCTGGCCGAGGACCAGAAGGCGCCCGATGACCAAAAAGCGCCCGAACCGCCCAAGCCGTCTGTGACCCTATCAACGGACATCCTCAGCCAGTATATTTTTCGCGGCGCAGCGCAGAGCAAAGACAGCGCCGTCATCCAACCTTCGTTTACAGCCTCCTACGCCGGTCTTTCGGTAAATGTCTGGGGTAATCTCGACACCGCCCGCAACAGCAACAATCCGAATTTGGTGTTGCCGTCGGGACAAGCGGGTAACGCCAAGTGGAGTGAGACTGACCTCACCGTTTCATATACTAAAGAGCTGTGCAAAGATTTTTCTGTACTGATCGGAAACGTATACTATTCCCTCCAAGTCCCGTTAAGCAATTTTGACCAGGACGAAGTATTCGGGGGCGTCAGTTATAATTTCCCGTGGTTTACCGCAGCGTTCACTGCTTACGGGGAAGTAACACATACCGTAGATGTGTGGTTTCAACTCGACCTCACCAAGAGCATTCCGGTCGATTGCCTCTGTAAGGGAGCCACCCTGGACTTTGGGGCAAGCTTCGGCTACCTTGTTCTCTTGCACGATAACAATGTATTGGACCTCGCGGGAACCACCGGGAATTACTCGGATTTTCATACCGCCCAGCTAACCGCCGATGTGAAGTTTCCAGTTGGTAAATATGTAACGGTTTCCCCGAAAATCGGAGTCTGGCTGCCATTGACTGCCAACGCCTCAGATTATTTGGAAGCCAATTCGCTGGACTCGAACTCCACCCATGTTTACGGCGGTATAAACCTTAGCGCGACGTTCTGACGAAGATTCGAAATCGGATATGGAGACCGGGCAGGCATCTTTCCGGTCTCCGTATTCGAACTGAGGTTTTCCGCGTTCCCGATCACGAAATACCCTCCCGTTTTTCGCATTGCCGGTGCTGAATCCATTAGATTTTCCGCCCGAATCCAGCCTTGTTAATATTTAATACGAGGTAGGGTTCATGACCGCCGGTCTCTAATCCGGAGTTTCCCGATGGATACCAAATCTATTCGACTCACAATCGGTCGGCCGCGACTTGATCCGGTGATTCCCTCCTATATTGTCAACTGCTTCCTATCATGATAGGGTCTTTTAACCTTGAGTCTGTCCGTCAGAACGGATTTTTTCGGTGTGCTGACTCGACGAAAAGTGTCATGCGGTGTTCAGTTCCATATATTGAACTGCCGATTCTTTGAACGACAGCCGCATGGGGAGCATTGGACAAGGGATTTATCTCAGGTGGCCTGAGTATTTATGCCCATTGCGCAACAGCGTTTCATGCATCCATAAGGAGGAAATCCATGAGTAATCTGGGAAAATGGTTTTGGCCGACTGTCATCTTAGTCGCAGTCTGCCTTGCATCGTTTCTTGCGCCGCCGGCCGTGGCGCAGCAGGAGCAGGTTTTGGTCGGGCGCATCAGCAATATCGAAGGGCAACTCCTTCGCTATGTTCCGGAAAGCAAGGACTGGGTGGCCGTAGTGAAGGACGCTCCGTTTGGCCTGAATGACGCCCTGTATTCGGATTCTTCCACGAAAGCCGAATTCATCATGCCCAACGGTCTTTGGGTCAGGATAGCGGGCAGCACGCAAATCCAGTTGATCGCATTAAAGCCCGAGGCTTCCGAAATAGACGTGGCCTCCGGGGTCGCCCGGTTCTACAACAAGAACTCCAACGGCATGCTGAAGGTCACCACCCCCTTCGGCTATGTCCTGGCAGAGCCCGGCTCCACGGTCGACGTCTATGTGGGAGATCAGTCGGTTGAGGCGATTGCCCTGGACGGCCAGGTCGATTACTTCCAGCAGAGCAGCAACGCAAGATATGAGGCGGTTCCCGGCGGCCCATCGGTGCTGGCCGATGCAACTCAAGTAGCATCCGGTGAGGGTCAAGTGGATACCGCATGGGATGATTGGAACGCCGCGCGGGATTCAATCTGGACCAAAAGGGTCGCAGGCAGGGGGGAAGCGGTCAAATACCTCCCGCCTCAGCTTCAGGACGACGCCTACGATCTGGAAGAGTCCGGAACGTGGGAAAGGGTCAATTATGAGGGCGAATACCACGAATTCTGGCGGCCCACCGCTGTCGCCGCATCCTGGCAGCCCTTTACCGTCGGCAGATGGACTGACTATTACGGCGATCAGGTCTGGGTGCCCGATGAGTCGTTCGGATACGTTACGCATCATTATGGCAACTGGGTGATTGTCAACGGCAGATGGTACTGGGCGCCACCTGCGCCGGTCGTCCAGGTCGCAGCCGGCCCGGTCATCGGCTTTGGCTGGTATCCCGGAAGGGTCGCATGGATAAGCACTGACGCAGATGTCGGTTGGGTCCCGCTGGCCCCGACTGAAGTCTATTATTCCAATCATCACTGGGGTCCATCCGCTGTCGTTGTTACCACGATTCCCGCCGCGACCATCGCTATCGGCAGCCTTGCTTTCGCATCGGCCGCAATAGTCGTGCCCCAGACTTCATTCTACTCTGTAAGCAACTACAGCTCCGTAAGAGTTACGAATATCAATCATACGACCATCGTCAATAATTTCCACACCGCTCCGGTAGTCAACAATACCGTGATAAAAAATTACAATCAGACAACTGCAAAGTATAACTTCGTAAATAAAGCCCCTGAAGTAAAACCGCACGCCGTCGTTGCCGAGAGGATCGCCCACAACGACCGGTTAGCCGGCACTGAGGCCAAGAGCCTGACCCCGCAGGGCCTCAAACAGGCCACGACCTCCACACAACTGACCAAACCACTAGGGAAGGCGGCTGTACCGCCTCCAACGAAACTGACCAATAAGCTGGTGCCGCTAGACCAAGTGAACGCTCCAAAAGGCCAGGCGCTTTTCAAACAGACGGAGATAATGAAGAGCACCAAGCCGGCGACAGCCTCGCCCGCGGCAAAAGCGGGAGGGCCGGGGACAGGACGTACAACGACGACCACTCAGCCGCCTGCGCCGGGGGTAACTCAACCGCCCGCGCCGGGGACAGGCCGTACAACGACTACCACTCAGCCGCCCGCACCGGGGGTAACTCGACCGCCCGCGCCGGGGACAGGACGTACAACGACGACCACTCAGCCACCCGCGGTGACACATCAACCACCGCCGGCTGTGACACATCAACCACCGCCCGCGACGGGAGGCGGCCGTACAACTACGACCACTCAGCCACCCGCGGTGACGCATCAACCACCGCCCGCGCCTAAGCAGCAGTCGGATACGAAGAAGCAACCGGATAATAAGAAGCAACCGGTGCAGTGATTTGTTTGCAGGATCAATAGATCGGGCCGCTTGACCTCGCGCAGCGTGGAGAAGCGGCCCGATTCATTTTCAAATCATCGAAAGGTTCTGAAACACTATTTTTTCATATCTCGATAAGCCCCGCCCCCTGCATGCCACTCAAAAATCATTGACTGAAGCGGGCTTGCAACCTATTATACTTTCGTTCACATCAAGCTTCGATTT
>Ga0187882_1003581_pt1 | contig 13219 bp, 19 predicted proteins | sample June2016WEW_19_1_3_FD_132991 | JGI IMG/M metagenome (GOLD analysis project Ga0187882, IMG submission 132991) | Peatland microbial communities from SPRUCE experiment site at the Marcell Experimental Forest, Minnesota, USA - June2016WEW_19_150 | ecosystem: Environmental > Terrestrial > Soil >...
CAGTACAGGTCTACGTAGAGTTTGCCTTTGCGCCTGTACGTGGATACTGTTGGGCGGTGGCGGCTGAAGTGCTTGGCAGCCTCTTTGCCCTGGTACTCTGTCAGTCTTCCGCGTTTGAGCCACTTCTCGAATGGGAGCTTTATGTGTGATTTCGGCAACCGGCATCCTTGGCTGGGTATCTGTGGATGAAAGAGATAAGGGTTGTGTTGATTCAGTTGACAAGTTTTCTCGCAGCCTGTCAGATGGGGGTGTCCTTTAGTTTTCTGATCCGGAATATTCCACCGCCAAGAAGAAATCGGCTTTGCTATCCAGCACTCCGCGGGCGTCGAAAGACTTATACCGCGGATGGCGGCAGATTTTGTCAGCCATGGGGGAGTATTAGATGGCCGAGCTGGATGATAGAACACCGGAAGAATTAAGTTCAGCCAGATTAATGTTCGAAATTTATGATAGAAGAAGCAGGGGGGAATCATGGGAGTCCATAGCTTCATGGACAAGAACAGTGAAGCTTTGAGCACCGTCCGATGTCCTTCCACTACATATAGTGGCCCTAAAAGGGTCAACTGACTCGGAGCGGAGGTCGTGGGAAACGCGGTTTAGTGGCATTAGCCTCTGGAGGCTAATTCATGCACATTGGCTTCCTGAGGCTAATTTGTGGAACCTAACAGTTATTAGTCGCACAGCGAGGTTTCGTGCAGAAACCCTATGACCAAAACAGTCTCAGTCTCGTTTGGTTTGCTTGCTCGGAGAGCGGCTAGTGGAGATCGGCGTGCGGTCGCGCGGCTCATCTCAATCGTGGAGAATAACCCGCGGTCTAGGCTCAAGGTTCTCTCGATCTTATACCGGAGGACGGGCGGAGCGTACGTGATTGGAGTCACAGGCCCACCCGGGTGTGGGAAGAGCACGCTGATCGGCCAGCTGGTGAAACACTACCGGAGCAGCGGATTCAAGGTGGGTGTTGTCGCCGTGGATCCGACCAGCTCGATCACGGGAGGCGCTCTGCTCGGTGACCGTGTGAGGATGGGCGCTCTCGCCTCCGACCCGGGAGTGTTCATAAGGAGCATGGCGACTCGGGGTCATCAGGGTGGTTTGGCGCGGGCCACAAAGGACGCGGTCAGTATCCTCGACGCGTCCGGTATGGACTACATAATTGTGGAGACGGCGGGGGCCGGCCAGTCGGACGTCGAAGTCGAGTCCTTGGCTCACACGACGGTGGTCGTGGAGGCTCCAGGGTTGGGGGATGAGGTGCAAGCGCTCAAGGCGGGGATAATGGAGATCGGAGACATCTTCGTCGTAAACAAGGCTGATAGAGCGGACGCGGACAGCACAGCCCAAAACATCAGCTCCGCGGTCTTCACATCAGAGCCCGGTTGGCGCCCGCCCATCATAAAAACCGTCGCGGTCACGGGAGAGGGTGTCGCTGCCCTGGCGGAGGCGATCGGCCGCCACTCCAAACACGTCAGGAGCTCCGGGCAGCTCGTATTTCTGAAAGAGGAGCGCCTGCGCCGCGACCTTCTGGAAGAGACAATTAGGTATTTCGAGGACACGAAGCTGAGTGAGTTGACTTCGACAACACGCTTCAAGCGTCTACTGGCGAGGGTGGAAGCCCGCGAGATAGACCCCTACACGGCAGCCCGAAGAATGGTTCAGGGAAACATCTAGTGTTTGAAGCAACTTCAAAGCGCAAATGGTGGATGCCCATTCTTATGCCACGCCTCGAAATCATAGCCAGATGTGCCTCCGAGAAGTTCAGCCATCTTTTTACACGTCACGCAGCGTGTCTGATCGGATTCTGATCGGTAGTCTCGACTCGTAGCGGCCAGAAGACTCAACGTAGGATATCGAGGGAGAGTGTATTTCAATACTGACGCAGGTACTCCTTCATGCTGACGTCTACACCGCGCGTATACTTAAGTGTGTTGAGTGGCAGGATTGATGTCGAGACATGTGCCAAGCAGCCATTCGAACTGTTTTCAAAAAGTCACTGAAAGTCGAGTGCTTGGACTCGGGGCACCTACGGATCCGAGGGCTGGAACTTTTTGGGGTCGTCGAAGGTTCGTGTGACTGTGTGGTGGAGTGGCTGGGGGCGTACGGGGCAGACTTTGTTGAATAGAACCATCATCAGCTCGTTGCGCTCGCGGTCGGGGAACATGGCTTGGCCGCGCCTGAACATGAAGTATAGCTTTTGCTGTTGTGTGGGAAGATTTGGTGTGAGCAGTCGCTGTAGCCGTTTGGCGAGGTATGGGACGATCTGGGGTCGCCGGGAACGTAGATGAACCTTTTTCCGGAAAGAGCTTTGAACCGACTAGCAGTCGTGAACCTCGCTTCCTCAACGTGGTCTTCTGCTTTCAATAGGTCTAAATATTTACTGAACCGTGATCTTCTGATCCGTAGCTTGCTGCAAACATCTTCGAGCGGCATGAACCCATGATATTTCAGGATGTTGATGATCGCGTCGAGCTTCGGTTTGACTGGCTCCCCAGGCCACCCGGGCGGATTGTTTGCAGGCAGACCGTATCGGTGCCGAAGACACCAGACGTAGCCTTCACCGCTGCCCGCCGCTGCGGCCACCTTGCTGTCCGATAGGTAACGTCAACTTGCCGGTTGTTTTCGTTTCTGGTTGGGGCTGTCAAAAATCGGTTGCTATCAGAATCTTATAATGGCTCGTTGTCTAATCCATACACCCTTACGAATAACCCGATTTCCGTGGCTCCAAGTGATGTCGCCATCTCAGAGAGGACTGGTCGCTTTGAGATTTTTCTTGGAGTCGCGATTATAGTGGTCGCGTTTGTTGAAATTGGATTAAGATATATTGATAGAAAGAAATAGGTTCACGAGGAGTACCAATCCAGTATCATTCCTGATATAACGAGGGAAACGCTCAGGATAATACCGGCAATGAATATGATTGGACTCATATAGTCATAAAACAGCAGAAAAAGAAGCATCGTGACAGGAAAAAGTATAATACCTCTAGCTATCACATCCTTAGCAACCGATTTTTTACAAACCCTTTGAAGCCATTTAGCAACCGTAGACTTTACGTTACCGTCCGATAACCCGCGAGCGTAGACTCGCCAGAAAGCTTTCCTATTGATTGGGCGGGGAGCCGGAAAGTTGAGCGGCAGGCCGAGCCCTCTGCGAAGTTTCCTTACCCTGTACCTTGTCGTGTTGAGGATTTTTGCGGCCTTTTGATCGCTCACTCCGATCCGGTGTAGTTTTAGATACTCATCAGTGTTAACACTGCATCCAAACGATCTCTGAACTGATTGAGCCGCCACTGTCTGTTCACCATTCGTGCATTGGCGCAATCACTCAACTCAACTTGATTAATAAACGTTTTTGGCAGGGGCTATTGGGCTGCTGTGGCTGGGGGGCGCTTGTCATGAAGACGGACGTTAGGGGGGGCTTCGTTTTATGGTGAACGCGGGTGCACCCTGCGTCAAACCTGACGGATTCTAATCGTCCAGCGTACTCGGCGGTCGGCTGCCTCACCACCACTACGTTGCCTCTCCCTCTCATGGCGCAGTCAACGATCTCCTGCTTGTTGCACATGTGGAGGGGGACAATCACCAGGCTGTGAGCGTACCCCGAGTAGCGTTCCCCGTCGCCTCTGACGACGTGGATACTGCCTGACAGGTTCAGCCTGCGGAGTAATAGAAGGCAGGCCAGGTAGCAGGCGACATTCCTTTCTATCACGAATGTGGGCTTGTTCAGGCGGAGGCGGGCGAACAGGGCGGTGTACGGGATGGCGCCTCCCCCGACCAGCACAACCCTGTCAAACCGCACAGCCCCGTAGCGGGCCATCAAGTGGGCCAGGAGGCGCTGCCGCGCTCGGAGCTGCTCGCGACGAATAGCTATTCCCATGAGCAGTGCGAGCTTATCGTTTCTGTGCTTCGCAGCAGATGGAACTTGACGGCCAGCGTAATTGATGATTATGGAAAAGGATTCAAAATCGATTTGAATTCCAACTCATCGGAGAGATTCTTTTCGATGGTGGCTCCATACGTCGTCGGGGCGTTACGCTATAAACTTCCAAACTACCTCAGACATGTTCCATGCTTCTGGGATGGATATACCCCATCGACTGACTTTGACACGCTCCGCAAGGCAAAAATAATATCCATCTCTGCGCGGGTTCCAGCTTGGGTTCACGCCCACGGCGGCAGCCGCGCAAAATATGATTTGGAAGTTGCGGATAACCATAATTACTTTGTAGATGACATTTTAGTGCATAACAGCAACGCGCTCTTAACTTCGTCGGGGGTGGCGGCTAGGAACGCGTCCACGGCGGACCACAAGAGCTTCGACCTGCTCAAGGCCATGCACGTCCCAATCAAACACCTGGTACCTGAGGGCATCCAAGTCTTCGGTGAGTGGCTGTACGCGAGACACAGCATACACTACTCCGGAGAGCTGACGCTACCGTCGCTCTTCCAGGTGTTCGCTGTCTACAAGCGCCCAACACAGATGTGGCTCGAGTGGGCAAAAGTGCAGGAGTGGGCTGCTAAGCTAGGGTTCGAGACCGTTACAGTGCTGTCCAAAATACAGGAACCAAACGTGCAAAAGTTGATCTACCAGCTGACCCGTCTGGGGAACAGCGTGATCGAAAAGGGCCACGAGGGCATCGTCGTAAGAAACACGTACCCGTTCCACTACGGACAGTTCCAGTCAAACATAGCCAAGTTCGTCAGACTCAACCACGTAACCACCGACGAACACTGGTCAATGCGAACGATCGAACGGAACGCGTACGCCAAAGCGTGGCTGAGAGCGCCTGAAACGGAAAATCCTTTTTAACCTCCTTGAGCTACGGTATATCTATGAGATTCAACAAAAGCCTGAAAAACACCACAATCGCGGTAAACAGGATGCTTGAGGATGCGGGCATCGGAGAGATTCATAGGCAGCCGGGATTAGGGCTGCCAGAAGTCTGCTGGCTAAGAGCGTGGTCCGACCATGCTGCCAGAGCGACAGTTATAGAGATGCATGTTATGATCCCAAACACCGGATATGCGAGGTGGACGACATTGAAGAAGATTGCGCCAAGTACCGAGATAATAACTTGGGGTCATGGTAGGCAGGAACTGGTAGTTAAAAGAATCGGGGCTTTCAGAGTGGAAGAATCTCCAACCGTCGAGGCTGCCGCAAACATGGCCAGGAAATGGTTGATCAACAGCATCACAAACAAAGAGTGCGCTCCATTCGCGGTTACCGCGGCGTTGATGTCAAGTATGTCGAAATTTGTTCTTTTCAACGGAAAGAGCGAGGTGCCGCAGCCGCATGGAAAGATATCGCCAGCGACAAGGCCCGCAGTAAAATTTCCAAACCCTCCATCCGAGGTGAGGTTTCACAAGTGCATCCACGGCGTAGGAATATTCGCGACACGCCAATTTTTACCAAGAGAACTGATCGCAATCATACGTGGGGGTCGCCTCGTCAGATGCGCTAGACGCGCTACCATGGTGTCCCTGCGAATTGATGAGAATTTGTAGTGGGATGAATTAGACGCATCTGATCCGGACTGGGACTATTACCTGGACCACTCCGAGTCTCCCAACGCAAGACTGGAGATGCAATGGCTCGGATTCAATCCAATCGCATTCCTACACGCAACAAAGCACATAACCGCAGGCGAAGAAATTTTGATAAACTATCACGAGTACGGAGACCGCCTCTACAAAAACGAGAGGTATAAAGTTCCAACCAAATTGAACAAGCAGCCATCAAAAGGCAATTGATTCAAGTGGTCATTTCTGTTGAGAACCATGCTCTGAGAGCTAATGCGTGCGTCTGCACCGGCGAGTATGCTGAGGCATAGGCTTAAATTTGAACATCGGTCTCTCTTGCCGTGGGGTGTTTATCGTGAGCGTAGATTCCGGGGATGAAAAGCCGAAGGATAAAGCGGCCCTTATCAAAACTCTGGAGGCGGCACGTGATCTGGTTTTGGGTGCGGAGAGAATGAGCGATAAAGCATTGGAGTCAAAAAAGCTTCTCGCCGCTGCCGGGTTAATGAGGGAATGTTTGACCTCGCTTGGCGTTCCGGCTCAGGCAGCCGAACCGTTCTCTTGTGATGTTTTCGCTCACGATTGGGGGGTTCTCGTCCCGACCCATGGAGGATTTGTGTGGCAAATTCAAACCGGAGGAGTCCTATGCAACCAAGTGTTCATTGAAGGAGTTTTCATCCCCTTGGGACGGCCCAGAGAGCTAGACGAGAAACAACCGGTGGACCTGCTGGACTTGCTCCAGGATGCCAACCGCGGCTACAGAGATACGACCGATGTTTGGGCGCGCATTAAAGCCGCAATGCATTTTGATTTCGACGTTGTCGGCGCTCCTGACGGTGAGCCTGAGAGCGATGAGGGGCTGCTGTGGGTCAAGTTCACAAAATTCGATGACGGCCGGGGCCATGGGGCGTGGGTTAAGCAATTGATTGGACGAACAGTCGTGCTGATTTACCCAAACTCAGACTAACGTGGAGGTAGGGCTGCTGGGCTGTGGGCGCTGCGCTGGTTGCAAGCTTGACGCTTCGATGCAAAACCTTTAAATTGGGTGGTCGCCCTTAACTCTCCTACCCGAAAACCTGGTGACCGCTGGAGCCGCTTGGGAGTGGAATCTGGAAAGATGAACAAACTGATCATTCTCGTATTAGTTCTGCTCGCGGTGCTTGTCACAGTCGAGCCGGTCGTTCCAAGCCACACAAACACCTTCGGTCGCGACCTGGGCTTTGTGCAACCGGAACCGATCTGCCCCCCACTGACTTCGCTTCCCAGCACGAGCGGTCCAGCCCAGAACATGACCGATTACAAGATAGGGTACGTGGTAGCGAATGGATGCACCTTCTCGCCTGAAACCAACGAGTGGCACTCGGTTCTCTTCCTGCTTACCGGCTACGGATTCTGAACAGAAGCCGAGAAACACCTGACAGCATCGCAGCGGATCAGTGAACAACACCGGCACAGCAGCCACCGCGGCCACGCGGCAGCGCAGCGGCATGCTGGCGCCTGCATATACTGGGGCTGCTGGGCTGTGGGGCTGTGCTGGCCGTTTATGCTATCTCCAGGATGGGGGGAGGTCAGGGGTCCGGCAGAAGTTTACAAATTCTTGTAAACTCCTGTAAACTCGTGTAAGCGTCCTCTGCAATACCCTCTCAGCGAGTCTAGAACGTCGCGTGGCACGAGAGGCAGCGCTTCTCAACCTCCGCGTAGGACATGTTCACGCACGGGCTCTCCATGGTGGTGATCACCCTCTCGGAGCCGCAGAACGGGCACGTACCGCTGAATTTGACTCCGAGAATCGATTCCTCAATGGACGTGGAGCTCGATGGAAGTTCCTTCAACATGCTCTCCGCAACGAAGTTCGATGACGCGGGTAAAAAAGGGTTTGGGTGAGACGAACCAAAAACCTTAAGAGACCAGCCCCCAAGTTCTGGGCACTGGAGCAATCCTGAGGCGACCGGATGTGAGAGAGATTCCTAAAGCTGAGGGATACCTGTGCGTTCTCGCAATCGGCGTAGTTCTATTCATACAGGTCCTGTGCGAGAGGTACGGCTGGACCAGGGGTGGGGTCTGGTTGTCGATCCTGTCAATGGTCGTGGGCGGGTTCATGATTGGCTTCGGGTTCTGGGGCTCGGATTATGCCTACAGCGTGCGAATAGGAGAGGTCGACCAGAGCAATCAGCGCAACGGGCTCAAAGGCATGGTGTACGTTCCGTTCATGCGGAACTACACGCCCACCGAATGGTGGAACCTGAACTGGCTGATCACCTTTCTGGGGTTCGTCACGGCGCTAGGCGGAGCACTTGGCATGGGGATATATCTAGCTCATGCGGGGTTAATCTGATGGCGCCATTCGAGGCGTTAAGGTGAGGTCGATGAGTGAGAAACAGGAAATGAGAAAGAGTATCCGCGTTACGTTCTCGAACGGATCCGTTTGGGAGATTCCAGCGCCCATCGTTGCCGAGGATCGAGCGAGGTACTACGCTGAGAAGGAGGGAAAGACCTCTGAGGAGAAGGCGAGAGTTTTCAAGGAGGAAACGGAGTTCTGCCTGTCAGATAACAGCGAAATTCTTGATTGGGCTGGCAACAACATGAAGTGGGAGGACGTCAAAGCCCATGCGGTAAAGGTTGAGGATGCCCGGGTCGACTTCGAGGGCGAATGGTCAAACGCCAAAAAAAGCATCACCCAGAAATGAGCCGCACTACATTTTTCTGCGCGGACTGCGGAGCCAAACTTCAGACGGGCTCGAACTACTGTACTGAGTGCGGAAGGAAGCTCGATAAAGAACGCCTCCGCCGGGAATGGTTAGACCCTAAGGTATATATGATGCCTGCTGGAAGGTGTTCTTGAGGGTCGGAAGTTGAGTGACGTGATTGTTCACGTGCCTAGCCGTTGGTGGCATATTCTGTTGATAGTGCTGGCTGGAGTTGGGTTTGCTGCCATGGTCACTGCGATCGCGTACGCGGCGATTCCGAAGTAGCTCACTTCTATTTCAAGTCGTCGGGGTTTGAAGTTTCACCCCAAATGTTATTCTGTTTCCCAGAGGTAGACGAACTCGGCGTTGCGGCGGATGAATCTCCGGTAGCCCTTGCATTCGGTCACGAGCATCGGCTGCTGGTCGTCTGGGCAGGTGAACATCTCGACCGCCACCACCCTGTACCTGCGCGAGTCCGACTCTTTCTTCGATATGCGCTTGAACTCCTCCAGGGTCATCACTGGGGTCAGCGGGTCCTCGACGTCTATCACTATGGATACGCGCCGTATCGGAACCTTGACCGTGGCCTCAGCTGGCAATAGGTCCCTCCTCCTTGCCGCGCTTCGAGAGGACCTCCAGCCACGGGTTCTCGGCGAAGAACGATGGCAGCTCCCCGGCGGGTTGCTGCGCGGGTCCCGGCGAGATTCTTTGCACGGCCCTTGACGGCTTTGTTGGCGCTTCGACCGACGACTGTTCTACCCTCTCCTTCAGTGACGAGAACTCCGTTAGCATCTCCATGTACATCGATTTGAGCTCGGCGAAGTCCGCGGCGGATGGCGCGGCTCGAGGCTCGATGATTGCGGTTGTTGACCGTTCCGGGTACCCTCTGGGTTGAGCGAGCCTGGGGTAGACCACCTCGCTTATCCGTTTCTCGTCGAAGATCATCAGTCCAATTCCATGTTTCTGAAAGCTGTCCGCGTCCATCGCCGTTCCGAACAGCGCCGAGGCTGCGACGTAGACTCGGTCTCCCCCTTCCCTGAGCGTTGCCGCGTCCAGCAGGGCGTCGACTATCTTCCCTCTCTCAGTGAACGCCTCGTCCCTGATGATTATGACCTGTACGGTCTCCTTGTCCGAGGTGAAGGTCAGCCTGTCGGTGGTTTGGGCCTCCGATGGCTGCGCGCCCTTGGCCGTGAAGTACTGTCGCAGTCTGCCGTCGATCGGCTCAGGCATTCAGATTCATCCATCCTTCCAGCCGCTGCCAATCCCATTCGTATTCTTCAGGAACAGCAAACCCATAGATGATACAACCGTGCCAGACAGAACATTGTGGTGACTTCGTCATCTTCACGGCCGCGCCCTTTATCCCCTTTGATTTCAGGAGGAGCTTGATTTTCGTCGGCGCGTCGACGGCAACGTTGTCCAGCCGCTCCGGCACCGTCCAGCTGAAGTTCCCGCCCGACAGCAGCACTTCCTTGTATAGCATTGGCTGCAGCTCTACTGGGCAGCGTTCTACGGACGTTATTATCGCGTCCCCGAAGTCCATCATCCCCCTGAAGACCGTGTCACCCAGCTTCACGTCCTTGGGGCGGGGCATCCCACGGCTGAAGTAGCTTTCGAATATCTCATGGTTCGGGTTGAACGCGTACTCCCCGATCAGGAAGCGGGCCCACGAGTCGTCCTTCAGGTCGATTTCTATTCGTGTTCCAGGTATTTTGCACTTGGCGCGGAATTTCACCGGCGTGGCCTTGGCCTTCGCGATTGCGGTGTCCAGGTCCACTGGAACCAGGCCGATGCTCTCCTTGACCGTTCTGACCAGGGTCTCTTCCGCGGCGAGGTCCCCGTAGCCGGCGTCCCTTAATATCTCCGAGGTTATCGCGTTCGCGTCTCCGCCGCCGCGGTTGATCGCTACCTGCGCCGACCTTACAGGGTACTTGGAGATCGGGCAGACCTGGCTGTTCCCGTGTCCCGACTCGATCACGACGCACGTGGTGACCCCGTGGCCGATGGCCACTGCGAAGGGCTGAGGGATCACGGTGACGGCGTGCACGAGCTTGTCGGGCGCGTTCTCCTTGAAGATGTTCATCAGGCGCTCGTACATGTACTTCGGGGAGATCGATGAGAGGGAGGCGACCACGAAGTACCCTTGGAAGTCGCTCTTCTGGGGCTGAAAGGCCTTCAGCCCGAACTGGCAGAGCGCGTTCACAACCTTCCACGCCTTCTCATCCTCCTTGTCGATCAGACCGTTGCGCATGGGGTATATCAGACGGCTGGAGAGGTCGTCGGCCGACTGCAGGTACAGCGGCACGTCCTCCCCCACGATGACCTCCGCCGCCTGCGCGAAGGCCTTGTGCATGAGAGACTTCGTGTCAGGGAAATAGCCGCGGTTGTGGATTATGCGCGGCTGCTCGCCGCAGCTTATCGGACCGAACTTGAAGTCGCTGGTTCCGAAGTCCATGGCGAACGTGTAGCTGCTTCTATACGTGTTTGACATCATAGCTATCCCAACCACCATGCACAGTTGAGGGAATTAAGGTTTTGGTGGCAGTTCAAACCTGCTAGGATGTGGCGTAAGGGTTTAATAGCGCTTGCCCTGGTAAATTTCGCGAACGAACAAACGACCCTTCAAGGCGTGACAGTGACCACGGTACAGTACATTCCCTCGGGGGTGTATTCCAACCCCGCGGTCTTCAACGCGACCCTTGGAGCAGCCATACTTGGAGTTGCTAAATACCTGTAACTTCCGTGACATTACACGGAAGTTTAGCGACGCCACCTAGGTTGGGTGGTGGAACGTTAACTCTATGCGTTCTAGCCCCGGCGAGGTCCGCCGGGCAGCCACCGCCGAGCAAAAGGCTCAACCTCACGGGGGAGGTTTTGGCGGTGTGGGGTGTGACCCGCTCGTCTCGGGGCTATGCTTCTTTTTCGTCCTCGCCGTATTCTTCCAGAAACGCTACGGCGGCAGTATGTCGTCGTAGAGCGGCGGCCGGTAGAGCTCTATTTCCTCGTTGCCGTTGCTCACCAGTTTGATATTCATAGGGTGCCAGCCCGGGACGTTGTGGGCGAGCCAGTTGTTGATTGCTTGCCGGTGACGGAAGCTTTGCGAAGTCAAGGTCGAAGGCACTTGCAAAGTACCGCTTAATTTCCAGAGCATTGGTGAACCGCATCCAGTCCTTCAGGCTTTCTTCGTCTATTCCAGTATACGTTACGATCGTGTAATGTTTCGCAACTTCTTCAGATATGACGGTGCTCTCCTTATAGTAGGTGCACTCCTCAATGAGTTTCTTCGCATCCCACCTGTCCTTTGGCTGGCGCTGAATGTTCCTGGCATTCTCATCTCTCATCATCCGGAAGTCGAATGTCAGCTGGTGTTTATAGATTTCTTCCTTCATCTTCGTCATGGCGCTCATGTTTTTCGCGAGCTTGAAGGCCGCGTAGGCGCCCAGCTTCCAGAACCCCGCGGTCTGGATGTTTATGTCTTATACCTATCGTACTTCTTGACTGAATCCACAGTGTCCGAGATGTGGGTTGGCAATTCCCAAGGGCAAGCGCGTGCGGCACCGCATGCACGTGGTGGTGCCTAGACGGGATGGCGGAAACTTTGTGCTGATCGGGCACGCAAAATGTAACCTTGAAATGGAGGACATTTTCTTCAAAGTACCGCCAGAAGTTGTTGGTGTGCGCACCAAATACAAAACGTACCGGGCAGTGGTTAAGGCTCGCGTCGCGCTCGGAAATCAGCTTGAACAACTCAAGGAGTCCGTTGGGCTGGACACTGAGCTCGAGAATACTTTCAAACAACTTAAAACAGTTGAGAAACTGCGCGAAAAAGAACTATTCGAATTGCTACATACCGTTGACGACCTTCACATTGTAAAGTGGTTGCGGACACAGAATGGAGTTGGAGAAAAGACGATAGCTGCGATACTCGCGTACTTATACCCTCTGTCCAAGTGGCGTGGTCCGCGCTCTCTGTGGCGCTTTCTAGGGTTGCATGTCACTGATGGGCGCGCTCCGAAACTCACGAGAGGCAAGACATCAGGATACAGCATGGCGGCAAAGAAGGCAGTTGTGAGCGGACTATGGGTTCCTATCATGACACATGTCGGCAGATTCAAAGCTGATTGGGCAAAGTATCACGACACTTACTACAACCGAACTGCCTGCAACAGCAGTGTGTGCAAGAAGACGGGAAAACACTCGCTTAAGCATAAACAGCTGCAGACCTTTCGTGCAGTGGCAAAGAATTTCATATTAGAACTGTGGGTCGCTGGAAATCAAACGTAATGCTGTGCTAGTGGCCGTCTTACCATGACGTAAAGTGCCTTGCCAGGTTCGGCCATCGGGCCATAGTGTGATGGGTTGCGATGCTAACCTTTTATGCCACGTGAGCGCTGCGTGGTCACTGACAGGTCAGGGGGCGGCAGCGACAATGCCTGTTAGAAAGAAGACGCGTCATGGTTGTTGGCATTGTTTCTTTGCCTCTCTTTGAAATGTGACAACACATATGCGGATGGTGCATATATGATTTACTGAAAAAGCAGCAGAAAGCCCACGACTTCAGTCATGGGTAACTCACTGCGTAACGTGCGGCGTCTCTGCCTGCAATTGAAAGCTTTTTAGGTTGGGTGTATGGAGAGGATGTGGAGGAAGGCGTGGTGATCGGGCTATTTGTTGGCGAGGAGTTCTCGAACTGTCTGAGGGTGAAGTTGGGGGAGTGGGTTGACGTCGAGTGCAGACGGGTCAGGGGTCCGGTTGACCGTGATAGGGGGCTGGTGGTCGTGCGGGTCGGGGACGGTGGGGCGGACCTGTGCGTGCACACGTCCTCGGGTGCCACCTATGAGGTCGGAGGAAAAACGTACGTTCATCTGTACGTGAGCTCGCGTAACTCCGAAGACTCCGAAGAGATTACCTTGGGTGGGATTCTATGCTTCGTCGACCCGACGGTGCGCGTCAGCGTGCCAGAGTCCTGGCTGGCCGTTCAGAAATTGGTAGAACCACGAGCATGAAAGCTTCCGGTCGCGGCGA
>Ga0187882_1003599_pt1 | contig 13187 bp, 9 predicted proteins | sample June2016WEW_19_1_3_FD_132991 | JGI IMG/M metagenome (GOLD analysis project Ga0187882, IMG submission 132991) | Peatland microbial communities from SPRUCE experiment site at the Marcell Experimental Forest, Minnesota, USA - June2016WEW_19_150 | ecosystem: Environmental > Terrestrial > Soil >...
CGATGAGATTGGTCTGCCGAAGATATGTGCCGCTCTTTGCCGCAGACCGAGGGGGCTTTTTCTTGTTACAGGGCCGACCGGAAGCGGTAAAACAACCACGCTGGCGACGATGGTCAATTACATCAATGAAACTATTGACCGCCATATCGTTACCGTGGAAGAACCTATCGAATACTACCACAACCACAAAAAGTCCATCATTAACCAACGCGAAGTTGGAATAGATGTCCCCAGTTTTTCCGAGGCGCTTCGTCGCGTTTTAAGACAGGACCCCGACGTAATCCTCGTCGGTGAATTGCGAGACCTTGAGACAATCGAGGCCGCTGTTCGCGCGGCGGAAACTGGACACTTGGTTTTCAGTACCCTCCACACAACCAGCGCCGCAGGTACCATCACCAGGATTATTGACGTATTTCCTGTTAACCAACAGGAGCAAATCCGCATTCAGTTAAGCAGTAACCTGATTGCCGTTCTGAGTCAGGCACTTTGTCCGTTATCAACGGGCAAAGGCCGAATTGCGGCTTATGAATTTCTGGTAGTGACGCCTGCTATTGCGAATCTTATCCGCGAAAACAAGACCTATCGTATTGATTCCAGCATCCAGACCGGCAGAAAACTTGGTATGCAGCTTCTCGATGACCATTTGTGGCAACTATATGAATCGGGTAAGATTGTGATGGCTGAAATGCTTGATAAGGCACGGGCGCCCGGTGCGTTACATGATAAGGCAATGGCACGCCTCAAGACCCTCAAGCCGCACGAGAGACCTCCGGAAGAAGAAGAGGATCTTGGGCCTATCCTGCGAACATAATATCTTGTGGTTTATGGTTTTACGGCGGTTTTGTAATATATAACATAGCCGACGGCAATTTCATGGAGGGCGCACCCGTTAATTGGGTTATTTTGAGCGAGGCAAGAGGCATAAATTAGGTTTGCGAGATGTGATTTTTAGGACAAAGACAAAGTTTATGGGACTCAAAAAGTCTCATTAACCGTATGTCCAATTGCTAATTCCTTGACAGAACACAAATTATGAGCTTATAATAGAAGGTGTTGGCAAGACACAAGTAAGGAATGAGTTTATGGAAAAGATGCCGCCAATAGAACAATTACGAGGCAGACCCATTGGCCGAGTACTTATGAAGATGGGATTTCTAACCCGCGAAAAAATTCACCAGTGCCTCGAAATCCAGAAAAAGAGACAACAAGAAGGACATAAGGCCGTCCCGATAGGGGAAATTTTCGTTGAGCTTGGCCTTGTAGATGAGAGGCAGTTGCATATTGCTCTGGCTGCCCAGCGAGGAATGGAATTTGTAAATCTCGGCGAAATGGAGGTTCCGCCCAGCGCCCTGGAAAAACTCTCGTCCCAGATGGCCAAAACATATCGCGTTTTGCCTATTGAATTCAAGGCGGACACAAATGAATTAGTGGTAGCGGTTGACAAGGCGGACAGTTTCCGCGCCACAGACGACTTGAGTACATTGCTCGGTCTGAAAGTGACCGCGAAAATTGTTGACTCGAAGGCGCTTGATGCGGCTATTACAAAATACTATCAACAGAAGGATGAGGGAGAGGGAATAAACGAGCTTATCACTGAGATTCAGGAAGACGGCTTCCTTGCGGAATTCGAGGGGCGAAACCAGAGCATTGACCTCGATGAGCTGAAAGAGTTGTCGGAATCGAACCCGGTCAAAAAACTTCTTAACCTGGTGCTGATGCAGGCCATCAGGGACAAGGCATCTGACGTGCACTTTGAGCCGTTTGAAAACGAATATAAGATGCGATACCGAATCGATGGCGTCCTTTATGAGATGGTTCCTCCGCCCAAACATATCGCCGCTGCGCTTAGCTCCAGAATAAAAGTTATGGCCAACCTCGATATCGCGGAGCGGCGGCTGCCCCAGGACGGCCGAATTTCTCTTACCGTGCAGGGCAATCCCGTTGACCTCCGCGTAAGTGTTCTGCCCACGATGTTCGGTGAAAGCGTCGTGCTTCGTATCCTTGACCGCAGCCAGATGCAATTAGACCTTGAGAAACTCGGTCTTGGGGCGGATAACCTGGCTGTTATTCGCCAGCTTATTCACAAGCCCAACGGCATCATAATTGTTACCGGCCCGACGGGTTCCGGCAAGACCACGACACTCTACGCGGCTCTAAGCGAGCTTAATGACATCGAGACCAAGGTAATCACTACCGAGGACCCGATTGAATACGATATTGACGGCATCATTCAGGTGCAGATGAAGCCGGACATCGGGGTGACTTTTGCGAAATGTCTGCGTTCCATTCTTCGCCAGGACCCCGACGTTGTGATGGTCGGCGAAATCCGCGACCTTGAAACGGCGGAAATCGCCGCGCAAGCGTCACTGACCGGTCACATCGTTTTTACGACGCTGCATACTAACGACGCGCCGAGTTCCATCGCCCGCCTTTTGGACCTTGGTATTGAGCCATTCCTTCTTACAGCGACCATCGAAGGCATTGTCGCGCAGCGGTTGGTGAGAAAAATATGCGAGCAATGCAAGACGCCGTTCCAGCCGACGGAAAGCCAGCTTATGGAACTTGGTCTTGCGCCGGATGAGGTCAAGGGTAAGTCGTTCTATTACGGCGCCGGCTGCAGCAGGTGCAACAATACCGGGTACAAAGGCCGAATAGGTCTTTTTGAAATAATGACGTTCAACGACGAGATATGCGAACTGATTATGAACCATGCCTCGACAAACGTTCTTCGGACCGCCAGCCAGAAGGCCGGCATGAGATTGCTTCGCGAGGCCGGCCTGTCGGCGATTTATAACGGCGTGACGACAATCGACGAGGTCGTAAAAGAAACAATGGCGGAAAGCGAGTAATTTATGAACCAGATATTCGCAGGAGGTATTTATGCCGCTCTTCAAATATGAAGCGCTCGATTCTCAGGGGGTCGCGATAAAAAATGAAATCGAGGCGTTAAGCCAGAAGGAGGCAGTCAGCAAAATACGGAATATGGGGTATTTCCCCACAAAGGTATTGTCCGCTGGTGCCGGGAAGAAAGCCGGCGCTGCCGCCGGGGCCATCGCAAAACCTAAAAAGAGGCGGGGGGCGGGCGGCAAGGTCAAAATAAAATACATAACCCAGTTCGCCAGACAGTTGTCCACGCTGCAGGACGCGGGTCTGCCTATCCTGAGGTCGCTGCGAATTCTTGAGGAGCAGCAAAAGGCAGGCACCTTCAAGCGTATCATCGGTTATGTCGCCGACGAAATCGAGGGAGGCGCAACTTTGTCTGAGGCGTTGAGCCGGTTTCCCCGATGTTTCGACCGCCTGATGGTGGGTATGGTTGCCGCCGGCGAGACAGGCGGCGTTCTTGACCTGATTTTGTCCCGCGTGGCCGACTTTATGGAAAAATCCCAGAAGATAAAATCCCGCGTCAAGGGCGCGATGATTTACCCGATAGTGGTTCTTAGCGCGGCCCTTACGATGCTTATGCTGCTGATGATATTTATCATCCCCAAATTCGAATCCGTATTGAGAGAGATGCTTGGAGAAGGGCAAATGCCCATGGTGACGCAAACCGTGCTCAAGATAGCGCAATGGCTTGCGAATGACTACGGCTGGGCCGTCATAGTAGGCGTGCCGTTTGCTTTCATTTTCCTGACCCGTATTATCCGCCGGTTCCGCGTCGGGCGATTCGTCCTCGACAGCATCAGAATCCGGATGCCGGTTATGGGTCAGTTGACGCGAAAAGTTGCCGTCACACGATGGACCAGAACGCTGGGCACTCTCATCGGGGCGGGCGTCCCCATCCTCGACGCGATTAATGTTACCAGCGAAACAGCTGGAAACGAAGTGTTTGCCAGAATGCTTCTCAACGTTCAGAACTCCATCCGGCAGGGCGATACCTTCGCGACGCCGCTGAAGCAGTCCAAAACGGTTGACCTGATAGTTTCGAACATGGTGGCCGTAGGCGAAGAAACGGGAGATTTGGATAAAATGCTTTTGAAAATCGCCGACAATTACGACGAGCAGGTTGACGTGCTCGTTGCTTCGATGATGCACCTGCTCGAACCGGTAATGATTGTCGGCCTCGGCGGCATCGTGCTGACTATCGTTATGTCGGTGTTCGCACCGATGGTGAAAATTATTACCACTCTCGATGTTGGCTGATAAAACCAAAAACTAATAACCGGCGTCATATCGAATATTAAAGGAGAAGACAAATGAAACGGCTTAGCAGCAACCAGCACAGCGGGCACGGCTTCACCATTATTGAGCTTCTCACGGTGATGAGCATCATTATTATCCTTATCGGCCTGCTTGTCCCTTCGCTGAATCGCGTCAGGCGATACTCGTTGGACGTCAAGCAAAAGGCGCAGTTCCACAGTATTGCCATCGCGCTTGATTTGTTCAGCGCCGAGTTCGACGGCTACCCGAATTCCGACGCGATGGACGACCAGGCCACGCCCCAGAACTATTGCGGCGCGATGAAACTGACCGAGGCGCTGTTAGGTCAGGACCTCAAGGGTTTTAATCCCCTGTCCCGCTTCAGACGCACCGGATTCGGCCATGCGGATCTCACAGGACCTTCTCCGGATATGCCATACCCGGCCTTAAATTACCCCGATGCGACAACCTATGACAACAACGTCAGGTCCCGAAAGATGTACCTTCAGCTTGATAAAGCAAACCCCTGTCTTATTAAAGACATCTACAGTGATACAGCCATCAGTACCGCCGGCTTTACTAACCACGCCGGTTTTGACCCCTGCACTTATGTCTTATGCGATTCCTATAATCGCGCTACGAACAAAACCACGGGCAAAAAAATCGGTATGCCGATTCTCTACTATAAGGCGGATTCGACAAAAATGAAACACCCATGGCCGACTGACTCAGCTACGGTTATGCGCACCAACAACACTGCGGGTAACTATGTATACAACTTTTTGGACAACCAGGACCTTATTGATATGGGATTGCCCTGGAACAACATTTACGTCCATCCGCTGGCGTCAGGCGGCACGACGGACACAGGCGTAACTATTAAGGATTGTCCCAAAAAGTTCTACGACATTACCCGTGACCCCATGGTTACCACAGGCGACAGGCCTGTCAGGGCCGACTCGTATATCCTGATGTCGGCGGGTTTTGACGGGGAATACGGCACAAAAGACGACATTTATAATTTTGGCGATTAAAAAAACTCAGCGAGGAGTGGTGATGAAAGGTTTTTGTTGTATTTGGTTTGTCTGCCTGGTTTGGTGTGTAACGCCGGCCTGTGCAGGCGTGGTAAGAAACGGGAGCTTTGAAATGGACGGCCCTATTTATCAAGTGACAGCGAATGCAAGGCCCAGATACTGGTGCGACGTGAATTATAATCCGTCCAAATTTTCGGCTTATGTCCTCGACGACTGGAAAACAGACGGCACATACTCCTTAACACTATATACCTATACGGCTTCGTTTCAGCAAAATGACGCCATTACGATTTCGCAATCAGTTTATCTAAAGAACGTTCAGCAGGTTGTTTTTGATGCTTATTTTTCTGCCAATAATGGCTGGCTCCCGGATATAGTTACGGCGCGCGTGCTTATAGATGGTAATGAGGTCTGGAATTCGGACGGCCTCACGTTTTCCGGCGGCCAGTTCGAAGGCGAAATCTCAATAGATGTAAACGAAAACCTCAAAGACGAAAATAATCATCTTTTATCACTGCAGTTGCGAGTTGATATAGCAACCCATGCTTTTGATCAGTATGTTGCACAGTGGGACAATATCAGGTTCAGCGGCTGCTCATCGCCCGGTGATTTTACGGGCGACTGCGTTGTTGATATAAACGACCTCGTTATTTTCGCGAACGGCTGGCTTAAAGGAGGCGCCACTGATTTGACCGGCGACGGCGCCACTAATTTTGCTGACTTTGCCGTATTCGCGAACTTCTGGGGGGCAACCGGCAACCTCAGTCCTACCCAGCCCCCAGAGAGCAATCTGTTAGATGCAGACCTCAATGATGACGGCATAGTTGATTATGGTGATATCCTTGTGTTCTCGGAGAACTGGCTTGGCGACGGCGGGCCCTGTGTCAGGGCAGACCTAAACAAGGACGGCGTTGTGGACTTTGCTGATTTCGCAATACTCGCTAATTCCTGGCACCAAACCGGCTCTTTATATGGCTGGTAATAAATTAAGGACAATGTAAAATGAATAATCGCAAGGCGTTTACACTCGTTGAACTGCTCACAAGCGTAATAATCATCGCCCTGTTGCTGGGCCTCCTCCTGCCTTCCATTAGTATGGTTCGCACAAAGTCCAAGGAGACCGCACAGAAGGCGCAGTTTGCGACAATCAGTATGGCGCTGGAGGCCTTCAAGCAGGATTACGGCGATTATCCGCCTTCAGGCGAATTTGAAGGCCTTAATACTACTACAGGTCTTCCTTACAACGGCGGCCAGAAACTCACAGAGGCCCTTCTCGGCTGGGACCTCGCTGGTTTTCATCCCAAAACCGCCTGGCGGCGGGATGGTTTGGATGCCTCAAGCGGCATTAGTACCTATGACCCGTGCAGGGCTGACCCTGACCCCACCAGGACACTTAGAGAAAGAAAAGGGCCTTATCTCGATGTCGCAAAGACGCCCGTCTTTCGACTCGGCACAAGCAACGCAGCAGCTAACGACGGACTTTACAACTCCGCCACAAACACAAATTTTGCGGCGGTCTTTAATTCAACAGTGCCAAATTACGTCATCTGCGACGTCTTCGGCGTCAAAAAGCTGACGATTCCCCACGGCACACAAAATGCAACCGCTACCGCGGGGACGCCCATTCTCTATTACAAAGCGGACACAAGTTACAAGACATTCACTTGTCTGCCTAGGAAGTGGCCAACCAGCATGTATAAATATACGGACAACATAGATTTGATTAATCTTGGCATTCTGCCTAATGCGACCAAAGCTCATACTCTTTCTACTAACGTTATGTATTTCTGTTACCCTGAATACAAGATTATGGACACAAGGGTTCCTTCTACTTCAAATGGCTCTTGGCCGAACAGACCCGATACTTTCATATTGATTTCCGCGGGAGCGGACCACGAGTTTGGGACAAACGACGATATCCTTAACTTCTAAAGCCGCTTTCGCCTTTGAGGAATAAAAGATGAAACCCGGCTCGCTCAAATCCGGCTTCACGCTCATCGAGATGCTTATGGTGGTGGCGATTATCGCCATACTTGTCTCGATGGTCGTCGGCGTCACCAAACGTATCGACGACCAGCGCAAGGAACGGCTCTGCCGCAGCACCATCGCAATCATCGGCAACGCCTTGGAGCAGTTCCGCGACTTCAGATACGAATACAAAAGTACTGACTATGCCGGTTTGACTTTCCCCCTCGATTGTAATGGCTATGACCCTATGACGAGTGCCTTTACATATAATCTCAGGGATACACTTCACAACGCTTTATATTCATCTAATTCACTCGATCCGCCTAATATAACCATTTCGCCAGTGGCACAGCACGACCCATCTTATTCGGGGTCTGAGGCATTGTATTACATCCTGAGCCAGGTCCCCGATTGCCGGACGACTCTTGAGAAAATAGACAAGTCGCTGCTGACAAACAAGGGCATCGATAAAGTTACAGATATTACTATCACCATTACATCCGCAACAATGACTATGACGAATCCTTTCACGAGAATAATCGACCCCTGGGGAAAAACACTGCGATACGACTACTATCCTGATTATAACGATTACACTGGCACATTAATACCTTACAAGGACTACAGGGACTCTGCCAAGCGGACTTTCCCTGTAATAACATCCGCCGGGCCGGACGGGAAATTTGATACGGCTGATGATATATCGAACGTGAAGTGAAATGAAAAATAAGACACAGATAAATACTGTTAGTATTAGACACGGATTAACACAGATTTACACTGTTGTTAAATCCATTTCTCTGTGTCCTCTGTGTGCTCTGTGGCCAAAAAACTCTGCGGCAAAAAGAAAAGGTGTGACACTTGTTGAGATGACGGTTGTCGTCGGGATAGCCGCGTTAATGGTCGGCCTGACTATCCCCTTGGCGAATATGCTCCTCAATTCTTTTGAATCAGAAAGCGGCGCAAAGTCGATAATCAGCTCCGCGATGGCCAGCGCACGCGCCATTGCCGCCAAAGAGCAGCGCTACGCCGGCATCCGTTTCCAAAAACGCTACGACCCCAATAACCCCGACCCGCTCAATGAATCGCAATATATAATTTTCATTGTTCAGGACCCGAATATGCCGGGCACATGGGGATTTGGGTTCCATGCTGTAGCAGGTATTCAGCCGGTTAAACTGCCCGACTCAATTGGTGTAATGGATTTGACAATAATTCTTGGCTCCGACCGTAACGAGCAAAATCCCGCCAATTCCAGCCCTCAATATAGTATAGATGTAGGCGGCGATAGCCTTATTGACACCTACACCGAAGTCAGCGATACCACCACATTTTCAATCATATTCTCGCCTACCGGTAAACTTGTAATCCACGGTGTCAGAGTTAGAAATCGAGACAGCATTGGTGATATCCCCAGCTTTGCTCCATTTAACAGCAACGATGACATCTTCAATAAAAAGTGGAAAGTCGATGCCGGGCTGGCTATGTTCTATCAGGATGACTACTACGGCTCAGGTAGTAATCCGGACCTTGGCATAGGCCCTGAACCAAGCCGAAATAATTTTGTCATTTACGACACAAAGAAGTTAAAGCAGACCGACGTAAATCATCGCTGGACGAATTATCTCAGTCAGTTGAAACGGATTTATATCAACCCATATACAGGGACGATTGTAAACGAAAAATGAATATAGACCGGAAGACAGAGGACTGAGGACAGAAGACAGAGAATGAACTTTGAACATCAAATAACGAGCGACGAGTCGCGAGCGACGAGACACGGTTTTTCCCTCACGGAGGTCCTTATTGCCGTCGGGATATTAGCCGTGGGGATGATGTTTATCGCCAGCGCTTTTCCCGTAAGTGTTTATTTTACGACTGTGGCCACCGAGCGCACCATCGCTCCGGTCGTCGCCGACGAGGCCTTTGCTAAATTACAAATACTTTGGCCTGTGATTCAGCCCGATTTTAACGGTATTGGTGTAACTGAACTATCATATCCTTCTACGCCTACGCCGACAACCGACCCCTATTCTAAAAAATACTGGTGGTCATTTCTTTACAACAAACTCGATCCCAACGAGGTTATGGTTTTTGTTTTTAGAAAAGCAGGTACGTCTTCGCTATACCGGGTCCGCACGTCAGATTCCGATCCGACACTTACGACAAGTAACTACCCGACGCTGATTTCCGTCAGCGTTTCCGCCTCGCCGAGCGGCAGGCTGGATGAGCTTATGATTAACGACCTGGTTCCAGGCGACGGCATCGATGAAACGAGCTTTATCAACGGCGGGTACACCATTGTGGACACTGGCTCCGGCCGGATGTATCGCGTCTTCGAAAGATATTACGCTTACCCCAATGTGATTCGGCTGGATAAAGACTGGATTGGCACATTGCCAGTGGCGCCTGCTTCTACCTTAGTCTGGGTTACTTCGCCGCCGGTTAGCAGCGGCCGTTATCCATGTATCGGCGTCTATCAAAAAACTATGCGGTTCTGATTTTGCTTATGAACGAGATACGAAATACTAAATACGAGTCACGAGTCACGAGCCACGGGCCACGATTCGGTTTCACCCTCGTCGAGCTTGTCGTCGCCATTGGTATAATGGCGGTGGTCATTCTCTTTGCCGGCAACGTATTCAAGACCAGTATCAGCTCATATCGCATCGCTGCCGCCCAGGCCGAGATTATGCAAAAATTCCGCGCAATCACCGACCAATTAAACAACGACTTCAGGGGCCTGCGCAAAGATGCCCCGCTGTTTATATGGTTTCAAATTGATCCCAATAATAATCGCTTCGACCAGATTATGTTTTTCGCCGACGGCGATTTCCAGTCCACGCAAATCTATAACGTAAACACAAGTCCGGGCCCTTATAGTGGGTACATAGTCCCTCAACCTTCCGGAAGTCCGGTTGTGTCTAATCTGGCGCGCATCTACTATAGTCAGGCCCGAAGCATAGACCCGCTTAGTAATCTATTTAATGACCCCTACAATCTCATACCGGCCAACCGTATTTTATCGAGGCGCCAGCACCTTTTTATTGCCAATCCAAGTTCCGGCTCGCAGTATGTGCAGTTTCCCACTTTCGACAGTAGTGGTTCCCTCTTTGTGGACCCCATCCAAAACAACTGGTTGGAGCACGATACGAATTCGCTTTCGCAGTGGCAGGCCGCGACGCAGAGCAGCACAAACGTAAACAATATAATTACCGGCTGTTTCGGCACCGACGCTTATTACAGCAATAACCGTCCTGATGTAAATCTTACGGACGCCAGCACTCTGCATTTGCTGATGGCCCAGAAGGTCGGCAATTTTTCCGTTCAATGGGGTTATTATCATTTGGATACATCAGTGCCGCCAAACAGATATGTTTACTGGTGGCCATCGAACGACCCTGATGGCAGTGGCGACATTACCGACAGCGACTTTATTAAGATGATGAATGTCAACGGTTTGTCTGCACCAGCATTCGGTGTGTGTTTCAACGTTGCCGCTCCTTCGGTATCCGGCTGGTTTACTCCCAACAATGTCGCAGGTCCCTATTTTACCGGCACACCCGGCTTTTACCCGGTTGCATTGAAATTTACCTTCACGCTTTACGATTCGAGAGGCGTGTTCAAGGATGGCCAAACATTTACCCATATCGTTTATCTCGGTGACTGATATGACAAGGAAGACAATTAAAAATCCGAAATCCGAAATCCGAAATCCGAAATTTGCGGCGGAACGCCGGGGTTCGGCTATTATTCTCGCCATTGTTCTTACAACCCTGCTGGCAATGCTCGGCATTCTGTTTCTACTGTCTTCCCGCGTCGATTCGGTGGCCACCTCAGCCGTCGGTGATAACGAAAGCCTCAAATTAGCCGTAGATTCAGTAGTCGCGAAAATTTCACAGGTGCTTGCGAGCAATGTTCCAGGCGACCCTTGTGTCCCACAAGAATATTACGATTACCCAGACCCATGTTCCAACATTGATTCGTGGCTGGCCTGTCTTGAGCCATATAATTCCGGCGCCGGCTATCGATGGAGGCACGTAACGGATCTTTATAACGCATTTTGGTCCTCGCCGGCCTCGCGAGATATTCCGGCTAACATTATTCCCGAGTATCAACCCTCCGTTGCCTCCGGCAATTTCGCAGATGCCGACGGTGATGGCGTGAGCGATTCGATTTGGGTTGTTATCCCGGACGTAAACTCAAGCAAGGGAAAACCCATTTACGCCGCGGTTCGCATCATCGACAACGGCGGCATGCTCAATATAAACACCGGTGACATATTTAACCCAGCCGCCTCCGTTGGCTCAAGTCAGTCGGATATCAACCTTATGGCCCTGTCCTGGCGGCCGAATAATCCGTTGTTCCCCTATAATCCCGCTGCTGAGAATGTCCTTCTCCTGGCGAGAAACCCTTCTGGTCTTGCCAATTATGAGAATAATGTTACCTGGCAACACGGTCTTCCTAATGGCGCTTATACACCCTTTGATATCTCCGACGAGCTTGAACTTCGTTATAGATTCCTCGTCAATCAAGAGGACATCGATACCCGCGCAGAGGTTCTCCCTTGGTGGGAATTGCGAACGACATCTAACTTAAGAAGACCAGCGGATTCCGGAGAACTTGACAAGTGGTTTATTAATGCTTCTCCAGATACGGCTTTTGATGTTAATTATGCTTATCGCCATCTCGCCACGACTTATAATATGGACCGGATTATCAATCCCGCAGGCATTAAAATGTTCAATATCAACACAGTTTCTTCTGTCCCTGACATAAATATAGTTCGCAATACCCTCCGCGCAGCCCTCGACCCGAATATATATGACGCGAACCAGATTGCCGTAAATCTCATCGATTACCTTGACGTAGATTCAAATGTTACCTTCTTCCAAGATACCGATAACGGCAAAAATTATTATGGTTTTGAGACGCCCTGCATTTACATTTCAGAAATTGCCGAGAATTTTTATCAGCCGGACAGCAACAATCCAAATAATATATTCCGTTCTTTTGCGATAGAACTTTTCAAACCCTATTGGGAAGATGACGAGCCAAACGGTTGGCAAATCGTTACTACGGATAAAGAGTTCGGTGGGGCAGTTTATACTGCGCCAATATCTTGGTCCGGCTCAAGACGTTTCCATGTACTAACAAATATCGATCCGCAAGCACCTATCTCAGTAAATTTTAATGAGCTTCCCGGGCCAAACAGCTTCCCTGAACCAAACCGCGTGCCGCAGGAGTTTGCCGACATAAATTTCGGCAGTAATACCACCATATATCTCCAGCGGAACGTAAATGGTTTCTGGCTTACAGTTGATTGGGTTACGGTGCCCGATGCCGATGCAAATGGCTGGCTGAAGCCGAATACAGTTGGCGACGCAACACACAGTTTTGAAAGAGATATAACCCCTCACAGGTGCATAAGAAAAGTATGGTCCCCGACAATGTCCCCTTCACCTACTCTTGGCGGGATGAATAACTTCACAACCGGAGGAGCGCTTATTCAGGCACATCCGGCGAATAAGCCGTTTACAAATATCGGCGAAATTGGCCAGCTCTTCCGAACAGATGCCTATATTACCGGGCCGAATAATACAGAAGCGGATGTTCGTCTCAATCTCGCTGAGCCAAACCTCCAGAATCTTTTCAATTACCTGACCGTGATGGACCCGACACTGCACACTATCGATCCTTGTGGAATCGAGACCCGAATCAAAGGCAGAGTCAATATCAATACCGCGCCGTGGTTTGTCCTGGCGCAATTGCCCTGGCTATCTTACCATACCCCGAATTATGACCTTGCCCGCTCAATCGTTGCCTACCGTGATAAGACAACAGGGCCAGACGGTTTTGACTATTCAGGCCGTTCAGGCCCCTATGGTTTTAGAAATATCGGCGAACTTATGAACGTCAGCATTGACACCAACATTTTGGGCAGGATGGGTTATTACATAGGCAATGGTAGTGCGATTCCCACTACTTTGATGACGCCGACGGATGGCGTGGGTGACGCCTTAGAGGAACGGGACGTTATTTTCGACC
>Ga0187882_1003604_pt1 | contig 13164 bp, 12 predicted proteins | sample June2016WEW_19_1_3_FD_132991 | JGI IMG/M metagenome (GOLD analysis project Ga0187882, IMG submission 132991) | Peatland microbial communities from SPRUCE experiment site at the Marcell Experimental Forest, Minnesota, USA - June2016WEW_19_150 | ecosystem: Environmental > Terrestrial > Soil >...
AAAATCTATAACCGCACCGTCGAGCGGGCGAAACATTTGGCCCGCGATTTCAAATGCGACTACGCTTCACTCGATAAACTGCATAAGCTTAAAGAGAAACTAATCGTCAACTGCACGAGTATCGGGGTGCATCCGCATGTTGACGCGTCGCCGGTTGATGTGAGACTTTTGCAAAAGCATATAGCGGTCTTCGATACGGTTTATACTCCGCCTGAGACATTGCTGTTGAAGCACGCAAAACAAACCGGCTGTCACGTTATCTCCGGCGTAGATATGTTCCTCAAACAGGCCGCAGAGCAATTCAGGTTATTCACGGGCACAAGCCCGAATATTGAGACGATGCGTCAAATACTGAAGCGCAAGTAGAAAAGCCACAGAGACCATAGATTTTTTAGCCACAGAGGCCACAGAGAATAAAGGGGTTAGAAGTTCAAAGGTGGGAGACACCAATATGCCAAAGTTGTTAGTAATGGACAAGAGTGTTTTTCATGGCACTTCACCAGAACGTCTCATTCAATTTGTTGGAGAATACAATGTACTTTTACCTAATACTTTGGGAATAGAGTGCATAATTAGCGATGAAGAAGATGGTAAGAAACCATCGAAAAATCCAAGTAGATTATTAGACAAGTTATGCATCTTGATAAGAAACGGGGCATATTCTGGACGCTCCATGGGCTCTATGATTAATCGGGAAAGAGAATCTCATAAAATTACTGATTGTATCATTGATCATGAGAATACAAAGTTGATTAGGGAAGGAAAAATCAATTTAGATCCCTCCTTTATTGAAAGTGAAGCAGAAATAGCCAAAGAAGCATTTTTACCAATGATCGATTTTTGCAAAAAGATGGCCACAACAACTTACGAGAGCCTTGTCAAAAAGAATTTGCAGAAATCATTTAGGCAACAATGTAATCAAACTGATCCTGAAAATCGTCTAAAAAATTGGATTCAGGCTGCTGACAAATTGAGGGAACGGATACTTAATGATCAATTGTCTTTGCCCAGTTTTTATATCACCGATAGAAATGACAAATGGTTAAATTGGCAGTTACTTAGGATTTATTTTGCGTGGGCTATGGAATGGGCTTGCAGAAGAAATGCCTCCGATTCCGCAATGAATAATACGGATATATCGAATGATTTCTATGATATGGAATATGTAGTTTATTTAAACAATGCAGATGGAATATTGTCGAGGGATGGCAACTTAGTATTACCATTATCGAAGGCAGCATTTCCTGAGAAGGATGTATTTTCCTGTCTTGATGATGTGACGGAAGAGTATCGGTGCTAAAGGCAGATAAATTTTTTGATAAGTTTTTAATTCTCCGTGTCCTCTATGCCCTCTGTGGCTAAAAATAAGAAGAAAAACTCTGTGGCGAAATCACTTTCTGTTCCTTGTATTGGCGGGGGTTTGTGGTATAATGATGATAAAGGCGGTGAAAATATGAGCAGCCATATAGCGATACAAAAAGACAAGATAGAGGCGTTTTGTAAGCAGCACGATATCTGCGACCTCGGTCTTTTCGGCACGGTTCTGCACGATGATTTTCGCCAGAACAGCGGAATCGGCGTGCTGGTCGAGTTTAAGCAGGAGCACGTGCCCGAATCAGCCAAATTAGGCGAAATGCGGGATGAACTGACGAAGATATTCGGTCAGAATGTTGACCTTGTGGAACGTCAGGCCGTCGAGAAAAGCGAGAACTATATTCGCCGACGGCATATCCTTAAAGCTGTTGAGCCGATTTACACAGCGTAACGCGAGCAAAGCCGGCCCATCCTTGAAATCAATGCCGAGAAGGCGTTTTCAAACTTTTCTAAGAGTTACTGTCATTGTCTTTCAATGGCCAAGTGTGTATAATCCCCTTTTTGCTAACATTAATTGAGGACGAAAATGGCGAAGAAGGAAAAGGTAGTATTGGCGTACAGTGGCGGTCTGGATACGAGTGTGATTCTGCCCTGGCTGAAAGAAACGTATGGTTACGATACAATCGCGTTCGCGGCGGATTTAGGGCAGGGCGATGAGCTTTCGGGTATAAAGAAGAAGGCGCTCGCGAGCGGCGCATCGAAGTGCATCGTCAAGGATTTGCGAAAAGAATTTGTCGAGGAATATCTCTGGCGGCTGCTCAAATCCGGTGCGATTTATGAGAATGGATATTTACTCGGGACGAGTATCGCTCGTCCCCTGATTGCCAAGCATCAGGTTGACGTTGCTCATGCGGAAGGCGCGATGGGCGTTGCTCACGGCGCGACGGGCAAGGGCAATGACCAGGTGCGGTTCGAATTGACATATATGGCGTTGGACCCGACGCTGAAAGTAATTGCGCCGTGGAAGGACCCGAAGTTCGAATTAACCAGTCGTGAGGCGGCGGTCGATTTCGCGGATAAGCATGGGATACCTATTGACCAGAGCAAAAAGAAGATATATTCGCGAGACCGGAATATCTGGCACATCAGCCACGAAGGTGCGGACCTCGAAGACCCGGCGAATGAGCCGAAGGATGAGCTGTGGGTGATGTCGAATCCCGTTTCGAAGGCGCCCAATAAGCCGGATTACGTGGAGATTAGTTTTGAGCAGGGCGTTCCCGTTAAATTGGACGGCAAGGCGATAGACAGCGTGAAGCTGCTCGAAAGATTAAACGAAATCGGCGGCAAGCACGCGGTAGGGCAGATTGATTTGGTCGAGAACCGTTTGGTCGGCATGAAATCACGCGGGGCTTATGAGACACCCGGCGGGACGATTCTGATGACCGCCCACAAATCGCTTGAGACGCTGACGCTTGACCGCGAGACGGCACATTACAAGCAGCAGGTGTCGCTGAAATACGCGGAGATGGTTTACTATGGCCAGTGGTTCTGTCAGTTGCGTGAGGCGCTGGATGCCTTTATCGACGTTACCCAGCGGAGCGTTACGGGCAGCGTGCGGGTTAAACTTTTCAAGGGCCGGTGTACGCCTGCGGGAGTGAAAAGCCCGTTCAGCTTATACAGCGGCGCTTTAGCCAGCTTCAAAATGGGCGCGGAATATAACCCGACCGACGCGATTGGTTTTATCCGGCTGTTCGGACTGCCGATGCAAGTAGCGGGTGCGGTGCGCAGGAATACTAAAAAGAAATAAGCAGTGAGCGGCGATAAATGCAGGGAAGCGAAATAGTATTACCGATGTGGTTCTGGATGGTTTTTCTTTTTGCTATCGGCTGCTGCGTGGGCAGTTTTCTTAACGTTGTGATTTGCCGTCTGCCGTATGATAAATCCCTCGTTAAGCCTGCGTCGGCGTGTCCATCCTGCGGCAAACATATTCAATTTTACGACAACATACCGCTCGTCTCCTGGCTGCTTTTGGGCGGCAAATGCAGATATTGCAAGGCGCGTATTTCGCCGCGGTATTTTGTGATTGAGTTGCTGACGGGCCTTGTTTTCATCGGCACGTTTCTTCTTTATTTTAATTCCGGGTTGCGCCACGGCATACCGGCGTTTTTATCCGGCGGGTGGGTTCTGTACCTGATTTCCGTCATCCTCTTTTCCGCGCTTATCGCGTGCTCAGCAATCGACCTGGAGATGTGGATTATCCCGTTGTCCATCTGCTGGTTTGCCACGGCGGCGGGGCTGATTGGCGGGGCGATTACACCTCTGCTTATTCATCCCGCGACCATTCGTCATTATTTTCTGATGCCGACGACCGCCGATTTGATATTTATCAATCATACCACGGTTGCTTCTTTGGTCGCAGGCGCAACAATCGGGCTTGGCATATCGATATTGCTGCTGGTCACGGGAATTATAAAAAGAAGTTACGATTTCTCCGGGGTTGGGAATTCGTCTGAAAATCCTATAGGTTCTGAAAATCCGGATGGTTCAGCCAGCTCATCACAAGCCGAGGAGGGATTCAGCGACCGTTTTGAGATGTTTCGGGAAGTCCTGTTTCTGCTGCCCATAATTATTTGCGCGCTGGCAGCCAGCCGGATTGTCAATCAATGCCCGGCCCTGCATCAATGGTGGCTGGTTTTTTCGCAAAGGCCTGTTGTTGAAGGGTTTATGGGCAGTTTGGCAGGCTATTTCGTCGGCTGTACGGTTGTCTGGGCGACGCGGATTTTTGGCACGCTGGCCTTCGGCAAAGAGGCAATGGGTTTAGGCGACGTGCACCTGATGGGTGCGGCCGGGACGGTAATTGGGCCGTTATTTGTAGTTATCGCTTTTTTTGTTGCGCCGTTCTTCGGACTTGTCTGGGCGGCGGCGCAGATGTTTTCAAAAAAAAGCAGGCAAATTCCTTATGGTCCCTTCTTGTCAATAGGAATAGTTGTTGTTATGATTTTCCACGATGGTATTATTAACTATCTGAAGGTTGTGTTTGGCAGATAAGAAAGGATTCGCTTTAATATTTTGAAGGAGGCACAGAAATGCAGTTTACAAAAAGTAAAGTAGCGTTGTTGCTCGCTCTATTATCCGTCATGACGTTCTCCGGCTGCACCGACTGGAAGAAGAAACACGATGCGCTGAACGTAGAGAACCAGAATACGAAGGGGTTGCTGGAACGGGAACGAATCGAGAAGGGCCAGATGGCCGACCAGCTTGCCAAAGACCAGCAGACTATCGCGGACCTGCAAAAACAGATTGTTGAAAAGAAGAAAAGTCCCGCTGACGCGACCGGGTTCGGCGAGGGTTATGACGTCAATTTTGACGCAGCAGCCGGCACAATTACGGTAACGCTTCCGGACGCGATTTTGTTTGACTCAGGCAAGGTCGCGCTGAAGGGGTCAGCCAGCAAGTCTCTTGACCATATTTATTCGGTGCTGAAGGCCAAATACCCCGGCAGGCACATTGAAGTGGCGGGTCATACCGATTCCGACCCAATCAGGAAATCGAGCTGGAAGGACAACCTGGAGCTTTCCTCACAACGCGCAATGGCGGTTGCCAGGTATCTTATGCAAAAAGGCGTTGCCGAGAACAAGATTTCGGCGTCGGGCTATGGCGAAGGAAAACCAATCGCGTCAAATTCAACAGCGGAAGGCAAAAAGAAAAATCGCAGGGTTGAAATTGTGGTTCATATGATGAAATAACACAATCGGCCTGTTGCCGAAAATTTGCAGGATTACTAAAGCAGCCTGTTAATAAGCGGGCTGCTTTTATTTTACGTAAGAGGCGATGTTGATAATTCCCTGTTTGTTTATGCAGACAGTTACTGCCCCGTTGAGACCCGTATAATATGATTTCAGGCCTTGCCGTGGTCTGGTGACCTGTCCTTTTTCATAAGACGATTCGCTGTTACTGGCGATGGTGACGGCAGCGCCGATTGTATCTGCGAAGGACGGCTCTGAGGTTTTTGCGGAACCATGGTGGGGCATTACTAAGACATCGGCTTTGAGGTCGGGATAAAGACGGAGGATTTCCCTTTGTGCGAATTTTTCAATATCCGAACATATCAGGACTCGTTTGCCTGCGTATTCAATCAACGTTGCTATCGATTTGTCGTTGTCGCTGATTGAATTGTTTTCCTGTATATCCGGACTTGGCCAAAGCACCCGTATTTTCGATGAGCCGAATTTTTGCGGGAGGTTATTTATTTCTGTTATTTCTTGCAGCCTGTTCCGCAGGAATTTTGCTGTTTGCCGTTTGTCCTCGAAAAAAGCTTTGCTTGCATAAACGGTTTTTGTCCGGATGTCCCCTGTGACTTCCGGTATGCCGTTGATGTGGTCAATGTCACCGTGGCCTATGACAACTGCGTCAATTTTTCTTATGCCGCTGTATCGCAGGAACGGCGTCACAATTCTTGTCCCCACGTCGGACCTGCTTTGCGAGCCGGCGTCAAACAGGATATTGCTTCCGCCCGGCATTTGGGCGAATATTGCCTGGCCGTGGCCGACATCGAGGATGGTAACGGTTAAATTGTCTCCATGTGTCCTTTGCCATTTCGGTATCGCTACCATTGCGACGAGCGCCAGTGCCGCTGTTACGCAAATTGCCTTTTTGATTGCCGGATTCCGCAGGCGGAAGAAGAACGCGAATACTATCAAGCCGTAAAACAGAAGAATTACCGCTATATTTGTTTTACCCGTGAGTATTTCGGATATATTCAGGTCTGCGAAAAGCTTGACAACCCAAATCAGCAAATCTGACAGCTGGTTAATTATTATTCCCATCACCATCGAAACGCTCGGCAAAAAGAACGCCACAATCAATTTCAGATACCCTAAAAGCGATACAAGTCCTATCAACGGGGACACGAGTACCGTCCATACGCTGGTGAGATACTGAATGCCGTAAAAGTGATACAGGAGTATGCCGACGTTTGCAAACCAGGCGGCCACACTTACCGCGGAGGCAGATGTGATAAGTGATACGATTTCAAAAGTACCACGACTCAACAGGCCTCGTTTTTCCGGCTCGACGAACCAGCCGGAGGTTGTTTCGGTGAGGAAGTTTTGAACTGGTTTTGAAATCAGCAGGATGCCAAGAACTGATACAAATGAGAGCTGCCAGTCCGGTTGGAAGATGCCTGTGGGTTTAATCAGCAGCAAGACTATTGCCGCCAGGGCGAGCGAGTTAAATGAGTTTGAATTTCGGCGGACTATGAACGAAGCACAAAACGCAAAACATATTACCGCCGCTCGTAACGCAGGGGCATTTTCCGGCACAACCATAAGAAAAACAATGGCGGTAATCGTGCATACAATCGCCCGGCCCGGCTTCATAAGGCCGGCTGTTTTGCAAACCCACCAGACAAATCCAATAACCATCGCAAAATTCATTCCCGAAAGACAAACAAAATGCAGCAGGCCCGTTTTGCGAAATGCGTTATAAGTTTCTTTATCGATATTGGTCCTGTATCCCAGGACAAGGGCGAGTAATAAACTTTCGGATTGGTCCTTCGGATATGGCCCGCCCAAAAGCGCGTTAACGGCGAACTTGCGCAATTTAGCTTTTATTCTTGCAAACAACCCTGCGGCATCATTGCTTAATAGTTCAATTGCCTGTCGTGAGTCGGCTGAGCCGGCGACGAAGACGCCATTGCTGGCCATATATTTGGCCATATCAAACTCGCCGGGATTTGTCGGCCCTCTGAATTTATTCAGCAGGCAGTATATTTGAACACCATCGCCTGCCTTCAGGTCAAAAATCGGTTCATTAACCCTTACCCGGACAAGCCCGCTTGTTTTTACCCAGCCGGTGGTTGCTTCGGCTTCCGTGAGTTCCAGGTAAAAACTGCTGCTGCGGTCAGCGGGTGTGAATTTTGAAAATTGCCAGTCGTTGCCGTCGATATACGGCTCGGTGACAATCACGCCGCGAATTGTGGCTGGTGTTGACTCATTGCCGACTAAATTACGGATATCATTCGATGGCGCGTTGTTGAAACTTGCGAGGCGAATAGCACCGAGACAAAGGAAAAGAACAATTGTAAGCAGGGGTAATGTAACGGGATTTTTTGCTCTCATCACGGGCCATATAATAAAAATTACAGGTAACGCGATTAGTATTACCGCAAAGATTATCAGCAATGAAAACCAAACCTTGACCGGCGCGGGTAAATGGTCTTGTATGATTATTCCGGCAATGAGGCCAATGGCGCAGAACACGAGTGGGGCGGTGATAACAGTTTGCTTATAGTAATACGCGGGGCCGCTGTCGAGCTGTCTGTCGATTTCAGCTAATCTTCGCTGTATATCGTTCAAGTTCTCATCTTCCTAATAATTTATGGAAGTTGGGAAGGGTGTTTATAACTGGATATATTCCTTGGGCTTGAAGTTTGTCTCCATCGTCCAGGTGGTCGCTTTGCCGTGTTTGAGGCAGTAAACGACGAGGACGTCGTAGCCCTTTTTATCGACCCATTCTTTCAAAAACGGAAAATCTTTTACGACCTGTTTTTTTAGCGAAAGGTCTTCAATTTCTTCAACCGAGCCGGAAACGCGTATCTGGCGTCCCTCCGCGGCATTGTAGAAGCACAATTCGACATTTTCATTTTTTGAAAGCTGCCTGTGCACGTCCTTGTTCTCGCCGGTATTGAATATGATGCCGTTTTCGTCTGCACGGTAGAGCATCATCATCCGAACATGCGGCTTGTTGTCCTCAGCGGTGGCCAGCGCAAAAACAGGATTGTTTTTCATTAACTCGAAAACCTGTTCTTTTGTCATCTCGCTTGTCTCCTGATTATGTTTTTGTGATTCGTTCCTGTCCACCCATATAGGGTTGCAAGACCTTGGGCACGGTAATCGAGCCGTCGGCGTTCTGGTAAAGCTCCATTATTGGTATCAGGACACGCGGGCTTGCGATGACGGTGTTGTTGAGCGTGTGGCAGAACAGGTTTTTCTTTGTCGCGGTGTCCTTATAACGCAGGTTCATCCGTCTGGCCTGAAACTCGTAAAATTTGCTCGCGCTGTGCGTTTCGCAGTAATTATTCCGCGAAGGCATCCACGCCTCGATATCGTATTTTTTCGCCTGGCCTCGCCCCAGGTCGCCCGTGCAGACGGCGACGATGCGGTAGGGCAGCTCGAGGGCCTTCATTACTACTTCCGAATTGTTCAGAATTTCTTCGTGGTATTTGTTGCTTTCCTCGATGCTGTTTTTGCAGATTACGACCTGCTCGACCTTGTCGAACTGGTGAATTCTGTAAAGACCGTAGGTATCTTTGCCCGCGGCGCCTGCCTCGCGTCTGAAACACGTTGACATACCGGCGAACTTAATCGGCAATTCCTTTTCGTCTAATATCTCGCCCATCCGGTAAGCGGTGAGAGGCACTTCGGCTGTCCCGGCGAGGTTTACTTCGTCTTTTTCCATTCGGTAGGTCTGCTCTTCCGAGCCGGGGTAATAGCCGGTTCCGCGCATCGCCTCATCGCGCATCAATAACGGTACCGACATCGGCTTGTATCCCCTCGCTATCATCACATCCATAGCGAATTGCAGCACTGCCCAGTGTAATTTTGCGCCGTCGCCTTTGAGGAAATAACTTCGCGTGCCCGCTAATTTGACGCCGCGTTCGATATCAATTATGTCGAGGTCAACGCCTAATTGAACGTGGTCTTTTGGTTTGAAATCGAACTGCCGAACCTGTCCTTCTCTTCGTATCTCTTTGTTTTCTGTATCATCTTTACCATACGGCACATCATCGTCTGCTGGTTGTGGCACAAGAAGCATAAGTGAGTCAAATTCTGGTTGATGTGTTTTAATGACCTCTTCCGAGGATTTTTCTTGTTTTTTGAAATCAGATAAAAAGCCTAATTCTAATTTTTTTTCAATTTCTGTTAGCATAGGGATCTTTTTGCTGATCTGATTTTTTTGAGTCGCAATAATCTGAAGAGTATTTCTTGTACCCCTCAGGAGATTATCTAAATCTATCAATCTATCGATATTTACATCGATGTTTTTATCTTTGGCAGCTTTTTTGAAACGTTCTGGGTTTTCTCTTATTTCCTTAATATCAATCATTGTCTTTTCACCTTTAGTCCAGATACTTTTTTACAATGACGACGTTATTCTGGCCTCCGAAGCCGAAAGATTCTTTCATCGCGACATTGACCTGCATTTTTCTCGGCGTGTTAGGGACATAATCCAAATCGAGCTGCGGGTCGGGGTCGTTGAGGTTTATCGTTGCGGGGACGATGCCGTCACGAATTGCCAGGACACAGGTAATCAGTTCAGCCCCGCCTGCCGCCCCGATTAGGTGACCCATCGAGCTTTTGATGCTGCTGACGACTATCTGTTTTGCCCGTTCTTTGAATACGGCCTTAATCGCCTTTGTCTCTATCGAGTCGTTTTCCGCGGTGCTTGTGCCGTGCGCGTTGACGTAATTCACATCCCGATAAGTTATCCCGGCGTCCGCGATAGCCGCTTCCATTGCCTGAATCGCTCCTCGTCCTTCCTCGTGCATATCGGTTACTCTAAACGCGTCTGAACTGGAGCCATAGCCGATGATTTCCGCGAGAATTTTTGCCCCGCGTTTTTTCGCGGAGGTCAAGCTTTCGAGTATTACTATCGCCGCGCCTTCGCCCAATACGAACCCGTCTCTGCTGGCGGTGAATGGACGCGAGGCGGTTTGCGGGCTGTCGTTTCTTTTCGATAGGGCGGTGAGCCGGTTGAATCCGGTTTGTCCTAAGGGGTGAATCATCGAGTGTGCGCCGCCCGCAATCATAATATCGGCGTCGCCCCTGCGAATCATCATCGTCGCCTCGCCGACCGCCTGGGTGCTTGCCGCGCAGGCGGTCAGGCAGCTTCTTATGGGGCCTCTTGCGCCGGTGAGCATTGATAGATGCGCTGCGGGCATATTCGCTTCCTGCTCCAACTCGTGCATCGCCCTCATTTGCACCGCCGCGACGTCGGTCCATTTTGTCCAGTCCATAATATTGGCCTGGTCATCCCAGCCGGCGGCGATTGCTCCGAAGAACGCCTCGTGATTTGCCGCTCCTTCGCCCGCGCCAAGGTAAATCCCGATTCGTTTGCGGTCGATGCCGTCAGCCGGGCTATCGGTTTCGACGTTTATGCCCGCCTGTCTGCACGCTTGGACGGCGGCGCCGACGGCGAATTTGCTTCCGCGGTTGCCGTCTTTATGCAGATTCGGATTTTTTACGAACTTAGCGACGTCGTAATTTTTTACTTCTGCGCTGAACGTTGTCGGGAAGGTCGAGGCGTCGAAAATAGTTGTTTTTGCTACGCCGCTTTTACCGCCTAAAACTGTCTGCCACGTTGTTTCAATATCGTGTCCCAGTGGGCAAACGATTCCCATTCCTGTAATTACGACACGCTCTTTTTTATTGTTTTGCATCATTACTTTAATTCTCAAATTTTTTGAGTATGACGGCGGCAGTTTGTCCGCCGTAAGTGTAGCCGCAGCACAGGGCGTAACGAATATTCGTTTTTTGCGCCGTTGTTACGATATTGAGATTGCAGCCGGCGGCTTTTTTAACGCAGTTTTTCGCTGCCGGTATAAAGCCGTTGCGCATCGCAAGAGCCGCCGCGACAACGTCCAGTCCGCCGCAGGCGGCACCGGTGTTACTCAGCATACTTTTCGTGGGCCAAACGGGGATTCGTTTCGTCTCTTCGCCGATTGCCGCTTCAATTCCTTTTGCCTCGGCCAAATCATCCTGCGGTATACCTGTGCCGTGCGGAATTATTAAATCGATATCTTTTGGCGATATGTTCGCCTGCTCGAGTGCTTTTTCAATCGCTATGGTAAGCCCATATCCATCCGGCTCGATATGCTCATACGGCGAGTTAATACAAGCGCTTTGGGCGGTGCCGACAACTTCTGCGTAAATTTTTGCGCCGCGTTTGGTCGCGTTATCGAGATTTTCCAAAATGACAATTCCGCCTCCGTCGCCGAATATCGAGCCGGTCGCGCCAGCATCGAATGGTCTGCATGCCCCATCGGTATCATCATTGTGCTGATTCGTAGTTCGTTTGATTAAGCACTGGCGCATTATCAAGACAGGGTTTACTTTTGCTTCCGCTCCGCCCGCAATCGCGATGTCACTATTGCCTCGTGCGATGACCTCCGCCGCCTCAGCTATCGCGATGTGTCCCGAGACCTCCGCGCAGGTGATTGTGTTGCTCGGCCCCTGAATGTCGTGAATGATGCCTACGTGGCAGGCGAGCATATTCGGCAAATACTTCAACAGCCACAGGGGGGTTACTAATTCAATTCCTTCTTTGCCCCATTTTTGGATATCGAATTTGCCATCGGTTAAGCTTTTGGCGACGGCGGGGGCAAGTTCGCATGGGTCACAGCTAATGAGGCCTGCGCCGAGGTTAATTGCCATACGCTGCGGATTTACGTTTATTTTCTGCTCGTCGATTGCTTTTGTAATTAAGCCGCTATCTCTTACCGCTTCGTCCGCCGCGATTACCGCAAGCTCGATGTCCTTTGACATCAGCTTGGTCGCCTTGCGGAATGCTTTGGGGACATACTGCTGGATTTTGTATTCCTCGACCTCGCCCGCCAACTGGCAGGTGAATTTAGCGGGGTCAAATTTCGTTATTCGTTTTATGCCTGATTTTCCCGCGCAAAGTCCCTCCCACATCCGGGCCGAAGTCAAACCCAGCGGGCTTACCGCCCCAATTCCTGTTATCGCCACACGGGTCCGTCCCACAGGGTTTGTCTCCTATCTGCCTGTCTTCTGGAAAACCGCTCCCTGCAGAAGCGATTTGAACATATCGGTGAACACAAAGTTCTCCTTCGGGAATTCCTTGCCCGCAAGGTTTTGGTCGATGTGACTGAACATCAGGTCGATGTCGGCTACTGGTTTACCGTCGCAGGTGATTGTTCCGGTTGTGCTGGCGGCCTCCGGCGCTATCGATTCGATTTTGGCGGATAATCTCAGTGTATCGCCCGGCCTTGCGAAATCGTGGAACACCGCCTTTTTAATTTTGGCGAGGATGACTTTTTCCTCGAAGTTTTTCGCCTCGCCCACCAATATCCCGGCTGTCTGAGCCATCGCTTCAATCATCAGGCACTCAGGCATAATTGGAAAACCCGGAAAATGGTCGTGCAGATGCTCCTCGGCAAGCGTTACGTTCTTTATCGAGACTGCCGATTCGCCGCTTTTGAACTCAACGAACTTATCTATCCAAATCCATCTCATAGCACTGCATAATAAGACAATCGGCAGGTTTGCTCAAGCAAAACCTGCCGATAACGTTCAAAAACAACTATTGCCGTGTTAAGCCGCCTTCAGCTTGCTCTGGATGTAATTTACAATCATTCCCACCGTGAACAAATCAGGTAATTTGCTCAGTTCGGGGTTTTTGGCGAATTCGCTTACGTCGGTATGGGGCATTCTGGCCTTAAGCTCAGCTATGCCTTTTGCGGTAAGTTTGCCGTTACTGACGTACTCCGGATTATTCATCAGGGCTTCAGCCGGGAACAGCTCTTCCCTGGCGATTTTTATTCCGAACGCCTTTTCCAGACGGAACACTATATCGAGAAAATCAATGCTCTCTGCGCCCAAATCACCCATCAGCGTCGATTCCGGTGTTACCTCGTCATCATCTACTCCGAGCGCATCGACCATCACTGTTTTAACCTGCTCTAAAACCTGCTCACGGCTCATCGTTGTCGCCATATCAATTTATCTCCTGCATCCGCATTTTTTATTTTTGTATTTTGATTTTTAATTTATTTCTTAAGCAGTTCCCAGCGTTTTTTCATTTCGCTGATAATCCTGGCGTCAACCGCGG
>Ga0187882_1003607_pt1 | contig 13145 bp, 10 predicted proteins | sample June2016WEW_19_1_3_FD_132991 | JGI IMG/M metagenome (GOLD analysis project Ga0187882, IMG submission 132991) | Peatland microbial communities from SPRUCE experiment site at the Marcell Experimental Forest, Minnesota, USA - June2016WEW_19_150 | ecosystem: Environmental > Terrestrial > Soil >...
ACATAGCTTTTTCTTACCTTGACGGGACGCCTTCTGAAGTAGTCGGTGGCCTTTCTGCCTGCATTGATGAGACTTACCTCGATGCCTTCGGCTTTCTTGGCCTTCACGAATCTTTCGGCCGCGACTACCAGGTTGGTATTGAAACTGCCGCAAAGACCCCTATCCGCGGTAACCAGCAGAAGCTCAACATTTTTCACCGCCTCTTTGGGCGTGAGCAAAGAGTACTGACTGGCATCCTCCACCCCGGCGGCAAGCCGTCCGATGAATTCACGAAACTTGAGCGCGTACGGGTGGAATTTTTCCATGTTCATCTGCGCGCCGCGAAGTTTGGACGCGGCTACCATATTCATAGCCTTGGTAATCTGCGAGGTCTTTCTGACGGCGTCTATCTTCCTCTTTATGTCTCTTAGAGTTGCCATGGTTCATCTTTCCTCTGGTTTACTCCAAGGCCATTAAGCCTGAAAAATCCCCGCAAATTCTGTCAGCGCAGCAGTCATCTTCGCATCAAGGGCATCTTCGATTTTGTTCTTCTCCTTGATTTCGGCAAAAATATCAGGGTGTTTCCGTTCGATGAAAGCCACCATCTGCTGCTCGTACTGGCCGACTTTCTCAATAGGAATCGTATCAAGAAAACCCCTGGTACCCGAATACAGAGACATGATCTCTTTTTCGGCCGGCATGGGCTGATACTGGGGTTGCTTGAGCAGCTCGACGAGGCGCGAACCCCGGTTCAACTGGGCCTGAGTCCCTTTGTCGAGGTCGCTTCCAAATTTGGCAAAAGCTTCCAGTTCGCGGTACTGGGCCAACTCGAGACGCAGCTTTCCGGCCACCTGCTTCATTGCCTTTGTCTGAGCCGCGCCGCCTACGCGTGAAACCGAGAGGCCCACGTTAATGGCAGGACGCACACCGGCAAAGAACAGGCTGGGTTCGAGATAGATCTGGCCGTCGGTGATCGAAATTACGTTTGTCGGGATGTATGCCGAAACGTCACCCGCCTGGGTCTCGATGATAGGCAAGGCCGTTAGCGAGCCGCTACCGAGTTCCTTGTTGAGCTTGGCGGAGCGCTCCAGGAGCCTCGAGTGGTTGTAGAAAATATCGCCGGGATATGCTTCGCGCGCGGGTGGACGGCGCAGGAGAAGTGAAACCTGGCGGTAAGCGGTAGCCTGCTTCGACAGATCGTCGTAGATGATCAGGGCATGTCCGCCTTTGTCGCGATAGTACTCGCCCATAGCCGTTCCGGCATAAGGAGCGACATACTGGAGCGCGGCGGCGTCGCTTGCAGTGGCGGCGACAATGATCGTGTAGTCCATCGCGCCAGCTTTGCGAAGCGTTTCGACCACCTGCGCAACGGTGGACCTTTTCTGGCCCACTGCCACGTAAATACAAATGATGCCGCTGTCTTTCTGATTGATTATCGTATCGACTGCGATGGCGGTCTTGCCGATCTGGCGGTCACCAATGATAAGTTCGCGCTGGCCACGGCCAACCGGGGTCATTGCGTCGATTGCCTTGAGCCCTGTGTACATCGGCTCGTTAACGGACTGCCGTGCGATAACGCCTGGAGCGACCACTTCGATTCGTCGGAATTCGGTAGCATTGATGGGGCCTTTTCCATCGAGCGGGTTCCCAACCGAGTCGACAACACGGCCCAGAACCGCATCACCAACGGGAACTTCCGCGATGCGGCCGGTACGCCTCACCTCGTCGCCCTCTTTGATATGGATGTCCTCGCCCATGATCGCGACACCCACATTGTCTTCTTCGAGGTTGAGAGCCAGCCCGAAGATGTTTCCGTGCGCCGTAGGGAACTCAAGCAATTCCATGGACATGCATTTTTCGACTCCGTAGACGCGAGCAATACCATCGCCGACGGAGAGCACACGTCCAGTCTCGCTGAGATCAACCTTCTTCTCGTAATCCTTGATCTGCTCTCTGATGATTTGGCTGATTTCTTCTGCTCTGATTTCCATTTATCCTACCGCACCCCTCTTCAAAGATTCTTTAAAATTGAGCAATTGACGCTTTACGCTGCCATCTAAAACAACGTCACCGATCTGGGCAAAAACTCCCCCGATAAGAGAGGGGTCCTGCTCGAATTCGACGACAATCTTCTTTCCGATTTTCTTTTCCAAAGCCGCGGCAATCTCATTGATCTCGCCGCCTCCAAGCCTGACAGCCGCCTTGACTTTGGCCCGCGCTATATTGGAATAATCGTCAATTAACTTGTGGTAGTACTCGGCAATCTCGGGCAGGTGCTTCATGCGCCTTTTCTCGACAAGCAATCTGAGAAAGTTCTTCAGGACAGGCGCCAGATCGAGCTGATCGGTCACTTTCTGAATAATAGCCTTTTTTATGGCTTCCGGGTATAGAGGGTTCCGGAGCGCGTTTTCGAGATCAGGCATATCCTGGAGGACTTCACTAAAGCCATCCAACTCCGTTCCGTACTGTTCGACCGCCTTTTCTTCCTGGGCGAGATTGAACAGAGCCTTCGAATAACGTTTTGCAATGACTTGGTTTTTCACTTCGCCTCCACAACCTTTATCATGAATTCACGAACCAGGCGCTGCTGATCCTCAGCCTGCATTCTCTTTTGAATGATATCCTGGGCGGCAGCCACTGAAAGCTCGGCAACTTCTTCCCTGAGACTGTCGCGAGCAGCCTGAATCTCCTGCTGAATGGCGACCTGAGCCTGCTGCTGGATGTACTCGGCCTGCCGGTGGGCGGCCTCTATGATTTTTTGCTTTTCCGCTTCGCCTTCCGCAATGAGTTCGTTAATGATTTTTCGCGTATCCTCTTCAAGGGAGGCAAGCTTGGCCTGTGCCTTGGCCTGTTCGGACCTGGCTTCCGAGATTTTAACCTCAAGTTCGCTCAGCAGTCGCTGAATCTCTTCCCGGCGCGCGGTCAGAAAGTTTGCCATAGGCTTTCTGAGAAGTTTGATGAGCACTGCAAGCACAATGACAATAGCAACCGTACGATATGTGAAATCAGTCCAGTTCAGGTGGTGGTGGCCTTCTTCGGCCTCCGAAGCCCAGGCGCTTGTCAGCCACGCAAAATAGAGCACTGTCCCCACAAGGGGCGCAAACTGCTTGGATCTCAACATCTTTCCCCATAGACTCGCACGCATTTAAATCTTCCTCCCCAGAATCTTTTGCGCCAGATCAACAGAAAAGGTACGCACCTGATGCTTCAACTCCATTCGAACGATCGCGATCTCCCTTTGAATCCTTCCGCGCATTTCCTGAACTTTTCCGGCCGCCTGCTCCGAGATCTGGCGCAGGATGTCCTTTTCCTGTTCATGACCGGCTGCCTTGAGTTCCTGAATTTTTAGAAACCCTGCACTCCTGGAATCCTGAAGCCTCTTGTCGTATTCCAAAAGTGCCGCTCTCGCCTGCGCTTCCAGACCTTCGATCCCTTCCTGCTTCTCGGAGATCATCTTTCTTCTCTCCGCGACTATCCTCCGAATGGGGCGGTACAGCACGAAGTTCATCAGGATGAGAAAGATCAGGAAATTGGCCATTTGGATAAAAAGCGTGACATTAATGTCGATCATCTTGCTCCACCCTCCACGTTGACTGCCGGCAAAAACGAAAAACATCACATGCACATTTGGGCATATCTGCTCAGAATAATCGCTCAAACAGCAACATTAACGCTATAAAAATTAAAATTAGACCTTTAGTATGGGCGAGGTTAGTAGCACAGGTCAATGGTATTGGCAAGAGAAAAGCGAAAATTATCACAATTAAACAGGGACTTGCTGTTTATGATTTCGAGAGCAATCCCGAGGGCTTTTAGTGTGTCTGGAACACGTAGCGGCGCATGCTCACATTTTCTATCAGCCCGACGGCGAGGCAGAGCGTGATGAGCGAGGACCCTCCATAACTCACGAAGGGCAGTGTAATGCCCACTACCGGAAGCAACCCTATCACCATGCCTATGTTTATGAATGCCTGCCAGATAATAAGCGCGCTCATTCCCACCGCTATGAGGGAACCGAACCTGTCCCGCGATCTCGTGGCCACCCTCAGGGTAAGAAAAATTAGAAGACAGAACAGAAAAAGAAGAGCCGCACAACCGACAAAACCCCATTCCTCCGCCCAGACCGAAAAAATGAAATCCGTATGCTTTTCGGGCAAAAAGTGAAGCTTGCTCTGAGTCCCATTGAGAAAACCTTTCCCCCAGAGCATCCCCGAACCAATTGCAATCTTTGATTGACGGATATGGTACCCGGCGCCAAGGGGATCGAGATCGGGACTAAGAAGGATCAGGATGCGACGCTTCTGATAAGGCTTAAGGACATGTTCCCAAAGGGGCACGATCATCGGAATGACGGTCAGAATCAAAACGGTGAGGTATTTCCAGCGGACGCCCACAAAAAGTATCATTGTGGTCGCAATCGCCATCAGGGAGATTGCGGTCCCGAGATCGGGTTCGGCAAGGACCAGCATAACCGGCAAAACCACGAAGCCCACCGGAAGGAGCAGTTTTTTTATGCTCGGGAAGTTTGTCACCTCCTGAGATGAAAAGTAACCTGCAAGCTGGATAACGATGATCACCTTCATGAATTCGGATGGCTGGAACTGAAAACCGATAATTTCCAGCCAGCGCTTCGAACCGTGAACTTCCTTGCCGGCCGCGAGCACCACTAGAAGCAAAAGGAGAATTAAACCATAGAGCCATGGACTGATGGACCTGAGGCGCTGATAATTGATAAAAAGCGATCCGCTCAATACGGCAAAACCAATGGCAAGCCAGACAATCTGCTTTATAAACAGATTGTTCGTCGGCCGGGCCTGAATCTGCGGATAGAGCGCGCTGTAAATGCTGAGCAATCCGATGCAGATAATGGCAAGCAGAGCCCAGATTATAGACCAGTCGAAATTTTCGATCAGACGCCTGTCCATCATAGCGGAAAACGGCCCTCTAAAATCCTGCGAAAAAATATGGTTTCCATCTGAAAAAGCATTTCCCCGCTCCTTCGAGCACTTCGAAATTGCGCAGTTTCGAGCACGCAGCCCAAACCGCCCGGCGCCCGCCTCCGAGCACCGCGCGACAGGCTCCCTGCCCCTTACTGCCCGGCCGGTTTCTCAGCATTTTTCAAATAGGCCAGAATGACCTTCTGGACCATCGGAGCGGCAACCGAGGCCCCATGGCCACCGTGTTCCACAATAGCCGCAACACATATCCTTGCGTCCGAAGCCGGCGCATACCCGACGAACCATGCGTGGTCCCTGTCTTTTGACTTGGTCAGCTTTTCGAGCAGCTTCCTGTTGGCCCCCTGGGCCACGTGCACGACCTGAGCCGTACCGGTTTTGCCGGCAATATGAACGGTCGCATCATGTATCGAGTGCCCCGTTCCCCTCGGGTCTTCGACGACTTCCGCCAGGCTTTTTTTCACCAGGTCGAACCAGCGCTGCTCGATGGGGATCTTCCGCTTGAGCCGCGGTTTGATTTCGTCAATTTCATCGGTCGAACTGCCCTCGATTCTCTTCACGACATAGGGCTGCCAGAGCTTGCCGCCATTTGCGATCGCCGAGTACCCCAACGCCATCTGCAGCGGTGTGACAAGGTCGAATCCCTGCCCTATCGATATGGAGATGGTTTCACCCTTTTGCCAGGCGACGCCTGTCGCCTGCTTTTTCCACCAGGAGGTTGGCACCAGTCCCGGGTGCTCGCCCTGAAACCCTATGCCGGTTCTTTCACCCAGGCCAAACATCGAGACGTACTGGGCAAGCCGGTCCACGCCCAGTTTGAGGCCCACCTGGTAGAAGAAGACGTCGCAGCTCTCTACCAGGGCCCTTTCCACGGGGATCGATCCGTGGCCGCGATCCCTCCAGCAGCGGTAGCTGCGGTCCGCAAACTGAAGGTAGCCCGGACAGTTCAAGGTGGAGGTAGCGTTTATCACGCCTTCTTTTAGCGCCGCCAGAGCCACGAAAGGCTTATATGTGGACCCTGGAGGATAAGCAGCCCCGCTGCCCCGGTTGAGCAGGGGATGGCTCGGGTCTTTGCTGAGTGCAACCCATTCTTCCTTCGTCAACCCCCGCACGAACTTTTCCTGATCGAAAGAAGGACTGCAGGCAAAAGCCAGCACCGCCCCGTCAGTGGGATCTACGGCGACAATTGCCCCGGTTTTGCCCTCAAGCAGGGACTCCGCGGTTTTTTGAAGGTCCATATCAAGGGTGAGCCATAAGTTCCGGCCCGAAATGGGCAGCTCTTCTTCGAGCAGGCGGACCCTTCTGCCCGCGGCGTCGACTTCGAGCTGCCGGCCTCCCCTGCTTCCGTGGAGGAACTTTTCGAAGGCGCTTTCGACCCCGACTTTGCCAATGTCTTCGCCTGGATAGTAGCCCTGATATTTTTCACTCCTGAGCTCGGCCTCGGTAATCTCGCTCAGATACCCGACGAGGTGGGCCGCCGTTCCGTTCCATTTGTATTCCCGCTTGGGTTCAAGCTGAATAACCACGCCCGGAAGCCTGATGCGCTGGGCCTCTATCCTTGCAAGACAATCTCTGTCAAGGTCTGAAGCCAGTCGCAAGGGGACGAATTTCGGGGTTGTTTTGTTGGCTTCGATGACTGAGAAAAATTCATCGGGATTACGCGCGCATATACGGGCCAGCTCATTTATCGTCCCATCCAGGTCAACGATGTCTTCCCGGATGATCACGAGATGGTAGGCCGGGCGGTTTTCGACAATCGGGACCCCATTGCGGTCGAATATTATTCCGCGCGGAGCGGCAATGTCTTCGACCCTGATCCTGTTGTTTTCGGATTGAAAGCGATACGAATCGCCAAGGATCACCTGGAGATGCCAAAGCCGAACCATATAGATCATCATCAGCAGCACCACCACGGCGCAGATCAGCACGTACTGCCTCTGGAAAGACACCGTCTCGGAGCTCTCCCAGTTTATAAGCTTGAGTCCGTCGAATTTATTTCCCTTGGTTTTCATATATCTTTTCGGGTCCGCACCATCGAGCCGCTAAAATTCATTTCGCGGATTCAACAGCGGATAAATCAGGAAGGGCGCGACCGTAACGGAAAACAACGTTCGAATACCCAGGCTGATCCATATGGAGGTAAGCGATGGGAAGTCCATCGGCACAAAGGACAAAAAAAGTCCAAGCACGATCGACTGGCCGGCAGCGCACAACCCGACCAGCCCCATCTGGTAGCCCGGGTTTCTCCTGTCGAACCTGTCGGATGCCAGGTTCACCAGGCAGACCGTCACTGCATAGGAGCCGACGTGCAAGCCCCAGAACTCGCCTGAAAAGTTGTCCACGACAAATCCCCACAGGCTGGCCCAGAGCAAGCCGGCCAGAGGAGACCACTCAACGGCGACCGCGAACATGAGCGGAAGCAGCAGGTCAATGCGCAGTGCCGGATAAGGAAGCCTGGGGATCAGATGGGCCTGGAGCGACAACACAAAGAAAGTGTAAACCGTGATCTTTATCATCCGTCCGGCAGATGTGCCGGGGTTGACCAGGCCGGAAGCAATCATCTTTGCTCTTCCTTTGGCTTGGGCTTCGCCTGGCCTGGAGGAGGGGATTGAGTTTTGACTGGAGGCTTGGCCTGGAGTTTTGCCGGGGGGGTCCTCTGAGCCTTAGGCCTGGAATCTAAATTGCTTCGGGTCCGAGGCGCGGTTTGAGGCTTCGTAGCGGTCCTGGCCTTTGAAACGGCCTCACCAGGAGGCTTTGCAGTTGGCTTTGCAGTTGGCTTTGAGCCGGGGTTTGCCTCAGGGCTCGCCACAGGATTCGTCTGAGTCTGTGATTGAGTCTCCGGCCCAGTCGCAGCCGGCTGGCCCTCCTCTTCAACGTCGAGTCCCGCCCCGCCACGTTTTATAATGAGCACCTCCTCGAGCGCGCTCAAGCGAACAAGGGGCTTTACTTCTATTTTCTGAAAAAGGTCCACGGGGTCCTTATACGCGGCCTGTATGACGCCCAATCGCAGCCCTTTGGGATAGACACCGTCTTTTCCGGAAGTAATCACCAAATCGCCTTCTCTTATATCGAGGTTGGAGCGGATATATTTCAAAAGGCACCCGTTTGGATCTTTGCCGCTAAGAATACCCCTTACGCGATTGCGCTGGTCGACTGCATCGACCGAGCTGCCCTGATCGGTTATCAGGAGCACCCTGCAATGCCGGTCCGAAACGTCCAGGATACGTCCTATCAACCCTTCGTCATTTACGACGGGCATATCGGGCATTATTCCATCCCGAAATCCCTTGTCGACTATCAGTGTCTGGAACCAACCGGTCAGATCGTGCATGATGACCTGAGCAGGGACCGTTTCAGCGCTGATGGAAGTCTTGAAATCCAGCAGCCTTCTGAGCCGCTGGTTTTCCACGAAAGCCTCCTGGTAGGAAGTCACTTTGCCTTCCAGTTCGGCGATTTCCCTTTTCAGCGATTCATTTTCGCCCCGCAGATTCTTCAGCCAGACATATTCGTGAAAGAACCCTTCGATACCGGAAAAAATTTTCCCGATCAACCTTATCGGCGGGCTCACCGTTTCGGTCACGGAGCGCTGGAGGAGGTCCATTTTGTTGGGGGTTCGGAAATTGAGCGAAAAAATATAGAGGAAGACACTGACAAAGACGAGGACCAGGATCAGGCCACGCAAACGGCGAAGCCAAACGTCCGTATTAAAAAATTTCATATCCGGCACTTCGATCTTGAAAACTGATAGCACGCAAGGCTCGCTGGGGCCTGCGCATGTGACACCAAACGACTAAAATATATTTGAGCCCGACCAAGCGCGGCTTGCCGCAAAAACCCGGAAGCCTTCGCGCCGGCGGGGCTATTTTTTCAGGATAGCACGTCCTTTAAGATCTCTATATTATCCAGCGCCTTACCTGAACCGAGCACGACTGTCGACAGGGGGTCCTCGGTAAGCATTATCGGCAATCCGGTATGAAGTCTAAGAAAGTGATCGAGGTTCTTGAGAAGCGCTCCTCCACCGGTCAGCACGATCCCGCGGTCCACGATATCGCCGGCCAATTCCGGCGGCGTCTGTTCGAGGGCAACTTTTATCGTTTCCAGGATGGAATCGATCTGTTCCTGGATCGATTCCCTGATTTCATCCGAATTGACCTCAACCGTTTTCGGGATCCCCGTAACGAGATCACGGCCCTTGATCATCATGGTTTCGATCTCACCGAGAGGAAAGGCGTTGCCTATGGTGGTCTTTATGAGTTCCGAGGTCCTTTCGCCTATCAGCAAATTGTACTTGCGTTTGATATGCTGGAGTATGGCCATGTCCATCTTGTCCCCGCCGACGCGCACGGACCGGCTGTAGACAATGCCCGCAAGGGAGATCACGGCGACTTCGGTTGTTCCTCCCCCAATGTCCACAACCATGTTGCAGACCGGTTCGGTTATCGGGAGGCCGGCCCCGATTGCGGCCGCCATAGGCTCTTCTATAAGATAGACTTCATGGGCCCCGGCGGACTCGGCGGATTCCCGGACAGCCCTTTTTTCGACCTGCGTCACGCCCGAGGGGATACAGATTATCACCCTTGGCCTTATAAGGGTGCGCCTGTTATGCACCTTTCGTATGAAGTATCTCAGCATTGCTTCGGCAACTTCGAAATCAGCGATTACGCCGTCTTTCATGGGCCTGATCGCAGTGATATTGCCAGGGGTCTTTCCAAGCATCATCTTGGCGTCTTTGCCCACAGCCACAACTCTGTTGGCGCCGCGCTCATCTTTTCGAACCGCCACAACCGACGGCTCAGTCAGGACTATGCCCTTACCGCGCACATAGACAAGCGTATTGGCTGTCCCGAGATCTATTGCAAGATCATTGGAGAAAAGCCCGAGTATTTTATTGAGGAACATCCGCGATAGTTCTCCTTTCGCCAGTTTAGAGTGCCTCTTCATAACATGTGAGTGGTCTGTCCGCAATCCCTAAGAAAACGAAAGGCCACAACGGGACTATTTCACGGCCAGCCGGAACGAGGCGCACTCAGGGGCGCAACGCCACCGTTTGATTTTTGCGGGTCGCGTGGAATGAGAAAGCCCCTGATGAGGAGGTTTTTTAAATATGCAGGTCAACGTTCGATTTATGTATCCTTGACAAATGGTCAGGATTTAGATTATTTATGAATTTTTACGTATGCCGGGTTGGCACCGCCGCCTCAGAGCAGGAAGACGGAAATCGCATAATGTTTTGCGGTCGTTGCCCGGCGCATCGGCAAATTATGCCTGCGAGGAAGTCTAATGTCCAAGAGAACTTTTCAACCGAGCAACGTGAAACGAAAACGCACTCACGGATTCCTTGAGCGAATGTCGACCAAGGCCGGCCGCGAGGTATTGAAGCGGCGGCGCGCAAAGGGCAGAAAACGCCTGTCGGTTTGAGGGGAAATAGTCTCCCGCAATCATCGGGCGGGAAATCCTGGAGGGACGGCCATAGTTTCCGGCCCCACGAAAGAGTTCGCCGCTCCGCGGATTTCCAGCGCGTAAAAAAGGCGGGCAAACGCGCGAGGACCCTTCATTTCGGTCTTAATTTCATTGCAAACGGTTTCGAACACCATCGCCTGGGCCTGGTTGTGCAAAAGCGGTTCTGGCCCGCGGTCAGACGCAACCGAATCAAAAGGGTCATTCGTGAATGGTTCAGGCTCAACAAGGGTCGAATTCCCGGCCCTGGTAAAGATATCGTCGTAATTGCCCGCCCTGGAGCGGAAACACTCTCACCGGCAGACCTCCTTCGGGAGTTCACCGATGTTTTTATAAACGGGAAGAGTAATTGATGATCCGGTCAATATTTCTGGGTCTGATTAGAGCATATCAAGTACTGATCTCGCCGCTGTTTCCACAGACCTGCCGCTTTTCGCCAAGCTGTTCACGCTATGCCTACGATGCGATCAGGATGCACGGCATTTCCAGGGGAATCTGCCTGGGGTTAAAGCGTATTTTTCGCTGCCACCCTTTCAACCCGGGCGGCTATGACCCGGTACCACGGCCCGCGCACGTGCGCAACAAAGACTGACGGGGAGTTCCTGCATGGATTCCAAAGCTCTTTTAGCAATAGTTTTGTCATTTTTGATTTTTTTGGCCTGGCATTTTTATTTCGGTCCTCAGCAGACGCCGCAACAAAAGGGGGCGGTCACCACTACGACCGGGCCTCAGCCGGCGGCGCCCCAGCCGACCCCCTCACCCCTGCCCCCGTCCCCGGCGGCGGTTACACCGGCGCCACCGCCTGCCATGGATCTTTCGAGTCAAAAGAGCTGGTCTATTTCAGATTCCCTGTACAGGATGAAGATTATTGCGCAGGGTGCGCGTGAGAGTTCCTTCGAACTCCTGAAGTTCAAACAGGAGCAAACGCCCGATTCCCCTCCGATGCAGATGGTTCGCGACCGCAGATACCTTCCGCTCGACGTCGAGCTGCTTTTGCATAAAGATTGGGAACTCTACAGGCAGCCTTTTTCGAGCGATGCGCCGACCGAGCTCAAGATTGCCCCCGGCGATGCGCCCAGAAGCGTGCCCTTCGTAACCGAAATTCCCGGCAAAGTACGCCTGACGAAGATTTTTACCATAACGCCCGATTCCTACGCGGTGGACCTGGAAATCCAGATTCAGAACCTGTCCAGTGAAAGGCTCACCGACCAGATGGGGATCGGCCTTTATTTCAGGCCATATTCGGAGGCTTCGAACGAGACCTATAACATGTCGCGTTTGACCTTCTATTACAATGGGGGCAATCATGATCTTGCGGCAAAGGATTTTACGAAGCCGGACTCAATTCCCAAACCCCCTTACGACTGGGTGGGCTATCAAAATAACTTTTTTATCGAGGCAATCGTCCCGCAGGCCGAGGGTGGGTATCAGATAATTCCAAGCGTAATAGGCGATGAGGCCCAACATACTCAAATTACCAGGCTGTTTTACTTAACGGAGCAATTCGACCTCAATCAGAACGAGTCCAAGTCGTTCAAGCTGAGGCTCTACAACGGTCCCAAGGACATAGGGGCCTTGACGCAGGCCGGCCACAATCTCTCGGGCGCTGTTGATTACGGCTGGTTTTCTTTTCTCGCGAAACCGCTCCTGGTGGTGCTCCGCTGGTTCTACTCCTTTACTCACAACTACGGTGTAGCGATCATTCTGATGACAATCATCATCAAGATCCTTTTCTGGCCACTGACCCAGAAGAGCTACACGTCGATGCAGAAAATGAAGAAGATTCAGCCCAAGATTCAACAAATCCGGGAAAAATTCAAGGATGACCGGGAGAAATTGAACCAGGAGCTGATGCAGGTCTACAAGACATACAAGGTTAATCCGATGGGCGGATGTATACCCATGGCCCTTCAAATCCCGGTTTTTTTCGCTCTTTACAGAATGTTGAACGCCGCGGTGGAACTGCGGCACCAGCCATTCATTTTATGGATACACGATCTGACGGCCCCCGACCGCCTCAACCTGGGATTTTCAATCGATCTCCCGATTATCGGCCACCTAAGCGGGTTGCCGGTTTTGACGATCCTCATGGGCATAACAATGTTCGCCCAGCAAAAAATGACGCCGTCCTCCGGTGATCCCCGGCAGGAAAAGATAATGCTTATAATGCCGGTCATGTTTACCTTTTTCTTTATCAACTTCCCGGCAGGTCTTGTGCTATACTGGTTCGTAAATAATATTCTTTCGATTGCCCAGCAGTATTGGATCAATCGTCATGCAGGCGCTTAGCGGTTGTCTCTCCGCAAACCATCATATTTTTTCCCCGTGAACGACGGAGGAGAGCATGTCAACTCTTGAATTTGAGGAAAAATCAGTCGAGGACGCGATCGACCTCGCCTGCCAGCAATTGAAGCTCCCGCGCGATAAGCTGGAAATCGAGATCATCTCGAAGGGCTCTTCCGGAATCTTTGGAATCGTAGGGGCAAGGAAGGCCAAAATCCGCGTCACGGCTAAAGTTGCTCCCATCGAACACACGGCCGAGAGGGCCAAGGAAGTCCTGGACGAGATCTTAAAGCACGTCGATTTGCCGATGGTCGTCGAATGCGAGGCAAGAGAGCGGTACTACTACCTCAACATAATCAGCAACGGGTCGGGTCTTCTCATAGGAAAGCGAGGCAAAACTCTCAACGCGCTCCAGTACCTGGTATCCAAGATAGTCAGCAAGCAGACCGCGGAAAATATCTCCGTCATAGT
>Ga0187882_1003609_pt1 | contig 13139 bp, 11 predicted proteins | sample June2016WEW_19_1_3_FD_132991 | JGI IMG/M metagenome (GOLD analysis project Ga0187882, IMG submission 132991) | Peatland microbial communities from SPRUCE experiment site at the Marcell Experimental Forest, Minnesota, USA - June2016WEW_19_150 | ecosystem: Environmental > Terrestrial > Soil >...
ATGGCCGTTTTGCCGACGCCCGGCTCGCCGATGAGCACAGGATTGTTTTTTGTCTTTCGGCTGAGAATCCGGATTACCCTGCGTATCTCGGAATCCCGGCCGATAACCGGGTCGAGTTTTTGGCTCCGGGCCTCCTCGACAAGATCACGTCCATATTTCTGAAGGGCCTCGTAGGCGGATTCCGGAGTGGCGCTGGTCACCCGCTGGCTCCCGCGAATAGAAGTGAGCGTGTGCAGAAGTGAATCCCTTGTGACGCCGAATTCCTCGAGCACCCGGCCGGCAGCGCTGCTCGTTCCTTCCTGCAAAAAAGCGAGCAGGATGTGTTCGGCCGAGATATACTCATCTTTGAGCCTTTGGGCCTGTTCCTGCGCATCGGAAAGCAGCCTGTTCAAGCGGTTGGTTACATATATTTTGCCTTGTTCGACCCCCGGACCGCTCACGCGCGGCTTCCTGCTCAGTTCCTCTTCCAGCCGCTCCCGCATTCTGTCCACGTCGATATCCATTTTCTGGAACAGCCTTGGGGTAAGTCCGTCGCGCTGTTCGAGCATGGCGAGCAGCAGATGTTCACCGTCAACTTCTATATGGCCGAACCGGACCGCCTTGGTTTCGGCGGCCTGCATGGCTTCCTGGGATTTGGCAGTAAATTTGTTTATGTCCATGTGTTTTGTCCACCTTCAAGTTCGCGAATCCTGGCTTCCATGGCCTCGAGTTTTGACATAAGCTCCAGGATCACACCGACCCCCGCGTAGTTGACTCCGAGTTGGTTGCGAAGCCTTAAGATTCGCCGAATGAGCGGAATAACCCCAGAATCGAAAAGAAGCTCTCCATCGTCACCGCGGTCGGTAAATTCGATCAGACCGAGGCGGATGAATCTGTCGATCAGCTCAGGGTGCAGTCCAGCGTGATATGCTACCTCTGAAAGAGTGTAGAAGGTGGAGACCCTATTGTCTATTTTTACCTGAAGCATGGAGAAACGTCTTTCGATCATGGCAGATACGCTCCGGCCCCATCCGGAATTTCCGGATGGATACTCGGCTAATCTCTCGGGTTAAAACCGGAGCTTTTTTTCATCTCCTCAAACAATGCCCGCTCCTTTTCGGAAGGATTCGTCGGGACTTTCACGACCACCGTCGCATAGAGATCGCCGGGCGTTCCTTTCTGATTAGGCATTCCTTTGCCTCTCAGCCGCAGTTTCTGTGCGGACTGGGTACCAGGAGGGATTTTCAGGTCTATATTGCCGGAGGGCGTGGAAAGCCTGACCTCAGAGCCAAGCACGGCTTCCCAGGGCGAAACCGGCACATCCATGTAGATGTCTCTGCCCTTGAGTTCAAAAACCGGATGCCGTTCAATTTCCACTTTTAAATATAGATCGCCCCTCGGGCCGCCGCCTGTTCCCTTTTCACCCTGCCCGGTGAGGCGAATTCTCTGGCCGGGCAGAATGCCGGGCGGGATCTTTACGTCGTAGCGCCTTTCCTGGACCTCCAGCTGACCCTTGGAATTTATCGCCTGGCTCTGGAGGACTATGGGTTTGGCGCCGCCGTGAAAGGCTTCCTCGAGGGAGATTCGAATCGTTGTCTCCTGGTCTGCGCCTGCCTGGCTCCAAACCGCACTCCGTCCAGAGCGGCCCTGGGCCTGCTGAAAACCCCTGCCGCCGCCAAACAGGGTTTCGAAGAAATCGCTGAACCCGCCGGACCCGCCCCATTGGAACTCCGCCTGCCTGGCGCCGCCCCCGCCCCCGCCAAAATCGTACTGGGTCTCCCATCCGGGGGGGGGCCTGAATTCCTGTCCCGATCTCCAGTTGGCTCCCAACTGGTCGTACATTTTCCTTTTTTCGGGGTCTTTCAGGACCTCGTGGGCCTCGTTGATTTCCTTGAATTTTTCCTCAGCGTTGGAAGCCTTGTTTACGTCCGGATGGTATTTGCGGGCAAGCTTCCGGTATGCCCGCTGAATTTCATCCTGGCTGGCCGACCTTTGAATTCCAAGCAGCTCGTAGTAGTCCCTGAATTTCACAGCCATAAAGTATCGTCTTGTCCCTTTGAAATGCGTTGAAGCGCGATGCGCAATTGTCGCCAGGAATAAAGAGAGATCCCTGCTCTTTGTAGAAACCTGCTTTGCCGGGGAAGACAGGGGATTTGAGGCCCTTGCTGTTTCAAAAGGCGAGGGCGTATCACCACCGGCTTTATCGAACGTCAGCGCCGGCTTGCCCTGGCTTCCCCGCCGGATTTGAATTATCAGTTCAATCCGGTTGAATTGCAAATTCAATTAACAGGCCGTTTAGCCGTTTAGTGCTCCGTGAACTCGGCGTCAATTACGTCTTCACCCCCCTCACGGCGCGGTCTGCTTTCGCCTCCGTAACCGGTCCTCTGTCTATCTCCGGCCCCAGGGCCCTGCGCGGGGCCGCTTTCCGTCCCCGCCTGCCGGTAAGCCGCTGTTGCGATCATCTGGGATGCCTGCTGCAGGTCGCTTGCAAGCTGTTGAAACCGTTCTTTCGTCGTGGCCGCATCCTGAACGGCCTTTCTGGTCTCCTCGATCAGGGCTTCGGACCGAGCCCTTTCATTTACCGGGACTTTATCACCCAGGTCGTGCAAGGTGCGCTCAAGCTGGTAAGCCTGGGTGTCGGCAATGTTTCGCGCCTCGATCGTTTCGCGGTGGAGCTTGTCTTCGGCGGCGTGGCCCTGAGCTTCCGAGACCAGCTTTTCAACGTCCTGCTTCGACAGATTGGTGGACTCGGAGATCGTAATGGCCTGCTCTTTCCCGGTTCCCTCATCACGAGCGGTGACGCTCAGGATTCCGTTTGCATCGATATCAAAGCTTACTTTGATCTGCGGCGTTCCACGGGGGCCCGATCCGATCCCCTCGAGACGAAACCTTCCAAGCACGCGGTTGTCATTTGCCATCTCCCGCTCTCCCTGGAGCACCACTACATCGACCGCTGTCTGGTTGTCCTCGGCGGTCGAAAAGATTTCTTCGCGCCTTGCCGGTATTGTCGTGTTTCTCTCGATAAGCTTTGTCATGACTCCACCAAGGGTTTCGACCCCGAGCGAAAGCGGAGTGACGTCCAGGAGAACCACGTCTTGAACTTCACCCTTGAGCACGGCTGCCTGCACCGCGGCGCCCACGGCCACAACTTCGTCGGGATTGACGCTCATATTGGGTTCTTTTCCGGCCGTCAGTTTCTTTACGAGTTCCTGTACGGCTGGAATGCGGGTCGATCCGCCGACCAGTATTATCTCATCGATGTCCTTTGCGCTGAGCTTAGCGTCGGAAAGTGCTTGCTGCACCGGCCCCATGCATCGCTCGACGAGGTCGCGGGTCAGGTCCTCGAATTTCGCGCGGGTAAGCTTCAGCACCATGTGTTTCGGCCCGGCGGCATCAGCGGTGATAAAAGGAAGATTTACTTGAGTCTCGGCGATGCTTGAGAGTTCGACCTTTGCCTTTTCCGCCGCCTCATAGAGGCGCTGAAGCGCCTGGCGGTCGCTTCGCAGGTCAATCCCCTGGTCCTTCCGGAATTCGTCGGCAAGATAATCCACGATCCGTTTGTCGAAATCGTCGCCGCCAAGGTGGGTATCACCCGATGTGGAGCGGACTTCGGCCACTCCGTCTCCGATGTCGAGGATGGATACATCGAAAGTGCCGCCACCCAAATCGAAAACCATGATGGTTTCGTTCTTCTTTTTTTCGAGACCGTAGGCGAGCGCCGCGGCGGTCGGTTCGTTTATGACCCTCAGCACCTTGAGACCCGCTATCTCCCCGGCGTTTTTCGTCGCCTGGCGCTGTGCGTCGTTGAAGTAGGCAGGGCAGGTTATGACCGCCTCCTTTACTTTCTCGCCCAGGTATTTGGAAGCTTCATCCACCAGTTTTCGAAGCACCTGGGCCGAAACTTCTTCGGGCGAAACGAGCTTTCCCCGGATCTCGAAACGGACCGCATCATTTGGCCCTTTGACTACTTTGTAGGAGACCATTTTGGACTCTTCGTCCACTTCGCCCCACTTGCGTCCTATGAACCGTTTGGCGGAGTAAACGGTGGCTGCCGGATTCAGGATAGCCTGACGTCTTGCGACCTGGCCGACGAGCCGCTGGCCGTCTTCCGTATATGCAACGACCGACGGGGTCAGGCGCGACCCCTCGGAATTGAGAATGACCGAGGCCTTGCCGTCTTCCCAGATTGCCACAACAGAGTTGGTGGTTCCAAGATCGATCCCAACTGCTTTAGCCATTTGTGTCCCTCCCTTGAACAAGAATGCTTATATTGATCCGGCCCTCGATGGATCGGCGCCTATGCAAGGCGGGCAATACATTCGAAGGCCTGAAAGCCACCCTAAGATAAGCATGGAGGCATAGGGTAACAAGCTTCTTGTTAGCAATTAAATGAGTCGAGTGCTAATTATCCCGATCCGGCAGGCTTGACGAGAGGATCGGAGATAGATACCGGGTAGGCCGCCCTGTGGATGTCGTTCGGTGTTTCCGGATGGATGCCGGTCTATTTTCTCCGGAGCGGCGAAACAGCGCTCGGCCGAGCATTCAGAAGAACGCGGGCAATCATCGATCGGGTTCGGGGCCATGGCGCCGGACCCGAAAGCCCTAAGGCCCCAGACATTGAAAGATATAAAAACACCGGCTCAACTATGGTACATCGCAATTGTCACTTTCACAGAACTTCTTGAGACTGGAAATCTGTTCGGGATTTCCAATGACGACTATCACAGATTGCGGCTTGAGTATCTCATCCTGGGCGGGATTGTAGGTAAAATCGGAATCTTCGGGGTGCCTTATGGAGATGGGGACCAGTCCCGTCGAGCCCTGAACGTCGAGTTCCTTGAGTGAACGCCCGACCCACGGCGAATTTGCGGTAACCGTAACTTCTTCGACACGGACCGTGGGATCGTTGCCTCTGAGCATCCGGTCGAGGAATGAAACGACATGGGGGCGGATCATCTCGCTGGCCATGCGCATGCCTCCGATAAAAGAAGGATTGACGACATAATTGGCGCCGGCCCTGTAGAACTTGTCAGCTAGGTTGTTTTCATGGCATCGTGCCACGATCTTGATGTTTGGGTTGATATACCGGGCCTGGACCGTGATCAGAAGGTTATGGCTGTCTTCCCCCAACACTGCCAGAACGCCGGATGCCCGCTCAATTCCGGCGCGAAGGAGCGTCTCTTCTTCGGTTGCGTCACCCTGGATGAAATGGTGCTTTTCGAACTGGTTGCCGATCCATTCTATGCGTTCGGGTTTTATTTCGATATACACGCAGGAGCGCCTGGACGTCGTCAGTTCACGCAACACATTGACGCCGGTATGGCCACCCCCGCAGACAATTAAATTATCTTTGAGCGCGGCGATGCGCTTTTCCATTTTACGCTCCCTCAATATTCGAGACAATTTTTGCTCTACCACAAAAGCCGTTATAGCCGATACTGCATAAAGAGCCACTGCCATCCCCGCCCACATGAGGATCATGGCCAAAACCCGGCCCTCTGTGCCGAAATCTTCGAGTATCTCGCCATAACCGACCGTGGTGAGAGTAAGGCTCGTCATATAAGCGCAATCGAACATGGTCCATTTGCCGTCTCCCAAAATGAAAAATCCGAACGTGCCGGACAGGAACACAAGCAAAAGCAGCAGCCCGGGGATAACCAGTTGTTGCAGGAATACCCGGTGCAGACCATGTCTCGAAGACGCGGGTCTTGAACGCACAGACTTGGCCATGGAGTCTTTTACGTCTCCTTTTTTAGCGCCGGCATGCCAAAGAAGACGGCTCGGGCCGGGCGAACTTGACCATGTTGAACTCTATGGCGAAATGCTTTTACGGGGGATTATTCAGCAAAAAGATGCTTATGTCCAGATTTTGTAATCGTTTACCGCTTGCGCGGGCGCCAAAAGTCGCCCCCGTCTCACGTGGACTGACTTCAGCCCAAGACGACCGGTCCGCGGTGGGGAAACGAAAAAATAGCGGAAGGGGTGATCCGGCTTCTTTGTGGAAGGCAAAAAGCCTGCAATCGGAGTCACGGGCATTACAGGGCTAAGCATCACGCACAGCAACTGGAGTGTACTGTTCCAGAGGTCTCAAAACACATGATTTCCCGAATTTCCTTTGTCACGAGTTGCCAGTATCTTCATTGCCGTTTGTCTATACCATCTCATGTTTCTCTCTTTGGAAAGCCAGGATCCCTCCCACCTGGCTTTCTCTTTTTCCCGGGCCCTCACCGGAAGCTCCGTCCCCTTCGCGTTGACATCGGGTAAGATCATAATTAATCGTCTGGGCATGAATATCCGGCAAGTCTGTTTCATGCGCACCGGTCCAGTTTTTATTCGTCTATTCTGAACGGCAGGCGGCAATACATCGAAGAGGCGGTTTCCCCCGGGGGCTCGATCCGGCCCTGGGTGCAGACGACCTCTCGAGGAGGAAACATGACGGGCACGCAGCGAACGGAAGAATCGGCATCGAGGGACTCACTCTGGCCGAGGCTTCCATTGGAAGCATGGGAGGAGACGAACGAGACTCTTCACATGTGGGCGCAGATCATCGGAAAGATTCGGCTGAAACTGGCCCCCATGGTAAACCACTGGTGGCAGGTCCCGCTCTATGTGACGACGCGCGGGCTCTCAACATCGCCTATCCCATATGGGTCTCGCGTCTTCCAGATCGATTTCGATTTTTTCACAAACGATATGCACATCCTGACCGATATGGGAGAGGACCGGCCGATTGCGTTGCGGCCGCGCTCTGTGGCTGATTTCTACCGCGCGACAATGGACACGCTCAAGTCTCTTGGGATAGAGGTCTCCATTTGGACAACGCCCGTGGAGGTGGAAGAACGTATCCCTTTTGAGCTGGATACCAAACATGTAAATTACAATCATCGATACGTACGGAGTTGCTGGAGGGTCCTGTCCCAGGTCGACAGGGTGATGAAACAGTTTCGCTCGGGATTCATCGGAAAGGTGAGCCCAGTGAATTTTTTCTGGGGAAGTTTCGATCTTGCCGTTACCCGGTTTTCAGGGCGCCGCGCACCGGTGCATGGACCGGTGCCAAACATTGCCCATTTCGTGGTGGCCGAGGCCTACTCGCATGAAGTGAGCAGTTGCGGATTCTGGCCTGGCGCCGGACTGGGCATGCCGGCCTTTTACGCCTACGCCTACCCGGAGCCGGAGGGTTTCGACAGGTATCCGGTCCAACCGGAGGAGGCGTATTATCATCCGGACCTGCGAGAGTTTATTCTCCCGTATGACGCGGTGAGGACGGCCGAGTCCCCTGACGAAACACTGCTTAGTTTTTTCGAGAGCACATACGAAGCGGCGGCAAATCTTGGCAAGTGGGACAGGGCTTCACTGGAGCGGAGCCGGACCGGGAAATGAACTAAAGGAGGAATGCATACGTTTGCTTTGCAAACGGAATTTACATCTTATTCTGTGAATGAGAAGTCTTCGGGTGAACCCATCTGTACAAAGCACTCCCACCTCAGCTTATTTTCTTCTTTACAAATCGGCGGGCCGGCTGCCGAGGAATTGCACGAAGATATTTCGAGTTCTCGGGCCGTCGAACTCAAGGAGGAAGATCCTCTGCCATGCGCCGAGAACCAGTTTGCCCGAATCGACGATCACCTGCAGGCTCCCCCCGACGAGGATAGCTTTAATATGGGCCGCCGAGTTTCCTTCAGTGTGTTTGTACGCTCCCCGCCACGGAACGATGGTGTCGAGGGTTTTTAGAACGTCATCCATAACATTGGGATCGGCCCCCTCATTTATCGTGAGGCCGGTTGTGGTGTGCGGGGTGTAGATCAGGCAGATGCCGTCGTCTGCTGATTGTTTATCTAATATGGCGGCAATACGATCGGTTATGTCAACCGCGGATGAATGGGCCGGGGTCCTGATCTGCGAGGTTACCATATCGATCTTTCGATTCAGGGCAGAATGATTCCAGATTCGGTTCGGCGCTCGTGCTCAGGGGCTGCCTCGGTCTGCTTTACGGCCTTGAAATCGTCAGGCCAGTGAAACTCGATTGAAAGCATCACTATTTGGAACACGACGGGATTTTTTCCCACTGGTGATTCGCCGGCGAGATCACAGGCAATCACCCACGCCCGGCGGGCCCTGTCTTCGGCCCCGGAGAGTTTGAAGCCCATCGCCTGCTCTTCGAAAAACCTCGTGTAGAGGCGCCGCTTTGCCCCCACGCAAAGGCTTTCAGCCGCATCGTGAAGCACATCCCTGCTGCGCTCGGCCTGGATTTCTTTCGGGACCACGAGAATCGGGCTGTCCAGGGTCTTCATCCTTTCATGATAAGGCGACAGCTCGTCTTTGCGGAAAAAGAGCCACGACAGGTCCATATCCCGCAGCAATTCTTCGACGTCAAAGTCGGCCATATTCTGCTCGGGATGTTCAATTTCAGGCATCAGTTCGTAGACATAGGGCTTCTTGTCCGGCTCATGCCACTTTTTAAAGAGTTCACGGGCGCGTTCAATTTCGGCGTGTGGGTTTTTGCCGGTCCAAAAATCGAGCATATCAAAGAAGAGTCTCGCGGCATGCGTGAGAGGAATCTCAAAGCCTTTGCGGGAGACGGAGTGAGTCGAAAGCACCTGTAGATATTCTTTGTACAACTTCTGAGTGCCGCTTTCGGCTATTCGCACATTGAGGGTGTCAAAATTATCCTCGAGAAAAGCGGTTATGAGGATATAGCCTCCCTGAGACGCTTCGGGAACAAGAGCTGAAACGATCCACATGGTCCCCTGGACCAGGAAGAGGTGAGCGGTGGGTTTTCTGGCCTCACTCTGGATCAGGACCACTTTTCGCGGCTCGGAGAGCTCCTCGGCCGCCCTGAAGCCCTTCTGCGAAAATCGGTAGGCCGCCTGCTTGAGGCTCCTTTTATAGGGCGAGGTCTCGACGGCTTTTTTGAGGGTCTGAAAGGTGCGAAAACCGGTAAGGCCGGGATTGCGACTCAGTTTGTCTATGAGGGCGGCTGCAATGAGGGGTCTTCCGGAAAGTGAGTTCAGGAGCGAGTGCAGGTAGCCCTCGAAACTCTGGCCCTCGGGATCCTGGACAGCAAGGCGGTCAAGGATCATTTGCAGTTCGTCGGACTCTTCGCGAGTGAGCAAAAGGTCGTCTTTGCCCTTCCTGATCACATTTTGCTTTCTGGTCATAATATCCATCACCGGGTGAGCTTGCGCTCGAGTTGAATTTAAATACAGCTGGCCCCGAAAATCCCCCCAACCCCCTTTAGGAAAGGTGGGGAATACTTGCGGTCGTACCGTTCGATTCAAGGCTCTAAAATAGAAAAGCCCCATGCACACGTCAACGTGATTCTGGGGCTGTCTGGGGGCAATGGGTATTTTCTTATTCTTCGGCTTCCGGTTCAACCTCGCGGGGCTCGATTATCAGTGAATCGGCCACAAGCTCCCAGAGGTACTTTACCTCAACGTCCATGAAGTTGTATTCCTTCCGGAGGCTCTTCTTGATCTGATCGCGGCAATTATGGCAGGGCGCAATCAACAGCTTGGCCCCGGTGTCGATTATCTGCCTGGCTTTGACGCGGCCGTAAAAGATCCTCTCCTCAATATAGGGAGCGGCCCACGCGCCGCCGCCGGCGCCGCAGCAAAAATTGTTGGCCCTGTTTGGATACATCTCCACAAAATTGTCACAGCACTGCTGTGTAATCCATCTGGGTTCCTCGTAGTATCCGTGCCCGAACGCCCGCTCGCTTTTGCGGCCATAGTTGCAGGGATCGTGGTAGGTGGCCAACTCGCTGTGAATCGACTTGTCGAGCTTTATTCGCCCTTCCTCTATATACTGCTTCAGCAGATCGAAGATGCTCAGAAACTTTACGCCCTCATTAGCATACCATTTTTGCAGACCAAGCCTGGTCGCATAGTAGGCGTGCCCTCACTCGGGCAAGACGAGGTATTCGCACTCCATTTCCTTGTAATTCTTCACAATCCGCCCGACGATTTCCTTCATCGATTCGTCGTCGCCGGTGAAAAGCCCCCAGTTCACGCCTTCCCAGTTCTCGGAGGTAGTCGTCCAGGATTCGTTGGCGGCATACAGAATTCGCCACCAGTACATCATATCCTCCGGTTCGGCGAAGGGCTCTTTTGAGTTGATCGTGAAAAGGTATTTTGCCCCTTTCTTGTCGATCGGGACCTCGAAGCCCGGAAGTTCTTCAGCAAGTTCGGCGCCAAGATCTTCAAGCAAAAAAAGGAAGTCTTCCTTGGGAATACCGACGTTGTTTCCTCTCGTCAGGCACATCTCTACGCCCTTATGAAGGACGCCGGGCACCTTGGCTCTTTCTCTTTTTCCTCGGGCGGAACGAAGCATCGCGACAAGGTCGATTCCCATGGGACAGGCATGTTCGCAGCGCCCGCAAAGGGTGCAGACCCAGGGAAATCTCGAATCGATCAATTCCTGGTCCATCCCCAGCAGAACCATGCGAACGGCTTTTCGCACATCCAGTCCGTCCACGCCGGTGACCGGGCATCCACCCGCACACGTTCCGCATGTGAGACACAGGTCGGCGTACTGGGTAGCCAATTTGCGCTTTTCGCGCTTTGTCAGTAACAACGGCTCCATTCTATTCTTCTCCTAAGTGTGCTCTATCCTGTGAGCGCAAAAGCAACTGCTGCCCGTTTAGTACTCGCCGGGCAATTTCGATAACTGTTCGAGAGTAAATACCGGACCGTCCTTGCAAACGTATTCCGTTCCGATATTGCAGCGGCCGCAAACGCCGATTCCGCACTTCATTCGCATCTCGAGACTGGAAATGATCCGCTCGGCGGGAAACCCCAGTTCGGTCAGAACTGGCAGGGTAAATTTAATCATGATCGGCGGACCGCAAATAATCGCATATGTGTTCTCGGCGCCCGGGGCCTTCTGTTTGGTAATCGCGGGCACAAAGCCAACGTTATACTGCCAGTTCGGGTCGTCCGTGCTGTCAACGGTTATATGCATATTTATGTCGGATCGTCTTTCCCATAGGGCGAGTTCGTCCTTATACAGAAGCAGGCCGGGGGAGCGTGCGCCGTAAACGACGTCAATGTTTCCAAACCTTGAGCGGTTCTTGGGATCGATCATGTAGATTATCGAGGAACGCAGGGTCGTGAATGCGAACCCACCCCCGATTATCAGCACGTTCTTGCCTTCCAGAAGCTCCCACGGGTATGAGTTGCCCATGGGGCCGCGCACGCCCATAACATCTCCGGGTTTCATATTGTGCAGGCGGCTGGTTACTTTTCCAACCTTGTTCACCGTGAATTTGATGAAGCCCCGCTCGCTCGGCGATGTGGCGATCCCGATGGGGATTTCGCCAAGACCCGCAACCGATAGAATTGCGAACTGGCCTGGAATGTATGCGAATTGTTTCTCGTGTTCCGCGTCGAGGAACACGAGCTTGAATGTCTTTAAATTGCGGTCTTCGGTTTCCGTAACGATGGAGTCGATTCGGACCGGATATGGCAGATAAGGGTTGTTCACTTTTGTTCCTCCATTGGCGAAACGGCTTTAGGCCGGGCATGAACAGCCCGACGAAACCATCTGGCGGCCGACTTGCCTTATGTCGATATTGACGGGACAGGCCTGCACACACCGGCCGCAACCTACGCAGGCCGGGCCGCTGTGGTACTTGTCCAGATAATATTTGAGCTTGTGCATGAAGCGCTGGCGCACCCTCTGCGTTTTAAGGCTGCGGGGATTGTGGCCGGAACCGTGAAGCGTGAACAGCGGGAACATGCAAGAATCCCACAGCCGCAACCGCTCGCCTTTATCCGCGCATACTTCGTCCTGAATGTCGAAACACCAACAGGTGGGACACAGGAACGTGCAGGCGCCGCAGTTGATGCATGCGAACTGGACATCCTCCCAGATCGGCGATTTAAAAAGCTCGATCATCTCCATTTGCGCAAGGGAGGCCGGGTCGAAAGCATGCCCGATCCGCTGCTCCGCTGCTGTCTTTTTCTCGAGAGTCAAGGCTGAAACGGCGCTGGGAACAGACGACCAGCCGGAGGTGACCTCCAGGGTGTTTTTGCCCCTTTCGGTCAGCACCTGCGCGGCGTAACCATCGCCTGCGTCCAGGAGCAAAACGTCGAGGCCTTCGGTGTCGTAAGGACCACCTCCCATGGAAGTGCAAAAACAGGTCGAGCAGGGAGAATCGCAGGCGAGGCCGATCAATGTCGTCACTTCACGCCTTCGAACCCACCACGGGTCCTTAATGGAATCGGTGTCGAAGTTGGCGTCATCGAGCCGAAAAGCTTTTGCATCGCACGGCCGTATTCCGAGCACTACTTGAGGCGGGAAACTCTTTTGCGCCTCCTTGAGGATTCCGGCCTGCGGGTCGTCCCGTGCCAGGGTACAGTCGAACATGCGTTCGGCCTGCGGGTGAAAAATCCCCTTGGGTGAGAGGCGTGAGTTGCGGAAACCCAGGTCCGCCTCCGATGGGTCCTCGAGGGGCGCGAAGTCATGGGAGCTGCCGTTTTTCACGGGCGCATAGACCCGGTAGCGGCCCATCAGCCGCTCGATTACTCCGCGAAAGTTAGATTTGGCGATGTAGATATCAGACATTGACTGTTCCTTCTCTATCTGTCATGGCCGGCGATCTCACCGAATCCAGGGCGATTTATCCGAGGAAAGGTTCGGGGTCTTCGGGCCTATAGGTATCGAGCGGAGGCTGCTGGTCCTGGAGTACTCCCGCTTCGTATCCGTAGAGTTCCTTGACTTCCTTTTCCAGTTTCTTGGTAAACAGGCGCACTTTTATTCCCACCGGGCACGCGCGTTCGCACGCTCCGCAGTCCGTACAGCGTCCGGCTAAATGGAATGCCCTCAGGAAATGAAAGGTGAAGGTGTCTGTCGGATCGATTGTCTTTCCCACCCACTGCGGTTTGGATTCATCGACGAAACATGTGGGACAGAAGCATGCCGGGCATGCGTTGCGGCAGGCGTAACAGCGGATGCAGGGCTTGATCAGATCGTTGAAATAGAGCCGCTTTTCTTCAGGGAGCATAGATTCGATTCGACGGATGTCTTCGTAGCGGTCGATCTGATTTTCCTCCACCGGTTCGCCCAGCAGTTCGTCATAGATGACGGGGTTTTTGTGCGTGCAGATGACGCAATTTTCCTGCAAAAAGTCCGCCCGCTCCAAGGTCTGCTCGAAATCACTG
>Ga0187882_1003610_pt1 | contig 13136 bp, 9 predicted proteins | sample June2016WEW_19_1_3_FD_132991 | JGI IMG/M metagenome (GOLD analysis project Ga0187882, IMG submission 132991) | Peatland microbial communities from SPRUCE experiment site at the Marcell Experimental Forest, Minnesota, USA - June2016WEW_19_150 | ecosystem: Environmental > Terrestrial > Soil >...
CCCCTCGAGTAACGTGGCCACGGGCTTGATCGCTCGCTTCGAAGATCATCCGCTGCCGAAGTTCCTGGCGGCGGGACTCGTGGTCACCCTCAATTCTGACGATCCCGCCATGTTCGGAACAAGCCTCGAGAACGAGTTCCTGGAAGCCTCCCGCTGCTTCGGGTTTAGCCGCGAAACGCTCACCGCCTTGTGCCTGAACGCCGCCCGCGCTTCGTTCCTGGGCGAGGACGAGAAGCAGAAACTCTGTGAGGAGATCACCTGCGTGGCGAACCTCTGACTTAAGCCATTTCGTTGCCGCGAGTGCATACCCCCTTAGCTAGGCGTCGGCCTCCGCTCCCCAGAATGGCAAATTGCGGGTTTCTTCTGCAAAAGCAGCGCGAAAAGCTGCTTTTCTCCAGACAACACTCTGTTTTCGCCCCGAATTACCGCGCAAACCGTGCATTTTCGGCCAAAAAGTCGGCTCGATTACATGACATTGTGTCACCCTCGCCTTTTTTTTCATACACATAGTCGGGTCGATCTTCATTTTTAACATCTCTTTGTGCGAGGGCCCCGTTCCTGACCTTGATCAGCGTGTTGGTGAGCCGCCACAATTGGCGCAGGCTGGAATCTTCCATTCTTTGCATGAGCAACGCGTTTTCGTCCTGAGGAGTCAGAAGTCAGGAGCCAGAAGTAAGGAGTCGGCGACTGCCTATCCCGGCTCGCCGGGACTCGCAAAAGGCGCTCGCTGCCTACTGCCTTCTGCCTACTGCCCGCCACCTGGTACCTGCCTTTAAATATGAGTTACGCTGACCGTTGTATAGGTCGCCGCCTTTCACGTCAGCCAGCGGGAATTGACCACAGAGGCTAGTGTACACACGGTTATGACCGTTGTCAAGGATAAAGCGAGAATACACCCTCCACCGAGTAGCGCGGACCTGTTCTGAAGGTCCGCGGTTCGTCCCCCATGGCTACCCAAAAGCCGCGGACCTACCTGACAGGTCCGCGCTACTCGCTTTCTGACACGCCGACTTGATGTCCTTTGTAGGATCGGCAACCGGAACGGCGTTTATCGCGGGTAGTCACCGATAACAGGTTATCCTGCCGCAATCCTGCGCGGGCGTAGGGCACTTCTACGAGTAGGCCGTTATACATCAAAGTGGAATGTGTCCGAGTACGTCATCCAGGCACAATCTCCAGGACAGATGGCATCTCCGGCTTGCCGACTGGATGGTCAAGTGGAGCCTTTGAGGCGCGCAATTCAAGCTCCTCGGGAGTGCCAGCACGACCCTTCGGATCTGGCTGCCGGCCTATACCCCCACCCGTTTTTCCCACCCTCGCGGAGCGGTGCCCCAACCCTCTTGTACCACGACTTGACTCGGCTCATTGATCGGCCGAGAATGCAGGGCGGATGGCAGCGAAGTTGGATCGTCAGCATTCAAATCGAATACCCGGCGGTGATCGCAGCATGAGGAGGCCGGATCGCCTGTCTGACCTGGCCCGCAGAATCCTGCGCCTTGCCAACCGCGGGCTGCCGCGCATCGATTTCCTTCGCGAAATATCGAAGTTGCTGCTGGATTCTTCTAAATGCGACGCGTTGGAACTGCGGCTGAGAGACCCGAACCTGCAGTATAGCTGGGAAGCTTCGAGACGTCCGAAGCGGTCTTTCCGTTTTGTGATTCTAGATAACCCACGCAAAGAGAACCGCCGGTTCCCGAGTCTGGCTAGGCCTCAGGGCGGGTCGGAACTTGAACGTATAAGCAAGGACTTCATGCTCGGCCGCTTTGAATCAAGTTCGCCGTTTTCCACGCCTCAGAGGGGTTTCTGGACGGGAGACACGCACAAGTCAGTACGCTTGCGTGGGTCCAGGAAGGTCGTTCCCGGAGGATTGTATAGATCCCTCGCTATGATGCGATTCATTGTGGACGATCGGACTACCGGGCTCCTGCAACTGAAGAGCCTCCAGCCGGACCATTTCACCGGGGACGCGGTTGATTTGTACGAGGGTTTAGCGCAAACGCTGGGGCTGGCGATAGCTAATCGACGTGTGCAATGGGCATTACGAGAGCGGGTAAAAGAACTGACATGTCTTTACGGCATTGCACAGGTGGCCCAGAGGCCGGGCATTTCATTAGAAGGCATTCTGCAGGGCATTGCGGAGCTTCTTCCTCCCGCGTGGCAGCATCCCGCCATCGCCACGGCACGGATCGTGTTAGACGGGCGCGCGCACACTACTCCGGACTTCAAAGAAGGCCCCCATCGCCAAGCAGCGGACATCTTTGTGGGCGGAGTGCGGCGCGGTGTCCGTGTCGGGAACTGGCTTACTGCTGAACAGAGCCTGCGACTACTTCAGAATTCAAGCCGTGATCACCTTTCCCTCGCCAATATTCATTTTGCTGGAATCTCAGTAGGCACCTCACCCTTCAGGACAGAGGCTCAGCGCCGCGGCGGCGGCACAAAAAATCCCTTCGCCCCCTGCCGCTGCAGGAGCTTAACGTAGCGTCTAACGGTAACTCGCGGAATAGCAAAAGTCCGGACGATATCGGCTTGCCAAATACTGCCATGGATGATTAGCTGACTTGTAAGGAGGCGGAAACTCCGGAGGTCATCCTTTTCATGCTGGAAAATGGGCAGATCCCTTAGAAGCATGTGAGTTTGCCATCTTTCCATTGGAAAGCAATCTCGCGGGTGATATGGGTTGCGCCCTCAGGGAAGATGGGTAGTTGCAGTTGTGGCATGGCTCAATGTCGCCGACGACCGCAGCGCGTGCAACCTCGAAGTCGGTCATGCGGTTTTCCTTGTCTAACCAAAAACACCAGCAGAGATCAGGAGTTCTGAGCTGAGTGACAGTTATCATCCCACATCACGCAGATTCTGTGCTAGGATTTCATTCACAGCTTCGAGCCGACGCAAAGAGAGCGTTTGATATTCGCGAACGAAGATGCACCAGCCTGCCCCCTCAGCAGATCGCAAGGACACCCTGGCGGACGACGAACGGTGGCAAGTCGTCGAGCGCATCGCTGCCAGCCCAGGGTTTCAGAAATCTGCGCGCCTGCGCGAACTCTTATTCTACATCACCGAACGAACCCTCCGTGGGTGCGCAAGCCAATTAACAGAGCACGAGATCGGCCATGCGGTCTTCGGTAAACCCGCTGACTACACCCCGTTGGAAGACAGTTCGGTCCGGGTGCATGCCCGGCAGTTGAGACTCCACCTGCATGAGTATTTTGATTCGGTCGGTCGCTCCGAACCACTGGTCGTGGAGATCCCCAAGGGAAGCTTCGTCCCGGTATTCAGGAGCGCCATTGCCGGCACGACGGCGCCCAGCACGCCCCGAAAGGGGATTCGCTCACTACGTTCCGCCGCCGGCGGTATCATCCCCTGGATCCTCTGCGCGATTCTTGCCACGGCGTGCGCCTATTTGGGGAGAAAGGTCCTCGTTTCCCGGAACACCGTCGCTTCACAAGCTTCTGTTTACCCTCCTTGGCCGCTCTCAGAGGTTTTCGATCCCGAACATCGCACGCACTTCGTCGTCGCGGATGTGAACTATGGCATGATGCGCATTATTGCTCATAAGCCGGGTTCGCTGGAGAGTTACCTTAAGCCGGATTTCCCGCGAAGCTTCATGCCAGCCCGTGTTGGCAACCAAGAAGCCCCGATCATGAATTACATATCCGATTCCGCACTGACCTCTTATGCAGATGTGTCTGTGCTTATTTCCCTCACCAATCTCGCCGGCGATTGTCGGGACAGGGTGTCCGTTCGTTTCGCCCGAGACATCCGGTTGAGGGATCTGGACGAGGGGAATTACATCTTCCTGGGAAGTCCGGGTTCCAATCCTTGGGTACAGTTGTTTCAGAGTCGGCTCAACTTCCAGGAGGCCGAAGGGCTGGTAGGAGCCGGACCAAAGGAATTCGTGAACAAGGACCCGCACCCCGGTGAGCAGAAGGCTTATGTTGGCCTTCGATTTACGGGCACGACCGGGGAAGATTACGCCGATATCGCTCTCCTGCCGAACCCTGCATACGGGACCACCATCCTGATCCTGCAAGGGCTGCAACAGGAAGGGACAGAAGCCGCTGGGCGCTTCTTGGCCGACCCCAACCAGCGCCGCGCACTCCGCGAGGCCCTCGGCATCTCCTCCGAGCCGAAAAGCAAGGTCTGGTTTGAGGCCCTCATTCACACCAAGGCTGTTGCTGGGGCGCCAAACTCCGAGGCTATGGTGGCCGCGCGGCTGATCCGGTAAGATCGGCTATCACTCACTTTGCCCTCATCGCGGCCGCTCCCGGTTCACCAAATTCGCCGTATAATCTACTCGGCCCGTGGTCGCGCGAAACAAGTTCTGGTCCCGCCTTCCGCCAAAAGGGGGCGTACCGAATGCCGAAAACAGTTCGCCTTACTCTGCCGTTGAGATGCTGCCTGCCCTTGCTGCTTGTTCTTTCGGCCGAGGGCAGACTGTCCGGGCAGTCTGCAGTCGATCCCCTCTTGGAGCATGCCCGTAACTACGAAGCGCAGCAGAACTTCGCCGCCGCCGAGGAACAGTACAAACGGGCGCTGGAAATCTCTCCAGACAATCCCGAGATTCTCAAACGGCTGGGCATCCTCTATCAAACGGAGTTGGAGTTTCAGGAATCCATCGAGTTGTTCAAGAAAGTGCTCATGGCCCAGCCGCAGTATCCGGAAGTCAATTTCTATCTTGGGGTTTCCTGGTTCGGCCTAAACGTTTCCGATGCCGCGGTGGCCAGCCTGACCCAGGAGCTTGCCCTGCCTCATCCTCATCCCAAGTGCCGATATTACTTGGCTCTGGCACTCGAATCGCAAGGGCGCGCGGATGAAGCCATCGCTCAATTCAACCAGCAGGTTCGGCAGTACCCCAAGGACGCCGACGCGCTCTATGAGCTGGCTCGAATCCACAAAGACCTCTCACTGCGCGCCATCCAGATGCTCCATGATCTCGATCCGGATTCCTTTCAGCTACATGCGTTGAGGGGAGAGGTCTACGCCGAGGACGAACGATACCCCGAAGCCATCAAAGAATATCGCGCTGCTTTGGCAAAGCGCCCGAGCGCCAACGGTCTCCATCACGCCATCGGCATCGCTTTCTGGGCGCAGAACCAGCTCACCGACGCGAAAAACGAATTCCTGCTCGCGCTCAAGGAAGACCCGGCGAACGCGATGACGAATCTCTACCTGGGTGAAATCGCCCTGCGAGAAAGCAACTACCCGGACGCGCTCACCTATCTGCGTTCCGCGGAAACGGGCCTGCCGCGCATGGCGCGGGTGCATCTGCTGCTGGGCAAGTGCTACCGCAGCTTGAAGGAGCCCCGGAAGGCAACGGACGAACTGCTGAAGGCTGCGGAACAAGCTCCCAATGACCCCGAGCCGCATTACTTGCTCGCCCAATTGTACCGGGAGGCGAATGACGCAGAATCCAGCGCGCGGGAACTGGAGCTATTCCAAAACTTGTCGAATTCCGAAACCTCCAAGAGAGATCAGGACGCACGAAAGGCGTTCCAGGATCCTCAAGGAGAAGCCCGCTGATCCGCCGGAGGCATTTGCCAATCCGGAAAGAAGAAATCCTCAGCCTCGGTGCCCATCGCCTTGGGCACTTCGGCCGATTCAACCTGCTCCAGGTAGTGTTTAGCCTGCTCCGGCTGCTTCTGGATTTCGTAGGCCTGTGCAAGCAGCCGCTTCGCCGGGCGGTTGTTCGGATCGAGCCGAAGGGCCTCTTTCAGTTCAGCGATAGCCTCACGCACGTGCCCAGCACGTAGCTCGGACTTTCCCAGCCACTGATGAGCTTCCGGGCTTTGTGGATTCAGCCGGACCGCTTCCCGGAACTGTTGCACTGCTTCCTCCGGCCTGGCGGCCCGGCCAAGCACAATGCCGCGAAAGTAAGCCAGGAGGAAGCTCGAGCCCAGCCGCTTTTGAGCCTCCTCCAGCACTTCCGCCGCATCCTCCGGCCGCCCCTCTCGCATGAGGACCTGTGCCAGTCCGACGGCGCTCGTAGGTTCAGGATCTTTCTTCGCAATCAAATCGCGGAACACATCCTCGGCTTCCTTGTAACGCGCGGACTTCATGTAAGCCGCGCCCAAGCGCAGTCGCAGCGCGTACGAACGCGGCAGGTGATCGAGAGCCTGCTGCGCGGCAGCCACGGCGTCAACATAATGTTGCTGTTCCATCAACTCCCGGGTCAGGTCGAGCCAGCGGTTTTCCTCCTGCGGCACGGTTTCGGCCGCGTTCCGGAACGCCCTGATTGCTTCTTCGTGGCGCTGCATTGCAGCCTCGGCGATGGCGATGACAGTCCACACTGCCCCTGAACGTTTTGAGGGGGGGATCGAGCGAGCCGTTCTCTCCGCCTCCGCCGGCTGGCTCGCTTCCAGGTAGGCGAGCGCGAGATCGAACTGCACCCAGTCCGCGTTCGGGTGCTGTGTCTCCAGACGCTGGAAAACCCCAATGCCCTCCGCCGGTTGCTGGCAGGCAATTCGCAGCGCGCCGAGTCGGACCAACTGCGTGTCGGTGAGATCAAAGTGCTGCACCCGCGCGAGCACGCCGCGGCCGTCGGCCGTCAGGTGCAAACTTGCATAACCCGCGGCTGCCTGAAGGTAGAACTCCGCATCCTGGGGCCACACCCTTTTCGATTTATCCAGGTGGCCCATGGCATCCGGGTAATTTTTCAAATCCAGTTCCACGCGGCCAAGGTAATAGTGCGTGTAGGGATCGTCCGGCGAAAGATCGAGCGCCTTCTTCAGCGCCTCGCGCGCGGCATCCGGATGCCGTTCGGTCCACTCCAGGTGGCCGAGGTTGCGGTAAGCATCAACCATCTGCGGATTCAAGCGAATGGCCTCGCGATACTCGCTTGCGGCATCGTCGCCGCGGCCTAGCTGCGCCAGGGCGATCCCGCGGAAGTTGCGGATCGCCGCGTCGCGCGGATTCTCCTTCTCGGCTGCGGTGAGAGCCTCCAGCGCCTCATCCGTGCGGTTCTGTTGCAGCGCCATCAAGCCCTGCTGGTACGGAGACAGGGTCTGCGCGGCTCCTGACACGCTGGAAAGAGTAGCGAAGATAAGAATGATGGCTGGACGTTTCATCAAGGCTGATTCAGCGCCGCCTCCGCCGCGCCAATGCGCTGAACACGCTCTTCGTTGTTCCGGTGAGATACCACTCTGAGTTGATTAGACAATGCGAACTCCCGCTGCGCCTCCGCGGACTTCCCCATCGCCAGGTAAACACGCGCCAGCTCATAGTGAACTGTCCCATCCTTATCGCTGGGGGCTGCAATCTTCAGTTCCTTCTCAGCCTCGGGGTACCGATTCAGCCGGGTATAGGCGATTCCCATAAACTGGTGAACGTCAGGGTACTTCGGATCCAAATCGTAGACCTTCTTCAAGTATTCGAGCGCCTTGTCCGCTTGTCGCTCCTGCAAATAGGTGCTTCCCAGGTCGAACAGCGCCCCGGCATGACGAGGATTCAATCCGAGTTCCGCTTGGAACTGTTCTCGCGCTTCCTGCGTTTTGTATACTTTCCACTCCAGATGGCCGATCTGGTAATGAAGATTGGGCAGCGTGGGCCGCTTAGCGAGGGCTTTCTCGTACTCTTCAATCGCTTTGGAGTCCTCTCCCCGCGCCTCGTCCATGTCCCCGAGGACTTGGTGCGCCCGATGCGAATCCGGGTCGACTGCGAATAGCCGCAAGTACGCCACCAGCGCCAGGCGCTTGTAGCACCGGGCTTTCCAGTACTGCGCTTCGGGCGAGTCCACCTGCGAAGGCGCCAAGCCGTCCAGCGCGGCCAGCGCGCGCTCCGCCAGACCCGTCTCGTAAAGGGCTCGCGCTATTCCCAGGCGCAGGTTTGTGGTCAGCGGCTGTTTGAGCATCGGAGTCGAACAGGCGGCAACCGGCTGGAGGAGGTCCGTAGCAAGCCAGGTCCGGATTTGCCCCACGGTGCAAGGCGAAACAGATTTGCCCGAATCCGAATCCCCAGCACCGGCCGCGCTCGCTACCGCCCGCGTGGGGTCCTCCTGCGTGGAGATGAACGCCAAGGCCAACCGGCTTGCGGACCCGGGCTGGGATTCAATTTGGGACCGTAGCCCAGTTAATTGGGCACGCAAATTCTCCGGGAGATTCTCCTGGGAAGTGTCACCGAATCCAAACTCTCGCACACCGAGGATCGCTTCCGAACGCGCCGGGTCCTGCGCGAGCGCCTGGGACCAGTCTGCCAACGCCGCCGGGACATCGCCCCTCAGGAGCTTAACCTCCCCCCGCCGCACCAGGGCCCTCAGGCTGTCGGGCGCGACGAGCAACTCGGCGGCGATCTCATCCTCGGCGCGTTTCAGACTGCCGGCATGCAGCAGTACCTCGGCGATCTCGATGTGCAGGCCTGCGCGGGCGGGCGATGCCTTGAGGGCGTTCTCAAGGTGCAACATGGCGACGGGCAGATAACCGCTCGCAGCGTAATTCTCCGCGAGCAGTTGCTGAAGAAAGCTCGATTCCGATGTCTTCTGCTGAATCCGGTCCGCAGCGTCCTTGCCAAGTTGCTGGTAGGCTTGGCCAAGCAAATACAACAGATCGATGCTATAGGGATTCGCGCGCAGCCCTGCCTGCAAGGCAGTCACCTGCCGGGAAGTCCGGCCGGTCACCTGATACGCGGATGCCAGCCACGACCAGGCATCGGGGAGGTCCGGTTTGGCACGAACGGCAGCCTCCAGGTGTGGCGTGGCCCGCTTCGCATCTCCCAGCTTGCAGTAGTCTACCCCTAGAAAGAACTGCGCGCCCGCCAGGCCGGGCTTTAACCGGACAGCTTTTTCAAACAGGGCGAGCGCATCCTGGGGGCGACTCTGGAGCTCATAGACGAGCCCCAGATTCATGTAGGCTTCCGCAAATCCGGGAGAAAGACTTATGACCTTGCGATATTCCCGTTCGGCAGTTGCGTAGTCCTTTTGCTGCTGGGCCTGCTGTGCCGCAGCCCAGGAAGCCTCGACCGCGGGAGACAAGGATGAGTGCGGATTCGGTTCCTGCCCCCTGCTTGGCATCGCTAGAATGAGCAGCACGAAGCAGCAGGCAAGAGGAACCGACATCCGTCTATACGGTGTTGCAGAATAGAAACCAAGCATGCCGGAATAATAGGCAGAAACGGGCGAGTCCGCAAATCCCATTGTGAATGGCCAGCTCGGTTCGCAGAGGGAATGTGCCACCAGTTTCTCCCTGAAATGGTTTGATGCAAGTGTTCCGGTTCAGTCGAATTGGGAAACTTCAGGAAGTCTGCCGAAGCTCAACCCCAGCGCTGTTCACTTAACGCAAGTAACTGGGGGCCTGAGATCGCCCCACTGTCCCGGCGCTGTCCTCGGCGCCGAGAATCACGGTGAGGATGCCGGCATTACAATGGGGATCGCACGCATTACCCCCCGCAGCATGCTGATTGCGGTAGGCGAATGTGGACGTTCAAGTTAGTCCTGGTTCCATTCATTCAGATAGACCCAGGAGGGGAATAATCAGGGTCCATTTCGGGCTTGCGCAGCCCTGCCAGCTCCAGCGCTTGCAGCACAAACGCGTTCCAGGCAAAGACGCGATGGTAACCGAAGAACGGGTGAGCCGCATCGGTCGCGAGATACTCTTGGCTCGTTGGAAAGTCGGGGTCGACGCTAATCTCCGCCCAGAGGCGGTTGGCGATAGCCTTGTCGGCTTTGCTCCAACCGTGAAGCTTACCGGCGACGTACCCGCAAATCTCAATTCGCATCCAACTCCCGCCGTTGTAATAGATGCCGTCCATTCGGTGATTCGCATAGTTGGCCGCAAAGGAGTCACTGATCATCGGGTGCCATGCGTCCGAGGCGTAGCGCCACCCCTTCCCTTCCTCCGTGATACCAATGAGGATCGCCCGTGCCGTGCCGCCGGTTTCGGGATAGGGAGCATCCTTTCGCGGGAGGAACACCGGCATGCGGTCAAGATGGTTACACATCATCTCATCTGTAAGCATTTTCCGGTTGAACAGCCAGAGTGAGAGAAACTCAGGAAAGACTTCGTCAAAGCCGATGGCGTCCGTAACGTTGCGCACCGGGCGGACGATCTTCCGCACTGGATCGTAGTAGCTGCGGTAGGCCTCCTCCGCTTTTGCGATGTAATCTTCAGAGACGTTTTCACTGATTCCCGGGATGTTGAGTTCTTTAATCGTGCGCAGGGTCACCGCCCACATGCCCTGGCTGGTGCAGATGTCAGTAGTACCCTTGGGATAATCGATCACGTCGTTCATGCCGACAACGAACTGCGCCCAGCAGATGCCGTCGCGGCGGGGGTCATAGGTCCGAAGGCAATAATCCGCCGCCTTCCGCACCTTATCCATCGGCAGCTTGGTACTGAACCGGCGGCGATTCAGGAGCGCCCACACGAGCCATAACGGCGTCGAGTCGTTCGATTTGCGCTCCAGGTTGGCCATGTTGGGTTCTATCAGCGTGTTGATGGCCCCATTAGTTCCCTGGTTATCGGCCCAGAGATTGAAGACACCCTCGTTCAGGTCGCGGTTGTGGACACCGTTCAGCGCGAAAAAGCTGTCGCGGAAGTACATCTCACCTGCCGCGGAGTACCAGATGCTCGGTGCGCACATTGGCCGGAAGGCCTGTGGTCCGGCGATCCAGCAGAGCATCATCAAGTCGGCGTACAGCACCTTTTCCGTCTCGCCGCCTTTGAAGCCGAAGGCGTCAGCCAGGTGAAGCTGGCTGGCCAGGCGATACCCTCGAACCGTATCCGGCGTCTGGTCATCCACAAAGACGAAAGCCGTTTTCTGCTCCGCGCGGTCCATCTCGAGGCGGTGATAAGGTTCGCGGCGCGCTTTCAGGCGGCGAACTTCAAGACCGCGCAGTGTGATCGGCCTCGACCCGCCCGGCGCCTCGCGGTTTATGGCTTGTTCCGATTGCGGCATCGAGATGAACAGCGCACCGCCGCGCCCCCGCAACGAGTAGACAAAGACTTTGGTCCGGAATTCGGACCAGCCCTCCGGCGATTCAGGCACACGGGCGTTATACAGCGTGGTGTCCTCTAGCTTACGCCGCCGCTCGTCGACGTCCCAAACCTGCACCGCAAACGGCTGCGACGAACGATACTCCAAGCGCACGGAGTAGACCTCGCCGCCTCTTGCCGGGAACGGGATGACCACACCGTCCTCGGAACCCCGCGGGGAAAGGACCGTTGCACCATTCCGCTCTTCCAGAGTTACCTCTCCCAGCTTACTCCACGAAGAAACCGGCGGCAGCGCCACAGCCTCACTGGAGTCATCGTCCTCTGCCTGCACGAGCGCCTCGCCGAACGTCTGCTGCACGAAGAGTTTCCCCTCGGCCCGTTCCTCGGGGCGGCAGACATAATTTAGGTTGGCATCAGGAATTCTCTGTGGGGCAGGTTTCACAGGCCACCCATCCCGGCGAATCATCCGGCTCCAGTAATTACGGTAGCCGGAGTCCGTGAGCAGGCCGACAGTGACGCCATTCTTCGTGCGGAAGCCGGCTGCCGGGTAATACTCGTGCATCGGCCCGCCCTGGCAGTCCGGTTGATTGAAACTCCAGAACTTCGTCGGTGATTCCTCCGGTTCCAAACGGTTGCACACCTGGTAGAACAGCATGTACATGTCGTTCTGGTGCAGCCGGATCCTCTTTCGCACGACGTGCGGTGTGACAACGTCGTACTCCACCTGCGCAAAGACCGTGGTGTTAAGGTTCTGGAGCTTACACTCGCCGTTCAGCGTCACATGTGTTGTATCACCCATCCACGATGTGGCCTTCCAGTTTTCCGCGTGATCCTCCAGACTGCGCTCGCCATTTTGAAAAACCGCCGAAAACTCCCCGCCACTGTTGTGCCGCGCGATGGGCTGGCCGCCGAAGAGAATGGTTACAGCGTAGCCCCGCTGGGCATCACCAATGACCTTCAACGTCAAAGGCCCAGCCCCGGTGACGCTTGCCGAAGCACTGACTTTTCCTGGGTTCGATCGCCATGCCATACTCGTGCCAAGACTGCTCGTAATCGATCTTTCGATGAACTGCCGCCGCGACATTTTTCTGGAAGCCATAATGTTTTTTCCCTGCTCAGAGGTGCGATCTAAAGACCTCCACGCACAATCCCGATCAACGGACTGGACCACCACTTACGCCGGCACGAAACTAACGCGATTCTGCGGCTACCACGCCAATGCCTTTGTCCGCTCCGCCGTAGTAAAACAGCCATTGGCCCCGGCGACGGACAAGTCCCTCCACAAAAACCACGTTGGGCACTTGCCCAACCTTCTCCCAGGTCATGACGGGATGGAAGATCGGCTTGTCCGCACGCGCAATGACCTTGGTTGGATCAGCCTTATCAAAGAGAACCCAACCTGTGGAATACAGCAGATTGTCGTCAGCTCCGTTGTAAACCAGGAAAATACCCTCGGGAGTAACCATAGGAGGTGGCCCTGGTTCCGCCAGTTTGGAATCAAAATACTTCGGACGCGGGGAGATCACGGGGTGGTCCAGCGCATTGGCCCAATGCAAGAGGTCTTCCGAATAAGCCACACCCATTTGTCCTGCAGTATCGCTGGCGTCGCCCAAGTAATACATCCAATACTTACCGTTAATCTTCTCCGGGAGGATTGCCCCGGACTTAGTCCAGCCGGCGTTCCACTTACCTTTGTAAGCTGGCAGGATGACCCCGTGCCGGACCCAATGGATCAGGTCAGAGGACGTGGCCAGGCACAATTGTGCGTCTCTCTTGCTCGGCCCCACTCCGTCGACGTCGTTATAGCCCGTGTAAGTCATGTAGTACGTTCCGTTGATCTCGACGACGCGAGGATCCTCTGTCCCCCCGCCTTTCTCATAGGGCGCTTCGGGGCCGAAGACGGGGTTGGGGGAGCGCTGGAAGTGAACCCCGTCCTCGCTCAAAGCATATCCGAGCCTAGAAGTTCCCCTCTTATCCTGAGCCCGGTAAAGCATCACAATCTTTCCGTTCTTCTCCACCACGGCGGGATTAAAGGTCCCGGCGGATTCAAAGCCGGTGCCCTGCGGAGATATGACCGGTTCAGGCGAAAGCCGGTTCCAGGAGCCGAACGGTGGGCTGAACTGAGCGGCAGCGAATAGACCAACAGCGAAGAGGAGTGTGGCGCTGGTCCGGAAAAGATAGCGAATCTCACGTCCGGTCATCGATTGCGATCTC
>Ga0187882_1003611_pt1 | contig 13135 bp, 10 predicted proteins | sample June2016WEW_19_1_3_FD_132991 | JGI IMG/M metagenome (GOLD analysis project Ga0187882, IMG submission 132991) | Peatland microbial communities from SPRUCE experiment site at the Marcell Experimental Forest, Minnesota, USA - June2016WEW_19_150 | ecosystem: Environmental > Terrestrial > Soil >...
TTATCGAGACATGAACTATCTGCTGCTGAAGGCGCAGCGCTTAGCCGCGACCAAGACCGAATTCCTCATTCTTCAGAAAGCCGCGTAATATGCATAGTTTTCCAGATTCTTGCGCAGAGCCAATATTCCAAACGTCCGCGCGAGAGCGCGACGCACAAAACGAGAAGTGCGAGATCCCGGGATTGCCTCTATCGGGGAATGGCCGCTTTCTGGGTAGAGCGATGCCGTTAGGCATTTCTTCAGCAAGTCAAGATAGTCGCTGCGTAAAGACTCGTAGTCAATAGCCATAGAGGTCTCATTCGAGATGCCCGTGTGGCCGTCTCTTAATGGGACTGTCCCCTTCGGGGAGACCTGTTCGTTGTCCTTGTGATTCAATACATGATCTCTAATTGAAGTTGCCATAACCATGCTCTACCGTGAAACTAGCAATCTCGATGCCATTCCTCGGTCTACGATCATTCTTTCGCCAAGCATTCTGATTCACATATTTTGAGAGGCTATGACTTCAATTCGCCTGAATTTGGGCAAGTTTCGCCCGCGCATGTTGAGCGTTATCTGCACCTAGTTTCAGCTGCAAGGCAGATTCGAGTTGAGACTTAGCTTCACCCTTGTCACCGGCTGCGAGAAGCGCCATACCAAGATGGTATCGATAAACGGCGCGCTCGGGATCTTTTCGCACACACTCCTTGAACATTGGAATGGTTTCTCGATAGCTTCCCTTACGATATTCAATCCAAGCAAGAATATCCGAGATGGGATCGGCGTCGGGCAGCATCTGTTTGGCTTTCTGAGCGAGCCCGAGCGCGACATTTAAGTCTCCTCCCTGCTCCGCTTCAACGTAGGCAAGATTCGCGACCGCCGGAGCAAAATTCGCGTCGATAGCCACGGCCTTTTCGTAATATCTGCGGGCATTCCGCAAATCTGCTTTATCCTCCAAGTACAGATTTCCCAGGATGGTAAGCAAGGGCGGAAGGTTAGGTTGCAGAGCTAGAGCCTTCTCGTAGCCGGCGAGCGCCGAATCGATATTACCCTGATCTTGATCGATCTTCGCCAAGCGAAGGTATGCCGCAGTCAGGTTGGGATCGAGTTCGATAGCCCGCTCAAGCTCCAGCCTGGCCTCTTTGTACGCATTTCCTCCCGACAAGATGGATCCCAGGATTAAGTGTGCACTCACGTCGTTCGGATATGTCGCAAGAGTCTGCTGAACGCGTGCGATGGCTCTGCCTCGCTCATTCCGGAATACGAGTAAATCAGTCATCGAGCTGAGGGCTTCCGAGGACTGCGGATCAAGCACTAAAGCTGCCTCCAGCTCGCGCTCTGCTTCGGCCCACTTCTTTTCACTCCGGTATGCTGCAGCTAACTTCACATGAGGCATCGCATTCTTGGGAATCAACCGCTCGGCCAACCCAAATTGTTCACGTGCACCAGCGGAGTCGCCGGCGTTCAGCAGGACGGTACCCAGCAGCAAACGCCCCGCCGGATCTCCAGGCAGAAGCTGCACAATCGTTTCCGCGTATTCTTTTGCCTCCTTAATGTTGCCTTGCGCAAGTTGTAGGTTCGCCAAACTCTGAACAATCGGCACCGTAGTCGGAGAACCCCGGAGAGCCTCCTGCAATTCAGTCCGGGCTTCCTCCAGGCTTCCATTCTGCCAATAGGCTAAGCCTAGAACGTAATGAGCCGGATAAGAATCCGGAGAGTCTGCCACTTGCCGACGTAACACGGAAATCGCATCCTGCACGCGTCCACTCGCGAGCAAAATTCGGCCGCTCTGGACCCGCGCAACGATGTCCTCCGGCTTCTCCTTCAATACGGATTTATTAAGCCGGGTCGCCTCCTCAAGCTTATTGCTGCCGAGGTATGATTCGGCCAGTTGGTTTTTCAGTTGCACATCGTTGGGATCGGCTGCAAGCCCCCGTTGATATTCTGCAATTGACTGATCCCTCAAACCATGCTCGGAGTAGAAGCCCCCGATCGCCAAAGTTGCCTCGATCGCGCCCTTCTTTTGATCCCTCAATTTCTGCAGAAGGGTTTCCGCGGCATCTTTGTTCCCTTGCGAGTACAAAGTATTTGCCCAGGCTATGTAGAGTGGTGCTTCATCAGGGTTGCGGCTTAATCCCTGCTCAAGAACCTCCTCCGCCATTGGCACGTGACCCTGAAACCGACAAAGGCTGGAGAGATTCACATACCCCTGTGCAAAACCAGGGTCGACTTCTATTGCCTTTCGAAGATTTTGTTCTGCTTGCACGAATCGATGAAGTCCTACTTGCACAATCGCCAAGTCTTCATACGAAGAAACATCGCTGGGCCGCAATTGTGTCACTCTTGCGAACGCGTCTTCTGCCGCCGTGAGATTTTGTTCTCCCACTAAAATATGTCCTAGCAATCGATAGGCGTCTACGCTCTTGGGGTCCTTTGCCAAGGCTGCCGTGATTACCTCATGGGCCTGTTCGAACTGATGAGCCGCCGTGTACAGTTGGCCAAGCTGCAGGCGGGCATCTACGCGTTCGGGCTCGAGTTCGATCGTTTGCTGAAAATTGGCGAGAGCATCGTTCCACTTTTGTAGCCCCATGTCTGCCATTCCCATCTGGTAATACGCGTCCCCAAGCCGGGGATCCACCTTAAGAGCTCTCATGAACTGTATGCGAGCCTCTTCATACTTGTGCTGCTTAGCGTATTCGGCTCCGCTCTCAAGATAGCGTCGTTTCGTTACGTCCGGGTTGCGAGCGCAGCCGAGCAACAAAACCAACAGAACAAGCAAGAACAGTAATTTCCGAGTATTCATATTGACCTCGCCAAGTACGGTAATCCAAAGCTATTGAGGAAAGTAGTTGTGAATCAAGAGTGGAACAGTTGGGGAAAGGAAGGTCGACAACTGCTGTTGGGCCGGGCACCGACCGCCCGACCCAACAATGCTGCGGAAGTCAATTGCGCCTGCTCACTTCTGGAGTCGCATCAAGGCTGTGAAGCAAGCCTACGTCGAAGAACGCCTCCTAACATCACAAGACCAGACCCCAGCAATAGCATGGAACTTGGTTCTGGTGCCGACGTAAGCGAGCCCTCATAAAAGGAGGCAATGATCTGGCCACCCGGTTTAAGGAGCGTGACCATCCCACCGCTAATCGCAATCGTAACCTGCGTCACGCCGGTGCCACCAAAGAAGTCTGATTTAAGAGTCCCACCAGTAACCGTAAAATTGGCTGCCATATTGTAGTTGTAATATCCTGAACCCCCGAGTTGGCCGAGATTTACTAGTTGGAGAGTGCCTGTGAGCAGGGTAGTGCTCCCCTCTTTAATGGTCAATACGGCAGCGCCATGCTGCGTAATATCGCCGGTCGAATCATTCATGGTAACAGTTCCAGCGGGGGCGAAATTGATTTCCCAAGAGGCGCCCGACAGGATGGAAGAGCCAGCGGTGCCGGCAGCACTACCCGACCAACAATGACCAGACGGATCTGCTGAGCAGCCACCAAAAGTTAGTAGATCGTTGCCTGCGTGAGGGCTGCCTTCGCCGGTAAAAGTGACGCTGCCAGAACCGTGCAGTCCGATGTCGACTTGTGCGCTAGCAGTCACGGCACCTAGAGCGACGATTAGAAACACGGTAGCTATGCCTATAAATTGCTTTTGCATCATCGTTCTCCCACTCTCTGAACGCGCGTTCGGCCCTCAACTGCACGAACACTGCTCAGCCATCCTACTTCCTATAGCAAGACGACTTCCAACTTCGTGTGCAAAACTGGCAAACGGTGCCTTGGCTGCACAACATTGATACCAATATGGTTGTATCTCGTGGTTGATATGCGGGGACTTGTTGGTTGTGACTTGGTACCACAAGCTGTTCCGGTCTGCAACTTTAGGGTTTGCAAAGCTGAGGTGAAAGTTGCAAGCTTCTTCAACCTGTCATCTGCTGATCCAGAAGCATCCGAAGGCCAGGAACGAGGACATCGAGGACATGGGCCTGCATTTACGGTTGGCTAGAATCGAAAGCTGCTCAGGTCGATCGCAAATAGCCGACCGAGTAGACATCCCGAACCGCGAGCATCTGGTATTTCCAGAACACAATCCTGGGTTTAGTTCGGAAGTACGCCTTCTGATTTACTAATGAACTCTTGGGCGAATGCAATCGCCCTCTTTCCCGAGGGGTATTCGCTTTCATTCGTGATGGGTGTAGAGATCCGGACCAAAGCGGCATCCGTCCGATTCAGCCGGATCGCATCCAGCACCATGTAGATCTTGCCCCAATACTCGCTTGCTATGATGCGGCCATGGGATTGGTACCAGTAGAGTACCAGTTGACGTTGTAGTCCGTTCTGAATGACATAGCGGTTCACAGAAACACGATTTCCCTTCAGGCCTATTAATTCTACCGAGCCGGCACTCACCGGCTCCCAACCCGCACCAGGGAGGCAATTCTTGGGAGAGTGGATCAGCTGCCCGGTTCGTTGGCTCTTGTAATAGCCTACGTAGAGGTAAATCGAGGGATTCCCAGACGCCTCATACAGACGGTTGACATGATCGCTCACGCCTAATGCCTGGATAATTCGTGGCTCAATCGGCACCTCACGAGAGTGCCAGGTCTCCACTTGGACGGGGAAATTGCTCAGCGGTTCTGCAAGAGGAACCGCTTCGCCATGGGATAAGTGTCGGAGACCGACGAAGGCTCCCAATAAGACCACGATCATAATCCAAAACCGGCCGCTGGTCATCGGCTGTTTGTCCTGTCCCGACAAATGAGGTTCATTGCCGCATGCACCGTCAGCAGCAAAGTTGTTGCCACCAAAAAAATAACCCAGCCCGAAAATGAATGAAGGAATCCATCGGCAGCCTTGGGTCCCAAGTAGTAAGTGGCAAAGGCGGTGCCCACTACTCTTAGTCCGTTACTCACAACTGCTACCGGCACAATCGCAACCGCAAGCACGAAACGAATCCAACGACTGTTTTCGGCGAGATACCCATAGCCGAGCGCAAGCGTGATAAGCGACATAAGAGAACGGATGCCGCTGCATGCTTCCACCACCTCAAGCCGGCTGTGCGGTAGCACAAGTATGTTGCCTTCGCGCACTACGGGGAAAAAGTTCAGAAAATCAAGAACTGCACTGGCAAACCGGGAAGCGAGCAACTGAAGAGGAAAGACGATCTCATTGTGAATGAGTGTCGGCAAAGGGACCATCAAGAGCAGGAAGGCAATCGGGAAAGCTAGCGTTCTCAGCATCTTCCAGCCCGCAAAATATACGATTAAGCCGGCTATGGTTCCTATAATCGCGATCCGGGTAAGAAACAGCTCGGCTCCGAGACTTCCTAGAAACAACAAGCCTATCGCACCCACCACAATCAGCAGACCGTGAAAACTAGGCTTGATCGCGACTCTGGCTAATTCGTCTCGCCTGTTCCAAGCTAAGTACCCGGAGAGTAACGGCACGAAAATCCCGTGCGAGTAATTCGGATCTTTGTACCAATCACCCGCCAAGCCTCGGAGTACAGAGGCGAACGGTACTAAGCTTGCGCCGACTAGCAACAAAACACGCCAATTAATCCAGGAAATGGCTGCGCTGGTAGTGCCTACCGAAACCGAGGTTTCCGAAGCAAGGGAATTCATCGTAGGTCCACTATCAATGTTCCTTTTGAGGATCAAAATGGCTAGGGACGGAGCAGAGCGGTCGCATTGGCGGCGTTCAAGCGTAGCCGCTTCGAGATTGAACGGAACGAACTATCCACTTGCCGTCGATCTTCTGGCGCAAACCCGACAGCATAGACGAGCAACGCGGAAAGAATGGTCTGTGCAATTACAAACTCGACGAAAGTCAAACGATTCGCGCCGACTTGCCAAGGCAGCGCCGCTTCACAAATCGCAGCGAATATGCAAGTTGCAAGCACGGGACGCGCGAACGATCTGGTCATGTATTGCCATGCAGACATTCCAATCAAGCGTAGCGTATACCACGGCTGAATCAGAACCGCCGTCACCAGCATGGGAATGGTGGTGCCCAATACCACACCGAAAAGACCATACCGGCGCGCCCAATACACACTAAGGGCCAAATTCAACAGCCCTTCCCCCACCGTCCACCAACCTAGAGCCCTATGCCGCCCTTTGGCAAACATCAAGCATTGCGATGGTAACTGGCTGAGAGAAACCACGTATCCGACGGCCAGGATCACTAACAACGGATATGCAGCTACGAAACGCTCGCCCAGCCAAAGGCGCAGCAGTGTCTTGCCGTCCAGCACGATGATGACAGTAATGAAACAGCTGAAAAGGGCGCATGCCCGCGTCCCTCGGATGAAAAGCTCGCGAGCTTCGGCGGTTTGTCCACGGCCTTCTAGCTCGCTGAATCGCGGCGTAAATGGGCCAGCCAGTCCTGCCAGGATGTAGCGGAAATAAATCATGATGCGTTCCACAGGGCTGATGATTGTAATCACGGCAACGCTCAACAGTCGGCCGGTTACTAGATCGTCAGTGAAAAAGCGCACATAGTCGCCGCCGCTGCTGAGATACGCATAAAAGCTGAAGTGCGCCAGTTCTTTCGCCCGCGTCCAACTCGCCTGCCGCCAGTTGAAAGAAATTTCCGGGTCAGCGTAGCGCAACAGCCAAAAATATGCCGGCACGGTGGTGATGGTCATGCCCAACATCGCGAAGGAAACTCCGAAAAGACCGTAACCTGAATGCAAGACCATCAGAAAGAGTACTGCTCGCACGACCGCAGACACGATTCCCACCAAGTTGTACAGATCAAAACGCTGCAAGCCAATCAAGTAGGTGGAGAGGCCGCGCGTGGGCAGCGTAATCACCATGTTCGCGCCCACCAGCGCGGTCACCCAGCGAAATACCAGACGGGCCGCTCCCCCGATACGAAAGAAATTCGGCAGAAACCACACCAGGACTGCCGTCACGAAGCACAGGAATAGAGACACGGCTAGCAAGGCCGCCATGGTCGTAACAAAGATTTCGTTCAGGGATTGGCGTTCGTCCCGGCCGCTGGTGTGGGCCACAAATCGTTGCATCGTGACCCGCATCCCCGTGTCTAGCAGGCCGTACGAATCCATCACCGAAAGCACGACCGCCCATATCCCGTACTGAAAGTCTCCCAGAGACCTGATGAGAATGGGAATCAGAGCAAAGTTGACAATGCCGGTCACGCCCATGCCCGTCCAGTTGGACAGAACACTGCGTGCAATAGGGCTTCGAACTTGTTTACTCTGCATGGTGGACGAGGAGTTCTGGGAGTTTCGCTAATGTGCCAGCCGATTTCGGGCTTGTTCCCTGCCGGCTAGGAACCCGTTGAGTAGGCCTCTAAACGGGCCTACAGACACTCGCTTGGTAGACGCCGCCACAGTAGCCAGGCAGTAGCCAGCCATTAGCCAGCCGAACCGGACATAATTTGCGACGCCGGTCGCCCAGTTGGACAGGAACAGGTACGTCGCCCTCTCGACCTCGACCTCGATCCAGTGCAGACGCGATCTGCCGTTTGAGCTGCGCTTATGAAATAGACGAGCGGCCGGGTTCACCAGCAGGACGGTTCCCCGAGGCAGCTGTGCACAGAAATCAGCGTCATCCGGGCCGTGAACTTTTTCGTCAAATCTAAGATGGCCCACTGCGGCAGCCCGAAAGCTCATAAGAGCACCCGTAACTTTGCGCGCTGGCAGCGGCTTGGAGTCCCGAAGACGATCAGCGCTCCAGTAAATCGGCTGCCGCTCGTCGTGGAACGGCCCCGTAAGAAATATGCGCGCCCACGCTCGGAAAGCGAGGGGCGGCCGTACATAATTAGTGAACACTCCCGAGACTCCATCAGCCGTCGGATAGCGACGATATGCGTCCAGAAGATTTTCGATAAACTCCGGTTCTAAGAGAACGTCATCGTCCAAAAAAAGCCAAATGTTCCCGCTTGCCACGTCCATGGCGCGGTTACGCGCGGCCGATAGGCCTGGTATCGATGGATCGTGTAGGTGCAAGAGAATCCGATCGCACCGCGCCGGGTCAGCAGCTTTGCGCACTTCTGCCCGCAGCCTACTCCCAATTTCGTCATCGAGACTTTGATCAACGACGATAGCCTCGATTGGCAGCATCGATTGCGCAAAAATTGTGCGCACGGTTGCCGCAACATCCTCAGGACGGTACTTTGTTGGTATAATAACCGACACCCGAAGGGATAGGCGGCGGTTCAGAGTTTCGCTATCGGGCGGTGTCACGCTCCAGCTCCCGGTTACACCCAGCAATAAACGCAACTTCTTGAGATTGGAGCCCGTTATCCGAGGGTACTCAAAGACGTATCCTGCTCGGACAAGCGGTCCAACGTGTGTTCCAATTTCCCCGGGTAAATTTGGAAGTAGTCTGAGTACACTGTTACGTATTCGGCTAAAGCCTCTCTCCAATGACGCATCACGTTTAACCCGAGCGCATCAAGTTTAGACGTGACAAGCCGTTCACTATCTGGCCTAGGAGCGAAGTATTCTGACGCCCAGAAGGCCGAGTCCACTACGTTCACCTTAATTTTGTCCTGTAGGCCCAGCAGCCGCAGAAATTCCACAGCCACATCATACCTGCTGGCGTCCCCTTTGCAGACCATATTGAAAGTCCCGTATGTCCTGGTTTTCAAAAGCGTCTCAATACCGAGCGTAAAATCAGCGACGTATGTGGGCGTGCCGAGTTTATCTTTAACAACGTTAAGCTCAGTAGCTCCTGATTTGATCTGCTTCCAGATCTTGTTGATGAATTTTTTGTCCTTCTGACCTGAACCCATTTGCCAGCCGCACCGTACAACAATATGCTCCGGTACCGTTTGAGCTATCAGCTCTCCCCAATACTTCGACTTGGCGTAAACACAGATGGGATTTGGCCTGTCTTCGTCTGTGTAGTACTCCTTCTTGCCGTCAAAAATGCCCGCCGTGCTAATATAAACATACGGAATGCCCAAGCTGGATGCTAAAGCAGCGCAATTGGCAGAGCCGCCTGTGTTGGTCTCAATGGCTTCCCCGGCATTAAGTTCGCACTCTTCCAAGCTGGTCATCGCCGCTAAGTTCATGATGACATCTGGACGAAATTCCACAACGTCATCGTGCATCTGGAGGTAATTACGGACATCTCTATACTCTAACCAAGGCTCGGTACGGTTTATGTCCGTAGCCAAAAGTTTGTGTTCTTCGGAGAAGTGCCTGTACAAAGCGTCTCCCAGCATACCCCCACACCCGAGTACATAGATTCTCATCACGGTCTCCTGAGTTTAATGAATCTGATCGCTTGTCTTGCAGAATAGTGCTTTGGAAACGCCCGCCCTTTTAGTCCTGTATGCGTCGTACGTTGTGTCGGTCGCATATCTCAGGACGGAATGGGCTGTGCCGCGGCTAATGAGTCAACTGAAGCATTGCATTACTGCTGGGCCGGCAGATTGGCCAGTATGTATTGATGAGCCTGGTTGACCAGGTCGAGCACGTCGCCGTAATCGCGCGCCTCGCCGCCAGTCGGATAGCCCGACGGATCGGTACCAGCAGCCACCTGTGCCTCCTTGCCGTTGTAGAGGTTGTCGCGAAAAGTGACGATGCCCCAGTTCGACTGTTCGCCGACATTATCGTTCAACTGAAACCAGAGCTGGCCGACAAACGGGCGTCCGCCATTCGGGTAGGCCCAGGAAATGTACTGCGTAGTTTCGTTGTAATAGTCCTGTCCCCGCGCTTGCTGCGTGCTGAACTGCCCGCCATCAACGATATTAGGGACGGCGTACAGCTGGGAGTCAGGGTTAGCGTGGCGGAACTCCACCGTAAAGAACGGGTGGTCGCCATAATTAGAGTAAATAAAGTTCATTTTGTCTTGCGTCATCGTGACCGGATTTACGCCGACGTCCAACTCCATGGCATCGACCGTACCATTGGCCGCTTGCAATACTTCCTGAGGAGGCATACCTCCCCAAGTGCTCATCGACTCTGGCCCAAAGAACATCAGATTTGGATACTGTGCCTGCAGATGAGTTCGGTAGCCCGAGAAATACGTGTAGGCGATGCTGTAAAGCAACGTGGAGAGATCCGCCTTGAGATTGGCATTCACGTCCGAAAGGTTGGTCCAGTCTTTTCCTGTCCAGCCCTGGTGTGAAACGCGCGCGTCCTCGTCCATCAGGCCAGTTCCGCTACCCCAGCCGCCGTAGATGTAGTTGACAGTAATGGGCGCGCCGGCAGCAGGAGCGTTCGCTGCGCTGAACTTTAACGTGATCTGTCCTGTCGACCAATTTATCGAGCAGCCAGTGTTGTCAATGTTGGGGCCGTAGAACCACTTGCCCGCCCAGCCGCCCCAGTTGGCAAATTGCCCAATGTCCCCAGCCACGACCTTGCCACCCACCAGAATTTGGATGGTGTTGTAGGTGGGCAGATTGGCCAGGGTGGTCGTGAAACTGAGAGTAGAGCCATCGCCAGTGCCAAGGGAAGCGCCAGTCACCGCGGTCCCCGAGGAGCCAAACGCACTGTAATTCGATCCCCAGGCTGTATTGAGCGCAGCAATGGTACCGTATTTGGCCTCCAACTGCTGTTGCCAAACGACTTTCATGTGGTTGGTGGTGTCCGACGTGTAAAGCTGCGCTTGACCCACATTGGCTACCAGTTGAGGCGAACTCGACATCACAAGCCAGGCTAAGTTGGGATTTGTATGCCCTAACTGTGCTGGGAAAGCCGGGCCAATGGCCATGCCGTACCATTGGTCACTATCGTCGCCCGCTAAGCCGATCAAGTACTTTGCGTAGGGGGACGCACTCCAGCTCTTAAAAAAGTAGTCGTTTACAAGATCGGCATCCAACCATTCCAAGAGATGAGGGCTGCACCAATCTGGCATGATCTGGGGCACATATCCATGACTGTTGAGGTAAGTTAGGCTCAGTGCATACGCGACGTTCAACGTAAGTCCGGTGAGCGAGTAACCTTCTGGGTTGAAGGTGGAATAGTAACCTGGCCGAATATTCTGAACAAACGGCATTTTCACTGGGATGGTATGATCACCAGGCCAGGCGGCGTTAGTTACGTATGGCACCGTGGAACCACTGTAAAATCCTATGGTATTAAAGTTAAACGCCAAGAGGCGACGATTCAATTGTGGCAGGTACTTCACCCAGTTACCGCATGTATCTCCGTACTTCTGTGCGATGATGTAGGAATAGCCTCCCGGATTACAACTGGGGTTGTTTGATGAAACCGTGGTCGGTACTAGGACAAGGTCCATGCCAGTCATATAAAAACCGTTGTTATCCGGGTCTACGAACAGCCATTTGTTGCCGAACTTTTCCACACGCCAGTGGGTAGGCGTGGGCGCGTTGGGTGAAGGCATGGAAACTAATCCGCCGTAGCTGTCCAACTCGACCACGCTCACTGTCTGCATGTACGACACGGAACTGGTCTGCACCGGCGAAGAGGAATCGGCAACTTCAACGGTGAAAGTGAACTGCCCACTTTGACTTGGAGTACCGGCGAGGGCTCCGCTGGCCGGAGTCAAAGCGATGCCGGAGGGCAACTGGCCTGAGGCCACACTCCAGGTATAAGGGCCGGTGCCGTTGCTCGCTGCCATCGTCTGCGAAAACGACGCGCCTACCGTGGCCGGCAAAATCGAAGTGGTTACAATGGTCAACGCCGCAGGGGTCTCAGGGGCACTAGGAGGCATGGGCCGCGGAGCGGGCGACTGTGACGAGCTAGAAAAACCACTGCAGCTCGCTTGCACAAATACCAGCAGCAGGGCCAAATCCTTAACTCCCAACCGCGACATGGCCGAAACTCCTCCGCTCCCTAAGTTTAGGAAGATCGCGAGGCGACCGGAAGGTAACGAAAGGAGTAGTGAGAAACAAACCAAAATCATGGCTAAAACCGAACCGAGGTGGACGAAGCGAAACTTATGCTTGCCGGCCATCGGGAGGAAACGCCGTTCGCAGAGTCAGCGTCGGCGCGGAACTTTAGGAGCTCATTGCGCTGCTGGGGCGGACTCCGTGGATCGCGGTGCTATAAATAACACACTCGTTATTCTCGGACGTTTTATGGAGAATGGCGCTTTGCTGGAGTACCGCATCCTAGTGGGATTCCAATAGATTACATATATCGTGCGCGGCGCTTCATCGAATGAGCGCTCCAAATGGCGAATCAAGCTCTCCATCGAAGCGCGGCCGAAAGGATTAAACATGTAGATGACAAGATCGTCTTTTGGGAACACGTAGTTGGTGGCATCCCCACACACAATCTCAAAGTGGACGTCGCACGCAGCACGGGATTTGAACGCCCGGACATTTTGCTCAGCGATGTTACAAAGACTAGGCGAAAACTCCACACCTACAACCCGCCGGAAGCGGCACCGTGATGCGACCAGTAGCACGCGACCCTTTCCCGCCCCGATGTCGATAAACGTAAAGCGTGAATAGTCAATTTTGATTCGTTTAATTGCTTGGAGAAGCTTCGATGGTTTCGACGGGGAGTATTGAACAGCAAAATGCGTGTCGCGCGTGGAAACGCCTAAATTATCCGCGTGAACGACGCCGTCAGTATCGACGCCGTAAGCGTTGTCGAACGCCAACTCTTGTCTTCCCGATGGAAACAAATGCAGCCACAAATGGTACGGAAGGCTGCGCCAGAGCCAGCGCGCGGTCCCTAGCAGACCATAATTCCTGAGAATCCAGGCCGGGGATTGGCCTCGCAGCCATCCATTCGTCTTTCCCACCCCTTCGTCTCCGAATCCGCCGAAAGTCACTTTAGCCAGCAAATGAGGCAGCTGTTAACACACAGAAGGCTGCGAACCAGCGCACCTGCAAGGTCTGAAACAATCTGACTCGCGACCGCTGCTGTCTCAAGTGGAACAACGCATAACACCAACAAGCAATTCCACAACGTGTGCCGCACAGCAAACAACCAACACACCCCAACGAACAAGCTCACGGACACCAAAGGGGCTCAGTGCACACGCCGCGGATCTCCAAGCATGCAATACTTAATTAGGCTCATGGGGCCGACGTCAAGAGTCCACACGGGATGGTTCGACCAAGGTAGCCCCAGTATTAGGAAATAGGGTTCTGTGCAGGAATCTGACAGGGCCCGCGATTTTGGCGGGGTCGGCTTTCCGGTCAAAGCGGGTACCGGCGCCGTAGTCGCTGTGGAAATGTGGGAACCCGCGGTTGGTGCGGGTTTCCAA
>Ga0187882_1003617_pt1 | contig 13123 bp, 9 predicted proteins | sample June2016WEW_19_1_3_FD_132991 | JGI IMG/M metagenome (GOLD analysis project Ga0187882, IMG submission 132991) | Peatland microbial communities from SPRUCE experiment site at the Marcell Experimental Forest, Minnesota, USA - June2016WEW_19_150 | ecosystem: Environmental > Terrestrial > Soil >...
GCTTTGGGGCCGGAAGCCGCTCCCGCGAATCGCGCTGAGCTGGACCGTCAACGTCAAGGCCCTCGACGAGGTCGAGCCGCTGGTCGAACGTGGCCGCCAGCGCGGCTACCGGCACTTCAATATCAAAATCGGCCCGGACCCTGCCTTCGACGTGCCGCTCGCCAAGGCCGTGCGCCGCCTGGCTCCCGGGTCTTTTCTCTGGGCGGACGCCAACGGCTCTTACGACACGGAAACCGCTCTGGCGGCCGCTCCCAGGCTGCGCGATGCCGGAGTGGACGTCCTCGAGCAGCCCGTCCCGCCGAACCGGCTGAGCGGCCTGGCAGCCCTCAAGAAGCAGGGCGCGCTCCCCATCATTCTCGACGAAGGCGTGGTCTCCGTCGTCGATCTCGAGGAGTTCCACAAGCTCGGGTTGCTCGACGGCGTCGCGATGAAGCCGGCACGCACGGCCGGACTGTTCGACGCGCGCCGCCAGGTCGAGTATCTCCAGCGCCACAAGTTGATGTTTCTGGGCAGCGGCCTCACCGACCCCGACGTGTCCCTGGCCGCCTCGCTGGCCCTGTACGGGGCGTATGCCCTGAGTTACCCGGCCGCGCTGAACGCCCCGCAGTTCCTCTCCGGGTCGTTTCTGAAGCGGCCATTCCAAGTGCAAGGAGGTGCTATCGATGTGCCCACTGGCCCAGGCCTCGGAGTCGAGGTGGACGAGCAAAAGGTGCGCGAGGCGGCGCATGACTAGGGCGGCCGTCCTGCTGCTGGCCGCGGCCGGCGCGGCGGCCGGCCAGAGCCCGTTCGCGTGGAAGGATCACCGCGATGGCCGCACCGAGCTCCTGGAAAAGGGCAGGACCGCGTTGGTCTACAACTACGGCCCGCAACTGCGCGAGGGCGCGCCGGAGGATCGCCGCCGCTGCTGCTACATCTTCCCCCTGTTCACCCCCGCGGGCGTTTCCGTGCTCGACGACTTCCCCAAGGATCATTGGCACCACCGCGGCATCTTCTGGGCTTGGCCCGTGGTGGAGACGCGGGAAGGCAAGTACGATCTCTGGGGGCTCCAGGGCGTCGCGCAGCGTCTCGAACGGATTGTCGAAGCCGCTGCCGAGGCCTCCTCCGCCCGGCTCGTGGTCGAGAACGGCTGGTACGCCGGCGGCCACAGAATCGTGCGCGAGACCCTGCGCCTGACGGTTTTCCCCACCCGCGGCGAAGCCCGGGAATTCGAAGCGGAGCTGCGTCTGGAGGCGCTCGACGGCCCCGTGACGTTGCGCGGCTCTCCGGACAGCGGAAAGAGCTACGGAGGCTTCAGCGCGCGCTTTGCCCCGCGCACCGGCACCGTGCTGAGAGCCGACGGCGCCGTGCTCTCCAAGGACGAGGATCTGAACCCCCACCGCTGGGCCGAGCTGGAAGGCTCCTACGGCCCCCGCCGCGCCGTCCTCCGCATCACCGCGGATTCAGCGAACCAATGGTGCGTGCGCCACTACGGCTTTGTCGGCGCCTCCTTTCCGGGCCGCACCGAGACGGTCCAGGGCTACACCCTGGAGCCCGGCAAACCCCTCACCCTGCGCTTCCGCCTACGCGCCGCCGACCTCGCCGCTACGGCCTTCGCGACCGAGCCGAAAGTGATCCCCCTCTGGCCTGGCGCCGCGCCGGGATCGGAAGGCTGGAACTACGAGGAAACGGAGATCATCGGGCCGAAAGACACCATCCGGCGCATCGGCAATGTCACGCGTCCGGTGCTCCTGGCCTATCTCCCCGATGCCTCGCTGGCCAACGGGACCGCCGTGATCGTCTGCCCGGGCGGGGGTTTCCGCATCCTCGCGATCGACCACGAAGGACTCGACGTCGCGCACTGGCTGAACTCCATGGGTGTAGCGGCCTTCGTGCTCAAGTACCGGCTCATCCGCACCGGGGATGCCGATGAAAAGGATCCCGCCAAGATGGCCGAGCGCCGGAAGGCGGCCATCCCGTTCGCGGTCGCCGACGGCCAGCAGGCGATCCGGCTCGTGCGTTCGCGCGCCGCCGAGTGGGGCCTCGCGCAGGATCGCATCGGGATTATGGGCTTCTCCGCGGGCGGCTACCTGGCCGCCGCCGTGGCGCTTCGGCACGACCCCGGCTCTCGGCCGGATTTCGCCGCTCCCATTTACCCCGCTGCACCCGACGATGTCAGTCCTCCCGCGGACGCGCCGCCGCTCTTCCTGGTACACGCCGATGACGACCGGACGCTCGCGCCCCTCAATCACTCCATCCGCTTGTACGCAGCCTGGAAGGAAGCGAAGATCCCCGCCGAACTGCACATCTATTCCCGTGGCGGCCACGGATTCGGCATGCGCAAGGCGGGCCTGCCCTCGGACACCTGGACCGACCGATTCCGCGACTGGCTCGACGTCCAGGGCCTGCTCAAGCCCGCGCGCTGATTCTCCTTGTGGCGCAGGCGGTTTCGCCTGCGTCCTGGCCGAAGAGGGTATCACACGCGACTGGAAGAACCGGCCCAGCGAGTCGATGAGTGGACTGAGAGGAGTATGGCCGCCAGCGTGGTGCCTGGCGGGCCGATGGTTCGAGGAATCCTCCGCATCCGTCTCCGGGGTTTGTTCCCGGCGCCGGCCCTCGATCCGATGCCCGGTGACTGTTCGGTATGGAAGCTGCCCTCTGTCTGCTGGCCGCTGTCGTGATCGCCGCAGTTCTGTTTATCCTCAGACTTCGCGGCAGGTTGCGAGCGCAAGCGGCGGCCTTCAAGCAGGCCACCAGGCAGCTCGAAGAAAGCCGTGAGCGGCTTCAGTTGGCGCTCGATGGGGCCGACGAGGCCTTCTGGGACTGGAACGTCACAGAGCACCGGACACTCTACAGTGAGCGCTGGTCTCAGATGCTGGGCTATTCCCCGGAAGAGATAGGCAACTCAGTCGAGATTTGGGAGCGACTGGTCCACCCGGAAGATCTGGCGCCGGCCATGCGAAAACTCCAGGACCACATGGAAGGCCTTTCGGAGACTTACCAGGCGGAGTTCCGCATGCAGGCCAGGGACGGCAGTTGGCGCTGGATCCAGGCGCGCGGCAAGGTGGTCACCCGGGCTGCCGGCGGCTCGCCCGCCCGCGTTGCCGGCACCCACATGGACGTCACGGAACAGAAACAGCTCGCGACTGCCCTGGCCCAGGCGCGAGACGCCGCTCTGGCGGCTTCCCGGGCCAAGTCCTCCTTCCTCGCCAACATGAGCCACGAGATTCGGACGCCCATGAACGGCATCATCGGAGTCTCCGAGCTGCTCCTCAAGACCGCTTGCGATGAGCAGCAGCGCGAATACGCCGAGATCGTCCGCAGTTCGAGCGAGGCGCTCCTGGCGATCCTGAACGACATCCTCGACTTCTCCAAGATCGAAGCCGGAGAGTTGCAGGTTGAGTGCACGCCCTTTGACCTGCACGGGGTCTTGCAGCAGATCGCGGACCTGTTCTGGCTCACCGCGGAGCGCAAGAAGCTCTTGCTGACCGTCGCGATCGCCCCCGACGTGCCCTCGCGGGTTGCCGGGGATCCGGGGCGGTTGCGCCAGGTGCTGGTCAACCTGCTTGGCAATGCCCTGAAATTCACCGAGCGGGGAGGGATTTCCCTGCGCTGCCGGCGCGTTCCGGACGATTCGGGACGCATTGGTGTCGAGTTCGAGATCAGCGATACCGGTGTGGGGATCGACCCGGCGGTCATGGACTCGTTGTTTCGCCCTTTTACGCAAGCCGACGAATCCACTACCCGGCGCTACGGTGGTACCGGCCTGGGGTTGGCCATCAGCAAGCAACTGGTCGAACTCATGTACGGGCGCATCCAGGCGACGAGCGTCCCTGGGGAAGGGAGTACGTTCCGCTTTACGGTCGCGCTGGAGCCACCGGCCGCCGATTTCGTGGTCGAGACGGAGCGGCGGGAAGCGGTGCCACGGGCGGCTGCTCGGCCTGCACGCATCTTACTGGCCGAAGACAACCTCGTCAACCAGAGAGTGATCGCCCACCTGCTGAGCCACCTGGGGCATTCCGTCGACATTGCATCCAACGGCCGCGAGGCGGTTGCGGCTGCTGGCAGCGGCCGCTACGACGCGATTCTCATGGATTGTCACATGCCCGAAATGAGCGGCTATGAGGCCGCGCGCCTCATTCGCCAACTAGACCATTCCGGCCGCCGTCCTCCCATCATCGCGCTCACTGCAAGCGCTCTGCCGGCCGATCGCAGGCGTTGCCTCGAGGCCGGGATGGACGATTACGTCAGCAAGCCCGCCAAGCTCGAAACCCTCTCCAAAGTTCTCGATGAGTGGCTTGCGGACCGCGATCCGGTGGAAATGCCGGGAAACCGCTGAAAGGCGGCGCCTTCCCGTGGCATTATCCGGGTATGACACGCCTTCCCTTGCTCGCCATCCTGGCGGCCTGCACCGCCTTCTCCCAGACGCAGTTGACCATCTACAACCAGAACTTCGCGGTGGTCAAGGAATCCCGCTCCTTCCAATTGAAGGCCGGCGAGAACGAAGTCCGCGTCGCCGACCTCAGCGCGCATCTCGAGCCCGATTCCGTGGTGCTGCGCGATCTGAAGCAGCCGGGCTCCATCCGGATTCTCGAGCAGAACTACGAGAGCGATCCGCTCAGCGAAGGACTCCTGCTCCGCAAGTCCGAGGGCAAGCTGCTGGATTTCGAAATCAGCCTTCCGGACGGGACCAAACGCATCGTCCAAGGCCGCATCCTGCGCAGCGGCTACGTCCCGCACACCGCGGCGTTCGAGCGCTACGGCCAGCAATACTACCAGTCCCAGATGGCGATGGCCAGCGCCGCTGGCCAGCCCATTGTCGAGGTGGCCGGCAAGATCCAGTTTGGCCTTCCCGGCAAGCCCATCTTCGACGCCCTCGATCCCAAAGGATTCCTCAAGCCGACGCTGCTGTGGCGACTGTGGACCGACCAGGCCGGCGCGCACGAGACCGAGTTCTCCTACCTCACCGGCGGCATGCGCTGGGAAGCCACTTACAACGCCGTCGCCCAGGAGAAAGGCAACGCGCTCGACCTCATCGGCTGGGTGACGCTCGAGAACATGAGCGGTAAGGACTTCGAGGACGCCCGCGTCAAGCTCATGGCGGGTGACGTAGCGCGTGCTGGCCCGGAAGGCGAGCTCAAAGACAGGATCGTGTTCGCCGCCCAAGCCCCCGCCGTCCCCGAACCCGTGACCGAACGCGCCTTCGATGAGTATCATCTCTACACCCTGCCGCGTCCCACCACGGTGCTCGATCGGGAGGTCAAGCAGGTCGAGTTCGTGCGCGCGGCTGGCGTTCCGGCTCAGCGCATCTACGTCTACGACGGTTTCAAGATCGACTCCCGGTATCGCGGGTGGAATTACGACAGCATCCGCACCAACGCCGAGTACGGCACGCTGTGCAACACCAAGGTTTGGGCCATGCTCGAGTTCCGCAACTCCGAGAAATCGCAACTGGGGATGCCGCTCCCCAAGGGCAAGGTGAAGATCTACCGGCGCGATCTGGACGCCCGGAACGAGTTCGTCGGCGAGGACGCCATCGATCACACTCCGCAGGACGAGACCGTGCGCCTGTATACCGGCAACGCCTTCGATGTGGTCGGCGAGCGCCGCCAGACCAGTTTCCGCCTCGACACCTCCGCGCGCTGGGCCGACGAGTCTTTCGAGATCAAAGTCCGCAACCACAAGAAAGAGCCCGTCGAAGTGCGCGTAGTCGAGCACATGTACCGCTGGCTCCAATGGCAACTCACGGCCAAGTCCACGACCTCCGCCCAGAAAGACGCCCGCACCCTCGAGTTCCGCCCGACGATTCCTGCCGGCGGCGAGGCGGTGATCACCTACACCGTGCACTACTCGTGGTAAGGCAAAGATGACGAACGAGAATCGCAAGCAACGCGCCGCACGCGCCGCCCTGATTTCGGCGGGTCGGCTCAATTCCAGGCACCTGCGGTATGGAAGAGAAGTTCTCCCAAATCGGCTTGGCGCATTTGCCCAGCATGCGGCACAATAGGAGTGAGGCGAACGCTTTGGCGAACTTGAACCTCGAAGTGCCCGACGACCTGGCGCGCACCCTCGCGGGGATCGCGGCGGCGCAGCACAAGAGCATTCAGCAACTGGCCATTGAACGTTTGAGTTCGCTCGTGGAAGTCAGCCCTGAGCGTGGCGTGGCGTCCGCCGCTGCGGTCTTGCAGGCCATGAACGAGCCGCCTCACCTGAGTGGGTCGGATGTCGACCAACTCGAAGCGGCCATAGCGGACGGCCGGTTGCCCATTCGGACGCGCGAGCTCTTCCCGGACTGAATTGATCGTGGTTTATCTTCTAGACACGAACGCGATCAGCCATCTGATGCGCGAAGACACGCGAATGGCGTCCTGGCTTTCTACTCTTCGAGGCGAGGATCGCGTGGTCATCTGCACCATCGCCCGTGGCGAAATCCTGTTCGGCCTGGGCAGGCTGGCCCAGGGACGGCGGCAACCGCTCTCGCGATAGGTGCTACGCTCGTGAGTCGCGACCGCGACTTCGAAGGGATCGAAGCGCTGGCCGTGGTCGCGCCCTGACGGTATTGCCGCCCGCAAGTCGGCCAGCCGCGCGGTTAGCGCGATGCGCGGGCTATTGTAATAGACTTGTTTTGTTGCTGCGGCAACAGCAGTATGGCCAGCATCAAGGAATTGGCCTCCTATCGCCGCTGCGTTGACCACATCCGGGCGCACTGGCCCGGCTTCCTCGCCAAGCGTGCTGAGCGGCTCGTGCAGCAGCAACGCCACGGGGTCGCCTCGGAAAAGGTGGCCGAGAACATCCTCGAAGACCTGTTCACCCTGGTGCTCGACTGGTCGCTCTCCGACCTCAACAACCAACTGGACTACGCCGACCTCGTGCTGACCCGGCTCGGCCTCAAGTGCCTCATCCTGGAGGTCAAGTGCCCCGGCGCTCTGGCCTGGAACCGGCGCGCTGTGGAAGCCGCTCTCAATCAGGCCGTCCGGTACGCGCACGAACAGAAGGTGAACTGCGTGGGCGCGAGCGACGGAGTCATGCTGTACGCCGCGGACATCTCCCACGGCGGCCTCAAAGACCGAGTCTTCGTGTCGCTCCAGGACCAGCAGCCGCCCGAGGATCTGTGGTGGTTGAGCGTCCACGGAATCTACCGGCCGGTCGAGGCCGTGGACGCCGCGCTGCGTGCTCTCCCGGAGCAGCCGGCCGAGTCCGCCCCACCAGCCAGCGCACCCGAAGGCGTGCCCTTGCATCCCAAGTACAAGCTCCCAGCCTCCTGCTTCGCCTACGTCGGAAACGCCAACGACTTCGCCACCTGGAAGCTCCCCTACCGGCTGGCCGGCGGCAGCGTCGATCTCAAGCGGCTGCCCAAGGCCATCCAGTGCATCATCAGCAACTACCGGGGCGCGCAGGTTTCCGGGATACCCGAGCCGGCCATCCCCGACGTGCTCAGCAGGCTCGCATCTGCGGCGGCCTCCGCCGGCAGGATGCCCTCCCAATCGGATTCCCCCGCCCACGTCTACCAACAGTTGGCCGACGTGCTGGGCCAACTCGGGAAACCCGAGGACGTCCCCGCCGCCAAGAAGCCAGCTTGACCCGTGGCGTGGGCACTCGTGCCCGCCGCGCCGACAATCGTGTCGGCGCATGGTCCGGCGCGGAACGCGGGCATGCGCCCAATCTGCCGCTCTATCCGATCACCCAGTCGTATTGGGCGTGGCTTCCAACCCAGAACCAAAGCACCCCACCGGCAGCTTCGACGCCGATGGCGCGATGGTGCCCTCCCACTCTGACCCACCAGAACGTTCCGGCTTCTGAACAGCGGCCGGAAGCGCCCGATATCGTTCCCAGGACTCAGGCGCGGCGTAGTGAATCACAGCTTGGTGGAAAGTCCAGCTTCGTGTTCGCGCAGCGCACGCTCCGCCAAACGCTCCAGCCTTCCTGCCGGCACATCGGCCTCAAACTGGCGGTCCCAAAGCTCTGCGTCATACTCGGCGAACCACACGCGCAACGCGCGCAGCTCCTCGGGGGAAAGGCCCCTGATTTGGCCCTGGATGTCGTCCCCCAGGCTCATGAATGCACTCCAGCCTTAGCGTACCGCAGAGCTCGGGGCTGTGGGGCAATGCTGGGCAGAACGAAGCCGGCGGAAGCGCCGGTCGCGCTCCCTCGAGACTTGCGGTGCGCAGCCACAACATGTATAAAGGCTTATTCGGGAGGCTGTGATCCGGTGTGACCGGTGCACCGCTGCACGCTGCCAGGAGAGCTCCGAGATGCCACTGTCCCCTCGCCGCTACACGCAGCAAGAAATCGACGATCTGATCGCTTGCGCCAAGGTCGTCTCGGATGCCCCAAAGCGCGAGGAGAAACTGGACCGCGGGCACTTCCGCAATGACATGCGGCTGAAGTCCGCCGACGGCAAGCTGGAGTTCCGCGTTTTCATGAGGCGCAGCGAGGATCTCCCCGAGAACTTCTCCATCGGCCTGGTGTTTCTTCCCAGGGACGGCACGGGCGAAGTCCCACTGCTGCGCTGCAACGGGCCGCACGGGGCGTTCAACGACTCGTTCGATCCCCTCCATCCGCACTGGGACTTTCACGTTCACCTTGCGACCGCGGAGATGATCGAGATCGGCTCGCGGCCAGAGAAGCCTGCCGCCGTCAACAAGGACTTCGCGTCCTATGAAGAGGCGCTACAGTATTTCTTGAGGACGGTGAACATCACGGACGCGGGCCTCTACTTCGCGGACCTCGCCCAGGGCAAACTGCCGTTCGAAGACCAGGAGCCAAGCTTATGATGGGATTGGAGTCGCTAAGACAGCAGTTCAACGGTCATGTGGCCTTCCGCGAGCGCCGTCCGGGCGTGCTCCAGGTCCTCGCCCCCTTGTTCCACGAAGACGGCGACATGGTGGACATTTTTCTGGACGAGCCTCCGAACGGTACGGAGAAGATCCGCGTTACCGACCACGGCATGACCCTGATGCGCCTCACCTACAGTTACGATCTCGACACCGAGAACAAGCAGCGCATCTTCAACCGCATCCTCTCGGAGAACCGTATCCAGGAACAGGACGGGCGCCTGTTCATCGAAGCGGAGCCCGACCGGCTCTACCCCGCCATCCTTCACTTCGCGCAGACCGTGGCCAAGGTCTCTAGCATGCAGTTCTTCAAGCGCGAGGTCATCCAGAGCCTGTTCTACGAGCAACTGGCGGAGTTCATCGAGGAGCGGTTGGCCGAGTACAACCCGCGGCCGCACGCCGTCCCCATCCTCGACCACGACGAGTACGAAGTCGACTACCAGTTCGACGCCGGCCCGCGCCCGCTCTATCTTTTCGGAGTCAAGGACAACGACAAGGCCCGCCTGACCACCATCTCCTGCCTCGAATTCCTGCGCCGGCGCCTTCCCTTCAAGAGCGTAATGGTCCACCAGGATTTCGAGGGCGGCATCACCAAGAAGGACCGCATTCGGATCACCAGCGCCGCCGACAAGCAGTTCACCTCCCTGGACGATTTCCGGGAGAACGGCCCCCAGTTCTTGGAGCGAGAGCGCGCCGCCTGATGGCCAGCATATCAGTAACAACGTACTATCAAAACTCGAATCAGAACACAGGGTCCGTTGCTCCCACTTCCGTCAGTCTGGCAGCGGGCCGAGACTAGGCCAAGTGGACCTGTGTGCCACTTCGGCGGAGCGACCCTCGTGTTACCAAAGACTCAACGACCGCTCGAATCACGTCGGCACCGTCGCCTCGGAGTCGCTCGATGCCGAAAAGCCGGGCTACTACACTTGGGAGGGATTCCTCGACAACGCCGAACTGATCCTCGACGAGGTACAGAACAGCGAGAGAAATCTCAGCGGGTGCGATGTACTCGATCGGCCGCTGGAAGGAGTCTGTCGACAGGCGAAATGATTCAGGATGATGTTCCGGGACGTAATAGAAGGGAGACCTGGCGTCGTGGGTAATCGCTCGGCTTCGCTCGGCGGAACGCAGCGCACGTTCGATGTTCGCCTGCACGTTCGTGCCAGCCCGCGCTACGCCGTGAACCTCTTTGAGCCGATCGACTAGCACTTCGCGATGGATCGGCCCCTCGATTCGCACCAGTTCCGAAATGGTCTCTGAAAGCGTGTCAGAGTACGACTCGTCGAGTAGGTGATCCCGGCTAAGATGGCGTCGTGTCTGAAAGAGCGAGTAAGGAATCCCGGGCTCGTAGCGCCGAGGGAGTGCAGTTGTGGGTCGGGCTGCGCGGCGTGATTCTGGACTCAGCGGGGGCTCAGGACCGGGCTCGGCAGGCGGGGCGTACACCGGATGATCGATGGGGGCTTCCATCGCCCTTTCAACGCTCTTCAGAATGCTGGCAACGGACTGCTCCCGATCGTGGAACCATTCGGTCGACCAGACGCGATGGATACGCCATCCCATTCGCTGCAGCACCAACTGCCGGAGCAGATCGCGATCACGGGCGGTTCGCGAGCTGTGGTACGTGACACCGTCGCACTCGATGCCCAGCAGGTACCGACGCTCATCCCGAGGATCGCGGACGGCCAGATCGATTCTGTAGTGGCTCGCGCCGACCTGCATGTCCACCATCACGCCGCGATCCACAAGTGCTTCCCGCACCGCATCCTCGAAATCGTTCGTTTCCGCATTCGTTCCGACAGCAGCCTCTGACGGCAGCTCGCCATTCCGTTCTGCGAACCCGAGGAAATCCCGGAGCGAGACGGCACCTTTGTTATTGGGATTGACGCCACTGAGGTCTTGAGCCCTGAGGCTCGCAACGAGTATGCATTCCCATTTGGCCCGCGTGACCAGGACGTTTAGCCGCCGCCAGCCTCCGTCGGTGTTGATCGGTCCGAAGTTCATGCTGAGGCCGCCGACATGGTCCCTGCCATAGCCGACACTGATAATCATCGTGTCGCGCTCGTCGCCCTGAACGTTCTCCAACGACTTCACAAACACGCTCTCGTGCCGACCCTCTTCAAAGAACGGCGCGAGTTCCGGTCGCGACAGCAACGCCTCTGCGATGGCGTCCTCGATGGCTTCCTTCTGGCTCAGATTGAGAGCAACAATGCCGAGCGAGCGGTCCGCATGACGCTCGAAGTGCTCGAGCGCCAAACTCGCTACGGTTCGTGCCTCCGGCCGGTTCGTCCGGCTCCGGCCACGGTCGTAGATGCCGTCTTGCACATGCACGAAGCGGGGGCCTTGCCCGGACGCGCCTGTATTCGCGGAGGGAAAGGTCATGAGCTTGTTGTCGTAGAAGAAGTGATTGGAGAACTTGATGAGCCGTTCGTCACGGCTTCGATAGTGCCACCGGAGATGCGCCTCTTGGAACACCGGAACAACTGCGACACAGTCGTCGAGAAAGGACTCCAGTGGAGCTTGTCCCGACCTACCGTCCTCGTCATCCTCTTCCTCGTCGGATGTGAGCGACGCCTCGAAGAACGACGTCGGCGGCAACTGCTTAGGATCTCCGGCGACGACGACCTGGGAGGCCCGGAGAACGGCTGGAACCGCTTCTGCGGTCGGCAACTGGGAAGCCTCATCGAAGACGACGAGATCGAAGTGGAAGACCTCAGGTTTTAGATATGTCGAGACGGAGATCGGACTCATCAAGAGGCATGGCTTTAGCGCTTGCAGGACCTGCGGAATCTCGGCGAAGAGCTTCCGGAGCGGTTTAATGCGCTTTCGCTTCTGCAGTTCGCGCCGCAGGATGCCGACCTCGCTCGCACTCTCGGGGATGTCTTCCGCTGCCCGCACCCGCGCAGACGCGGAGGACGCGGTGATTTGCGCACGCGCAATCGCGAGTCGACGGACACGCTCGTCGAGGGTGCGGTAATTCTCGATGAGGTCGCTTCCTTTCGCCCCCGTAAACCCTGCGAGCGTCGTGCTGCGATCGAGGGCGGCGCTCACCCAGAGCTTCAGAAACCGACGCTCTAAAATGTGCGGTGAGTCGCTCGCACTGACCGGCCCAAAGCTCTCGAGGAACGGTGACAGACCGCAATCGGCACACCGCCGGAGGGCCCGATTCAGCAGTACCCACTCACGCGCCCTCGGCATCGACCGAAGCAACGACAAAGCGCGAACGGCGACCTCGGGGATAGGATCCCGACTTGCGAGATCCCCTCGCACGAACCCACCGGGCCATTCACTGTCTAGCCGTTGAAACACCGGAGACGTCGGCGCATCAGCGGCCGGGAGTTGGCCGAGGAGCCCCTTCGCAGCAGTCCGCAGCTCGGCGGTCAGGATGAGCACCGGCGCCGGTTCCTTGCCTACAGCGGCCAACCCCTGCTTGCAGAGTGCAGCGACAGTGAATAACCGGGCGACCGCAGCCAGGATGACCGGCCCTGGCGTCACTTGCGGCTCCAGGTACCGATCCACCGTCGCACGCTGTTCATCCAACCAGCGCTCAATTTCGAAGGCGCGGAGGCAAAGCGCGTGGAGAAACTCAACCCGCTTGCGCGTGAATTCGAAGCCCGGCCGCAGGGCTGCCTGCACCTGCTTACGCCACCGCCAGTACGATGGCCTCAGCAGTGCGTGCCACGCTCCAAACCGATCTCGCACGGGAGAGAGGAGTGCCACGAGATCCTTTGACGCCCCCTCGATTGATGAACGGATTTCTGCAGAAAGCGACTCCAGCTCAGTTTGTTGCTCGGCCGCTTTCATGAAGAGCTGCGAAAGCGACGCGAGCGTCTCCTCGCTCTCTCGCCACCAGTCCTTCGGCAGCTTCTCGGTCTCGGAAAGCGCACCGAGCACAGCCCGGAGGAGTGACCAGGCGGTCATCGATAGCGATCGGGCACCGGGGATCAGGTCCGCAACCCCTTCCGCGTGGGGCGTGATTCGCTGGTCGAGATCTACTACCGCCCTCAGCGCCGCCTCCAGGCTCTCCTGCTCAGCCAGCCCAAATCGCTCGGGCGAGAATCCGCACCAGGGGTGGGTGCCGCGATGGTCGAAGACCGGCGCATTTGGGACGAGATCTTGTAGCGCTTGGACGCACCGATCAAAGTCCTCCCGTGATGCATCGAGGGGATTGGCCCACGGCAACGGTCCGCGGACATCAGGGACACCGGCAAGCTGCGCCAGACGCCCGTTTGCCCGGTCCACGGAGAGGCCGAGCGGTTGGATCGCAGTATGCAGCTCCCGGGCGTAGGCATTGAGCTCATCGCGGACTCGGAGCA
>Ga0187882_1003622_pt1 | contig 13114 bp, 9 predicted proteins | sample June2016WEW_19_1_3_FD_132991 | JGI IMG/M metagenome (GOLD analysis project Ga0187882, IMG submission 132991) | Peatland microbial communities from SPRUCE experiment site at the Marcell Experimental Forest, Minnesota, USA - June2016WEW_19_150 | ecosystem: Environmental > Terrestrial > Soil >...
CCTGCTCTATGAGCCGCGGCGGCTCACAACACACGATGAAAATGGATTCTGTCCGGCACGAGGAATCAACAACTTACGTTCCATTTTCGGAAGAGACACCAGCGTCCACGCGGCGCAAAAAACAGCGCCTTGGGACGCGGGTGTCTGGCCCCGAATTTTCACATCTCGCGCCGGTCGGCGGCGGCGACCTGCGTGTCGGGCAGCGGCGTACAACCACGGGCGGTGAAGTTCTCGACGTTCTTGAGCACGATGGTCGAAACGCCCGTGGCCTTCTGCGCTGCCCGCTGGAAGGCTTGTAAACCCCGGCTGGCGAGTATACTCTTGGACTGAAGACGATCAATTGGGATCCCGAGGTGTTTCGAAATGAAGACTGCGATGAAGATGCTTCTGTTTCCACTCCTGGCCGTAGCGTTGCTGGCGCAGCGTCCCTGGCAGCAGATCACGGCGCCGTCGGTACGCGAGGCAGCCGCCAACTTCAAGACGCCGCCGCACGAATACGGCGCCATCCAGCCGTTCATGGGTTGGAACGGAGCAGACGCCAAGGAAAGGATGGCAAGGATCGTCCAGGATTTAGACCGGCTCGCGGCCAATGGCGTCTTCGTGGTGAACATGTCACCGGGACGCGGCGAGCCGAAGTACCTGTCGCCGGAGCACATGAACCAGGTGAAGTTCGTGGTCGAGGAAGCGAAGAAGCGGGGGATGAAGCTGTGGATCCAAGACGAATGCGACTACCCCAGCGGGTTTGCCGGCGGATTGGTCAGCGAGGAATACCCCCAACTGACCATGCAGGGGCTCGACGCGGACATACGGATCAACGTGATGCCGGGCCAGACGCTGACCATGCCCACGCCGCCGGACACTTTGGACGCGCTGGCGGTATTCGCGCAGACCGGCGCCGTCCAGACTGTGCCGATCAGCTCGAGCGGGATCAATTGGAGGGCTCCGGCGCCGCCGCCCGGCGCAGGCGGCTACCCAAAACCGTGGGAGCTGATCCTGGTCCGGCATATCTTTCGCAGTTCTCCTACGCGCGCTTCGAACCGAGCCGACGGCACGCGTGCCAAAGACAGCCAGTATGCGCTGATCGACTACCTGAATCCGGATGCCACCCGCGCGTTCCTTAAGATCACGCACGAAACCTACAAGCAGGCGGTCGGGGACGAGTTCGGCAAGACCGTTCTGGGCTTCTTCGGCGACGAGCCCGACTATACCTGCTTCATGCCGTGGACGCCCAAGCTGCCGGACGAGTTCCGGCAGCAGAAGGGCTACGACCTCCAGCCATACCTGCCGCTTCTATTCGCGCCGAAGATGACCGACGAAGCCTGGCGCGCGAAGGCGGACTACTACGACGTCTGGAGCGGGATGTTCCGCGAAACCTTCTTCGGCGTGCAGGCGGAGTGGTGCGCGAGGAACAATGTAGAGTACCTGGTCCACCTGAACCACGAAGAGGAGGGGCTGAGGTTGGACCATCCCGAGGACCTGATCCGCAACGAGGGCGACTTCTTCAGAGACATGCGGCACGTCGAGGTGCCGGGCATAGACAACCTGAGCCAGCTTGTGCCGAACGCGGTTCACACGCCGGACGCGACCTGGAACCTCAACAACAACTTTCCCAAGCTGGCCTCTTCGGCGGCACACCTGTTCGGCAGGCCCAAGGTCTGGACCGAGTCGGCCGGCGGACCGGGCATCGACGGCAAGTTTCAGTTAGATTTTCAAGTGGTAAGGGGAGTCAACGCGTTGCAGGTCGGCCTCCCGGGGGTGCGCGGCGGCCCCGGCGGGGGGCCCGCTCCGCCGCCGCAGGCGTCCATGCTGGCGTGGTACACCAACCGGGCCGGCTATCTGATGGCCATCGGACGCCCGGCCGCGCAGGTGGGTCTGTACCATCCCGCCAGCAGCCTGTGGATGGGGGACGAGGAGGCCGACCGCAGCACCACCAAGCTGGGGTGGCAGTTGCTCGAGCACCAGGTGGATTGGGATTACTTCGACGAGCAGTCGCTCAGCTCGGTGGCGACCATCGCGGACGGGGGCTTCAAGAACCTCAGCGGGCAGGTGTACCGGGCCATCGTGGTTCCGTCCACGACGGTGATCACGCGGAGCGGTCTCGAGCGTTTTCAGGCCTTCGTCAAAGCGGGCGGCAAGGTGATCTTCGTGGGCAAGACGCCAAAGCTGGTGGTGGACAAGACGTTCTTGAATGCCGCTAAGGATGCCGCGCCCGACCTGAGCTTCGCCACGCTGATAGAGCCCGCCGGCGACATCACGCCGCGGGTGATCGCGGCGCTTCCGAAACCGGATGTGGCGCTGGACAGCCCCTGGCAGCGGCTGACGTACACGCACCGTAGCTGGCGCGATGCTGAGTTGTACTACTTCTTCAATGAGAGCAACAAACAAGAATCGCGCATCGCAACCATCGCCGGCCGCGGCCAGGCGCAGGTGTGGGACTTGGGCACGGGCGAGATTCATGCCATTTCCGCGGCGACTGCCGAAAGCGATGCCGTGCGTTTTCCGCTGGTGCTCGGACCCTACGAAACGAAGGTCGTCGTAGTCGGGCCGCTTCCCAGCGGGGTGGCCGCTCCGGAGCCGTCTTGGGCGTCCGGCAATACTCTGGCGGAACTGGACGGAGACTGGGCGTTGGATCTGAACGGCAGGCAGGTGACCACGCCTCTGAAATCGTGGGAGGACCTGGGCACGCCATCGTTTGCCGGCCCGGCCACGTATCGCAAGCAGTTCACGGTTTCCGCCACGCCGGCGGGTAAGCGGGTGTTTCTGGAAATCGCCGATGTGCACGACTACGCTCGGGTTAAGCTGAACGGGAAGGAGTTGGAGGCCCACGCGTGGCAGCCGTATCGTTGGGAGGTGACCAACGTGGTGAAGCCGGGCTCGAACGATCTTGAAGTAGAAGTGCGCGCGATCACGGGTGGCGGAAGGGGTCGCGGCAATGCGCCGCCGCCGGTTTCGGGCTTGCTCGGGCCAGCCCGGCTGGTGGCGCGCTAAGGCTGCCCCTCGCCAAGAAGGCTGTGGGCTTGCCCACGCAAGATGAGAAGGTGCGGCTCCTCCGGGGCCAATCGGATGGCCTCATTCAAGTCCTGGAGGGCCGCCTCGAAGGACTGCTGCCGAAGGAACAACTCACCGCGGTATTGGAATGCCTGCCACAATTGGGGGCTCAGGCGGATGGTCTCCGTGAGCAGAGTAATTGCCGGCTCGATCTGACCCGACGATGCGAGCTGGATGGCCTGATCCAGCATGGTTGCCGGGTCGGGAATAGCCGGACCCCTCCGCCGGCTGACGATGTGGAAATACGTGCCGAGGATCAGGCAGAGGCACGCGATCTCGGCGGCGCCGTCGAATCCCCAAACGCCCAGGAAGAGCTTGCTGGCTGCCGGCATACTGGCGAAGAGAAACGCCATAGCCCAAGCCATCCGGCTCCATTGGCGCGCCCGTTGCCGATATGGTTGTCGAAACGTTTGGCTGGTTTGATCCCCTTGAGCTGCCGGCATGTTTCCACGATAACGCAGTGCCCGATCCTCGCAGGACGCCGGCCAACCGCGGCGGGGCGGGCAAAACGCGCCGCCTTGTAGAACAGCCCCGCGCCGCGCGAGAATCGTCTTATTATGACTTTCGAGCGAATCCGCGCGATCGGGTGCGTCGCGATAGCGCTATGCGCCTGCGCCTCCAACCATGCGTCTGCTCAGACCGCTCCCTGGACGGCTGCTCTTCGCGGGTCGTGGGTTCAGACCGGGCCGGTGAGCCCGGGTGACGTGATACTGGCGGGGAGAGACGGTGTGAGCCAGATTGTCGTGGGCGACGACGAGAATGCGGCCGTGCACCAGGCTGCGGAGTTTCTCGCCGGTGACATCGAGAAGATCAGCGGGCATAAGCCTACGCTGGTGAAGCTGCCGGACGGCGATCGGGTCAGCATCCGGCTGGTGACGGTCGGCCACGGCGAGGCGCCGGCTGCCGTGGATGCCCGCGCCATCGAAGGTCAGTGGGAGAGTTACCGCATCGTTACGGGGGACCGCACGGTATGGCTGGTGGGGTCGAACCCGCGCGGCACCGCGTTTGCCGCTTACATACTGTCCGAGCGGCTGGGCGTCGATCCGCTTTACATCTGGACCGGGTACGCGCCCGAGCATCGCGAGCCGCTGGTGATGAAGCGCACGAACTTCGCGCAGGGGCCGCCGGCGTTTCGCTATCGCGGCTTCTTCCACGATGACGAGGACCTTCTGCCGCGGCCTTTTGACGCCAATGGGTATCCCTTGCAGACGGGCGACGTCCCGCTGGATTGGTACAAGCGGTTCTTTGAGACGGCGCTGCGCCTGCGTATGAACATGGTGGCTCCCTATACGCGCGTACATCGGCGTTACGAGGTGCAGAAACTGGCCAGCGACTGGGGACTCTACTACACGTCGCACCACTACGACATCCTGGTCTCCAATCCCTTCGGCCTCGTGCGGTACAACCTGGCCGCCGAGCGCGGCGTGCGGCCGGAGTGGAACTGGTTCACGAACCGCGAGGGCATGCTCAAGTTCTGGCGCGGAGGTTTGATGGAGAACCGGGACCTGGACGTGATCTGGCCCGTCGGCATGCGCGGCACCGAAGACCGTCCCTTCACGTTCCCCCCGGGCGCCACGGATGAGGACAAGGCGAAAACCTTTCGGGAGGTGATCAACGAGCAAGTCAAGATGGTCCGCGAGGCGCTCCCCAAAGACAAGACTCCACTCTTTCACTTCACCATGTACTCGGAGATGCTGCCCCAGTATCAGCGCAATCCCGCGGCGTTCGATCTGCCCGCCGATGTCATCGTGGTATGGCCGGACGACAACGACGGCCACATGCGCGCCTTGCCGTCGGAATTGGGGCGCTGGAAGCACGGCGTCTACTACCACCTGGCTTACCTGGGCGGCAGACTGACGAAGCAGTTGACGCATACCGTGGCGCCTTCCACCGTCTCCGAACAGTTCGAAAAGATTGTGAAGTCCGGAGCCACCGAGTACATGCTGGTCAACGTGTCGGAGGTGCGCGATTACGTCATGGGCGCGCGCATGCTCGCGGACATCACCTGGGAGGCCCCTGGAATTTATGCCGCGCCTAAGCCGGCGGAACGCTATACCGCCTGGTGGTCGCGCGAGTATTTTGGAGGGCCGGCCGGCGGGGCGGGGGCGGCACAGGCCGCCGAGGCCGCGTACAACAAGTATTTCGCCGTCATCGATACGCCGGACAAGCTTTGGGTGGCCCCGGATGCGATTGAGGAATTGCTCGACCGGCTGTATCGCAAGGTGGCCGGCGAAACCTACCCGGCGGTCGACGCCGGCACGCTCGCATTGATGCAGTCGCGAAAGAGTCAGTTGGATGAGGCGCTGGCGGCGGAGGCGCGTGCGGAGACCGGGATGTCACTTTCCGAGCGGCGGTTCTTCTCCCTGGACGTCGCGCTCGGCCTCCAGGTGGCGCAGCGGCAGACGCAGGCGGCCCTCAAGCTGGAAGAGGCGCTGCGGGCGCCGGACGCGGGACGGATGTGGCCGCTCGTTTTTGACGCGCGCGCGTCGCTGGAGCAGTTAGAAACGGAATTGCTCCGGGGCGAGTATCCGCCATTCGACCGCTGGTACCACGAGAGCTGGATACGCTCCGCACTGAGCCAATCCAACCCGCATCGCCCTTACAACCAGCTCCGCGCCTTCATTTCGAGCGAGGGGCACGGGCAACTGGTTCGGAAGTAAAAAGGGGTCAGACGCATTTTCCGCCGAGGAAAGTGCGTCTGACCCCTTTTTACGTTTCCACGTGGTCCAACATGTTGTGGAGCGCGTTGTAGTCGAACTCGTAGCCGAGGCCCGGCTTGCGGGGCGCGGGCACGTAGCCGTCCGGGTCGATGCGGAGCTGGTCCTTGAAGTACGGGCGGTCGGTAATGCCCATGGGCTGCGTCATTTCGAACCACACGTTATTGGGCATGGCCAGCTCGCAATGGAAGTGGACCGCGTGGTCCAGCAGATCGCCCCAATTGTGAGGCTGGCACAACATGCCGAAACACTCCGCCATTTGGGCGACTTTCATGCCGCCAGTGATTCCGCCCAGGTTATCGACAATGAAGCGCACTTCGTCAAGCGATCCGAAGCGGATGTACTTAGCGTAATCGTAAGGCGAGAGAATAAACTCGCCCATGGTAATGGGGACATCCAGGGCCTTGACCAGCTCGGCGAGCCCCTCCATATCGTCGGTCGGCAGACAATCTTCGTAAGACACGTAGTTCAACTCGTCGAGGGCGCGGCCGACTTTCATGGCCTCGAGCCGGGTGTAAGCGCCCACGCGATCGAACAGCAGCGCCATATCGTCGCCGCCGGTCTGGCGGACGGCCTTGGCCACCTCGATATCCAGCTTGTAATCCACCTCGTTGTTGGCGAGCCATGGCGGATGGATCTTGTAAGCGGTGAAGCCTTGCGACTTGGCGTGGCGGACGTCTTCTACGAAGGCCTCCACCGTGCGGAGATGCTGCGAGCTGGCGTAGGCCCGCACACGGTCGCGATAGGCGCCGAGGATGCGGTACACGGGCAAGTTCACCGCCTTGCCGAGAATGTCCCAGAGGCAGTTGTTCATGGCGGAGGCATAGGAAAGCTGCCCCACGGCGCTGTGGAACTGGTTGGTGAACTCGGGCATGTCCAAGACATGCTTGCCAACCAGCGCACGCTTGGCGTAGGCCAGCCATCCAAGGTTGCTCCAGTTGGAGTGGCTGTAACGGTTCGTGAGGTCATAGTTGCCCTCAATACCGCTGTTGGTCACGACGGAGGCATACTGTTCGCTACGGCGGCCGGTCTCTTGTGGCTTGAGGACGTAGACCTTGACTTCCTTGATGGTGAGGTCGGGCAGGTCCGCAAGCACAGCGCTGGCTGCGGCGGTGGCGCCGAAGAAATTGCGTCGCGATAGGTTGTGTCCCGACATGGCGGTTTCTCCTAACTCTCCACCCGAAGCATCATGTTATCGAGCACGCCGCGGTCGAGCTCGTAGCCCAGGCCGGGCTTGACCGGCGCCGGAACGTAGCCCTCCTTATCGAGGCGGATCTTGTCCTTGAAATAGGGGCGGTCGGCGATGCCCATGGGCTGCGTCATTTCGAACCAGATGTTGTTGGGCATGGCCAGCTCGCAGTGGAAATGCACGGCGTGATCCAGCAGCGTGCCCCAGTTGTGAGGCTGGCACATCATGTTGAAGCACTCGGCCATGCGGGCGATCTTCATGCCGCCGGTGATGCCGCCGACGTTATCGACGATGAAGCGGACCTCGTCGAGCGCGTCGCGGAGGATGTAGGGGACGTAATCGTAGGGCGACGGCAGGAATTCGCCCATGACCACTGGCACGTCCAGGGCGGCGGCCAACTCCACCAGGCCGTCGATGTCCTTGGTGGGCAGCGCGTCTTCGAAGGAGACGTAGTGCAGCTCATCGAGCAGGCGGCCCACCTTCATGGCTTCGTCGCGCGTGAGCACGCCGACCGGGTCGTAGAGCAAGGGCATGTCGTCTCCGCCGGTTTTGCGGACGGCTCTAATAACTTCCATGTCGAGCTTGTAATCATGCCCGCCGGCGCCTCCGGGCGGATGGATTTTGTAGGCCGTGAAACCGTCGGACATGGCGTGTTTGACGTCGGCCACGAATTCCTCGACGGTGCGCAGATGCTGGGAACTGGCGTACGCGCGAACGCGGTCGCGGTACGCCCCCAGGATGCGATACACCGGGAGACCGACGGCCTTGCCCAGGATGTCCCAGCAGCAGTTGTCGACGGCGGCGGCGTAGGAAAGCTGGCCGTAGCGGCGCAGGCTGGGCCGCCATTGCGAGGTGAGGGCCGGCAGGTCGAGGACGCTCTTGCCGGGCAGCGCGCCTTTGGCATACTCGAGCCACCCGAGGTTGCTCCAGTTGGGATGGTAGTAGCGATCGTCGAGGGTGTAATTGCCCTCGATACCGCTATTGGTGACAATGGCGGCGAGCTTCTCTCCGGTGCGCTCTTCCGCCTTTAGCACCAGGACCTTTACCTGCTTGATGGTGAGATCGGGCAGGTCACCGCGTTTGACGCCAGCCGCCTGCGCGGCGGCGCGGCCCGGATCGGCCAGGGCCACTGCTCCCAGCGCGGGAGCGGCGACGGCCGCGCGCAGAAAACTGCGGCGCGATCCGCTCTTCCCGGACATAGAGATTCTCCTCTCGAATTCCAAATGCCACTATATCAGCAACCCCGCGGCCAAGGCCCGCGGGTGCCCGCCGCGGCCGCTCTGCTATGATAAGAACTCTTCTGTCATGATCGTCGAGGCCAATACTGTCCGGTTCGATTCGATTTCGCTGGATAGCGGCGCCACCCTCGCGCCGGTGGACGTGGCTTACGAAACCTACGGCCGGTTGAACGCTTCCAAGTCCAACGCCATCCTGGTGCTGCACGCATTCTCAGGCGACGCCCACGCCGCCGGTATCAGCCACGAGAAGGGCAAGCCGGGCTGGTGGGACAACATGATCGGGCCGGGCAAGGCGTTCGACACCAACCAGTATTTCATGATCTGCTCGAACGTCCTGGGCGGATGCCGGGGCACCACCGGGCCTGGATCGGTGAATCCGGCCACCGGCTGTCCCTATGCCATGTCGTTCCCGGTGATCACCATCGGGGATATGGTGCGCGTCCAGCGCATGCTGATCGATTGGTTCGGCATTGCGCGGCTGCTTTCGGTCACGGGCGGGTCCATGGGCGGAATGCAGGCCCTTGAATGGGCGGTCTCTTATCCCGATCGCGTGGTTTCCGCCATCCCCATTGCCTGCACCACGCGGCACAGCGCGCAGCAGATCGCGTTCAATGAAGTGGGCCGGCAGGCCATCATGGCCGACCCCGACTGGAACGAGGGCGACTACTATGGCGGAAAGCCGCCCGCGCGCGGCCTGGCGGTGGCCCGCATGGTGGGCCACATCACGTTCATGAGCGACGACTCGATGCGCGAGAAGTTCGGCCGCCGCCTGCGCGGGAAGGAGACTTTCGGCTTCGACTTCGACGTGGATTTCGAAGTCGAGAGCTACCTGCGCTACCGCGGCAGCGAGTTCGTCAACCGCTTCGACGCCAACTCGTACCTGTACATCACCAAGGCCATGGATTATTTCGATCTCACCAACGGCCACGGCTCGCTGGCAGCGGCGTTCGAGCGGGCGCAGGCGCGCTTCCTGGTGATCAGCTTCAGCTCGGACTGGCTGTACCCGAGTTACCAGTCGCAGGAGATTGTGAGCGCGCTGCGAGCGCGCAATTGCGACGTGGCCTACGTCGAGCTCGAATCCAATTATGGGCACGACGCCTTCCTGGTGGATGTCGCGGAGCAGACCGATCTGATCCGCGGCTTTCTCGCCAGCACCGTGGAGAAGGCGCCATGAGCGCCGGGCCCAGAGGGCACCCCGCCAGAAAGCAGGCATTCGTCCGCGAGCTGCTGGGCCGCAGCGATTACGCCATCATCGGCGACATCGTGGAGCCTGGCGCCAAGGTGCTCGACCTGGGCTGCGGCGAAGGCGAGCTGCTCGAGTGGCTGGCCCAGAACAAGGGCGTGGAGGCGCGCGGCGTCGAGATCTCCGGCGCAAAAGTGCAGCGCGCCATTGCGCGCGGCGTCTCGGTGTACCAGGGGGACATCGACCAGGGTCTGGCGGATTATCCCGACCAGGCCTTCGACTACGTGATCCTGAGCCAGACGCTTCAGGAAACCCATCGCCCGCGCAAGGTGCTGCGCGAGATGCTGCGCGTGGGACGCCGCGCGATCGTGGCCTTCCCCAACTTCGGCCACTGGCGCGTGCGGCTTTCCATGCTGGTGAGCGGCGGCGCGCCCCGGACCAAGCTGTTTCCGTACGAGTGGTACGAATCTCCCAACATCCACTTCCTGACGGTGTACGATTTCGAAGCCCTGGCCGCGTTAGAGGGGCTGGTGGTGGAACGGCGCTACTTTCTGGCCGGACGCCGCAAGGTGACGCTGCTGCCGAATCTGCTGGCGGAGGTGGCGGTGTTTCTGGTGAGCGCGGCGGGCTGAAGCGCCTTATCGAGCGGTGGCCACGAACCAGTCCAGGATTCTCCCAAAAGCAGCCATGAGTCCGTCCCCCGGACTCTCGCCGCGGCGCGTCAGCGAATGGTCCGCTCCTTCGATTCGGTCGAATACGGCTGCGCGGCCTTTGGCTGCCAGCTCCGCGCGCAACACGTCGAACGCCGCGATCGAACTCTGCTCGTCCGCCGTGCCATGGACCAGATACAGTGCCGCCTTGGATCGAAGACACTCCTGAACCAGCGAGGTTTCGAGCAGGCTCGACCACAGCCGGTACGGCTGACCCCAGCAGAACTCGGTGGCACTGTCCGGATGGCGAAGAATCTTAGCCCAGCAACCAAAAACCTCAACCTCAGGATCAAGGTTCTTGCGACGCACGTAGTCCGCCACCACGAAAAGATGGTTCGGCCCGCCGCCGGCAATCGATGCCGCATGTGTCACCGATTCCAGCACATTCGAGACGTGCACGGCGACGACACCGCCTTCCGAGCCGCCGACAACCAAAGTCCTGGATCGATCTACACCGGGTAATCCTTGTGCCGCCTTGATGGAGGCCACGATCGCCTCCGTCCATCGATCCAGCGTGTGCTCCTCCCAAAACTCCTGCCGGCAGGTCTTCGCGTCCGTAGAATCGGGTGGTGTATCGAGAAACTGCACGCCGGGCTTCTCCACCGCGAGAATCCTGGCGCGCCCGCGTGCGACATCGTTCAGGAGTGTCTGCGCGCCCTGGAGGATGCGCTCGCCCTGACGCTGGAAGTGCGAAGCACAGCCGGTGCCTTGCACAAAAACGGCGAGCGGTGCCAGGCGCTCGGCCGAGCTCGCCGACAGGTAGAACGTGATGGTTCTGCCGAACCGGTCTTCGGTGGAGTACCGATGGAACGCCGTCCCCGGCACCGCGCCGCTATCGGTAACCGCTCCATTGAGCAGCGTCGCACAGAAGATCAACGGACCAAGAAGTCGCATTCACATGGCTCATTATGCCACCGACGCCGCGGCTTCGCCAATACGCGCCCCCCGCTTTGCAGCCCACTCCGCTATCTCTTGAGCATGGCGACAAAGCCGCCGCCGGAACGCAGATCGATGGAGAGCGAGTCGCTGGCAGAAAGCGTGACGTGCTCCACCTTGAGAGCCGCCGGTTCCCCTGTATCGCGCAGGAGCGTGGCCAGATAGGGGACGGGGCGCCGGCCTTGCGGTTGTGTGCCTCGGAGGAAGGCCGAGAAATCGATGCGCACGTTTCGCGCCGTGGCCCCGTTGGTAATCGCCAGGAACCACGTGTTCCCGCTGCGCCGGGCGAAGGCCGCGACTTGCCGGATTTCGGAGACCGGCAGAACCACGGTCTCATCCCAATAGCTCGGGATGCTCTTGAGCACGTCTACGGACGGGTTCTCCAGCATATGCGCGGGGTGCGCCACATAGACCAGCAGCGGAGACTGTAGGATGACGGCATTGGCGACCTGGTGCGCCCAGGTGGTATCGGCGATCAGCGCGCCAAAGTGGGTAGGCGTGTAATCGGCCATCCCGGCCAACAGGCGGGTGAACGGCAGGACGACGTCGTGCTGCGCGTAGGGCGGAAAGAACTCCATCCCGCGGACGCCTTCGATGCCCACGATGTTGGGATAGGTTCGCTCGAGACCCGTCGGCTTGTTGGCTCCATGAAAGTCAACCAGCAGTTTGTGCTCGGCGGCGGTCTTGGCGAGCATCTCGTAGAGATCGACCACCTCTTTGTGCTCGTGGTCGAAGAAGTCTATTTTGAGGCCCGCGATGCCCATCTGGTCGCATAATTCGAGAGTCTGCTGAAGGGCCTTGGGGTCCTGCAACAAGGAGCGGATGTTCCACACGAAGGTCTTCACCCCATGCTCGCGCGCGTAACCCACGACATCCTTCAACTGCGCCTCGGACCAGTTGCGCCAGAAGTTCTCCATCACGATGTATTCGAATCCCATTTGCGACCCGAGCCGCGCCATCTCTTTCTGCCCTTCGGGTGTCGAGTCCACGCCGTCGAGATAGCTCCAGACCGCGCGGCCGGGCTTGATCCAATCGGTGTGAATGCCCTGGGGGAAGAGCTTGGGATCGGGAGGCGCGGCCACGTTGTGCACGATATCGCAGTTGACCAGGGCATTCAGGTCCGCGCCAATTATGACGATTCTCCAGGGCGTCATGATCGGGCCGTTAATCACCGCCGGATGGCTGAGGCGCTCGACGTCCTTGGCGTATCGCGAGCGGAACCCGAAGGTGGCGGGCTCGGAGTGGCCTAACCTGGCGTGCAGCGCTTGGGTGGCATCCGCCTGGAAAACCATGCCGCTGTAATTGACCAGCGCGCCCTCGGTGATGGAAGCGTACGCGCTTTTGTCGCGCAGCACGAAGGTGAACGGGGGGTTGGTCCACTCGCCCTCCATCATGCCCTCGATGGTGTTGGTGGTGGTTCGCCACGGATAGAGACCCTCGTAGCCGGACACGTAGTTCTGAGGTGTGATGACGCTCCCCGCCGGAACGCGGAATACGGTGGCCTCGTCGGGCGTCCGGGCGCCCTGGCCCGGCACCAGGTGGCGGAAGGCGACGCCATCGTTGTATGCCCGGATCTCCAGCGTATAGGAGGTTCCTGTTTTCGGGTGTGTCAGGGCCACTTTGACGCCGTTGCAGTTGTCTACCGCGGTGGAGTGCGGGCCGTACCAGGGGTAAGTTTCGTCGATCTTGTAGGTGTCCGCCTTTCCGATCTGCGCGCCGCCGGCGAGGTCCACGCCATCGACCACAATGCCCAGCGGGGATGGATCGAGGATGTTCTTCGAGTTGAACGCGACGGTGTATTCGAGGTGGCCTTGCGCGCCCGATGACAGCACAAACCGCACGCGGCCATCCGGGCTGGCCATGGTCACGTCCGCCGCCGCGGGGAGCGACAGACAGAACAGAACTAATGGACACAGAATCGTAGCTTTCATTGGCCTTCTCCCTGAACCGGGACGAGCCGTATGGCGCTGCCGCCCCCCGGCGCCAGGTTCAACTTCAAGACCGTCCGGGCATCCACGCGGCGCTTCTCGACCACCGAGTCTTTCGGCTGCGCCGCCGCATTGGGTCCGTCGGCGTAGATCTCTGCATCGTAG
>Ga0187882_1003625_pt1 | contig 13108 bp, 12 predicted proteins | sample June2016WEW_19_1_3_FD_132991 | JGI IMG/M metagenome (GOLD analysis project Ga0187882, IMG submission 132991) | Peatland microbial communities from SPRUCE experiment site at the Marcell Experimental Forest, Minnesota, USA - June2016WEW_19_150 | ecosystem: Environmental > Terrestrial > Soil >...
GGCCCTATAGCATTCCCATTCAGTGGTCGAAGTTACTTGAGCCCTCAGTCTTCAACGAGGAGTAGATGTGGAGCGAATCGCAGGCACTCCGGCGGCTTCAGCAAGTCGCAATCTTTTGTGACATCTGTCCATGAGAGCGGTGAACTAAGGGGCGTAGGGTGGACGTGGTTTCGGAGGTTTCAGGGAACCTCATCCTTTGAATTTGACCGGATTCTTCTCGGGATTAGAAGTTAAGGACCGACCCCATACAAACGGAAGCAGCTCACACGTAGCGAGTAAGACACTAAAGAAAGAATAACGAAGCTCTCACGGATGCCACTCGGAAGACCCCTTGAAAGCAAGGATTCCCTCGATTTTCCTCCCCGACATCAATCAGAGATTCCAATCGTTTCGGCTAGGAGACGCATGCTGAGGCACCATTGGTCTAGCCCCGTACCCTTTTCTTGTGCCTTCGGCTTGTGCGCAATCTCCTTGTGATGATAAGAGGCGCTTCGTACTCGATGCCCCAGGCTAGCCCATAGTACTTGCGCCCCATGTCATGGATCACCTTCATTCTCTGTTTCTCATTCTTCGCGTTTCTGAACTGCTGAAATTCTTCATCAGTTATGATTCCAGCCTCTGCCATTGCGCTGAGACCGCGAGGTAGAAGCCTCATCTTAACAGTATCCTGCAAGCCTCCTGGGATGGCGAGCGAGAGTAGGTAGAGGGCAAACCTGTTGCGGATGGCTGTAGCGTCTTTCTTCAGCCTCTCACGTGACACCTTGACCACGACCGCAGCCTCAAAGTCCAAGACCGTCTCGAATGTCAACGGCGGGGGACCGCCCTCCGGAAACTTCTGATCCATATATTGACGTTCGAGATCGTTAAGCGTCTCCTTCATCTTTCTTTGTGCATTTGGATCTTTCCCGGCTGGCATGATCCGATAGTGATCGAGAAAGTACTTCCTTCTCGCCAGTGGCGACATCTGTTGGATTTGGTAGGCACGCCTGTCTTCATCGAGCTTGAGGAAGCGCCTGAGAAACATGGTGTCTAAATGAGCAGCTATGGGCTCCGTGATCTCGGCAAGAACGCTGCGTATTGCCTCTTCTTTGCTTACAGGCGGCTTCGTTCCGTATCGCCTGGCGGTCCCCTCAAGTTCGTCTGCGGCTTCCTCTATGAGCTGTTCAATCTCCGGACTGACATAGATTGCTGCATCGACCGGTAATACTAAGGGCGCGTCGACATGCTGGGAGGGCTCAATTTCCTTCTGAAGGACCTTCTTGCTTCCCAAGATTATGAGGACGTCATCTCTTTTGCGCAGAACATCGTTCCCCGCCTCCTTGATACGATATTTCCTCTCAAGTGTACGCTCGATGAGCCCTATCTTCTGCAGATCGTAAAGGTACTGCGAGAGTATTGATCTGGCCAGGCCAGTCCTGTCAAGCAGTTCTTTGTGTTTCAGCCCATCGGCGGTCTCGACCGCTTCTTGCGCTTTTTTCAATTCCGCAAGGATCCTCTCTTCTCCTGGGGCCCGCCTTCCCATCTCAACCGATTCTTGCACTGTTTTATGTGTCTCCAAGCTTTGCCACCCTGAACTAAGTACACCTCGACTGAGCTAACCTTATCTAGACTTTCTTAAAGACATTACTCGACGAGAAGGGGAGAGAAAATGACAAGTGGAGAGTACAAGGCGAGGATTCTGCGGTTCCTGAGCACTGGACAAACCCCCTGGGATGTTGAGAAGGTTCGTGCTGCCACTGGCATTGGGAACTGGAACACGTGCCTCAAGCATCTACTAGAGCTTCTGATTGATGGTAAGATCTCAGGTCAGAAGACGTCCAAATCCTGGGTTTTCTGGGTGGAGGAGAGCAGCCTGGAATGAACACTGTCAATGCCTCACAGTTGGGAGAAAAAATCCTAAGCCTGCTGGGATTGCAGCCTGGCAGCGAATTCCTACTTACCCTGACAAAAGATGGCTCAATCCTCGTGCAAGCAGGTTCAGGATCGACAACTAGAGAGATGCCCTCTGAAAGGAAACGTGGAGGTAGTGGCAATGAATGACAACAATTACAAACGTAGGCTCCAATCCAGGAACCGCAGGTCAAGTACTAACAGCGTCTTTGAGACATCTAACTGCAAACGTTCCCACAAACTGCTTCAATCATGCCGTAAGGAAGATGCTCCTCACACTCTCAGTCAGTTTAACGAGGTTGAAAATCCGAATTTCAGTGGGCGCTTGGTGGCAACTGAGGCAGTTGTGAGCTCCACCTCGATTTCTTACCTAGTTCCAGCACAAGTTCAAGCAACTTGTAGAAAAAAGATTTGCGTACGCAACATAAAACCTGATGATCCAGCAAATCTTGAGTTCATTGGCGTTTCGAATGATGTGAAACACAGAAGACTGAGCAGACTCCTCAAGGTTCAGACTATCACCAAAATCAAGGAATGCAAGCACTGGACCGCCTATAGACTTCGAGTTCGTCCGCCAGTCTTCACACTAGAGAAACGTGAAGATAGCATTGTTGATGAAAGAGGTCAAGAGTACAAGGCGTTGGACATCTACGTTATCAGCGATCAGAATCTCACATTTGAAGCAGGGAAGATAATTCGCATTGTAGGCACTCCTCTACCTGACCCGAGAAGTCAGCAAATCACAGTCCTAGTATCCGACGTCAGCTTCCCAGAGGATGCAAAGAACTTTGATGAACACGCGCTCCTTCGACTGAAGGATTGGCTGGGAGCCAAACCAGTCAAGGATCGAGTAGAGTGGCTCCTCAGCACGTTCGAAAACCACAGCAACATTGTAGGTCGAAGAAACCTAGCATTCGCAGGATTCTTGACTTTCTTCAGCCCCTTGTGGGTTAACTTAGATGGTGAAACTCAAAGGGGCTGGCTGGACACCATTACCCTTGGTGACACTACCACAGGAAAGAGCGCAACCATCCGCAAACTCATATCATTGCTCCAAGCAGGCATGCTCATCACAGCTGAGACTGCTTCAGGCGTTGGTTTGACAGGAACCGCCACGCAAGTGGAACGCGTAGGCTGGTTTGTAGAGTGGGGATTCTTAGTGCTGAACGACAGGAGACTTCTCGCCGTCGATGGGGTTCAGAAACTCTCAGCGAATCAATGGGCTTCGCTTGCTGAGAGTGAACGAAGTGGCGTTGTAACAATCGCCAAAGCAGCCAAGGGCTCCGCATACGCAAGAACGAGGCAGTTGAAACTTGCAAACCCTGTGAACCCTGAGAGCGACAAGTATTCCACCAAAGCATTAGCAGAGTTTCTCTATCCAGTACAGGCACTTCCAACGATCCTAGATTCTACCAGCATCGCCCGACTCGACCTAGCCACGTTTGCTGACCAAAGAGACGTAGCCCCCCTAGACATCAACAAACCCCGAAACAACAACCCATCTGAAGATCAAGAGATGCTGAAGTTGCTTCCCGAAGCCCTCAAATGGTGTTGGAGCCCCGTTGCTAAGGTCCGATACGACAAAGAGGCTAAGAAGGAGCTACTTGAACAAGCCACAGCACTATATACGAAATTCTTCACACCCTCTATCCCTCTGGTCTCCATCGACATGAAGTGGAAGCTTACACGACTCACATCAGCCCTAGCCTTCCTGACACTATCCACGAAAGACCTGAAAACTGTCACCGTAACAAAGGACCATGTCCACATAATCGCAGATTTCTTAGAGAAAGAGTATGCGAAGGCTGGGCTGAACACTCTAGCTCAGAGCCAGAAATATGAAGTTCTCTCAGTTGAAGACTTTGACGACATGAAGAACCATATTTTCGTCTGCACCAAGCTACCTTTGGAAACAATAGACGCAATCCTTTGCTTCATTGCTACCCAGGGCCGAGTGACCAAGGATCAGTTGAAGGAGAGGTTCTCACTTGCCGATAATAACCAGTTACGTCCTCTAATGGCTGAACTCCAGAATGAGGGCCTAGTTAAAGTGGGACGTGGCCTTTACCCGACTCCTAAGCTAATTCAGGCATTCAAGCTTACCACGAATAACACGATTAACAACGCTGAAAAAGAAGCCCAGCCTAAGCCCTCATCCATTCCTCCGACCCACCCCTCTCCTTCCAACCATGATAACCATGCTAATAGTGATAGCACTCAACCTGCTCCAAATGTGCGGGTATCCGAACAAGCAAAGAAGTATGCCACTATTGCAGCCCTAATACAGAAACCCATTGGAGAGTACTGCAAGTACTTTGAAGAGAACTTACCAGATGAAGATCCAATGGGAGCTCTCGAAGCAGCTAACTGCCAGGTTGTCAACGACAGAATAGCTTTCAAAGGATGCTAGAAATGCAAAGACTGACCGAAGTACGAAGAATAGTCACGGGCGTAGAAACCAAGTTGAATTCCTATTGAATTCCTATTGGCCGGCTATGGAATTATTCATGGGTTTGAGTGTTTAAGAGGCGCAAGTTTCTCAGGTATCTAATGAGGAGAGGCATTCCTATTTGCAACATAAGACGTTCTGGGGGGTTCCAGGCCATTCCAAACCCATTCTGCGGCATTCTACTCATTCTTCACAACGTTGGAGACTTTCTAGTCACCTACTGATTGTAATGGGGGAGAGGTACGTTGGCTGATACCACCAAGACTGAGATAGCAGGGTTTGTCAAATCATTCTATGCTGAGCATGGAGTCGTTCCTTCTATTGGCGTCATTCTCAAACAGTTTGGCATGAACAGGGTGGATTTCTATAGGCTCTTTTCTTCCTTGGCTGAGCTTTGTGGACTTTCGGGGGTTCCTGTTCCTGAGGAGAGGATTGACTCGGTGAGAGAGGCTCTGAAAGGTCGGTCCCTACAGAAGGAAGAGCAAGCCATGAAGACCTCGCAAGAATCCCTGATGCTCAGCCCGCAAGCGACTAGGCGAATATATGGAATATGTCAGCTTGAGAACCTTGAGCCACCCCAAGCCATCGATATGCTGCTCGATTGGGATCATCGACTGAGGCGAAATTACCACCTCTCCCTGGCTAAGACTAAGCAGTTGTCTGATTTCCTAGACGCAGCTGTTTCGCGAGGATGGAAACTTGACTCGCTAGTTGAGTATCTTGTCAGAGTATGGAACAATGGGCTCCTAAACCTAGGCGAGGCCTGCCTAGGGAACCTGATCTCGCTTGTCCAAGGAATTGATCTGAACCATTGGGGTTCCGTTCAGAACTTCATCCAGTACGCCACAAAGTACAGCACTCGGATAGGACCATTCCGAGCCTACATGGAAGGCAAGATACCTCTAGAGAAGCTATTGGAGGTGGAGGGACTCCCATGAGCCAGGAGGAAGCTAGAGCCAGACACCTATCATCTTGGCTTGCTGAGAAGGCAAGAAGCATAGAGGCTCACCGTCAACGCCTAAGAAGGGAGCAGGAAGAGGCTCAGAGGCAGCAGGAGGAAGATGAGAGGCAACGAGCGTACAGAGACTCACTTCGCAGACAATACATCAAGGAAGAAGTCAGCAGGAAGTTGGAGAAGGAGCGCCTTGATCAGGAACAACTCGAAAACACGATGAAGATCTTTACAGGCAAATTGAACGCAGCCGCGGCTGTTGCCCAGCAGAAACAATTCCAGTTTCTATACAGCTATGGTAGAGCGCCAGCCGAGCTAGATTCTCAATCTGACAACTTCGCGAAATACTATGCGGGTCAGCTAGCAAATATAGTAAAGGACCCCGAGATGCAGGAAAGACTATTGTCTAAAGCGGGCGAATTGATGAGAGAGAAATTCAAGAAGAACATCGAAGAGAAGTTGAAGATGCAAGCATCCGAATCCGGCATCCTCTACTTTTCACCTTTCTAGCCTGCCTAAGTCTAGATCATGAACCGCATGCTCAACTTTAGCACAGTTGCACCGTGGATCCCTCTTCCCCCTCTGCCGATCTCGTACCTCACCTATGGCCCTTCGAGTCTCACCCGTTGTTGAACAGAAATCCGTTGCTGAAGGATGCTGATGATATCCTGGAAAAACTGTGCCCTGATTCTGATCTCCGAGGTCGCCTTGCGACATTCCGCTATCCTAGCGGCAGCCAATCAACTAGGGGTTTCCAGAAGGGCTGAGCTCGGATAGACATCGAGTTTGCAAGGTCGGCTTCACGAAAACACCGACCATGATAGTTGTGAGACCACCGCTGAGCAAGGGCAGGCACAAGTACCTCACGTTCCTCTCCAACGAAGGCTGCACCTACCTCAAGGAATACTTGGAACAGAGAGGTGGGCTCGGCGAGTAGAATACTGAGTGAGCTGGAGTTATCAGGCCACATTTTGGACAACTACCCCAGTTTTGGCACTGGAATCGGAACTAGGCGATGGATATTACGCCGATAGATGATCCCCTTCTTCTTCGCTGCATCCTTCTCAAGGTATGAGCCAATCTCTTTTCCGACAAACCAGCCAGCACCTATTCCAATGAAGGATAACAACCACATTAGGGATTGCAGTTCCACAAATCGGCTCGCTTGCTCAGAGACGAGTATGAGAGTCATAACGGCGACCATAAAACCGACGGCCGCTCCGAAGAAGCCAAGCCTTGTGCCGAGTGAATAGTTCTTGGCAACCAACTCGGCGAACCAGATTCTCTCTTGATACTCAGGCGGGTATTCCCCTAGGTGCTTGATGGTGTCGATCCTATCACGGATTTTTGCTAGCGCAGGTCCTCCTAGACTCTCGTGGCTCGGGATTTGATTTCTTATCGCCTCCAGCTTGTCACACGCCTTGGCTATGTCATATCCAAGTAAGCTGAGCACCTCTGGTTTGGCTTCAAGCTCTGTATATGCTATCCACGATTCTCGGCCCCAATGAAAAGGAGTCATGACAGGTCGGAAGCTAAAGCGTCCTGCCTCGGTCTTCCCTTCCAACTTGACAACAAATCCAGTGGAGAATACTTGTTTGACGGTCTGACGATACTTCTCAGGGCAAAAGTCACTCAGATCGGGGATGTTGCGCGATAGGTCGAGATCGGATGAACTTGTGACAAGCACAGCATGCTTCTCGTGCAATCGATCAATCAAGAAATCGAGGACGTCACGCTTGCCATAAGGCACGTTCTTCTCCACCATCTGTTCAGACGGGGCTAAGGATTCAGTCGGACTCTCGCTTTCGGCTGAAAGACGCATTCCACACTCCTCACAGAATACGCTGTCGCGGAGAATCTTGGCTCCGCATTTGCGACAGAACTTTGTGGGTGGAGAAGTTGTAGATGCTTGTTGTGCGACACTGGGAGTCGTGGCAGGCGGTGCGGGTTCAACAGATGTTCTAAACTGGTCCGTCTGCTGCGCTCTTCGAAGCTTGTGCAGCTCGTAGGCATGCCATGGCAGCCCTATTGGGGCAATCAAAAGAGTGTCCCACGTGTGACTCTTGACTCCATATTTCTTTGCATTATCGTGCACGTATATGGTGGCCAAGATGAGGCAAAGCAGACCAACAAACCATGAAAGCGATCCGAGGAAGAACCCTGAGAACCATACAAGGAAGAACATCCCGACGAGGAACAGGGTTGGAGTCCAAACATCAAGCTCCCCAACAAGGGGTGCTGGCGGTTTCTGAACTACTGGAACTACTGCCTCATTATCAGCCCAGCGCTGCTCTGGTACTGGTTGAGTGACTGTTTCAGCTGATGGCGGGGCTGGTTGCTGTAACGGAGGTGTCGGTGCTGCCTTCCTCTTTCTGAAAACGTATAGCAATGGCATGAGTGCAAAGATGATGATGGCAGTGAACGCTATGATTGGGGTTCCGTAGTCTGTACTCCAGACCGCAGTGACTGTATTTGGCCCGTCCACTTTGACCGATGCAGTTGGAGTATTGGCTATTGAGCCACCGCTCCAGTGGCTGAAAACGTACTTCCCTCCAAGCAGTCCGTAGAGGCCGCTCATCGGTTGGGGCGTGACAACCGAGAGGGTGACAGTGGTCCCCTCATCGTACCATCCTGTTCCAGTTGCATTGCCATACGTGCTTGTAGCAGTCAGCATGAACTGCTTAACGTACGCAGCCTCGAATTGCGCGTCATCCTCCAATGTCACAAGCCTGTTCGAGCTAGTGTACCCATCCGTCCAGCGATCGAATCTGAGCCGCGTCACATTGTCGACTGATACAAGATCTGGGATCGAGACTGTGTGTGACCCGACACTAACCGATACTATTCCTGTCCTCTGGGGAACTCCATCCAGCGTGACCGTAACGTCGGCGGGGACGCTCACCGTCAAAGTGACACTGCTGGTTACTTCAACTGAGAACTTCTGACTGGCAATCACCGACCCTGCTCGCCATTTGCCGTGAGAGTCGGCAAGCATCGCTTTCGCGAAGTAGGTGTGGGTTCCAGTTGGGGGCAATTTCAGATGAAACGAAGCACCTGTCCACCCTTCGGGTGACGTAGGTAGCAGCAACGCACAGTAAGCTTGCCCTTCCTTTTCAAAGACTGTTCCACCTAGGGACGACGGGCAACCCGTCATGTCACTCGTGCCCTCAGCGAAATCCTGGGTCTGGTTATCAAGTACGCCAATCAAGACCAGGTCGGTCTTGCGTTTTTCACTCCAGTTGACTTGGAATGTCACAGGGATTCCATCTGAGTATTTGCTGGTTCCGAGTGTGATGTGGGCTGGATATTGCAGATTGGAGATATTTGCCGACGGGTCAGCGTGAGCGTTCGGAACGGTCACGCTCAGGAAGAGAAGTGCGAGAAGGGCACAGACACAGACAGCATGTACCCTAGGCAAGAATGATCCATGATAGGGTCCGTTATAGTGCGCTCATAACTCTTTGGTCCAAGAGGCTCAGATTCGTCGTGGCGAGTAAATTTCACACGCAACAAATTCATTGGCAAGGCATAAATCCCCAAGACAAAGCAAGATCAAGCGGGTAGTTTTCTCTTGGAATGCCCCAAGTGCAAACGTCAAATGACTAGCACGACGCCCACCAAGGCCTACTGTATGAGGTGTGACATCCTCATTCACACACCTAGTGGCGTGGCATACTCGGGCCGCGCCGATGAGGACAAGTTCATTGGCTCACCCGCTGTTCTCCTCAGCGAACAGGCCAGAGATGCCTTTGAAGCGACATTGGCGAGTGACGCGCTTACATTAACCTGGAAGAAAGGAAAGGAATTCAAGATCGAGAAGATACCGTATGGATCAATAACATCAGTCGACCTAGACGAGAGAAGACAGAGCGAAGTCGCATCCGCGGAGTCGGTCGTAGCAGGCGTCTTGGGAGGCGGCATACTGGCGGCCGAACTCTATCTAACCCACGTCAGCACGCTAAAGGTGAACACCGAGGAGCGCAACTATGAGATATTTGTGCCTGATGCGCAAGGTCATATTGTGCGGGGGATTCGCTCACTCTATACGACATGACACCGAAGGAACCAACTACATCATCCGTAAGTACCGTTATGCTGCACGATATTTCTATGAGAACCCACCCAGGCGGAACAGTCTCCACAACAGTATAAGTCCCCGTTGGTGGAAACCCTTGGGTGTAATGTTCACCTCCAGCGATTGAAAAGAGAAGAGAAATAGGACTATCATCAAGGGTGGAAGTGAAATCGAATTTTGTGGTGTGGTCGCCGTTCGTCGTTTGCTTTGCAATGGTAATTCCCCCGATCTGGTCTCCATTTCCAGCCGTGACAAGGCTAGCGGAAGACGCGCCCAACAGGACCGCCAGAACCACAACTGCAAGCAACCTAGAGAACCACATAATCCAACCAAACCCCTAAACGAGATGGTGGGTTGTAACTATATCATACTCACCATGTCCTCCGTTCTACAGCCCGCCTTTTTGGAACTGTAATGCCTTTCGGGGGAAGGATTGCGCACAAGCCACGTCTACGCCTGTAAGTCATACATCATACAGGAACCATTCAATAGGTAAGATTAAGAGTAAATTCTTTGGTTCCCACCTTCGTCCGCGTTTTCGTTTTAGGGGCCCCAAGACTAGGTTTAGGTTCGTATCCTCGTTAAGCTAACATTGTTAGAAATGGCGCTTCGCGCCTGTGCCTTGGGTCTAACTAGAGAGCTTCTTTCTTCTTCGCAGAACTTGCTGTCGCGTAGAATCTCTCTTCTCTTCCTCATCCGCTACCGTAGTTCGTGGATTGTATCGACACCTGATAGGTTTCGTACAGCAATGTCACTTCGCCAATGAATGTCACGTAAGGTGCGGTGTCGCCACACACATTCAATGTGCCAGTGCAGTACGTCGTGTATTCGAATGTGTACGCCATGAATGGCATCAAAGTGAAATCCTCTACAGGACCGCCACCAGACCACGTGATCGGAGGGCTGAATGTCCAATATCCATTAACGACCATCGGCCACGGGCTAAGATTCTGCAACTTCAACGTGTAGCGACCACCAGAACCCGTGCTCGTTAGCAGAAGTGTATGACTCGGGTCCCCCACGAAAACTGGCAACACCGCCCAAACGACTACCAAGAGCACCAATAAGAGTCCGATCGTGATCGATTTCCACGGGGCCCCCTTTCGTGGGACACTTGACTCTCGCGGTGTTTGGAGTCCAGGTGTTTGTAGTGGTGCAGGTGTTTGTAGTGGTGCAGGTGTTTGTAGTGGTACAGCTTCGACCAATCCAGCTCCACACTCCTCGCAGAACTTGCTGTCACGTAGAATCTTAGCACCGCATTTGCGACAGAACTTGGTGGGTTTAGCCATGTCGTCATGGTCTTCAGCAACAACGTTACCGCCGACTGACGGCTGGGGCTTGGCGGTCACGAAGGGAGCATCAGCTGCAACCAAGGTTGGCACCTGACCCGTCTGCTGCGCCCTTCGAAGTTTGTGCAGTTCGTTGGCATGCAGTGGCAGCCCTATTATGGCAAACAAGAGAGTGAGCACCGCTTGGCTCTCAACTCCATATTTCTTCGCGTCATAGTGAACGTATATCGTGGCACCGATAAGCCCGAGCAGTCCACCTACCCATGAGAAGAAGAACCCAAGAAGGAACATCCCGACAAGCCATAGGATTGGAACCCAGACATGAAGCTCTCCAACAGGGGGCGCTGGCGGTTTCTGAACTACTGGAACTACTGGAACTACTGCCTCATGTTTACCCCAGTGCTGTTCTTTCGCGTAGTACAACTCATCATCCTTGTAGCAGTACCAACGCTGCGCTTCTTCATCCAGAAGCTTCATCGGTTGGCCGCACACCCTGCACGTCGGCGCGAGTTGCCTTGAACTCAGCCTGCCATCACCTCATGTGCTAGATGAGTACCACACATTTCGTGGTATCTAGTGTCATGTGAGTTTCGTTCCACACTCTTCACAGAACTTGCTATCGCGTATTATTCTTGCGCCACAGTATCGACAGAACTTCGTTTCTGCCTGCTTTGCCTCAGCCGATGGCGCGTTCGTTTGTGCGGATGCTGGCATCGCGATTGGTGCAAGTGGTTCGACTGTGCCCACGGTGGGTTGCATCGATGGCCAGACTGAAACAACTTTCTCCATGTACAATTCCCAAACGGCAAACGCGAGCAAGACCAAGAATATCAGCGACAAAAGTACGGTTAACGAATCGTATGCCTGAGACCCCCAAAAACCCCACGCTGCCACAAATCGCGCCTGAACCTCGTTCGCGGTGCTCAAAAGGCCCGACTCAAGCTTCAGGCGACCCACGGCTTGCGTGACGAGATTGTCGTACAATGCATATGCACCCCATTTGGCTAGGAAGGCCACCAATGCACCGTATACAGCGACGCGATGAAACGCTTGCTTCGTGGTCGAATGTAGGGTCGCGACACTCATTATCAAGAGCAATACTACGAGCAGCTCAGCTCCCAAGGCAATAGTGTTCCAAATCTCGTATGGTGCAGTAGCTTTTGCCATCTCCCTAGTCAAGTAATCATATGCCGTTGTCTCGTCGTTGGAAAGGTACAGCGTGACTGAGGCCTTTACATATCCTGATATGAAAGAGAGTCCCTCAAGCACGAGAACAAATGCGAGGCTAAGTCTCACTGCTCCCTCATGGTTCATGGAGTAGTGAAGATGCTCCCTACTGCGTCCGCAATTACACCGTTGGGATACGATAGCGGAAGGCGCGTTCATTACTTCGCCTTCTAAGGCATGTATGACAGCCCAAAACGGGAAAAGACTTTCGATCTGAGCATTTTTTTTCTAAACACCTGCCGAGTCACTGTAACGATATTTCTTGCTCCACTTTCTAACAATCGGGTCCGTGACCGCCCCGCCTGATGGCGACACTTCGTTATCGTCTTCCTTCGCATACGCGTTACTTGGCGAGAAACTTCCGTGGCCACCATAGCCGCTTCGCGGAACCGCCATTCCGCCAACGGTAACGAATTCGCTGGTCTCGTCTATGTTTGGCGGGTCTCGACTTAATGTTTTGACCGCTGTGCCATCGCCTAGAGGCTTTTCAACATGTGAAACTTCGGGCGCATTAATTGCCCGCAGATACTTCGACCAGCTTGATGGTTTCAATATTGTTTCCGCGCCACAACTACACGAGAGCGAAACCCTTGGCCCAGCAACGAAAGCAATTTGGGCCTTTGATCCGCAGCCAACACCGCGCGATGTATTCCCCGTTGTCGAAGAGAATGTCGAAGAATTTCTTTTTCCTTCCCAAATCAATCACCTCTCGTAATTGTATTATAGTTCTTCGGCGACAGACTCTAGAGCGTTAGTTGGGTTGTAGGTTATGCGCTCGATCGTCGCGGTTGCGGTTCTAACTGTCGTGTTAGCGTTGTCTTCGGCGCAGAACGCCTACGCAGCTAGGGAGTCGGTGCAGGTAACGAAACTTGCGAACCCTGTCACAATTGATGGAAAGTGGACCACGCCCAGCGAATGGTCTGACACGAACCGTGTTTCCATGTACCTCCTGCAAGGGCCTCAAAGCACCGCCTATGTGAGGCTGAAACACGATGCCGACTATCTCTACATACTCGCTGATTTCATATCAGACACTACGCAGGCGATCGGGCAAACCAAAGGGGACCCGCCTGAAGATGGCCTAAACATGGGGATCGACAAGGACGTCAATGACACGAACGTCAAATGTTGCGATCTCTATGTCCACCTCTACTGGACAAACGGAAAGAGTGCCCCAGAACCCATCGATCCAGCTTGGCTGCAAGGCACCATATCCTATGATGCAA
>Ga0187882_1003636_pt1 | contig 13084 bp, 9 predicted proteins | sample June2016WEW_19_1_3_FD_132991 | JGI IMG/M metagenome (GOLD analysis project Ga0187882, IMG submission 132991) | Peatland microbial communities from SPRUCE experiment site at the Marcell Experimental Forest, Minnesota, USA - June2016WEW_19_150 | ecosystem: Environmental > Terrestrial > Soil >...
AATATCAGGGTAATGCCGGAGCGGATACTTCGCAGGTGGGAAGCATCCGCGGCAAGTATATTGGTATTGTCAAAGATTACCTTGCCTGAGGTAACGGGGATAAGGCGAAGGATGGAGCGAGCAACGGTGGTTTTGCCGCAGCCGCTTTCACCAACCAGGCCGAAAGACATCGCAGGTTTGATGGCAAGCGAAACCCCATCGACGGCCTTTACGTAGCCGACGGTGCGCCGCAATAATCCCTTCTTGACGGGAAAGTAGGTCTTTAGGTCGTCAACCTTGAGCAGGAAACCATTTGTATTGGAATCAGAATTCATATCTTAGGGTCATCGGGCCTTTCATAGCCGGGCGCAAACCAGCAGGCAACTGCTCTGCCGTTATCAAGCCGGCGTAATTGCGGTTCGACTGTCTGACATCTTTTATCATTGCAGCCAATGGGACAGCGGGGATGAAATTTGCAGCCGGCGGGGAAACGAAGCGGTTCAGGAACGATGCCGGGAATTGTGTACAGGCGTTTGCCGGTAAAGCCAAGGCGGGGAAGCGATTTGAGCAGGCCTTGAGTATAGGGATGTAAGGGGTTGTCAAACAAGGATTTACAATCGGACAGCTCAACGATTCTTGAAGCGTACATCACGGCAACATTCTCGGCGCGTTCGGCAACAATGCCGAGATTGTGGGTTATCAGCAGTATGCTCATTAGGCTTTGTTCCTGGAGCTGGTCGAGGAGGTCGAGGATTTGGGCCTGAATGGTAACATCGAGGGCAGTGGTGGGTTCGTCGGCGATGAGTAATTCCGGTTTGCAGGATATGGCCATAGCAATCATAACGCGCTGTCGCATTCCGCCTGACATCTGGTGCGGATATTCGGTAACTCGCTGGGCAGGGTCGGATATGCCGACTTTTCGCAGCATTTCGGTGGCAATATCCCAAGCCTCGGTTTCTTCTTTTTTCTGATGCAGCCGGATGACCTCGACAATCTGCTCGCCGACGGTATAAACGGGATTCAAACTGGTCATCGGCTCCTGGAAAATCATCGCGATACGGTTTCCGCGAACGGCGCGTATTCGCTGGTCAGACAGTTCAAGGAGATTTCGGCCGTCGAAATATATCTCGCCCGCGACGATTTTGCCGGGCGGGTCGGCTATAAGACGCATAACGGACAACGCGGTAACGCTTTTGCCGCAGCCGCTTTCGCCGACGAGTGCAAACGTCTCGCCCTTTTTAACAGAGAAGCTGACATCCTGAACAGCACGGGCAATCCCATCTTCGGTAAAGAAGCTCACGCAAAGACCTTTGATGTCTAATAATACGCCGTTGTCGCTCACACTGACTCCCTTAAGCGCGGGTCGATAGCGTCTCGCAGGGTTTCGCCCACGAGGTTATACGCGAGAACCGTGAAGAATATGGCCAATCCCGGGAACAGCGTAAGCCACCAGAGGAACCTGCCCGTGGTGCTTACGCCCAAACTGAGTATTTGTCCCCAGCTCGGCGTCGGAGGTGCAACGCCGAATCCGAGGAAGCTGAGCGCCGCCTCGATGAATATCGCGCCGGCGATGCCGAAGGTGGCGTTGACGAGGACAGGCGCGATTGCGTTGGGCAGCATATGCCTGAAGAGTATGCTTCGCAGCGGCAACCCCAGCGAGACAGCCGCCTGGACGAAATCCTGCCTGCGAAGTTTGAAAAATTCAGCGCGGACAAAGCGGGCATCGTCGGTCCAGGTAGTCAGACCAATTATCAGCATTATGTTGAACAAACTGCGCGGGAAGAACGCGACGATAGTGATGATGAGGAAAAAGACGGGGACAGCCATCATAATTTCAACGAGCCGCATACCGAGAAAGTCGGTTTTGCCGCCCGAATAGCCAAGTATCGCCCCGATTATGATTCCAATGATGCTCGATATTCCGACGGCAACGAAGCCAACGGACAACGAGATTCTGCTGCCATGAATAAGCCGACAGAGGACGTCGGAGCCGACGTCGTCTGTGCCGAGCCAGTGTTGCCGGTTGGGCGGCTGCTCGCGAACCTTCAAATCGGTCCTGCCAAAGCCATAAGGTATAGGCGCAAAGACCGCGCCAGTCGCCTTGCCCGAAGCAACCATCGATTTGTAATCAGTGGCGTCAAGCCGGCGAGGTATAAAAACAAACAGGAGTATAATGCCAACGAGCACTATAAAAACGCTTATGGTAATCTGCCGCCACAAAACCCCTGCGCGGATTGAAGGGTCAACGCATCTTCGGTTGCGGAGGACAAGCAGAAACTGAACAAGGGCGACGATTCCCGCCAGAAAGATGCTGTAATCGCTCGCGGTAAGGGCTTTGAAGATGGGCCAGTGCAGTTGGCCGGCGATTCTGATGACGAAGGGCTTGTCGTTGGCGAGAAACGGCGCAAAAATGGCGAGCAGGAACAGCAGGATTATGAAGCCCAGCCAGCAAAGCGTGAACTTGCTCTTGGCGAACTCTTTCCAGACCATTTCGCCGTATGATGTACCCCAGGTTTTTTGTTGTTTATTCTCACCCATAAAACTTTACACCGCCGACTCAAAACTTATTCGCGGATCAACCATCGCGTATGCAATGTCCGCCATCAGCAGGCCAAACAAATTCAAAACGCCCGCGATTGTGGCGACTCCCATAACGACGTTGTAATCCCGCGTAGTTACCGCCTCAAAAGCCAGCAGCCCCATACCGGAGACACTGAAGATTCGCTCGATGATGACCGAGCCGCCGAACATCGCGGGCAACAGGGTCGCCAGAATAGTAATGATGGGAATGACGCTGTTCCTGAAGGCGTGGTGGAATATGACGGCCCAGTTTGAAAGCCCTTTTGCCCGTGCGGTGCGGACGTAATCTGCGCGGAGATTATCGAGCATTCCCGCCCGGACCTGTTTGGTCAGATACGCGAAACCGGCGTAGGTAAGGCAAAAGACAGGAAGCACAAGATGCCAGAGGCGGTCGGCAAGCCACTGGAAAAATGGAAACTGCTCGGCGTCATTGCTGGACAGACCCGCGGGCGGAAACCAGTTGAGAGGCGGCCCGCAGAGATAGCCGATGAGCATCTGGCCAACCCACATAGAAGGCAGCGACCAGAGCATCAGCAGCATCACAGAACCGGCACGGTCGAGAAACTTTTTGCGCCCTACCGCCGAGAGAATCCCCATCGGAATTGAAACAGCGTAAATAATGACGAAAGATATCAGATTCAGAGTAAGCGTAACGGGAAGGCGTTCTTTGATAAGGTCAATGACTGGACGATGATGCTTGATTGAATCGGCAAAATCGAGCCGCGCCACCCTGCCCAGCCAGATTGCATATTGAACGTAAACCGGCTTATCAAGGCCATAGAGCTTCATCCTCGCCGCGCGAACGTCGGCTGCCCGCTGGGCGTCCATCATACCGCCCGGCCCCATAGATAAGCTCACCGGGTCGCCCGGCGCCATTCGGCTGATGGCGAAAACAACAATCGTGATACCCAGCAGAGTCGGTATCATCAACAGCAATCGTCTAATGATATATGTCGTCATTTATATTTCTGGGACTGGGCGGGAACATACCATTCAAGCTCGTTGATACCGAGTTTGTGCACTATCACATTCTGAAAACGCTTATCGAGAAATCGCTGCTCGGGCCGGGTATAAATAAAGGTATAGGGCTGCTCTTCGTGCAGAATTCGATGGAACTTATGGTACAGGGCGTTCCGTTTATCCGGATCGAGCGTCTGGCGGGCCTGTTCGATTAACGCGTCGGCTTCAGCATTTCTAAAACCAACGTAATTCGAGCCGCGATTTTCAATCTGCGACGAATGCCATATCTGGTAAGGGTCATCCTCGATGTTGCCGCCCCAGGACATACTGACGGCATCAAAATCCCTGTCTTTAACCTTCTGGGAAAAAACCGACCATTCGAAGGGATCCAGCAGCACCTCAATACCCGCGCCGGCGGCGGAATCTTTGACTAATTTGGCGATTTGCTCGTGCAATGCCATATCAGCGGCAATCATATACTTGAAACGCAACGGAACGCCGTTTTTATCGCGTATTCCGTCACCGTCGTGGTCAATCCACCCGGCCTCGTCTAACAACCGTTTTGCCTTTTCCGGGTCGTATGGCCAGGGCTTAATGTTAGGGTCATTTTGCGGGCCGTATATATAAAAATTGCCGGTCGGAATCTTGGCCTCGGGATTCCGCAGGATATGCTCTTTAATGGCCTCCCTGTCAATCAAATAGGTCATCGCAAGGCGAACTTTTTTATCCGCGAAAAACGGCCTGGCCTCGTTCCAGCCAATCCAGAAGTAGCCGGTGTTGGCTGCGTCCCAATAAGAGAGGCAATAAAAATCCTTTTTGAATTTCTCGTCGCTGCTCTTCTCGGCATACTGGTCGGGAACGGGCCTTATATAGTCAATCTGGCCGGACAGCAGCGCCTGCAGTTCGGCTGTTGTGTTGGTAATGAACGTGAATACTATTTTTTTTACCTTTGGCTTTGGTCCCCAGTAGTTTTCGTTTCGTCGCAGAACAAGTTGGCGGCCGACGTCCCATTTTTCAAAGACATAAGGGCCGCTGCCGATGGGGGCGCCCCTGCGTTCATTGAACTCGCGAGCATTCTTATATTTGTAAATATGCTCGGGATAAACGGTTATGCCGCCGAGGTAAGCAAGCGACAGGAAATACACTCTCTTCATATAAAATTTTATTTCCTTGTCGTTTATTTTCTCGTAGTGGTCAACATCGCGGAAATAATTAGCATATTGGAGGGCGTCGATATTGGGGTCTGTGATGGTCTTGAAGGTGAATATTACATCGTCGGTGGTAATCGGATGACCATCGGAGAAACAGATATTATCCCTTAATTTGAAATAGATTACGAGACCATCATCGGAGATGGAAAATTTTTCCGCGAGAACCCCCCTGAATTTGAAGTCATCCATCTCGTAGTCAACCATCGGCTCAAAAATATTATTCAGAACTATCCATCTGGTAGGCCAGGTTGACGACGCGAGGAAATCGCACAAAGTGGCTGGTTCGCCTTCCAGATTACGAATCAGCCAATCACCTTCGTCGCCGGGATATTCTTTAGCCGGTGTTGCGGAGGCAGTCGGTTTTTCAACGGGGCGCGTCGGGGCAGAGGCGTGGCTTTCCAGCCGGCCGATGAGAGTGTTCAGCCGGTCATAGAGACGGTCGGCCTGAACCATAGAAAGGAACTGCAGGAATATGATTACGCCAAGAAACAAAAACAAAAAGAATTTGAATAAGCCCGACCGTCCGTTCATAAAATCATCCTTTATTTGTACCTCTGCTTTTCCTTCGGCACATACCACTCAAAGTAATTCAGCCCCATTTTATGAATCTTAACGTTTTCAAAGCGTTTATCAACAAGACGGAATGTCGGTCGCGCAAACAGAAAAGTATAGGGCTGCTGCTCGTGCAGAATCCTGTGCAACCGATGGCAAAGGACATCCTGCTGACCAACATCAATGGTGCGTCGGATTTGCTCCAACAGCGTATCGGCTTCGGAATTACGGAAGCCGACGTAGTTATAACCTCCTTTGCCGATTTGAGAGGAATGGAAAAGCGGGTAATCGTCCTCGACGATATCCCCGCCCCAGCCCATAATCATTGCATCGAATTTTCTTTCGATAATTCTGGGCAGCAGGGCCGACCACTCGTAGGGTTCGGGTATGACATCGACACCTACTTTGGCCATTTCATCCTTTAGCAGCACCGCTAAGCGTTCATACAAAGAGTCGCCGGCGGCATATGAAAATCTGAACCGGAACGCGACGCCGTTTTTATCCCTGATTCCGTCGCCATCGCGGTCAATCCAGCCGGCCTCATCGAGCAACTGCTTCGCCTTTTCAGGGTCGTATGGCACCGGTTTGATGGTCGCGTCGTTTTGCGTCCCCTTGATATAAAATGGTCCTGTGATTGCCTCGCCGTATCCCTTGAGCAGCTTTGAGATGATTTGCTCGCGATTTATATTAAGCGTCATCGCCCTGCGAATCCGCGCGTCCGAAAAGAAGGGTAAATCCTCGTTCCAGCCGATATAATAAAAAGGAACGCCGGGGTTCCAATAGGCCAGGCAGGAGAACTCCTTTTTGAACTCCTCGTCCGCGTCGAAATTGGCAAACAACTCTGAATCATGGGCAACAATAATGTCAACCTGATGGGCCTTAAGCGCCTGCGCCGCGGCAATCGAATTATTTATGAATTTATACACTATCTTTTTAATATGCGGCTTGCGGCCCCAGTAATTTTCGTTCCTGCGAAGAACAATCTGTTTGCCCACGTCCCAGCGTTCAAAAATGTATGGGCCGCTGCCGACGGGTTCGGAAACTCGCTTGTTGAACTCTTTGGCGTCTTTGAACTGGTAAATATGCTTTGGATAAATACCTATGTCCCAGAATGAAAGCACATCAAGGGCCTTGAAATACGGACGCTTCATATAAAATTTAACAACGCGGTCGCTGATTTTCTCGACGCGGTCAACGTCAACATACATATTCGCAAGATTCGCGGCATCGACGTTGGGGTCTATAACGGTTTGGTAGGTGAATATAACATCGTCGGCCGTAATGGGGACACCGTCGGAAAAGTGAATGTCATCGCGAAGATGAAACGTTATTTCAAGACCATCGCTGGAAATATCAACGCTTTCCGCAAGGTGCGGCTTTAGCTTCACCTCGTCGAAATCATAGACCATCAACGGCTCAAATATACTAAGCACCGTTATCCAGCGGGAGTAAATATCGTTCTCCGCGCTCATCTGGTTCAGCGTCTTCGGCTCAATCCTAAACGCCCAAATTAGCCAGTCGCCGTCATCGCCGGGATATGTCTCTCCAGCGGGCCGAGAAATCTTCGAGGCGGTATCCGGTTTTGCCTGTGAACCGGCATCCTCGATGCTCCGCTCGATTTTGTTAAGTGCGACGTAAAGGCGGTCCGAGCGGACCATTGATAAAATCTGGAGGACAATAATCGCGCCAAGAAGAATAAACAGGAGAAACCCGGCGACGTTTGCTCGATGGCTCATTATAAGGCCAAACCTCCAATGTCTGGCAAAACCTTACCGTTCCTTCAGTTCTAAAATTCCAGCCGGCTATTTTGACTCTGCGGGCGGCGAGGCAAGGACAAGCGGATGTGTTATAATAGCTCCGCCAGCGTCTTTACCGTAATTAATATTAAGCTCTCCCGCCTTCGTTCCGTCGCCGAGTATGTTGTTATGTTCCTGTTGTAAAGCGTTGGTGTCCCCGGACTCAATCGCCTTTTTAATGCCGAATCGGGGCTTACCTAAAATTTTGCTCAGGCAGGATTTTTCCGTCTCGACAAGGACGGAAACGAGCTGTTCTTTTTGCACCGAGGTAAGAACATCAGCGCCTTTTATGTATCGCTGGAAGACATATGACAATAATTGCCCAAATCTTTTCCCGACCACTTCTTTACCGGAGTTGGAAGAGGCCATTTTGTCGCCGAGTATCCGCAAAATATCGCCGTCCAGAAGCTCCCGCTCAACGGACCAGTCCGCATAAGATGCGATTCGGCGGTCAGCTACTTTCAGCAGAAGGGCATCCCCTTCGGGTATTTTAATCGAGCCGGCAAAAGAGGCGATAAGCCCGAGCGTATCGGGACTGCTTGTCGCAATGATTTCATCGAGCCGGCGGGTTACTTGTCGAGCAGTATCGATGGCCTTGGGGGAATTTAGTTTCTCGGTGATTTCAGATTTTGTAACGCAGCGAACCGCACAGTATCGAATCACCTCATTTTTGTTGTCAACGTATTTTAGAGCTACCTCCGCCAGGCGAACGTCCGCAAGGTCATCCGTAAGCATCAGCAGGTTTGTTACCATTTTGAAGCTGCGGACGGCCGGCGTCATCCCTTCCGCCTGCTGCAACGCGGCCGAAATATGCTTTTGAGCCGATTTGGAAAACTGCTCGGCAAACTGTGTCTGGTTTGGCTGGGTACTTACGCTGTTAGCAATGATTATGGCGCGGGCATTTGAAATTGACGAAAAATCTTGGGTAGTCAGAATCTCACCGACTGCCTTTGCGACAAAGTTATCGATGGTCTTGAAATCAGCGTCATCGAGAACCGATTTGCCTCGAACGGCCTCAATGGCCAAACTATCAACCGCCTCGGCAGACGCTAAAAAAACGAAAAAACCAGATACGATGGCAACGACAAGCGATAATGATTTCATAGTCATCCGTAAGCGTCCTAAAGGTTTACAACCTCTTTATACACAATACAATAGGGTAACACGCAAATACCGATTTGTCAAGCCAATTAAACCCTGCCTTGAACGGCCTTTTTCACCAACAGGTTCTATATGCCGGGCGTATAAGGTACAATACCGGCGTTTATAAACAGGACTGGTTTATGGATGGAACAGAGGCAAAACTTATTCGGATAGACCCGCTTCGGCTGCGGATGGAGAAAACGGGCCAAATGGTCGTCGATGCCACCGTATTCGCGTCGAAGGAAATAAACATCGAGCAGGAAGCAATCCGGCAGATTTACGATTCGGCGTGCCTGCCGCCCGCCAGAAAGGTACTGGCGACGGCGGATATTCACGTCGGCTTCGGCGTGCCTATCGGCGCAGTTTTGGGCCTTGAGGACGCGATAATGCCGCCCGCCGTGGGTTATGACATAAACTGCGGAATGCGGCTGCTGCGGACACCCTTCACGAAAGGCGAGATAGATACCGATGAGATTGCAAATTCGATTGCCAGGGACATCCCGCTCGGCGAGGGGATGAGCAATTTGCCTTTGGACAAGCACCTGCTCGATATTGTCGCGACCGAAGGCGTCGCAGGGCTGCCGAAGCTGGCGCAAAAAGTCAGACACAGAACATGGGAGGCATTCGATGAGCAGGAGTTTGCGGAAGACATAAATAGAATTGAGGATAATGGCCAAATGCCCGCGGATATGGGGGCGGTTCCGAAGCTGGCGATTGAAAAAGGCGCAGACCAGCTGGGGACATTAGGCGGCGGCAATCATTTTATCGAGATACAGCTTGTGCAGAAAATCTTCGATGAGGGACTGGCGAAGTTTTTCGGGCTTTTCGAAAACCAGATAGTGGTGATGATACACTCAGGGTCTCGGCGTTTTGGATATGAGGTAGCGGACGAATATATGAGCGTTGCGGCCAATCAGCCCCAGATGGAAGGCAGACGCAAAATGCTCAGTTTCCTCGATACAGGTAGTCCGCAGGGTAAAAGATATATTGCCGCGATGGGGGCAGCAGCAAATTTCGCGTTTGTGAATCGGCACGTTATGGCGTTATTAGTCAGGCGGTGCTTTTCGCGGATGTTCGGACCGACGTCTATGCCGCTGGTATATGACGTGCCGCACAATATGGCGAAATTAGAAACGCATCAGGGCAAGTCGCTGTGGGTTCACCGCAAAGGCGCAACACGGGCGTTCGGGCCGGGGCTTATGACGGCGACGCCTTTTGAAGAGGTGGGCCAGCCGATAATCACGCCCGGCTCGATGGGCACGGCCAGCTACCTTATGGTGGGAACAGGCAATTCAGATGAGTCGCTTTGCTCAGTGAATCACGGCGCGGGCCGGGTGATGAGCAGGACCGCGGCATCAGGCAAAGGCCGACACGGCAAAAACGCCGGTGAAGCACTGATTAGTGACGACGAATTCAAAAGAAGTATGGCCGGGATAAAACTGATTACCGGCGACAGACGCCGGATAAAGGAAGAGGCCCCCGCGGCGTATAAGAACATCGACGAGGTGATGCGGATTGTCAGCCAGTGTGGCTGGGCAAGGCCCGTGGCGAGAATGATCCCGCTGGCGGTGCTGAAAGGATAAGATTTGAGGCGCCAGCGATAGAAAAATCAGGCACTTAACTGTTGCATTTATAGGTCAATTATTTTATTCTTACGGGTTTTGGGCTGGTATTAGCACGGAAATATTGCATGGCAATAATGGAAAGCATAATATGAGCAAGTATGTCGTTTTTACGGCAGTATTGACAATAACATTGCTGGTTGGCTGGGGTTGTGAACAGAAGTCGGCAAATGTTGTGATGCCAACACCCCCTGCCCAAGCCGTTGCGGTAAAACCTGAGCCGGTCAAGATTGAGCAGTCAACCCCGCCTGAACCGAATACACCAAAAGCCCCTGCAGCCGAACAAAACGTGCAGGCGGCAAAGCCGGCCGAACCAAATAAGCCACAAAAAGTAACGCCAGTTGAGAACGTTACAAAAAAACCAAAATCGACATCGCCCGTCGCCAGCACAACTGCGGCACAACTCTGCGGTAAATGCACGGAGTTTCTGAGAAAGTACGTCAACCGGGATGGTATGGTTGACTACAAGACACTTGCCCGTAAGAAGCTCGAATTGGCCGCGCTGCTGGACAAATTCAGGGGATTGAACCGCAATGATTACAACTCGTGGTCAAAAGATGACAAGCTTGCGTTCTGGATAAACGGGTATAACCTCGAGCTTATCAGGATAATCATTGAGAATTACCCGATAGAGTCAAACAGGATGCTTCGGCTTTTCTGGCCCCCCAACAGCATAAGGCACATAAAAGGAATATGGGATGAGCACAAATTCATCATAATGGACGAGGAGTTTACGCTGCGGGAAATTGAGCAGCGGTTCTTCCAAAATGAATTCGGTGAGCCAAGGGTATTATTCGCGATGTCTTATGCCTCGATTTCAGGAGTGCCTTTGCGAAACGAGGCGTATTGCGGCCGGAATCTCTCGGCGCAGCTTGACGACCAGGTAAAGAAATTTATCGCCGGCTCACACGCCCTCAAGATAGACCGTGAAAACCAGACAGTGTCCCTGTCGTCGATATTGAATCCCACGTGGTACGGGGGACAGTTTGTCGCCAAATACGGCACCGACCTCAAGTTCAAGCAGCAGGAGCCGGCTCTAAGAGCAGTACTTCACTTTTTGACGAAGTATATCTCGCCGCAGGATATCGATTATCTTGAGACGGGCAACTATACAATTGGATACCTAAGGTATGACTGGACGCTTAACGAAGGCGCCGGCCAATAAGCCGGGCACAATCCGACACATTAACAATGGGGCTAATACAAATGGCAAAACAAAAAACAAGCATCGGCGCGGAAAAATATCTTTTCACCAGCGAATCAGTAACAATGGGACACCCGGACAAGGTTGCGGACTGCATTTCCGACGCGGTACTGGACGCCTGTCTTGCCAAGGACAAAAAAAGCAGGGTCGCCTGTGAAACGCTGGTCAAAAACGATATGGTGGTTGTGGCAGGCGAAATCACAACAAAAGCGTTAGTCGATATACCTGCTGTTGTCCGCCAAACAATTAAAGACATTGGCTACGATGACCCCGCGGTCGGTTTTCATTACGAAAACTGCGCGGTGCTGGTCTCGATAGGTCAGCAAAGCCCGGATATATCGCAGGGCGTAACGGAAGGCGCCGGTCTGCACAAGGAGCAGGGAGCGGGTGATCAGGGCCTTATGTTCGGATACGCCTGCAAGGATACGCCGCAATTGATGCCAATGCCGATTCAGCTGGCACACGCGATAACAACTCGCCTGGAGCAAATGAGACAGACAAAGAAACTGCCCTGGTTGCGACCGGACGGCAAAAGCCAGGTAACAGTCGAATATACCAACGGCAAACCATCGCATATCCCGGTAGTTGTCGTCGCGGCGCAACACGACCCCGATATATCTCACGCCCAGTTACGCAAGCAAATAATCGAAAAGGTCGTGCTGCCGGTCCTGCCGAAAAAATTAGTCGATAAGCGCACGGTCTTTCACATCAACGCGACAGGCAAATTTGTCATCGGCGGCCCCGCGGGCGACTGCGGCCTGACGGGCAGAAAAATTATCGTCGATACATACGGAGGCCGTGGCAGACACGGCGGCGGATGCTTCAGCGGCAAAGACCCCACAAAAGTGGACCGAACCGCAAGCTATATGGCCAGATACGTCGCAAAGAATATCGTCGCAGCGGGCCTTGCCGATGCTTGCGAGATTCAACTGTCTTACGTCATCGGTTTTGCCGACCCCCTTTCGGTCCTCGTCGATACCAAGGGCACGGGAAAAATCAGCGACAGGAAACTCGGCGATATCGTCCGCAAACTTTTCCCGCTCACTCCAAAGGGGATGATTACACATCTCAAACTCGAAAGGCCGATTTACTCAAAGACCAGTCACGGTGGACATTTCGGCCGAAATCTTCCCGAATTCACCTGGGAAAAAACCGATATGACCGCAAAACTCCGCAAGGCAGCAGGCCTGTAGTGAAGCTCCACGGCTTTACAGCCGTGGCATCTTCACTTGCTTCGGCGAAACCCGCCGAAGCATACCCTACTTCGCTAAAGCTTCGTAGGGTTGCCCTTTTCGCATTCATCCACGGGTTCACACCCGTGGCTTTCTGCGAAGGCGGGTAAAACCAGCCACAAATTAAAAATGCAAAAAAAAGCCCGACACTTCGTCGGGCTTTTTCTTTTTATATTATTGGCGTGGTAAACACAGCCGAAACTTCTTAATGCTTGAAATGTCGTTTGCCGGTGAAGACCATAGCGATGCCGTATTTGTCGGCGGCGGCGATGACCTCGTTATCCTTCTTAGAACCGCCCGGCTGGGCGATTGCGACGATTCCTGCTGCTGCGGCATTATCGACATTATCAGGGAATGGGAAAAACGCGTCGGATGCCATAACGGAACCCTTCGCCTGCTCGCCTGCGTGCTTGACGGCGATAAAACCTGACTGCACGCGATTCATCTGACCCGCGCCGATGCCGATGATTTTACGGCCTTTGGCAAGCACAATGGCGTTACTTTTAGTATGCTTGGCGGCAAGCCAGGCGACACGGAGGTCCGCGAGTTGTTCATCGGTGGGCTTTGTTTTCGTGGGAACGGTCAGCAATTTCGGCTCCCAGCCGACGAGGTCACGCTTCTGAATCAGCACTCCCCCTACTATGCAGCGAAGGTCAAACTCGCCTGCGTCGATTTTGTTTTTATCGATTGCGCCCGTTTCAACAAGGCGCACCCTGCTGCCCCAGCTTTTAAGCGTGCGGATTATCTCGATTGCCTCCGGCTCGAACTGCGGCGCGATAATTACCTCGGCAAAGAACCCCTCTGC
>Ga0187882_1003637_pt1 | contig 13082 bp, 8 predicted proteins | sample June2016WEW_19_1_3_FD_132991 | JGI IMG/M metagenome (GOLD analysis project Ga0187882, IMG submission 132991) | Peatland microbial communities from SPRUCE experiment site at the Marcell Experimental Forest, Minnesota, USA - June2016WEW_19_150 | ecosystem: Environmental > Terrestrial > Soil >...
CCCGGCATCACGGATGGGTTGTTGCCGAGGCGTACCGGCCGGCCGTCCCGGGTCTTGGACGGAATGTAAGCCAGCTTCCACTGCGGCGTGAGCTCTTCGGCACAGCCGCCGTTGTCGGAAAGAAAGAGCACCAGCGTGTCCCGCTCGACGCCGGTTTCCTTGAGCTTGGTGAGAATCTTGCCGACGCCGCGATCCAGGTGGTCAACTTGCGCCGCGTAAACAGCCATGCGGCGAGCTTGCCACTCCCTGTCTGGGGCGTCCTTCCACGCCGGGACGCGCGGGTCCCGAGGCGACAGCGGCCACTTGCCGTCCACGATGCTCATCTCGATCATCTGCCGGTGGCGCTCATCGCGAAGGGCGTCCCAACCTTTCAGGTATCGGTTCTTATACTTCTCGATGTCGTCGGCGAGGGCGTGCAACGGCCAGTGCGGGGCGGTGAATGCGGCATACAGAAAGAACGGCTTGCCTTTCCCTGCGCACTCGCCGAGAAACGCGGCGGCGTTGTCGGCGATGGCGTCCGTGTAATAGAAACTTCTGCGGTCCGCCTGGACGTGCTCGTTGTCGCGGACCAGGAAATACGGGTCGTAGTAGCTGCCCGCGCCCGCGATTGTGCCGAAGTACCGCTCGAAGCCGCGCTGGAGCGGCCAATTGTGCCTGTCCTCGTAGTACTTCGGGAAGTCGTAGGTGACATGCCACTTGCCGACCATCGCGGTGCGATAGCCGGCGCCGCGCAGCACCTGCGCGATGGTGACACATTGCGGGTTCAGGTCGCCGCGGTAACCGGGCACGCCCCCGTCACCGCCGGTCATGCCGCCCACACCGGCCTGGTGCGCGTAGAGGCCGGTGAGAATCGAAGTGCGGCTGGGGCAGCAGCGTGCGTTGTTGTAGAACTGCGTGAAACGCACGCCCCGTTGTGCGAGCTGATCGAGGTTGGGCGTGGAGATCTCGGAGCCGTAGCAGCCCAGGTCCGAAAACCCCATGTCGTCGGCAAGAATCAGGACGATATTGGGCCGTTTCGGCGCCGCGGCACGAAAGCGTGGCAAGCCGGCCGCGATTGCGCCGGCGGCCATCATGCGGAGAAAAGCCCGACGTTCCATTGTTGTTCACCTTCTTAAAAGTAACGGTTACGCCCGTCCCGAATAGAGTCTTCGATAGCCACAGTGGTTTGGTCGTGCACCAGGCGGACCAGCCGCTCGTAGCGCCTGCGGGCTTCGCTGTAGAATAGGTGGACTTGCGGGTCCGGCAATCGCCGCGAGGCTTCATCGAGCTGTACCATCGCCGCCGATGCCGACTGGATGTCCGGGTGTACTCCGGTGGCAGCGGCGCCCACAATAGCCGCACCGAGCGCCGTGGCGCCCGTTTCCGTGGCACGCACGACGGGCAGACCACAGATGTCCGCCTGCATTTGATTGATGGCGTCGACCTGAGCAAGCCTACCGGCCACACGCAATTCGCTCGGCTGTCCGATGATGTCCAGGTTCTCCGCCAGATCGAACAGGAGTCCCTCGACCAGCGCGCGAAGAATGTCCTGCTTGGACTGCCCGATTCGTAAGCCCAGAAAAGCCCCGCGTGCATCGCGCCTCCAATACGGGGCCGTGGCGCCAGCCATGTGCGGGACGCAGATGACGCCGTGGCTGCCGGGCGGGCTCAATCGGTCCAGGTCGCGCAAATCGTGCTCGGATATGCCAACGAGGCGCTTCCATTCTTCAAGCTGTCTGCCTGTGGACAACATGGCGGCTTCACACGCCCAGTGGCCTGCCCATGCATGCGGGCTGCAGAGGAACCGCTGCTGGGGATCGAGGACTGGCTCCATACGGGCAGTCAACACGAAACATCCGCTTCCGTGGTTCGCCGTCACGATATCGTTCCGGATGCCGGCCAAACCCAGCGACGCGCAGGCCTGATCGCCGCCGCCCAGCACAACGTCCAAAGCCGGTATTCCCAACTTGGAGGCCACGCGTGGCCGTACCTTGCCCACAACTGTTCCTGCAGGTACAGGCCGAGGCAGGCTGGCAGCGTCGATCCGCGCATAGTCAAGCAGCTCCGGATCCCACCGCAGATCGGCGGCGTTTAGCAGCAGGGTCCGGCCAGCCTGGGAGAAATCGGTGACGTACTCTTCGCACAGTTTGTGTACGAGGTAGTCTTGAGCCCCCAGCCATCTCGTGGAACCTCCGGCTTCGGGGATGCGGGCGCGCAGCCAGAGCATGCGCGGCAAGGAGAAATAGTCGCTGCAGCGCAGCCCGGTCTTGCGGTAGACCCGATCGCCGAACCGCTCCAATAACTCCTGTTCCTTGCCCGCTGCACGGAGATCGTGGGCGAGAACGGCCGGCGCGAGCGGCTTGCCATCCAAGTCCACGGCCAGTACGGCCGCGCGAAGGGTAGTGATCGCAATCGCTCGGATTTTCTCGGGTTCGATCTGGGGGACGATCGAGAGAACCGACGTTTTGACAGCCTGCCACCACCGGGCCGGATTCTGCTCACATTTTCCGGAAGCGTCGATGTCGTTGCGATAGGCCACGCGGGCAAATGCGCACCGGCGGCCCTGGGGATCGAAGACCACAGCCTTGGTCGACGAGGTCCCGACGTCAAGGGCTAGAATGTGATCCGCGGATCTACATGCCGCCATGCGTTTCCCGCGTCAGCACCGCGGGGTTCACCACCTCGCTCGAATGCCCCGTACCCAGGAACTGCCGGATCTCTTCGCATAAGAGATATGGCGAGCGCCTCAGCGCATCCACCGTGGTGCCGGCGAGGTGAGAGGTCAGGGTGACGTTATCGAGCTTCAGGAATGGATAATCGGCCGGCAAAGGCTCGACGCTGAAGACGTCCAGGGCCGCCCCTCCAATTGTTTTGTTCTGGAGCGCCGCCAACAGCGCCTGCTCGTCGATCAAGCCCGCGCGCGCGGTGTTAACCAGGATGGCCGTCGGTTTCATCAAGGCGATCTGTTTTGCACCGATCAGGCCCCGGCTGGCTGAAGTCAACCGGGCATGGATGCTGACGATGTCCGATGTCGCCATTAAGTGATCGAGATCCACGAGATCGACGTTCAGCCCCCGGACCTGGTCGGGGCTTACGTACGGATCGTAAGCCTGGATCTTCATCTCGAAGCCGCTCAGCTTGCGGGCCACCAGAGCGCCCACTTTACCTAGGCCGACCAAGCCGACCGTTTTGCCGGTAGTCTGCAACAGCCAAGCTACATTGACAAACTCCTTGCGCCATTTGCCCGCCAGCAGGCCCGCATGCGAGCGGGCGATGTTTCGCATTTCGGCCAGCATCAAGCCGATGGCGAAATCGGAGACCGCCTGCGCATTCCTGCCGCTGATCTTCACCACCGGGATGCCCCGTTTGGTGGCCCCGGCGACGTCGATGTTCTCCACTCCGCCGCGGGTGATGCCGATCAGCTTCAGCTTCGGGGCGGCGTCCATCAGTTGCCCCGACACCGGGCAGTAATCGACGAGCAGCAGTTCGCGATCCGCGATCAACTCGCGGACGTTCTCGGGCACTGGGACAGCTGACGGCCCTCCCTTTTCCACCTTGATGCGCTCGTTTTGAAGGTACGTCTTGTCGGTGGTACGGAGCCAGACCGTGAGCTTCACTTCCGGTGCGTAATCCTTGAGGATTTCTCCACATGCCAGACCAAACGAGTCCGGTGGAATCATCGCATCGCCAACACAGAGAATGTTCATTAGGACACCAGGTCGAAGTACATGTTATACGACTCGCCCTGGCCGATCTTACAGAATGGCACAAACCCTTCCCGAGGCTGCTTTTCCGCCTGGAACTCCAGGGCCTCGTTGCTCGGGCGCAGCCAGCCGGAGGGCTGGTTTCCAGATACGATCAGGTCCGATGCATGCCGCCGAACCAGCACAACCGGTCCGTACCGCAGCGCGGCGCGCCGGGGATGCTGCGCATCGATCGGCGCGAACGCCAGCCGCATCGGAATGCGGATCGTGAGGCGGTCGCCGGGATTCCAGGTGCGGCTGACGGAAGCCCAACTGCCGGGCTGCGTGGGTATATTCAGAGGCGCGCCGTTCACCTCGACCCTCGTGCCTTGCGACCATGCGGGCACTCTGAATTTCAGATCGAACGCCAGCGCCTTTTTCGGCCGCACGACAAGGGTGGTGGTGTCGGTCTCCGGATACCGCGTCTCTTGCGTGATCCGGATCTCGTCGCCATCCCGGTTCCAGGTGACTTCGGACGGCACGTACAAATTCACATAGATACTCTTGGCGTCCCGGAAGTAGATGATGTTGTGGTAATCCGCGATGGCCTGCGGATAGGTGCCGGAGCAACACGTCCACTTCCATTCGCGATGATACAGTTTGCGGCCACCGCCGAGGCTGTAGTCGGAATAGTAGAAATTGGTTCCATCCTGCTGAAGCCACAGCGCCGCGCCGATTCCGTTGTACAGCAGCCTTTCCATCCAGTCGCCGTACCGAGCCTGCCCGGTAAGCTGGATCAGGTAGCGGCCCAGCTTGAATCCGGCCCACGACCCGCACACGGTCTCGAAGGTTCGCGGCTCGGTTTCCAGAGACCTGCCGAGCGAGCCGTCCGGCGGCATGATTTCTTCTCCCGGCCCGAAACCGCCCGTCGCATACATCTGCGTCTTCTCCAGCCAATCATAGGCTTTCACGATCGTGTTGAGATACTCGGGGGCGCCGGTAACGACATACGTCATGGCGGCGCTGTTCAGGGTGTTCACGTGACTGTAAGCGTGATAATAATATGGCCCCGGCGTCTTGTCGCCCCCGAACATACCCCAGTAATGCGGGTATCGCCACACATCGCCGAACGTCTTGTATTTCAACTCACCGGTAAGCTGGTAGGCGCGGTACAGATTTTCGGGCAGTGTGTACCACTCTTGTCCATTGGCGTTCCAGTTTACCCCCTGGAGCGGCAGCCTCCTGCTGCGATCAAGATTTCGGGTGGCCCAATCGGTGATCTTATCGAGCAGAGGAAGTGCATCGCGCACGCCGCCGTACTCGTAGAGATCCACCAGGCCACAGATCGTCTTTTCGTAGACATAGTGCGGCGTGTGCGGGTTTCGGGAGTAGTAGAAGAATCCGTCCTGCTCGACCGTCTTGCCCCACTCCCGCATCAGCCGCGTGGCTTTCGCCAGCAACTCGGAGTCCTGCCCGGCTTTTGAAATGCGGGCCATCCCGCTGAGATACTGCCCGAATGCGTTGTAGAAATCGCCATAACACCAGCGGCTCGGATAATGTACGCTCCGATCTCCGGCATACCAGCCGATCATGTCGTGACCCGGATCTGGCGTTCCCGCGCGCGCCCGAAAGCCTTTCAACAGATCGTCATTCGGAATATTGAAGAAGACCTCCCGAGCGGCCAGAAACTGCTTCCTGAGTGCGCCGTCAAGCAACCGTACGCCGGAATAGTTGAACGATTCCAACACGTTGCGCCCTGCCTGCTCCTCGCGGGTGGGGCTGCCCCGTAGCAACCCCGCCGCGCCGGAAACGATGGCGAGCGACTTGGCAAACTGGCGTCTGCTTTGCATGCGTGCCTCCACTTAGTTCTCGACCGGCTCGAAGCCGGCGATCGTGATCCGGTGCCCCTTCGAAGCTTCGTTCTTCTCGGAAAGGGTCTGGATCTTCAACGTGTGCTTGCCGGCGGCCAGTCCCTTGTACGCCCAGTCGAACGGCAGCGCGGGGCCAACCGGCGGCAACGCCGGCAGCTGTGCGGCACCGTATTGGTCGACAACTCCTACGGCCTTGCCATCGATAGTGACTTCCGCCGTGCCGCCATCCTGAAACCGGAACCCATGCCAGCGAATTCCCGTGCCCTCGAATGCGTACTCGGTGCTGGCTCCGACCTTGTTCGCGGTGTAGTACCACGGCGTTGATTCCCAGTCCTTGCCGGTCGTGAATCTCCATGGCTTCAACCACTCGTCGAGTCGCGGGTGGAGATACATAAAGTAGTTCTCTCCCTGTTTGAACTCATAGAACGGCCGCACGAGCACGGATGGATCCTCGTGCAAATGAAACGCCAGCGGCTCGCCCGGGCTTGGCACGAAGTTGCGGTCCAGCGCGTCGAAAGCGACCTTTTTCGATGGATTTCCGTTATCCGAACGAAATGCCAGGGTGACGGGTCCCCGCATGACAGCGGCGGGATATGCCCCGGACCCCCGCGGGGAGCTCAGCCAGAACTTCGCCGGCAAGGTGATGCTCAGCCGGTCTCCATTGCGCCACTCCCTGGAGATGGAGGCCCAGTGTCTGTCATCGGCGGCCAGTCTTATGGGAGATCCGTTCAGGGAGGCTTGCATCGGGCCGGCGAGCCAGCCCGGTACGCGCACCTTCAGCCCGAACGTCGTCGGCCGCTCGGCCGAAACGATGAACTCGGTCCGGTCTTCTTCCGGGAAGCGGGTGCGCTGTGAGAGCTTTACCTTCGCGCCCTGGTGGGTCCAGTTCACGCTCGCGTCCGTGAAGAGGGCGACGTACAGATTGTCCGCGTCCTTGAGATAAACGATGTCGTGGAAGTCCGCGGCGGCCATCGGACGCGTGCCTGCGCAGCAACTCCAGGCGTTCGCGCAACGCTTGGCGCCGCCGTTGATGTTGTAATCCGAGAAATAGAACACGTTGCCGTCCGGCACCGACGGGATGCTGGCCCCTATGCCGTTGATCGTGACTCGTTCGATCCAATCGGCGTATGCGGCATCGCCCGTGATGGAGAGCAGGTATTTGCCGAGCTTGTAGACCGCCCAGGTTCCGCACTGCGTTTCGAAATGGAAACCCAGGCGCTGAAGCGTCGCGGGGTTGTTCTCGGGCGGCATCAGCCGCTCGTTCGGTCCGAAGCCTCCCGTCGCAAAGATTTCGTTGGTTGTCAGGAAGTCGTACGCGTTCTTCAGCGTGTCCAGATAATGCGGCCCGCCCTTCACCAGGTACGCAGCGCCCGCGCCCGAAAGCGTGTTCACGTGACTGTAGGCATGATAAGCGCGGAACGGTTGGTCGCTCCCGAAGGGGCTGAAAATATCGGCCTTGCGCGCGTACAGGTCCCAATACTGCGTGTACTCCCACACCGCGCCGAAATCCCGGTACTTGGTATCGCCGGTGGCCAGATACGCGCGGTAGAGGTTTTCGGTCAGCGTGTACCATTCGGTGTCGCCTTCCGGGGAGTTGAACCCGAAGGGCCGGGCGCGGGTCAAGTTCTTGATGGCCCAGTCGGTGATGTGGCTGAGATGCGTCAGCGCCTCCCGGTTGTCCGCGTAGACGTAGGCGTCCACCAGCCCGCCTACCATCTTTTCGTAGGTGTAGTGAGGCGCGTTGGGCTTGTTCGTGTAGTAGAAATAGCCGTCCGGCGAAATGGTCTTGGCCCACTCGCGGATGAGCACATCGACTTTTTCGCGGCACGCCGGATCGCCCGTCGCCGCGTACATGCGGGACAGCCCCGAGAGGATCTGGCCGAAGATGTGAAAGAAGTCGCGCGTGTACCAGCCACCCAGGTCGACGCCCGGAGCGGGCAGACCGGCGCGCTGCCGAAAGCCCTTCAGAAGGTCGTCATTGGGAATTCGTAGATAATAATCGCGGATTTCGTCGAACTGCCTTCGCAACGGACCGCCGTCGAGGGTCACGCCCCTGTAATCGAAAAGCTGCAGTTGGATTCGGCCCACCGCCAGCCGTGACTGGTCAGGTGGAGCGCCCTGTGAGAAGCCGGCAAACAGCATCGCGAGGAACGCAGCGTTGCGTACAATTTGATGTTTGTTCATTGGAAACCTCCTGGTTGGATGCGTTGATCATCTCCCATCGCAACTCCGCCTTGAAGCTTTCAGTAATCGCCGTATCCTGCTGAGATTCATGTCTCCACCACTTTTAATCCGGTGTTCTATGACCTGAAGCCGGCGCATTTGGCTCCGCGGAAGGGGCTTAGCGAGCTCCATTGACGGTGGTTGGGACGGGTTTGGTGGATTCCGCGATAACCTAACTTTTAGTGAGGTAATCGCGCAATGCGCCATTCGCCCAAAAATCTTCAGATTGCCTGAAATCACAGGGGCTTGACACACTTCGGTGGCGTCTACTTGTTGTTCTGCGGATTTCACCAGCTGCTGCAGCTTTGCGATTCCCTCGCTCAAGAGTTCACGGGGCGGAGGGACCACCTTTGCCACTTTCCCCGGATTCCCAGGCATTGCGCAGTTTCTTACTCCGCGGCCGTGGAGTCCAATAGTGCCAGACTCACCCCGTGGATGGATTGACTGTTGCAACACTCTATTGACTTGCCTCAGCATTGCTCTCAGCTGCAATTCGCCGCCAACCGCCGTGTTGACGGCACTCTGATACCCGGGAGAGGCCCGCCGCGGCGGTCGCTCCGCCGCACACCTCAATGTCTTCACGCCGGATCAGCTATAACGTTACAGCTCAAGAGCAAGCTTGTCAAGGGGTGCCCACGATTTCGCCGACCGTGGAGGCACTGGCATCCGAATCGCAGCGGCATTTCTGCCCGATCCGCAACGCCTTGCCGAAGTCGCCCTGGCCGTACAGCAGCGCCAGGACCACCACGCCGCCACTGATGCCAGGCGGCAGTCCGGCTGCTCGCGGCGCAGTTGGAGCAGGTAATCCACATCTCGCCGTAACGGCTGCCGGCTGGCAAAGCGGCGCGCGCTGCGGACCAACTTCGCCATCTCGGAGGTGAAGAAAGCCTCGCTCTGCACGGCCCCGATAAATACGCCGCCATCGGCACCGACACCCCAGTTCACTATGTGTGCCGCAAAGTCGGACGTTTCCGCGGCCGTGTTCAGGAGTCCTAGAGCAGTCCAGCCTAGGACGTCGGTGATCATTTGCGAGCACATGTCGTGCCAGAAATGGTTATAGCCGGGGGGCCGGCCTTGGGCGGGAGGATGCCGGCCGGTAGTGGTCCAACGCGTACTGGCAGAAGACCCAGATCTTGCCCGAAAACAGGTGACGGTCCCAGGTCCGCATGTACTGGTCATAAGTGGGGCGCGTGCCGTACTTCTGCAACGCCAGTTGAAGGACCAGAGGAGCGTACACGTCGTCGCCGGAGGTGCGATCCGAAAAATGATCCGGGGCCTCCGCGAAAAGCTCGAAATTCGAAGGCGGCCAGGGCTCGCAGTATTCTTTCGGAACACCCAGGGCGAGTCCGGGGGCTTTCCCCAGCCAGCCGCCGGGTACTTTATCCCAATACTCCCGGTAGGGCAGGTGGTGCGTCGTTTCCGCATGGCAGGGGAGCGACATCGCCAGCCCGAGCAAGAGACCGACGAAGGAAGAAGGTTCGCCTCATGAGCGTCCTCTGGGGTACCGACCATCGATTTCCGGCCCGCGACGGGAGCCTGACACCACCGCTGGAACGATATAGCAAGACGGCGCCGGTATCAACGGCACGCGCGGCAGCGAAGTTGACAGGCCAAGTGGCGCCGCCTTATAGTTCTGATATGGACCGACCTTCTCAAGTGTCACGTGGGCCACGCTTGTAGCTTCATGGCTACGGACCGACACGAGGCGTGAGGGCCCCAGCCCAGATGACAGAAGGAGAGGCGATTGCGACGGTTGATCACTCTGATATTCGCGGGTCGGAACCGCACAATCGTGATCCGTCGGGAGCTGCCTCGGACTAAGGGCGTGGATCGGGCCAGGAGGCCGTACCGCATAGAAAAGAGGAGGATTCTCCTTTCCGTTTGCCCTAGTTCTGTCACTTGCGCTGGAGCCCGCATAATTGTTTTACACAACCGGTGCTTGTGGCGTTCAGCAGAGACTTCGTTATCGAGCTTGGCCGAGCGCCGCACAATACCGCGGGGTTGTCGTGCGCACCTCCAAAACGTGTCGAGTGGTTTCAGCCGGCAGCTGATCCGGCTGAGTGTAGGCGGCCAACTGAATCACCCAGACGGAACAGCGCGGCTGCAGTCGAGCGGCGATGTTCGCACCGGCGCGCCGTCCGGCGGCGTCACCATCGAGCATGAGAATCACTCGCCGAAACTGCTCGAGGGCGGGCTGCTGCGACTCGTACCAGGCCGCCCCCATCAGCGCCACCACCGAGCGAATGCCAGCCTGGTGCACCTTCAGACAGTCGAAGAAGCCTTCGACCACCAACACCGTCGGCTCACTCGCTGCGGCTGCGCGGAGGAGGTTGAACATGATCTCCGACTTGGTAAAGCCTGGCGGAAATCGGTAGCGCGGTTCCGTTCCATCCAGCGTGCGGCCACAGGAGGCCACCAGCTCTCCGCGCGTGTTGTGGATGGGGATAGCCAACCGTCCGCAAAACAGCCCCGGCCTTACGCAGAAGCCCACTCCGAACTCCTCCGCAGTACGGTGATCAATCCCTCGCGGCGTCAGGTACGGATGCGCGCTGTCAACGCCGCGCAGCTGAAAGCCGAGCGGAGAAGGCATGGTTCTTTTTTCGTAACCAGTGGCCTTCCGCCGCAGGGCGTCTGCAGCCGATCTCCCCAGGTGGCCGTTTCCCCCTGCAGTTGCAGGCGCCGGTTCCCGCAGGGTGCATCCTTCCATGGCCGCCACAGAGTCCAGCACGGTCCCGTCCGCCCCGCAGGAAAAACAATGAAAGATGTTTCTGGTCAGGTTGGCATGAAACGCTTCCCGACCCTCGCCCCGGTGAATGGGACAGCAGCCGCGATACTGATCGCGGCCGCTCCGGCGCAGTTCTACCTGATAGCGGTGCAACAGAGGCGCCAGCCCGACGGTTCGTTTGATGGCTGCAAGATCCGCCCAACTCGTCATCGCTTCCTCCGGTCTTTAGGCGTCGTGCTGTGGCTGCCGTTCCGTCTGCACACCAATCGCCCAGATAAAGCCGAGCAGTTCCCGACCCACGGCGGTGACGATCTGGTTTTTGTTCTTGCCGCGGGCCGCGAGTCTTTTGTAGCGCGTGTGCAGTCGCCATTGCGCTTTCCGGGCGATGTCTTTGATTCCCTGGTGCGAATCGGGGTTGGTCGCTCCATTGTGACTAAGCAGGTGATGAGGAAGCACTGTTCATGGCGACGCGGCTGAAAGATATTGCGAAGAGCCTGAACCTCTCCATCTCGACGGTCAGCGCCGCGCTCAAGAACCGGTCGGACATCAGCCCCGCCACGCGCGGCCGCGTGATGAAAAAGGTCCGCGAGCTCAATTACTACCCGAACAGCCTAGCGCGCAGCCTGGTCACGCAACGGACCCACATCCTGGGGGTCGTGGTCCCCGACCTTTCCCGCTCGTTTTTCGCCGAGGTGACGAAGGGCATCGACATGCTGACGAGCGCGGCGGGGTACAGCCTGCTGCTCTGCAACACGGACGAGGACGCGGTCCGCGAGGAGCGCGCGCTGGGAACGCTGCTTTCCCAGCGGGTGGGAGGATTGATCATCGCCTCCGCGCACAAGCCGAACTCCGCCGCGTTCTGCAAACGGCTGTCTGCGTTGGGCGTGCCCGTGGTCCTGATCGACCGGCGCCTTCCCAAGCTGCAGTTTGTCGGCGCGGATGATGAAAGGATCGGCTACATTGCGACCAAGCACCTCATCGACCAGGGGTACCGCTGCATCGGGCACCTGAGCGGCCCGCAGAACATTTCCACCGCCATCGGCCGTCGCAAGGGATATAGCAAGGCGCTGTGTCAGGCGGGAATGGACCTGCGTGACGAGTACATCGTCGAAGCCTCGTATCACAGGGAATCCGGAGGCTACGAAGCGATGCAGCAACTGCTGTGTCTGTCCGAACCTCCGGATGCCGTGTTCGCGGCCAGCGATCCCATCGCGATCGGGGCCCTGCAGGCGATGCTGCAGGCGGGACTCCATCCCGGCCCCGAAATCGGCCTGATCGGCGTGGGCAATCACCGCTACGGCGAGTTCCTGGGGGTGCCGCTCAGCACGGTGGACCAGAGAAGAATCGAGATCGGCACCACAGCAGCCTCGCTTTTGCTGCAGTTGATCCGCGAAAAGCAGATCTACAACTCGGAATCGATTCTGATCGAACCCGAACTGGTAATCCGCGCCTCCAGCCTCCGCAGCGCCCGGAGCCCGCAAGCGTTCCCACTGGCGAGACCGGGCGAAACCGCGGACCGTCCCGCCGGCGTCGGTCATTCTTTAACGTTATAGGAATCGAGACACTGATGGTGCCTTGGCTCAGAGACGGGTCCTATCCCAACGCGACGTCCTGCGACGTCCTCAACTCTGGAGCATGAAGTACATGCGATAAGGCTCGCCGAAGCCCAGCTTGTAGAACGGGACCAGCGGCGCCCGTTTCCAGTGCCGGTCGTCCACCCGGAACCGCAGCCCTTCGCCTTCCGGCAGGATCCAGCGGGACGGTTCGCCTTTGCCGGGAATCAGCAGCCAGTTGTCCTGCCGAACCAGAACGACCGGACCGCAGGTCAGTGCCACGCGGCTGGGATGCTGCTGGTCGATGGGCGCGAGCGCCAGCGGAATGGGGATGCGGATCTTCACCCGGTCCCCGGCATTCCAGGTCCGGCGAATCGCCGCCCAGGTGCCTGGCTGCGCCGCAAGCTGCACGGGCCGGCCGTTCACCTCGGCGGTGATGCCGCGGGACCAGCGCGGCACGCGGAACTTCAGGTCAAACTGCTCCGGCCGGCCCGGGCGCACCGTCAGGGCCGTGATCTCCGACTCGGGGTACAACGTCTCCTGCTGCACCGTCACTTCGTTGCTGCCGTGATTCCAGACCACTTCGGACGACACGAACAGGTTCACATACAGCGCACCCGGATCCTTGAAGTAGATGAGGTCGTGGTAATCGGCGATGGCCTCCGGGTAAGTGCCCGAGCAGCAGGTCCATTTCTGCGGGTGATAGCCCTTGCGCCCCCCGCCCAGCGTGTAATCGGAATAGTAGAAATTGGCGCCGTCCGGTTTGAGCTGCAAGGCCGCCCCGATGCCGTTGTACAGCAGCTTTTCGATCCAGTCCCCGTACTTCGCTTCGCCGGTGAAACGGATCAGATACTTGCCCAGCTTGAAGCACGCCCACGAACCGCACACCGTCTCGAAGGTTGCCTGGACGTTCTCGAGCGACTTGCCCAGCGATCCATCGGGCGCCATGAGCAACTCCGCGGGGCCATAGCCGCCGGTGGCAAACATCTGCGTGCGCTCGAGCCAGTCGAAGGCGTTCACGATGGTCTTGAGGTATTGCGGCTCGCCG
>Ga0187882_1003647_pt1 | contig 13061 bp, 10 predicted proteins | sample June2016WEW_19_1_3_FD_132991 | JGI IMG/M metagenome (GOLD analysis project Ga0187882, IMG submission 132991) | Peatland microbial communities from SPRUCE experiment site at the Marcell Experimental Forest, Minnesota, USA - June2016WEW_19_150 | ecosystem: Environmental > Terrestrial > Soil >...
GCCGCCGCCTCCGCCGCCGCCCGATCCGAATGCGCCGCCTGTTCAGCCCGGTCAACGCGGCCGCGCTGGCGCGCCCGGTCAACCAGGTCAGCCGCCAGGCCCGCAGGGGCCATATTCCATGTGCTACGCGGTGAGTGTGAGTTCGGACCCGATGGGCGCGTACTACCGTTACGAGTTTTTGCGACCGCTCTTTCCCGACTATCCGCGGCCGGCGGTTTGGCCAGACGGCTACTACGTGCCGACGAGTACCGGTGACAACCGGATCTCGGAGACAGTCGCTACCCAGAAGCACGCGTGCGTGGCGGATCGCGCCAAGATGCTCAAAGGGGAGCCCGCCACCGAACAATGTGTGATCATCGAAAACGTGAACTTCCTGAACAACGCGGATGTCGACGGCAAGAGTCTGCCGCCGGCTGGAGTGCCGAACATCATGATGGCGGCCGGCGGGCGGCAACTGGACAAGATCATGGAAGACGATGTGATCAACGTTTGGCAGTTCCACGTCGATTGGAAGGATCCGTCGAAGACCAAGATCACCGGTCCGGAGAAGATCGCCGTCGCGCCCTATCACTATTTATGTGACGGGCAGCTCACGTACTGCGTGCCACAACCCGGCAGTGAGCGGCGGCTCGACGCGCAGGGCGACAAGATCATGCAGCGGCTCGTCTACCGCAAGGTGAACGGCCACGAGTCGATTGTCGCCGTGCACTCGGTCAATACCGCGGCTGGAGGCGGCGGCGTCCGCTGGTACGAGTTCCGGATCGGCAAGAACCGCAAGGTCAGCCTGTATCAGCAAGGCACCTATGCGCCTGAAGGGTTCTATCGCTGGATGGCCAGCCCGGCCATGGACAAGCTCGGCAACATCGGCATCGGCTATTCATTCGGCGGCCCACCGAACTTCGCCGGCCAGCGCTTTGCGGGGCGGCAGGCCAATGATCCGCTTGGTCAGTTGACGTTGCACGAAACCGTCCTTGTCCTTGGCGAAGGGCCGGAAGGCGGCGCGGTCACCGGGCGTCCGGGCGCGCAGCGTTGGGAGGACTACGCGCAGACGGCGATTGACCCGAGCGACGACTGCACGATCTGGTATGTCGGCGACTACGTCAAAAAAGACGCGACGAGCTATTCGAGCAAGATCGGAGCATTCCGGTTGCCGGGGTGCGGGCGATAGAGTCGTGTATCGGAAGCGTACTTACGACAGAATCGCGCACCTGGCCCCGGAATCGGGATTCTAAGCTCCACCGGCTGTTTTGCGAACATCAAGGAAATTCACCATCGATCTCCACCGCGTCCGCAGGGCCCCCCTTTCCAGAAGGTCTCGAGCCTTTGCAACCGCGTCCCGACAGGCCTGCGGCGCCGAATCTTCAGGAGCAATGTCTCCCAATTCCGCCAGCTCTTCATACGCATCCAGAGCCGTTTTTAAATCCGGCCCGTCATCCGCATCCACCACTGTCCGGAGTTCAAGAATCAGCGCGCGAAAAGTTCGCTCCCGGTATTCCGGAAAGACAGAGAAATCGCGGCCCTTGTAAGGACCTTCAACGGAAAGAAAGAAGTTTTCAAGATAATTGTAAGCGGTTACATAAATACCCCTCGCCGTCGAAGTCTCGCTTCCGATCCTGACTTCATTGATGCGCAGTCCAGCCAGCGACATCGCCAAACGATAGGCGATTTCCGTATCGAGTCGCTTCGCAGTTTCGGTTCTTTTCAAGATCTCTGCCTTGTGGGCTTGCCTGACACTGTACGCTTTCGTAATCCATGCAAGGACGATCGAGGAAAGGACCCACAGGCCGAAATTTGAATTCAACAGCGACCAAACCTGCTCTCCCAGAGACTTTGGAGCCTTCTCACCTTCCGGAGTAGTGGCAGTTTGGTCAGTGGACGGGTCCTTGTTCTCAAACAGCCCGAGCGATAAGGACGCCAACTCACGCCCAGGAGCCCTTCCAAAATCTGCATGTTTGCTTAAAGTAGCATCAGAAAGGCCTTGGAAGCTGCCGGCTTCTCGCTGAGCCCAACATTCGAATCCCAGCACGAGGAAAATCGCGGACAAAACGACGGCGCGCCAACGCATCTTGTCTCCTCCGTTTCTATTTTTCGGTTTCTGGAACTGCCGGTATCAAACAGAGTTTTTACTTGCCTTGAAGGGAGGTCATTCCAGACTGAGTAGGAACTCGCCCGCACTGACGGCCTTACCTTCGATCGCGCCGACCTCCCTGACAATGCCGCTCTTGGGCGCGCGAATCTCGTTTTGCATTTTCATGGCTTCGAGCACCAGAAGGCCTTGATCATACGACACCGGATCCCCTTCCTTGACCAGGACTCGAACCACCTTGCCGGGCATATCGGCGGTGAGCCGCTGCAACCCGGACTGTCCACCCTCCACCTCATGTCGCTGCATTGAGCGGCGTCTGTCCATGACCTTCAATGCATGCGCGCCTTCGCGGCCGACCACGGCGCAATTGTCATCAACAAGATCCACCATGAAGTCGAAGACGCGTCCATCGCGGATCAAGGAGTACTGCCCGCTCGGCAGGCGCGCGCAGTCGAAAGAAACTTCCATCCCATTCACGACAGCCTTGAGTGCAGGCGCCGCATCGTCAAATTCGACCTTCATCAGTTGGCCATTGCAGTCTATTTCAACTTTCACGCGTCCCTCTATTCCATAGGATCCCGTGCAACCGGGCACCCAATCGGGAAGTGTCAAAAGCGCCAGCTGTGACGCGCACGCGCCCCACCGGCCCGGCCCGATAACTTCCAGGCGCTTTCCGACCGCCGTATCGTTGGGATCTTCCCGTTCCGCGCCGTCTCGGCATAGGCAAGAGCTGCCGCCACTGCCGCCGCATCCATGACCGCATCTGACGTCTCGCGCGCAGGTTTGCGCGCCAAAAACTCTTCAATGAATCCGGTCGAAAGCCTCCCGGCGATAAATTCGGGATCGGTGAGCAGGTCGCGGAAAAATGCCAGGTTGGTATGAATCCCCAGAATGCGATATTCGCCGATGGCGCGTCGCATGCGCCGGATGGCCTGCATCCGGTCTACTCCGAACGTGACAAGCTTCGCCAGGAGAGGATCATAATGGATCGGGACTTCCCAGCCGCGATAGACGCCTGAATCGAGCCGGACACCGGGCCCCTGCGGTTCGATCAGTTCGCGGATGACTCCTGGCGAAGGGAAAAAGTTGCGCTCCGGATCTTCCGCATAGATCCGGCACTCCAGAGCCCATCCGCGCGACCGGACGTCTTGCTGGCGGAATCCGAGCGGCTCGCCCGCGGCGATACGAAATTGCTGCTCCACGAGATCCAGTCCCGTCACCAACTCAGTCACCGGGTGTTCCACCTGAAGGCGCGTGTTCATCTCCAGAAAATAGAACTTTCGTTCGTCGTCCAGCAAAAACTCGACAGTGCCCGCATTTTCATAACGCGCCGCCTGAATCACCTTCAATGCCGCTTCACCCATCCGGCGGCGCAAATCCTCGTCCAATGCAGGGCTGGGACACTCTTCCACGACTTTCTGGTGCCTGCGTTGCAGTGAACATTCTCTTTCGCCGAGGTAGACGGCATTTCCATGCCGGTCGGCGAGCACTTGAATCTCTACGTGACGCGGCCGCGCGATGTATTTCTCCAGGTAGATCGCAGGATCACCGAATGCGTTCTGCGCCTCGGATGCGGCCGCTTCAAAATCTTCGTTCATGTGCCCCGCGTCCCTCACCAGGCGCATTCCCTTCCCGCCTCCGCCGGCTGCTGCCTTAAGCATGACCGGATAACCGATGCGCGCGGCCTCCACCAGCGCTTCCTCCCTGGATGTCAGAGCCCGATACGTGCCGGGAACCGTTGGAACGCCTGATTTCAGGAGCACAGAGCGAGCTCCAGTCTTGCTGCCCATCAACCTCATGGATTCGGCCGACGGCCCGACCAGGGGAATGTCCGCATCGGCACATGCCTGTGCAAAGCGGTGATTCTCGGAGAGAAAGCCGTACCCGGGATGTACGGCATCCGCTCGGCAGCGTTTTGCAATTTCGAGCACTTTGGGAATCAAGAGGTAGCTTTCGGAGGAAGGCGACGGGCCTAACAGAAACGCTTCGTCCGCCAGGCGCACATGCAAGGCCGTGCGATCCGCCTCGGAATACACGGCCACGGGAGAAATCCCCAGGTCACGGCAGGCCCGGATGATGCGGACAGCAATCTCTCCGCGATTGGCAATGAGTACTTTCTTGAACACGTCCCGACTTTCGATCAGGAACCGATGGCGAAGAAGATCGGCTCCCGGCTATAAAGGAATGTTGCCATGTTTGCGGGCGGGGTTGGAGTCTCTCTTGTTTTCGAGCATGCGCAGGCCCACAATCAACTTGCGGCGCGTCATCCGCGGCTCGATGACTTCGTCGATATACCCGCGGCTGGCCGCAATGTACGGCGAAGCGAACTTGGCGCGGAATTCGTCTACCTTTCCCGAGCGAAACTTCACGGGATCGACCGCCGTCTTCAGTTCGTTGCGATACAGGATGTTCACCGCTCCTTCCGGCCCCATCACGGCAATCTCGGCAGAGGGATACGCATAGTTTAAATCCGTCCGGATGTGCTTGGAAGCCATAACGCAATACGCGCCGCCGTAAGCTTTGCGCGTGATCACGGTGATTTTCGGCACGGTAGCCTCGGCAAAAGCGTAGAGCAGTTTGGCGCCGTGTTTGATGATGCCGCCGAATTCCTGGGCCGTGCCCGGAAGGAACCCGGGGACATCTTCGAAGGTGATCAGCGGAATGTTGAACGCGTCACAGAAGCGCACAAAGCGGGCGCCCTTCACCGAAGCCGAGATGTCGAGCGTTCCCGCGAGGTGCGCGGGCTGATTGGCGACGATCCCCACAGGACGGCCGTCGAGACGGGCAAATCCAACCACGATGTTTTTAGCGAAGTGTTTGTGCACCTCGAGAAGATCGCGGTCGTCCACAACCGCGCGGATGATGTCCCGGATGTCATAAGGTTGATTCGGGTCAGGCGGGACCATGGTGTTCAACGCATCATCCTCGCGATCCCAGGGATCGGCCGTAGGCCTCACGGGTGGGTCTTCCATGTTGTTCGACGGCAGGAATGACATAAGTTCGCGGATCAGAGCGAGGCCTTCCCGATCATCGGCCGCAGCGAAATGGGCAACGCCGCTGGTACTGTTGTGGGTCATGGCGCCGCCAAGTTCATCCATGGTCACCTCTTCGTGAACCACGGTCTTGATCACGTCAGGGCCGGTGACAAACATGTAGCTGCTGCCTTTGACCATGACTATGAAATCAGTAATGGCTGGCGAGTAGACCGCGCCCCCCGCGCAAGGGCCCATGATGGCCGAGATCTGGGGAATCACGCCGCTGGCGATCGTGTTGCGCAGGAAAATATCGGCATAGCCTGCCAGGCTCACGACGCCCTCCTGGATGCGAGCCCCGCCGGAATCATTGAGTCCTATGAGGGGAGCGCCCACTTTCATCGCCAGATCCATTACCTTGCAGATTTTCTCGGCATAGGCTTCGCTGAGGCTGCCCCCAAAAACCGTAAAGTCCTGGGCAAACACGTAGACGACGCGGCCGTCGATGCGGCCGTACCCGGTGACGACACCATCCCCGGGGATTTTCTGCTCCTCCATCCCAAAATCGACGCAACGGTGTTCGACAAATTTGTCCAGTTCCTCGAAACTGCCTTCGTCGAGCAAGAGGTCGATTCGTTCCCTGGCAGTGAGTTTCCCGGCGTCGTGTTGGCGTTTGAGGCGCTCTGGGCCGCCCCCCTCCTCCGCGCGGCGATTCAGAGTTTGCAGATGTTCCAGGTTCTTGGCCATGAGAACTCTCCATTCCTGGATGCACTATTATAACAGACCTCAGGGCGAGGATTCCCGGCGCAGGACAATCAGCCCCGCTTCGCTTGCTGTGCGCGCACAGGATTGCGCAGTATGCCAACGCCCTCGACTTCCACTTCCACAACATCTCCGGGCACAAGCGGGCCCACTCCGGCAGGCGTGCCGGTGGCGATCAAGTCGCCCGGCAGCAGCGTCATGATCCCGGCCAGAAACCGTATCAAATGTCGGACGGAAAAGATCATGTCACTGGTGCGGGCCTGTTGCCGGACCTGGCCATTGACGCGTCCAGTCACCATGACATTCGCGGGATCCAATTCTGTTTCAATCCACGGGCCGAAAGGGCAAAAAGTGTCGAATCCCTTTCCGCGCGTGAACTGGCCATCCTTTTTCTGCAGATCCCGGGCAGACACATCATTGACGCAGGTATAGCCAAGGACATAACCGAGCGGATCATCCTCTTCGGAAAGATTGCGGGTGCTCCGGCCTATGATCACACCTAATTCCGCCTCGTGATCGACCCGATTCGAAACCGCGGGGAGAACGATGGCATCACCGGGAGAGATCGCCGCGCTCGGCGGCTTGAGAAAGATCATCGGTTCTTCCTCAGGAGGGGCATTGCCAAATTCCCGGGCATGTGCCGCGTAGTTGCGGCCGATCCCAATTATCTTGCTCGGCACTGACGGGAACAGGATCTGCACCGCGTCGAGGGGCAACGTCTTTCCGGAAGGTTCCCTCGCGCCGGTTAATTCCCCGCGATACACTTTGATCTGGTTTCCTTCGATCCGGCCGCAACCGGTCTCTCCCTGATGATGAAAGCGACAGAGTTTCATTGAACCTCCACAATGACCGTCGCGGCCGGGCCCTCGTTCCCGTGGGTGTCCACCGCGGCGACACTGTATTCGTATTGAATCCCGTGCCGAACTTGATCGTCACGAAAACTCAGAGCAGTGACCACTTGAGTCTGGAGGAGAACACGGGCCGTGGCGTCTTTTTCCTTTCGATAGACGCGATACCCGGCAACGTCGTTGTCGTCAGGCGCTGTCCAAAGCAGTGTCACGACTCCGTTTTCCGCGACAGCATCCAGACTCTTGGGGATGCCCGGTGGAAAGGTATCCCGAGGTGTGACCGATTGTAAAGCAGAAGGCGGGCTCTCTGCATATGGGTTCGCTGTGCTGGCTACCACGCTCACAGCATAGTAGTAAGTCTTGTCGAACTCAAAGCTTCGATCTCCAAATTCCGGCTTGGTCAAAAGCGCCACATTGACGGTGGCCGATGGCACGGACTTTGGATCTTCTGTTCGATAAATATTGTAACCGGTGATCCGCGCCGGTGTTGATCCATCCGCATTCGCTGAAGGCTCGTTCCAGGTGATCTTGATGCTGTCCGGCGTTACCGTGCTCACCAGTTTATCGGGTGCAAGCGGGATGGGCACAGGTGCGATGTACACCTGATTGCTCAAGCCGGCGGTTTGATTCCTTCGATTGATGAAACGGATGGCATAGCGGAAACCTTGTTTGTAAAAGGAGGCCGGGCCAACCGGGGCGGGATCGGGCACGGCCAGTGAGCCGTCTCTGCGATAGAGGGCAAGGTCCTGGGCAGCAATGGAGCCGAGCGATTGGGCTTGGGCCAGAAAAGCATCCTCGGAAAGCGGCGTGGCGCCCTGACGGTCGCCCGCGATGCGCAGGATCTCGACGCTTCCCAGGGTCGTCAGCCGTGAACCGTTCGTGTTCTGGGTAGGCGCGGAGACCGTAAGGAGAATCCTGTCCCCGTACTGGCGCGTCGCGAGATCGATCGCAGGCTTGGGCACGAGCACCTGTGGCGGTTGGGGTTCGCCGATCTTCGCGCAGGCAAGAAGATCCAAGAGGTAAAGGATCGCCAGAAAGGTCTGAACGGAACGGGCCCGAAGAACCATCACAGAATGTACCGGCTGGTGTCCTTGTCAGCCACAATGTTGTTCAGCTTCCTACGCACATAAACCCCGTCGATTTTTATACTCTTTCCCGTCAACTCGCTTCCCCGAAATGAAATGTCTTCGAGCAGCGCCTCCATGACGGTGTGGAGCCTGCGGGCGCCGATATTCTCGGAGCTGTCGTTCACAATGCAAGCCATGCGCGCAATTTCGCGAAGAGCATCCTCTTCAAATCTGAGCTTCACGCCCTCGGTCTTGAGCAGCGCCACATACTGTTTGATCAGGGCGTTCTTAGGTTCGAGCAGGATACGGACGAAATCGTCCTCGGTCAGGGCTTTCAGCTCCACGCGGATCGGGAAACGCCCTTGAATCTCAGGAATGAGGTCGGAGGGTTTGGACACGTGAAACGCACCCGCGGCAATGAAGAGAATGTGGTCCGTGCGCACCATCCCGTAGCGGGTGTTGACAGTTGTGCCCTCCACGATGGGAAGGATGTCGCGCTGAACCCCTTCGCGGCTCACGTCCGGGCCGTGGCCGCTCTCGCGCCCGGCGATCTTGTCGAGTTCATCAAGGAAAATGATGCCGTTTTCCTCGACGCGATCCAGCGCCATTCTGGCCACTTGTTCCATGTCGACCAGTTTCTGCTCTTCCTCCTGCTCGAGATAATCGAGTGCCTCATCCACGCTCATGCGGCGTTTCTTTGACTTCCCCTCCATCATGCCTGAAATGAAATCCTTCATATTGAACTGGATCTCCTCCATGCTCGTCCCCTCGAAGACCTGGAACGCGAAGGGGCTCATGGGATGATCACGGACCTCCATTTCGATCATCTGGTGGTCGAGCTTGCCCGCCCGCAGCCGCTTGCGCAGGCCTTCCCGCGAGCGTTCGGCCAATTCAAGATCCTTGCCCGCGCTGCCTGAACTTTTTTCTACGGGCAACGGGTGGAGATCGGACACGAGCAGATCCAGGACCCGCTCTTCGGCGTTTTGCTCTGCCGTTTCAGCCACTTCTGTAATCCGTTCCATTCGGACCATGTCGACTGACATCTCCACGAGGTCCCGAATCATCGATTCCACATCGCGGCCGACGTAGCCTATCTCGGTGTACTTGGTGGCCTCGATTTTTAAAAAGGGAGAGTTGGCCAGGCGCGCGAGCCGGCGCGCGATTTCCGTTTTGCCCACCCCGGTGGGGCCGATCACGATGATGTTCTTGGGGGCGACCTCTTCAGCCATTTCCTCGTCCAGCTTCTGACGCCGGACACGGTTGCGCAACGCGATAGCGACCGCCTTCTTGGCCTCCTGTTGTCCGACAACATAACGGTCCAGTTCCACGACAATCTCGCGAGGCGACATTTCGTCGAGTCCTCGATTGGGCGCTGTGCGACGTTTTCTCACTTTGAGCAGAATCCTTTCGCGCATCGAGGCGGCAGATCTCCGGCGGGCGCACGGGTTCGGCCGCGAAGGCTTGGCAGGAGGGCAAGCGTCAACCGCGACGGCGGACGCGCTTCTCCGGTTTCAGTTCCTCGACGATGATTTGTCCGTTGGTGAAAATGCATATCTCGCTTGCGATCTTGACAGATTCGAGCGCGATCTCCCTGGCCGGCAGCTTGGTGTGGCGCAGCAGGGCCCGGGCCGCGGAGAGCGCGTAGCTGCCGCCGGAGCCCACCGCCAGGGTCCCGTCATCCGGCTCGATGACATCGCCGGTACCCGACAGCAGATAGGTGGACACGCCATCCGTCGCAAGCAGGAAAGCCTCCAGATGGCGCAGCGCCCTGTCCATGCGCCATTCCTGCGCCAATTCCACCGCAGCGCGATTGAGGTTGCCGTGAAACTGCTCGAGTTTCGCCTCAAGCCGGGAAAACAGTGCGAACGAGTCGGCCGTCGCTCCGGCGAAACCCACCAGGATGCGGTCGTTGTACAGGCGCCGGATTTTCCGGGCTCCTGTCTTGATGACCGTGTCCCCCAGAGTAACCTGACCGTCGCCGGCCATTGCGGTTTGGTTACCGCACCGGACGAGCAGGATGGTAGTGCCATGAAACGCAGCATCGGTCGGATTCATGATGGGGAGTATAGACATCGCTTCGAACCAGTGTCAAGAAACCTGCTCCGAAAATGGCGCTCCCGAGGAACATCGTGATCGCGGTCGTGATCGTGATCGGCAGTGTCTGGATATCAGAAAAAAGCCGATCACGACCACGATCACGAGCCTCGCGCGAAGCTCCGTGGTTGTAATCCGCCATTTTTCATGCGTCAGTGTTTTGCCCCCAAAATACGCTATGATGGTATGCCTGCCGCTGTGCCGGAGACGGCTGGGGAAGCAAGTTTAATTCTGCGGAGAATGGTGATACTCCTATGACAAGGCGCCTGTACTACGAGAATTCTTATCTGCTCGAATTTGAGGCGACGATCGTGGAACATCTCGAAGTGAAGGAGAAACCCGCGGTCGTCCTCGACCGGACGGCTTTTTATCCAACCTCGGGAGGTCAACCATGCGACACAGGGACGCTGGACGGAGCGCGTGTCGAGATTGTCGAAGAGGATGAGTCAGGAAGAATCGTTCACGTTCTCGACTCGCGGCCCACGCGGGATGGCGTGATGGGCGCGGTGGATTGGGAACGGCGATTCGATCACATGCAGCAGCATACGGGCCAGCATATCCTCTCGCAGGCATTCCTCGGCGTGGCACGGGCGGCCACGCTTTCGTTTCACCTCGGCCAGGAAACCTACACCATCGACATCGAACTCGCACAGCCCGATCCCGCCTTGTTGCGCGCTGCCGAAAACGCGGCCGCACAAATAATCTTCGACGACCGGCCCGTTCATATTTTGAACGTCAAGCGAGAAGAGCTGGCCGCGCTCGGCGTGCGCAAGGAATCCCAGCGTGAAGGCGAGATCAGAGTGATCGACATCGAAGGTTTTGACCGCTCGCCCTGCGGCGGCACTCACGTGGGCCGCTGCGGAGAGATCGGAGTGGTTTTCATCTTGGGAAGCGAGCGCTATAAAGGCGGGACGCGGGTCGAGTTTGTTTGTGGAGGCAGAGCCCTGAAAGCTTTCCGCAAGGACCATGAGGTCCTGCGTGAGCTTGCAAGACTCCACTCGGCTCACCCTCATGAGCTTGCGGCACTTATGGAGAAGCTCCTGCAGGAGAGGTCGGGCTTGCTGAGGGAAAAGAAAAGCCTGGAGAATCAGATCCTCGAATTGGAAGCACAGGAATTATTGAAGAGTGCCGATATGAGAGATGGGATTCTGGCCGTGCGGCGGGATTTCGGAGACCGCAAGATCGAGGGCCTGAAGATCCTGGCTCAGAAAATCACGGCTTCGCCGGGAACCCTCGTCATACTGGGCACGGTGCAGGAGGCCGCACAATTGGTAGTGGCACGCAGTCAGGACGTTCCGGGCGACTGTGGGGCAGCGATCAGGCAGGTTGCAGGAAAGCTGGGAGGCCGTGGCGGTGGAAAACCTGAGCTTGCGCAGGCAGGAGGGATCGCGCTCCCCGCATTGGAAGAGTGGTCGCGGGCTCTCATGGAGTATTTCCGGACTTGCTGGCATGAAAAGCACAACCGGTCGGGAGGACAGGACGGCATGCCTGACTGACCGTTTTACGCTGCGAGTGGAGCCATGCATTTCGATGTTGTGAACCTGCAAACGCGCCGCGAGGAGGCCCCCGACCCTGCTCCCCTCTCGCCTGCAGCCGCCAATTCCCTTGCCATATCCGTACATGGTTCCCTCGTGCTGGCCGACATCCTGCGCGCTTGCCGGCGAGTGCTGCAGCAGCATTTCCCTCTGGGGCGCCTTAGCCTGGTTCAGCACCGATCCAACGAGTCGACGGCAACTTTGTACTCTCTCGATGCGGGCGACAACGCCCTCATGATCGGGCCCACCGTGATCCTGCTCGAGGCCTCGCGCCTGAAGACGTGCATTGCGGACCGCGCGCCTTGTGTCGTCCTACTCAGTGACACAGCGGATCAGGATGCCATCGAGCAGCATCATCTCCTGCATCCCGAGAACCGCGCCGCGATCTACTCCCCCCTGGTTCTCGGACAGAAGTTCAAGGGTATGCTGATTCTGGCGCTGCAGGATGGCAGCAAACTAACGGCGATGCACACAAGCTTGCTCGCGCACACAACCGCTCACCTTGTGCAGGCGATCGAGAATTCTGACAAGCACTACCTCGAGTGCCGCCGGGGACGGCAACTTTCGATGGTGAGCGAAATCGCAAGGCAGGCTGTGCTCGTAGAGGACCTCGGGATATTTCTGGACGCGGCATCCGAACTGATCCGGGTCAGTCTGGAATATTCGGACGTGCAAATCTGGACGGCAGGTCATGCACCGGAGGGGTTGATCCTCGCCGCGCGCGCCGGAAAACCGAACGCGCCTGAAGAACAGAGTTTGCCCGAAATGGTGCGCCAGTGTGCGCGGCTGGATAAAACTCTATGCGACAACAATCCGCCCGACCTCTCGGAAGCAGGGTTCGGTTCCAGGCTTGCGGTCCCGATCCGGCTCCGCGGCAAACGGCTTGGAGTTCTCTTTCTCCATAGCGACAGGCTGGACGCCTTTCCTCTGGAAGATCTCGACACCATCGAGGGGATCGCTTCGTTGATCGCCTCGGCTTGTGACGACCTGCGCGCCTTCGCATACGCCCGTGAATCGAACGTGTACATGCAGGCCATTCTGGAATCGGCCAAGAACGTCGCGATCCTCTCCACCGACACGCTCGGTTATGTGATCACGAGCAGTATCGGATCGGAAAACGTGTTCCAGCTGTCCCAGAAGCAGATCGTCGGCAAGGACATCCTGACGCTTTTTACGGATCCGCGCTTCCGCAAGGAACTGGCCGCCTATATCTCCACCCAGGAGATCTCGACCCTGGAGAGCAGCAGGCTCTCCCAAGAGGGGAATGATACAATTTCCTATCTCGACGTCTCCTTGCAGCGTGTTTACGACGCCGATCAGCGAGAGCTGGGGTTCCTCTGCATCGCCCAGAACGTGACCGAAAACGTGCGGCTCGAAAAACGACTCGAATCGCTCTCCATCACAGATGAGTTGACCAGGCTCTACAATCGCCGGCAATTTTTTTCCACGATCACGGGGGAGATCGAGCGTTGCCACCGATTCCAGCGGAGCATCTCCCTCTGTTTCTTCGATCTCGACCGGTTCAAGCAGTACAACGACACTCACGGCCATCTTAAAGGCGATCAGGCCCTGAAGGAAACGGCGACGATGGTTCTCAGCCTGGTGCGGGCGGGAGTGGACACCTGCTATCGATACGGCGGCGACGAATTCACCGTCATCATGCCCGAGACAGTCGCGGCTAATGCGCGCGTGGTCGC
>Ga0187882_1003651_pt1 | contig 13044 bp, 16 predicted proteins | sample June2016WEW_19_1_3_FD_132991 | JGI IMG/M metagenome (GOLD analysis project Ga0187882, IMG submission 132991) | Peatland microbial communities from SPRUCE experiment site at the Marcell Experimental Forest, Minnesota, USA - June2016WEW_19_150 | ecosystem: Environmental > Terrestrial > Soil >...
AGGCGCGACTAGAACTTCAGTGGACGTATGGCTGGCGGCAAACATAGGCCTGGGGCCCACGGTGGACGTTGCCAAGGTCAAGTCCGCATTTCTAGACGAAGTACGCACCCGGCCATTAGTGCGGGGGATTGTCGAAATTGCTGGTGAAAGATTTGCCCTGCCTGTGACGGTTAACGACCGGTCGGACATGAGGTACCCCGTGCTGATTGGAATGGACATACTGAAATCAGGACGATTCCTGATCGACCCGACGAAGAAAGCTCCTCCTAGATATCGTGGCGTCGTAAGGGCAAGGAAACGAGCCTAACGCTCGACCACGGAAATGGGCTGAAGTGTTTTTCAGTGGCCCCGGAGCAAAACGAGGCCGTGGTCTTGTTGTTATCTGGTAGAGACTTCCTTTCTATGAGTGACCTAACACGAGGGGACACTCAATCGCTGTTGGAGCTTGCGGTAAGACTCAAATCGGACGCTAAGCAGGGGACGCTCAAGCATTCATTGTCTGGCAAGGTCATTGGTCTACTCTTTGAGAAGCCATCAACGCGAACTAGAGCTAGTTTCGAAACTGCGGTTTACCAGCTGGGCGGGCAAGCCATGTACCTTCGCGCTGACGAACTTCAGTTGACACGGGGCGAACCCCTGAAGGATACCGCTAGAGTCCTGGGAGCCTACCTAAGCGGCCTTGTTATTCGAACCTACGCGCATCAGACCCTGGTGGAGTTTGCTGAATATGCACCCGTTCCTATCATCAACGCTCTCTGCGACCTTGAGCATCCGACTCAAATTATCTCGGATATGCTCACGCTCCTTGAGGCTAAGGGTAAGTTGTCAGGCCTGAAGTTTGTGTGGGTCGGAGACGGAAACAATGTTTGCAATTCATGGTTGATTGGAGGAACCAACATGGGGATGAGCGTGGTCGTTTCTTCTCCGAAGGGCTGTGAGCCCGACGAATCGATGCTTAAGAAGGCGAGGAAACTCGCGAAGGAGTCTGGTGGAACGGTCGAGTTAGATGGGAACCCGCAGAAGGCCGCTGAAGGTGCGGACGTTCTCTACACTGATGTGTGGGTGAGTATGGGCCAAGAGAAAGGAGCCAAAAAGAAAGAACTGAAGTTCAAACCGTACCAGATCAACGAGAAACTTGTTCAAAAAGCAAAATCCGATGTTGTGGTAATGCACTGCCTTCCAGCACACAGGGGACTGGAAATTACTGATGGAGTTTTGGAGGGACCGAAAAGTATCGTGTGGCAGCAGGCTGAGAACAAACTACACGGGGCAAGGGCCATCTTAGCCGCTTTTCTCGGCGTCTCCAACTAGAGCCTGTGCTTGCAACTTCTCCATATACTCGTGGGCCTTGCGCAACGTGTCCTTCGCGTTCTTGTACGTTAATCGCTGGTAGGCTGGCTCATAGGACATCCAGTCAAAACCGACATGCTCTCTAGAGAGCCGAACCGAGTCCGTCTTTGCCTCGAGAAGGTAGAAGACGACTTCCTTGTGAACGATCCTTCCCGCTCTCCTGTAGTAGTAGCTTATTGGTTCACGATAACCCTCAAAGAATCTAAGGTCGGTCAGGCCGGTCTCTTCCTTGGTTTCCCGGAGAACGGTCTCCATTTCGGTTTCATCCCTCTCCACATGCCCCTTTACGAAATCCCAGTGGCCGCCTTCGTAGTGAAGCAGTAGGTACATGCGTTTCCCGTTGGCTTTGAAGATCACAGCTCCGCATGACTTCTCCGAAGGCATATGCTTACACTCGAGTAATTGTGAACGGTGAAGGAACTCAGAGAACAAACGCTCAGGTTAATCTTTCTTTGCTTTGAATCAGCTGCTTCTCATGGCCAAGCTTTTTTGTTTGGAGGTATGGAGGCGCCAAATATGCCTCACGGAGTGGTTCTTGCCTTCTTGGTTACTTGGTCGACTTTTTCCTTCAAGTCAGTGGACCTATTCATTACTCCGTGTTGTCCGCAGAAATAGAGAGGTTCCTGTCTTGGTCTTGGCAACGCCGGCGAATCCACGGCCGGACGCTCGCTCATCGGTGTCATCTCCTTTCCGCAAAGAGGGCATTTCAAGACTAGACCAGACCTTCCCGGAACCTCATTGAGATCCTATTTACAGACTATCGATAGCTAGAACCCTTTTATTAAAACCCTTCAACTCGAAGAACTGGGCCTAAGCTTAGGCTTTAGCTACCAAAGATATCGCTAATTCGGAAGAAGCTTCAGCTGCGTCTCCTATGTCGTCAAGCTTTCGCACAAAATCGCGGAGTTGAAGCAGCGTCAGCACATCCAGTTCAGATTGTGCGGAAAATGTGTTTTATCAGCAGATTCTTCATCTCGTCTGCTTCTTCCTCAGCTCGCTCGACAAAGAAAGATTAGCTAACAGTAAGCTCGGGATCAATTTCGAGCGTTGTTATCGACTCACGCCAAAGTCTCACCGTTGTTTGGAGCAGGTTGAAAAGGTCGCTCAATGTCGCTTTTGGTTCCTCATAGGGAATGAGGGAAGAATGAACAGCCCTTTCATTCAGATTCGCCATCCTCCAGTTATGTGGATGAAGCATATTGGTCGAGAGTTCCGGCGGCTGGTAGTCCAGCTAATTCCCTGTCGATGTAACTCTGCAGGCGTTTAATGGTTTTCAGATGAGTCGGAGTCGCAATGCCTAGCATTTGCATGGTCTGAATGCAATTTTCCGGAGCGTACCCATGAAAGTGGTTGTTGAATATTCCGAAGGTCTTCTTAGTATTCGCCTGAACCTCTCTGATCTTAGGAACCCAATCCTGGAGTTGCTGCTGCGTGTAACGGTAATCATACCACGGCAGCTCCCCGTGGCCGTGCCACCTGATGTAACCAATCGATGATGTAACATGTATCTCTGGCGGCAAGAGAGGCTCATCGACGATACAATAAGCCGCTTGATATTTCGAAAGAATGCGCCACGTCGAATCGTCCATCCACGACTTGTGCCGAAACTCAACCACGTAATCATAGCGATGTGGAAGTGCAGCTAAGAAATCTTCAAGGAGTTTATCGTTCCTTTTGAGAGAAGGGGGAAGCTGGATAAGGAAACACCCCAACCTATCTTGAGTGAGCAAAGGGTCGAAGAGCTGCACGAAACCCTCCAACTCCTCCTGAGAATCCTCGTTTAACTTCAGCCTTAGGTCGTGGGTGAATTTCTGGTTAATCTTCGCACTGAACATGAACCCCCTCTTAGTGTTTCGAGTTAGGCCTAGGATTGTTCCTTCGTCAGGTTGCCTGTAGAAGGATGAATTGAGTTCCACGGTGTCAAATACTGAGGCGTATTGTTGAAGCATGCTCTTGCCGGGCTCGTAGAATGGCCCATTCCATTCCTTGTATGACCAACCCGCACAGCCGAAATAGAATCGACCCAGTGTTGTTGTCGTTGCATTAGGCCTCCAAACCTTCTCTCTGAGGTTCAGCTCGAGGTCAAGTACAATGTGCCGGTTTATTTCTCCATTGTGGGGCAGGCCTCCATCACTCAAAGTAATGATGCGGGGCCTGGAACTACCCTGTCAAAGGTAACCGCTAATAATTCGTCCATCACTTTCAGTTTCATCTGAAGCATTGTAGACTCTGGAACCACCTCTAGATGTGACACCTTTGAAGTTCAGTCGGGTAGCTGATCTCTTCGAAAAAATAGAGGCTACCACGAAACGCTTGGAAATGACTAGCCTACTCGTGGACTTGATTAAGGAGACACCAAAGGATGAGATTAGCAAAGTTGTCTACCTGATTCAAGGAAAGCTTTACCCTGACTATGTTGGCGTCGAACTTGGTCTCGCCGAAAAGCTGCTGATTAAGGCAGCTGCGGAAGTTTCTGGTAAACCAGAGCGGTCTGTTGAGGAGGATTACAGGAAGACCGGGGACGTAGGGTTGAGCGTTGAAAAATTACTGCGAAAGAAATCGCAAGCCGCCCTTGTCAAACGATCTCTAACTGTGAAGACGGTATACGAGACCTTCGATAAGATCGCGAAGGCAAGGGGTTCTGGTTCTGTTGAGACGAAAATTCGTTTACTGATCAGCCTCTTGAACGATGCGACGCCGCTTGAAGGGAAGTTCATCGCGAGGATGGCTGTTGGTAGGCTGAGGTTGGGCGTCGCGGATATGACTGTGCTGGATGGGCTTGCGGTTGCTTACGGCGGCGACAAAGTTGCAAGGGAACCCATCGAAAGGGCGTATAATCTCTCATCGGACCTAGGGTACGTTGCTGATGTGGTCGCGCACGAAGGCCTCGGAGGCATAGAGAAGTTCAAGATCACATTCGGGCGTCCGATCAGGCCGATGCTCTGCGAACGCTTGCCCGCTGCTCAGGATATTCTGGAGAAGCTTGGGGGTGAGGGAGCTGCGGAATACAAATACGACGGTCTCAGAATCCAAGCGCACTTGAGCCCTAAAGGTGTGCAACTTTTCTCGCGGCGGCTTGAGAACATTACCGACCAATTCCCTGACGTCGCGAAACTCTTACAAACGTGTGTCAAGGCGAAAGAGGCGATCGTGGAAGGCGAATGTGTAGCAGTGGATGCTAACACCGGTGATATGCTCCCCTTCCAAGTCATTTCCCAAAGGCGGGGAAGAAAGTACGAAATTCAGAGAATGTCCGAAGAGATACCCGTGACGGTATTCCTATTCGACATCCTCTTCCTGAACGGACGTGACATGACACTAACCCCTTATCTCGAAAGAAGAAAGGAGCTAGTGAAGATTATCGAACCTTCTGAACATCTGGCGGTAGCTCACCAACATTTGACGAAGGATCCAAAGAAACTGGAGCAATTGATGGACGAGGCCGTTGCTTCGGGTTGTGAGGGTTTGGTTGTCAAGAACATTTCGGAGCAATCTACCTACCAGGCTGGGGCTCGCGGTTGGCTTTGGATAAAGTACAAGCGGTCGTACAAGGCGGAAGTTCAGGACACATTTGACTTGGTTCCCGTCGGGGCGTTCGCGGGGCGGGGAAGACGGGCAGGTAGTTACGGTGCGCTCCTCATGGCCGCCTATAATCAGAAGGAGGACGTTTTCGAGACCCTATGCAAGCTGGGGTCAGGTTTCACGGACCAGGACTTGGCCGACCTTCCAAAGACCTTGGATAAGAACGTGGTAGGACACAGACATCCACGGGTCAACTCGTTGATGGAGCCCGACGTTTGGTTTGCGCCTTCTGCGGTTTTGGAGGTAGCTGCGGATGAAATCACGTTATCCCCGCTTCACACGTGCGGCTGGGACGTGATAAGGGCCGATAGCGGACTGGCGCTTAGATTTCCCAGATTCACTGGTAATTGGCGGAAAGACAAGTCTGCGGAAGACGCGACTAGTTCGCAAGAAGCCCTGGAAATGTACCAGAAACAGCTCAAGAAGATTGAAGCTGAAACATAGCGCGAATCCGCTAATTCCGGCTTCGAGGCCGAGTTGTAGTATGCTGGTCTATAGGTGAACGATTCGTCTGCGTTTAGGTGACTTGATCTTCCAGAAGCCTGAGGCGTCTCTGTAGTACTCGACAGTCTCCAATTGATGAGTCCTCAAGAGTACTAATTAGTATTAGTAGTATATTTAAGGCTTAGCAATGCTCATTAAGCCTATGGAGGCTCGTGAGTACTCATAAGGCGCCGAGGCATGTCTCAAAGCCTAGAAATTGTTCGGCTTCAAGATTTTCGAGGGCAGTACAGGATAACGATTCCTAGGGAGATGGTGGAGAAGTTAAAGTGGCAAAAGGGCCAACCCCTCTTCATATCCCTTGATGGGACCAAGATAATTGTCGAGCCTGTGACTAAACGCTAATTTGGGAGGACAATTTATCTTCGACCGAACTGAAACTGTTATTTACAGAGGAATGGCGTTGGCCCTTTCATGTTCCGTTTGCGGCATTAACGAAAATGAGATTGTGCAGATATCAAGCCTGACATATGCTGAGGGAAGGGAAGCCCACTTTTGCCTGGGCTGTTTCGTGGGCGGCACAGTCAACGATGGGGCCATCTTGCTCCTGGGCCCCCCCAAAGTTGGGAAAACGTCCTTCTGCAAAGCCTTTGCCCGTACCGCCCTTGAGACCGGAAGGCCGGTTGTTTACCTGCCGTCGGATGAAACCGCGGGAGATTTGCGAGGTGAGATCCGTAAGGTTCTTGCTAAGGACTACGGAGAAGCGCCGGTGGTTGAGGAAGACGATGAACTTCGCATCCTCGATTGCTACAGCGCACTCATGGGCAAAAAGGCCGAAACGAAGTATACACTGACAAGCCTCGCGAACCTGACTGACATTAGCATTACATTAAAGGCCGCTTGGGAGGGTTTGACGAAATCATGCCTGCTTGTCGACGACCTCACTTCAATAGTCCAAGAAGCCGGGACTGATGTTACGCTGAAGTTTCTGCGGCAATTGCTTGCGAAAATTAAGGGGACCGCGACGTTGGGGCTGTTTTCGTTGACGACAGAGATTCTTGAACAACGTTTTCAGAATGCTCTTCTCTTGATGTTCGACGGCGTACTGGAAATGAAGATTCAGGAGGGGGCGGAAGGATTAGAAAGATACATTCGAATATACTCGTTGCGCGGCCAGAAGCACTCGACGAAGTGGAATCGTTTCGACATAACTGATGAGGGCATCGCAATGCTGCCCCAGATTCAGCCCCTTGGGCCCACAACCAGTTCAGCCTAAGTTGCGAAGAGCCTCCAGAACTGTCTCGGGGTGCTTGTAGGATGTCGGCAGGAGTACTACAGGGAAAATCTTTCGAATGACGCCTTGTCTGTCAATTATGAACGTTGTACGCTTGGCGAAATATCCACCGTAGCCCAGCACTCCGTAAAGGCGCGAGATGGACCTGTCTTGGTCGCTTAGCAGTTTGAAGGGAATCTTGTGGCGAGAGGCGAAGTCGACGTGTGATTCAACCGAGTCCACACTAATACCGATCAATTCAGTGTCTGCAGAGGTAAACTTCCCGTAGCTATCTCTGAAGGCGAAGGTTTCTGCCCGGCAACCCGGGCTGAGATTCTTTGTGTAAAAGTAGAGCACAACATTCTTTCCGCGAAAGTTAGAGAGCGTCACGGATGACCCGTCATTGGCTTTTGCGGTGAAATCGGGGGCGGGTAGGCCCTCGGTTATGGCTGGCATTTCTCCGTCTGGCTTGCAAAGGATTTCGGTCAGAAATAGGTTTCGAATAAACCAGGGAAGCGGCCCGACACGTCCCAACCTGTGCTGGATCAGTTGTGGGCCGTTATGGTGGCCAAGTGGATTGCAATGGCGTGAGCGATTTCGGTGATGTCCGAGCCGGGGTGACCTGCTACCATGACTTGTTCATCCTTCAACGTGAAGACAAGCTTGGAGAGCGACCCTAAATTGAGAAGAACTCATGCCTTCTAATGCTGCCCAAAGTCTACTACGGTGGTTGGGAAGAGTATAGAGTGGCACCATACGTCAGGATGTACTCATCGAAGGCCAAACGAGCTGTTGAGAAGGCCCCGCAAATCACTGTAGGATGGCTGAAGGCCCACGCCAAGTACAGTTATTACTCTCCAGCTCGATATTCTCCCTCGATTTTCATGTTCTCAAGGATTCTTGTTGGTGTGGACGGGTCGCCATTTGCCGAGAGAGCATTGAAGTGTGCAATTGATTTAACGAAGAAGTATGGCGCCAAGCTAATCATTGCACATGTGGTTCTCCGGCAATTCTACGCCGTAACGCCTTCAGAAGCGGGAGTCCTCGCGACCACTGTATTCGTGAAGGAGATGGAAGCGGAGGGCAAGGAAACCCTGAGTAGAGCTAGCGCGTATGCGAAGGCAGAGGGAGTAGATTACGAGTCAAGGTTGCTTCAAGGCGTGGCCGCTGAGGAAATCATTAAGCTCGCTCTTTCCGAGAAGGTTGACCTTATCGTGGTAGGTAGCAGGGGGCTTGCAGAGGTTCGCGCGTTCTTGCTGGGAAGTGTTTCAGACAAACTGAGTCACCACGCTAAAATCCCCACGTTAATCGTCAAATAATCCCGTCATCCTTCGAGCGAGATCATCAGGTACACGTCTCCAACGTTAGTTCCCGTTCGACCTGTCACCAAACCGTCATTCAGCAATTTGAAGAATTGATACGAATCATTTCGAGCGAGGAAGTTCTTCGGGTCGAGTAGCCTTCTTCTAGCTCGAATTGTTGTTCTTCCATCCGCCAGCGCGCCGGCTGCATTGCTGTTTCCATCAACCCCGTCAGTTCCTAGCGCAGCTACGACCGTGCCGTTGAGGCCAGCGATTCCCTCCGTGGCCCAGAGCACAGTTTCCTGGTTACGGCCGCCTTTTCCTTTCCTTTTGACCTTAACCGTTGTCTCTCCGCCGACAATTATCGCTCGAGAACCAATGGCTGATTTCCCATTTTCATTGTAGCCAGTAGCTAAAGACGCCAGCACTCTTCCCATCTCCCTCGCTTCCATTTCGGCGGAAGATGATAGGATCGTGGCTTCGACGCCGTTGGATCTCAAAGCCCGCTGCGCTGCGGTGCAGGCGATCCTGCTATCTGCGATTATGAAGTTCCGGACTCTCTTGAAACTTGAGGTCCCCGGTTTGGGCGTTTCCGGAACTTGACCACGCAATCCTAGAGTGAAGTAATCCTTGACTTGACGCGGGATCTTGTGCCAAACGTCGTGCCGCTTCAGCACCTCTACAGCGTCACGGTAGGTGGTTGGATCCTCCACCGTCAACCCGGATGCGATGTCGCGTAGACAATTTCCAGGGACATCTGACACGATTAGGGACAAGATGCTTGAGGCTTTACATTGCTCAACAAGCCGACCGCCTTTCAGAGTTGAGAGGTGTCTTCGCACCGTGTTTATCTCATGAATTGTAGCGTTGCTCGAGAGAAGACATTGAGTTAGTCGTTTCTCTCCCTCCAAGCCGACTCCAGGCGGTGGGGAGGGCAGCATTGCGGAAGCACCCCCTGAAATCAAGCAGAGGATGAGTTCATCCGCTTTCATCCCTCGAACTGTTTTGAGGACTGTCGTGGCGGCTCTCAACCCGTCACTATCCGGTATTGGATGGCCTGCGCGAAGGACTTGAATACGTCGGTCACGAATTGGTAAACGTTCACCGTGTGGCGCCACAATGATTCCACGGATCTCGTGACTTCCGAGAATTTCGAGGACGGCTTTCATCATGGGTGCGCTTGCTTTTCCAACGGCAAGAACAAGGATACTACTGAACCGGGAAAGGGGAATTGTGAAGTCTTTGGTCCGGAGTTGGCCATCTTTCACCTTGACAAAAGATAGGATGCATCGATACGGGTCCACCGCGTGCAATGCTTCTTCGAGTGACTGCAAACACAGCTGCCGAGCCGTACGATCTCGGGCCGTGCCACCGTTACGGATTAGTTCGGCCTTGTTTCTGATGAAACCGTCTTGGGATTGTTTCGAGGGAAGTTCAGGCCACCTTCACCATCGGCAGGATAAAGTCGATGCCTACACGTAGGCGTCGGCGAGAAATCGCTTGATGGTCAGCTTCTACGGGTTGGTGGATTCGGTCGATTCCGAGCTCTCTGATGGCTTCCATTCAGTTGAAGGAGGTTGCTCAGCTGGCGCGGCTTCTGCGGGTGGCGATTCCATGATTGGCTCTGGCATGGGTGGTTGTTCAACTGGGGGCATTGGCGGTGGCGCTGCCGCGACGGGCTTCGATTTAGGTTGCATTTTCTTTTTCGGTCTAGTCTTCTTCTTCGCCGTTCGCTTTGCTCTCTTCTTCGCACCTTTCTGGGACTTTCGTTTCTTAGCCAAACAATGACACCGCCCTATTGTCGAAGTTCAAATGGTAATAAGTTTTCTAGGAATTTTCTCGGAGTACAGTTTCGCGGCAACCTCTTCGACCTGTTGACTGAAGCCGGCTCTGCCGAATGCGAAGTAACTCACTTGGAGGCTAAATTACAAATGTTCAAAAAGATTTGAACACTCGCTGTCGCCTACTTCAAACCAAGCCTCGGCCGCGGTCCCTGCCAATGCAAGCTTTGAGCTTCTCAACTCTGATTTGGCCGCGAAGGTTCTCTTATGCGATTTTCTACGCGGGCAATACATGTAGGGGATGAACTCGAAAATCCCACAGGAACGGTCGTGGTCCCAATCTACCAGGTGTCAACGTTCAAACAATCTCAACCTGACACCGGTGCTGGATACATGTATTCGAGGGCCGCCAACCTGACCCGCACAGCTCTGGAGAGCAGAATTCCTGGCCGGACACGCGGAGGTTTCCAAGGTAATCTACCCCGGTTTGACATCCCCTCCACAGCACGACTTGGCTCGGAAACAAATGGATGATTTTGGTGGTATGGTTAGCTTCCACCTGAAGGGCGGCTTACATTCCTGGCAGGAACTAATGAAGCATCTGAAGGTGTTCACGCCGGCTGAGAGCTTGGGTGGCGTAGAATCCCTAATCGAACATCCGAGTTCGATGACACATGCTTCAGTTCCCAAAGAGGAACGTGATAGAATAGGAGTCACAGACTCTTTGATCAGAGTGTCAGTGGGTATAGAGGACGCCGAAGATTTGATAGCCGACTTATCTACCGCTCTAGAACACGTCTAAGAAAACAGGTGTGGCACGTGAGCGACGATAAGGTGAACCTTGAGATCTCCTTCGAGGACTTCAAGAGAATGGATGCCCGGGTGGGAACGATAACGCAGGTAGAACGGGTTACTAGAACTGAAAAGCTGTACAAGATCCTGGTCGACCTCGGCCCACTTGGAGTCCGACAAACGGTCTCAAGCCTCGTTGGATATTATGAACCCGACCAATTGAAGGGGAAGCGAGTCATTTTCCTTTACAACTTAAAACCATCAAAATTCTCCGGCGAGGTTTCACAGGGAATGTTGCTTGCGGCTGAGGAAGGCGACAAGATAGCCTTGCTGACCACCGATGGTGAAGTGCCTAACGGGTCAAGAATCACGTAGAAATCAGCTCTTTCGGCCAAGAAAACGAAGGCTGAACAATCAATTGCGGAAATTATCTTGAACGTTTAAATGGAATGGCGTCTAATTCCAATTTGATTCTGAGTAAATCGTTTCATTTCTAGAAGGTTATTGGTTGCCGAGGAAAGGTCCAACGGAACAGGACGTCTTACGCATAGTTATGGAACTCGGCGACATGGGAATTCTGCAATCAGAGCTTTGGAGGCAGTTGACCGCTGACAGCCGCGAAGGTTCGAGAGCCATACTGAGGCTTGAGAAGAAGGGCCTGATCGCTCGAAAGAAAGAGCTCCATGAAGGCCGCTGGACCTACCGAGTATTTGCGAAGCGCCGTTATTCCACGATTGATTCTATCCTGGACATCCCATGTGCCTTTTGCGATTTAGTGGGCAATTGCCCTCAAGCCTGGATTCTGAACCCGAACAGGTGTGAACATTTGACCAAGTGGATGCACGACGTTGCGGACTCAGCGAAAGCGGTAACAACAAGTGCCGAGTGATTGGCTGCGGCAGCGGAAGAGAGACCAATACCATCGCCTCGCTAAGAAGAGAGGTTTCCGCAGTAGGGCGACGTTCAAGCTACTCCAAGTGGCCAAACAGTACTCCTTCGTGCGGCGAGGCGACCGTGTACTTGACCTAGGTTGCGCGCCTGGGGGTTGGTTGCAGGCAGTCCACCAACTCGTAGGCGGGAGAGGCTTCGTCCTAGGCGTCGACTTGCAGGAAATTCGTTCCCTTCAATTCGTGAACGTTGTTACAATTAGGGCGGACATAACTCAAGAAGGGTTCGTGGATCAAATTAGAGCAACGGCCCCGGGAATGTTTGATGTGATCGTCTCCGACCTTTCCCCGGACTTATCGGGTGTATGGGATGTCGACCACGCTCGACAAATCGAACTCGCCCGGTGCGCGCTGAGGGTTGCGCGCGTTTTGTTGAGACCTTCCGGCAACATGCTCGTTAAAGTCTTTCAAGGTTCGGAGTTTAAGGAGTTTCAACTTGAGATGAAGTCGTCATTCCATATTCTTAGGACAGTGAAACCCCCTGCGAGCCGGCCTGAAAGTGCTGAGTTTTACTTCTTGGGATTAGGCCTCCTCGGCCAAGCCACGCAATAATACCACTAACTCTTCGAATTTCATATTTGTTCTGAAACCCTTTGGGTCGAAGTGTGTTCGGCTAGCTTGGTGGCCGCTGTTGCGCAAAGTCTTCACAACTCGCGCAATTCTGGGTGGCCTTATTCTGAGTGATCGGGCAAATGAGTCAGTTCTATAGTAGAAAGGCGAATTGTCTACTTCTTCGCCTGTGCAGGACAGAATCAGCTGGATCTCAGAGAGGCGTGATGACGATAAGTTTGGAGTACGTTTCACCATTCTCTGGACCACCTCTCCGTCCCACAGTGGGCCAAGCCATATTGGGCCGCCGATTTGGACCTTAGACCCACAAACTTTGCACGCCCATTCGATTGACTCCAATGAATTGACTGATTCTCGCATGAGGCATTTTGGGCAGTATGCGAGGAAACCTAGCAATTTTGTTGACTCGTTCGCTGAGGCCTTACCCTTTCTCACCGTTGCGTAGATTCGTACGTAGTGGTCAGAGGCATGTGCAAAGGCAACCTCAATCCCGAGTTCAATTCTAATCGCGATGGTGGTGAGGCAGCTTGCGAGGATTCTGAGAGCCACTTCCTTCTCAAATTCCGTTCGAATCGCCCTCGCGCCATACTTCCTGAAGCATGCTGTAGGTCTCGCGCCCGTGAGCGGCCCCATATCGGTCGCAGTGGCCGCGACGATACCGCCATCCTCAGTCGCCCGCAAGGCTGATTCTAGGTACGGTGCCGGGGATCCAAATGGGTCTAGGTCAACTAGGTCGAACCTGTCTTGCATGTGTCGGAGCAGCAGCAAGTTCGCGTCCGATTCAACCACGGCAACTTTCTTCTCCAGACCGTTGAGCTGGATTGTTCGCCGGGCCGCTTCGACGGCTTCAGGATTCTTATCGGCCGCGAGGACACTCGCAACGTTAAGAGATTCAAGAACATACCTTACTGCACGAACGCCTGACCCCGTCATGGCGTCACAGACGCGTAGGCGCTTACCATCCGGAAAGAAGGATGCTGCAAATAGAACCGCCAAGTCCCGACCTA
>Ga0187882_1003652_pt1 | contig 13043 bp, 9 predicted proteins | sample June2016WEW_19_1_3_FD_132991 | JGI IMG/M metagenome (GOLD analysis project Ga0187882, IMG submission 132991) | Peatland microbial communities from SPRUCE experiment site at the Marcell Experimental Forest, Minnesota, USA - June2016WEW_19_150 | ecosystem: Environmental > Terrestrial > Soil >...
CCAAACTGGTTCTCATGGTAGGCGGGCACGCCGCCGGCAGAGGTCCAGTCCGCCGAATCGAATTTGGTGTTGCGGACATACTCCCACATATCTCCGTGGATTCTGTTGGTGCCCGACTTGATGCTGGCGTTGAGAACAGCACCTGCCGCGTGGCCGAACTCGGCGCTGTAGTTGGAGGTGTCAATCTTGAATTCAGCCAGCGCGTCCGGTGGAGGCCGCACATTGTAACTGGCGCCGTTCATCAGATCGTCGGCATCCACGTTGTTGTCGACGCCGTCGAGGATGAAGTTGTTCTGTGTGGTGCGTTGGCCGTTGGCCGCAAAGTCGCCCGTACCGGAGCCACGGCCAAGGCCATTGATGGCCGGATAGACGCCGGCCGTCAACTGCGCGATATAAACCCAGTTGCGTCCGTTGAGCGCCGTGTTGTTGATGGTGTCAGTGTCCATGACCTGACCCACGGAAGCCGACTCGTTCTGCAGCAGAGGAGGCGCAGCGGTTACAGTCACTGTCTCCTGTACGGAGCCGAGCCTCAAGGTGATATTGACTTGCAAGCGGTCCTGAATATTGACGATTATATTTTCCTGGGTTGTAGTTTCAAACCTGGGAGCCGTCGCGCTCACCGTATAATGGCCGATCTTGATGGGAGAAAATTCGTATTCTCCATTCGCGCCCGATTTGCCTTTCAATACGAAATTCATGTCGGTGTTGGTGAGTGTTACCAGGGCGCCCGGTATGACTGCGCCTTTAGTATCATTCACGGTACCGGTGATGGCGCCCTGGTCCTGCTGGGCTATTGCCATGCCAGTAAAGACACAGCAAAAAGCCAGTACGAACAGGAATGCCCATATCATGCGGCGTTTCGTCTGCCTCAATTGAATGGTTCCCATTATCTCAATCCTCCTCTTTCTGCGGTTCTTCGCCGCACCCTCGACTACTCATGAAGAATGGGTACCCGAATTTTGGGCACCTTTTCTCCCTGGTTGGGAGATCGGGTGAAACGATAACACATCTTGAGGATTGAACACCAGAAAAAAAGTAAAATAAATGAATGTACCTGCAGACATTTCGCAAAGTATTGATAAAGAATGGTTTGATGGTTAAACATCCGGTTTCCTCCGGCTTATTTCGAGCGGCGCGCTCTCCCTCGATCGTCTCCACCGGCGCAGCTTCGGCCTAACCGCTGAGCGCTCCAGAAATCGGACCTCCATACGCAAAGCCGCGGAATCGAAAAAAATCGAAAAAAAAAAAATAATCGAAAAAAGTTCTTGCCAACGCAGTGGAATAGGGGTTACAGTGCTGCCGTAGCAAATTTGCGTGTTCCATCGGAAGCGTGTGCGGCTGGGATCCAGTCGGACGCGTGTATCTGCTGGAATCTAAAGGAGAACTATGGAAGCCAGTCGGTTACGCACTCTGATGATGAAGTCGCGCTTGCTTACGCAGGCGTTGTGCTTTCTCAGCCTTTTCCTTATCATCGGCGTTCAAGGACACGCCCAAAACTGCACAGCCTTCGCCGGACCAGGCAATGTCCCACCGAGCCTCGGCAATAACGCCAGCCTGAACGGATTCCTTCCGTATTCAGGTAACCCAAACAGTATCTGGAACACCAACATTTTAAGCGCTCCAATTGACCCCAATTCGGCCAATATCATCGCGGGATTGCCGATCAAAAATCATCTACATCCCGATTTTGGGCCTGACGGCGGCATTCCCTATGTCATCGTGGATTCGACCGTGCAACCCTTCATCAATATGAATGGTCCCAACGCCGGACCGATAGTGCCTGATCAATCATATGCCAGTCAGAGCGACGACGTGGTAGAGCCGGCGCCGCTTACCGGCCCCATCGAGGGCGCTCAGCCCGACTGCCTGTCCTATCCGGCGAACGGTGGCGAATACTATTACTTCGGCGACACGCATCTGCTCGTGGTTGACCGCGCGCAATGCTGGCTCTATGAGACCTACCTGACCACCCGCTGCGATGGCGTATACAACGTTTCAGGCCAGGCCATTTGGGACTTGCAATACGGTGAGCAAAGGCCCTGGGGCTGGACTTCGACGGATGCCGCAGGAGACGCGGTATTCCCGGGACTCCTAAAATTCGACGAGGTATGCACGTCATACGTAAATGACGTCGACGATGTCAATAACGATGGTAATTGCGCAGCTACCCAAGCGATCAATCACGCCGTCCGCTTTACGGTGGAGAATACAAAAGGCGATGGCGACGGCGGGTATTTCGTGTTGCCTGACACCCATGCCGCGGCTTACGGCAGCAAGTATAAGTACTTGAATGTCATGGGCATGCAGCTGCGCTTGAGGAATGACGTTAACACCAACAACAAGATCGCGACCTACTCACCGATAAATCAGGCCATATTTGCAGGTTTGCAGAATTATGGCATGATCCTGGCCGATAATGGCGGCAACTTGTATATCTCCGGCACCACCGATTCGCGCTGGAACACCGACGATCTGGGCAATTGGCACGGTGGCTCGTACCCCATCGAGGCGACAGACTTCGATGTCATACAAATGCAGGTAGGAGTAGGCGTCCCGGACCTCAACACCGAAGATGCGGGGAGTTTTCCCGTTGATCAAACGTGGTCGTATATGGATGCCAATTCAGCCCCCTATACAGTGCAAGACGTTGAAGCTGGCACCTACGCAGGCGGGCTTGGTCCGGAAGGTACATCTCTCTCTGGCGGCGGCAAGTATCCAACCACCGGCCCCACCGGTGTGACGCCTGGCCCACCGCCGGCGATCAACAGCTTTACCCCGTATGATCAAATTTTCGGATTTCCGATTGCTCCGATCTCTTGCGGCAATACCATAATCGCGGGGTATCCCATCGTCTTCGAATACAACATCACCAGCGCCGTCCCCGTCATCCCCGGCATGGGCGACTTCTATAGTTACATCGACAACGCTGGTCCGGTCAGGGTTGACGGCGCCGGCGACGGGTATCTGTTGTTTACCCCCACAGAGACCCAGGCCTATACGTTGTACTCCATGAACGCGGACGGCATGAGCGTGAGCAGCCCGTGCACGCTTTATACCAATGATTCATACCTGCCGGTACCGGTCCTGTCCCCGCCAACTGGAACCTACAACACCATCATCAGTGTGACGATCACCGAGCCTGGGTATCCGGGTGCGACGATCTATTACACCACCGACGAAACTGAACCGGCTTTCCCGGTCCCGCTCAACTCAACAGAGCAGATCTATAACGGTGCGATCACAATCACGGCCACCAGTCCCGACCCGGTTACCTATCTGCCTGGAGAACAGATCAACGCCATCGCAGTGGATACCGCGTTATTTAGTATGCCCAGCGGAATCGGTTCTGGCGTCTACATTGTCAGCTCCCAAGCCCCCGCGCCGGTCATCACGCCGCCTAGTGGCACCTATAACCTGCCGCTGACGATCACCATTACAGAAGACCCATCCTTTGAACCCATTGATGTAAACCAGGATCAGGACCCAGCATACATCTACTACACCACCGACGGAACCACGCCGGGAGGCGACTGGTATGGTGATACAACCGGCACCTCGATGTACTGTGCTGTTGGTATTTATGGTAATGGTCCCTGCACCTTCACCCTTGTCGGTGGCATGACAACGGTGAATGCGGTTGCCGATGCTGTAGGCTACAGCCAGAGCGCGGTTGCCACTGCCGTCTACAACGTACCGCTCACCTTCACCGTCACTGTTGCTCCGTTGATGATTACCATCCCTCCGCAGGGCAACGCCGGATCAGTAGGTGTAACGATAACCTCGGAGAACGGGTACGTTGGCACGGTTAACCTGAGTTGCGCTGGATTGCCTCCGGGCGATGTATGCGTCTTCAACCCGTCCTCTGTGTCGGTGACAACAACCACTCCCGGAATATCGGCACTTACGATTTCTTCCGGACAAAACGCGTCCCTCCACCACAACTCCTTCCCGCTGTTGCCGGGTGGAGCTACGTTGGCGGTCGCGCTCTGCTTCTTCGGCTTTAGAAAGCGCCGCCGCTTGCAGTTGATCGTTCTGCTTGCAGCAAGCGTAATCGGCCTGAGCCTGTTCACCGGCTGCGGCACGCCTGGAAGCCTGCCCATCTCGTTGCAGATCACCGTTATTGGTACGGATTCATCGGGTGCGCCGGTAGTCACCACCCCACTGACACTGACTCAGATCCAGAGTCTGTAATCAGCCGTATCAACAACCGAACGTAACCAACGGGGCCTCTCCACATGGAGAGGCCCCGTTGTATTGGTAGATAAAGAAGACAAGCCTCTGTGCAAAGGGGAGTCCTGCGACGGGTCTCGATCTGCCCCCGCTCATTCCGGCAGTAGCCAGGCGGCAAGGCGAACGGCAACTCACCGCGCTGTGCCTTTGCGCAAGCAGACTAAAGAGTGAATGAAAATTGCTCTAAAATACTATCGGTACAATCTCAACTTTCCTTGCCTCGGCACACGACGTATAGATACTCCGGACGAGTTGGAGCGCCCTGAAACCATCCATGCCTGTACATGCAGGGGATCTGCCTGTCTTGCAGGCTTCTCCAAAGTCAAGCAGTTGCCGTTCGATGGTCAGCAGGGAGATGGCCATCGGATCGGACGCCCCCGTGGCGGCCAGGTGTGCGAGCGGGGCAGCTTCTCCGCATTCATCCTGAACATCCCATGCCGTCAGTTGATCGCCCGTGATGATAGCGCTCCCCTTCGTCCCATGAATCTCAACCCGCTCGGGATATCCCGGCCAAAACGACGTTGCGGCCTGAATCACGCCCAGGGCTCCCGACGAATAATGAAGCAGAGCGTTCAGCGAATCTTCCGACTCGATGCGGTGCAAAGCTCCAAGCTGCCAGCGCCCGAAGACCTCATCCACCGCGCCCATCAGGTGCAGGAGAATATCAACCTGATGAATAGCCTGGTTGATCAAGGCGCCTCCACCTTCGCCGGCCCAACTCCCCTTGACCGAAGGCTCATAATACGCGGCGGAGCGATACCACTTTACGTACGCGTCCGCTTCCAAAATCCTGCCCAGCCGTCCCTCCGCAATGGCCCGCTTCAGAAACAGCACCGCGTCGTCAAAGCGATGCTGGCTGACCACTCCCAGCTGAATTCCCGCATCCCGCGCGAGAACGATCATTTGCCTGGCAGTCTCCAGTTCTATCGCCATCGGCTTCTGTACCAGCACATGCTTGCCGTTCTCCGCGCACAGTTCGACCGCTGGAAGCCGATAATTTGGCAGCGTGCATACATCGACAAAGTCCACCTCAGGATGCCGGCAGAGTTGCTCTGCTGTCTCCACAAACTCCGCGCCGGCCATTTCGGCAAACTTGCGTCCGCGATCGGCCGTGGTATTCGTACATGCCCTGACCTGGTAGCCAATGTTCTTGTAGGCCTGCGCATGCTTCCAGGCGATTGCGCCCGTCCCAATGATTCCAACTCTCATGGATTTTCTGACTCCTGCAGCGGTTGATATTGGCCATCCTATCAAAGACAGACGGCCTATCGCATTTGTACCGCGATTTCAACGGCCACATCACACCTCCACTGCGTTACCCTAAGGAACAATGGGCCGCATCCGCATTCTTCCCGACCAGGTTGCCAACCAGATCGCCGCCGGCGAGGTGGTGGACCGGCCTGCTTCGGTGGTGAAGGAGCTGCTGGAGAATGCCCTGGACGCGGGAGCCAGCCGCATTCGCGTCGAGGTCGAGGCGGGCGGGCGGCGGCTCATCCGCATCAGCGACGACGGCCAGGGCATGAATCGCGACGATGCGCTGCTGGCCTTCGAGCGCCACGCCACCTCCAAGCTGCGCACAACGGACGACCTGCTCTCCATCGCGACCCTGGGTTTCAGAGGCGAAGCGCTGCCGTCGATCGCCTCGGTGGCCCGCGTGACGCTGGAAACGGCTACGGGCGAGGAGGCAAGCGGAACCCGCGTCGAGATCGCGGGCGGCAGGATTCTGCACGTGGACGATGCCGCCTTGCCCCGAGGAACCACACTGGCCGTCGCCGATCTCTTCTTCAACACCCCGGCCCGGCGCAAATTTCTCCGCGCCGAGAGTACCGAGCTGGCCCACGTGACGGCTCTGGTGACCCACTACGCACTGGCCCACCCGGAGAAGCACTTCGAATTGGTCTCCGCCACCCACACCATCGTCTCCGCGCCGCCCGTGGCGCGCACTGCCGAGCGCATCTACCAGATCTTCGGCAAGGAGACGCTGGCCCAGTTGCTGCCCGTGGCCGCCGAAACCCCGCTGGCCCGCGCCGGCCTGCCCGAGCCGCCGCCCTGGAAGAAGGATCCCTCCGAGCCGGCGCGCGATCCGGGCGTTTTGCGGCTGGCCGGCTTCTACTCCAAGCCGGAGCTGCAAAAACTCAATCGCAACTCGATTTATATCTTCGTAAACAAGCGCCTGATCCGCGACCGGCTGCTGTTGCACGCCATCACCGAGGCTTACCGCAACGTGATTCCCCCCACCAGCTTTCCGGTGGTGCTGCTCTTTCTGGAGATGCCGCCCGAAGAGGTGGATGTGAACGTGCACCCCGCCAAGACCGAGGTGCGCTTCCGCCAGCAGAGCCTGGTCCACGACTTTGTCCGCGACAGTCTGCGGACGGCGCTGATCAAGGCGCGCCCGGCGGCAGGATTCCTGGCCGCCCTGGATTCCGCGCCTGCCGCCAGTCCCTCGCTGATGCCTCCGGCTGCCTCGCCGCTGCCTGGTTCGCCGGACAGTGCGCTACTGCCGGACTCCGATCCCGCCGCCGCGGCAGACGCCGACCCCTTCCAACTGACTCCGCGGGTCTCCACGCCATTTCCCGGCAGGCTGCCCTTTGATTCCCGGTCTTTGCAACCAGGCGGATGGGGAGGCCAGGACCAGCAAGCCTGGGGCGAGGCCGCGGCTGCACTCTTTCAGCCGGCCGGCCTACCCGTCGAGGAGGGTTGCTCCCCAAGTCCTGCCAGCGCAACCACTGGCGGATCAAACCCGGCGACGGCGACCGCCCAGGTCGAAGCCGAACAGGCCGCCGCCAACCTGAACCATCTGGGTTCCCTCCGCCCCCTGGCGCAGTTGCGCGAATCGTTCATTCTGGCCGCCGGAGACGACGGTTTATGGATCATCGATCAACATGTGGCACACGAACGGGTCCTTTTTGAAAAAATTTTGCGCGATCGCCAGGTGGAGCAGGTACTGCGCCAGAGGTTACTAATGCCCCTTTTGGTGGAACTCAAGCCCTGGCAGATGGTGGTCTTCGCCCGTATCGCCGAGGAACTTGACCGCAATGGTTTTGAAGTGGAACCCTTTGGCCCTCAAACACTTGCGGTAAAAGCTGCGCCCGTGGGACTTGAAGGAGCGGCCCTGGAGCGCATGCTGGCTGAGGTCATTGAGCAATCTGGAGCCGATTCCGACGAACCCAAGCAGAATGAAGATCTTACGGCTCTCCGCACGCGAATTGCCGCCTCCATCGCCTGCCATTCCGCCATCAAGGTCAATACCGCTCTTGATCCGGTTCGCATGGAGTGGTTACTGTTGGAACTCGGAAAAACCAGCCACCCAACCAGTTGCCCGCATGGACGTCCAATCGCTTTGTTGTATTCTTGGAAGGAGATACAGCGGGCCTTCCACCGTATCTAGAACGTTTGGAAGGTGGCTACCGTCCTCTCAGGAGTGAAGGTAGCCCGGCGCCTGCGCCAGCCTGGAAGCGAGGTTTTTCTTTGACATCAGAGCAATTGGAAGCATCGCGCGCAGAACGGATGCGCTTGAACGGACCCGAGACACTCATACTGGAGGATGCCCGGACGTGGATTGAAGAGACCGGTTTGTGTCTTTTTCTGCCCCGGCGGCAGTTTTCTTCCTCGATCGCGCCTTCGTTTGTTGAGGCCTTCGCCGGCGAGCGCAACACGTCTCCCAATCAAAAACTGGTCCAGGTGGCCGAAGAGTTGCTGGTGCGCCTGGAGACCGACGGCGTGGCCGTGCGGCTGAACCTACTGGGCCTGCCGGGCGAACAGCCTGACTTTGTGGTTGCAAGTTGGGTTCTGCCCTACGTGTACGCCCTCAGGGGCGACCGCGACTGGCGCCGCAGCCCGCAACTGACGGGTTCGCGCCAGGTTTCGCAATTGGCCGTCCAGGCTTACAAGCATTTGGAGGCAGGCGACGCCACCATCCCCGAACTGAAACGCGCGCTGGGCCGGGAAGTGACCGAAGGCGCCGTTCTGCGCGCCATCACCGAGCTCTGGCAGCAGCTTCGCATCATCCCGGTCGTCTCAGCCCCCGGCCAGCCGGCCAAGTGGCAACTGCTCCGCACGCGCTTCCAGAAAGCCATTGCCGAAGGCGCATCCACCTCGCAGGTGACGGCGATCTCGGTGCTTGCCTCCATCTATCTGCAGGCCGTGATCGCGGCCAGCATGGAAGAGGTCGAGCTGTTCCTGGCCCCGCTCACCGCGCGCAGCAAGGTCCGCGAAGTGCTTCGCGGCCTGGTGGCCACCCGCCAGGTGCATACCATCTCGCTGGGCCACGCTCCGCATTTTTTCGTTGCCGGCACGCTGCCGGAATTTGCTGACGCTCCCACCGCCTATTCCAGCTCGTCGATGACGGCCTCCACGAACTTTCTGCGCTCACGAGACCATGAGAAAGACGCATTCGAGTTTGAGGCGCGGAAGCCTGCCTCGCCTGCCTCGCCAACCTTAATCAAGCCGGGCGCGTCCGCCGAAATCCACACTCCCAGAACCCCCGCGGCGCGCAAGCCTGTTTCCAGCGGGAAGCCTGCGGCGGCACGGCCCCACTTCAGTCCGCCGCGGCGGACCACGCACTCCCGCGACCGTAAGCCGGCGTTCGCCGCGGCGAATCCCATCAGCAGCCGCCCGGCCCGTCGCGCAAAACCCGAAACCCGTAGCTCGGGAGCGCGTCGCACGGCAACCGGCTCCCGGCCGGCCTCCGGCGCACGATGGAGCTCGAAGGCTTCCTCAAGCGCCAAGCGTAATGGGGCACACGCCGGCGCCGGCTCCAATAACGGCGCACGGCCAAATGGAAGCGACCCTCGCCCGGCCAACCGCGCCTCCGGAACACGGACCCCGAAGTCTTCCGCTCCGGCGTGGAGCCGGCGCAACGGCCATACAAACGGCGCCAAGGCCACAGCCAAGACCAGTGCAAACCCACGCGACAGCCGCAAACCGGCCCGCCGCGGCGGGGCAGCCGGTGCGAAGGCGGGAAAGAACAAGCGGTTTGGCTTTACCTCCCGGCCCAGGCAGGGGACAAAGAAGCGCGGATGAGCGCGGAAGAAAGTTCCTTGCGCTCCTCTGAGCCTGACCGGAAGATCATCGTCGCCATTGACGGTCCGGCGGGCGCGGGAAAGAGTACCGTGGCCCGGCACCTGGCCCGGCATTTTGGCCTCCTGAACCTGGAAACGGGCGCCATGTATCGCGCCTTCGCCCTGAAGGCGCTGCGCGCGGCACTGCCTTTGGACGAGTGCATAGGGCTGGAAAGTCTTGCCGCCCAAACCACCATCCGGCTGGAGCCCGGCGAGGAGGAAAATCGCGTCCTGCTCGACGGCGAAGACGTAACCGGCCTGATCCGCAATCAGAGGGTGACGGACGCAGCCTCCCGGGTAAGCGTCTTTCCCGCCATTCGCGCCTGGATGGTCCGCCTGCAACAGCAACTGGGCGCCCAGGGCGGGGTGGTGATGGAGGGCCGCGATATCGGCACCGTGGTCTTTCCCCATGCCCAGGTCAAGATCTTCCTTGACGCCGCTCCCGAGGTGCGGGGTCTGCGCCGTTTCGACCAGCTTGGTCCCGCGCCTCCCATTCAACCGGAAGAGGTCATTCGCGACCTCCGCGCCCGCGACGAACGGGACCGCAACCGCGCCGATTCGCCGCTGAAACCGGCGCCGGACGCCGTTCTGCTGGATTCGACCCACATGACGCTCAAGGAGACCGTCGCAGCGGCTGAGGCCGTGGTGGCGGCGAAGTTGAACCAGCCACACCGCGGGGAAATGCTATAGGCTCTTAGAAGTATGGAAATCACCTGCACGCGCTGCCACCAGACCGTCCAGACAGACGACTGCTACTGTCCCGCCTGCGGCCTGCCGCAACTGCTGTACACGGCGGAAGGCGTTCCCGGACAGGCCCAGCCGGAGCAGTGGAACGAGGCAGCGAGGGATGCAAGCGAGGTGGAGTGGAAGCCGGCCTTGCGTGCGGCCCTGATGCTGGCGGTTCCGGCAGGATTGCTGTGCTCCCTGTTCTCCCCGGTGAACATCTTTGGCTTGCTGTGGATGTCGGTGGCGGCTTCCTGGGCAGTGGTGCTTTACATGCGCAGCCAGCGGCCGGCCTGGATCACCGTCGGAGCCGGCGCCCGCATTGGTTTGGTTACCGGCTTGCTGGGCGCTTGGATGGCGGCGGCGGCCACAGGAATCACGCTGTTCGTGATGCGCTTCTTCCTCCATCAGGGCAAGGAATTTGACCAAACCTGGCAGACGCTGATCAACGACCAGGTCAGCCGGCAATGGACAGCCGCAGGTGTCGACGCGCCAAGCGTCGCGGCCTACAGAGCCTGGCTGCTTTCTCCTGAAGGACGTGCCGGCTTGATGCTGGGCTTCATTCTTTTCCTTATGGTAGTGCTGATTCTCTTTGCTGTTAGCGGCGGCGCTTTGGGGGCGCGGTTGCTGGCCCGTACCCGCAAGCCGGAAGTCTAGCATCTCTTTTACCCTTCCGGGGAAGGCTATTTGCGCCGCGGAAGCAATCCATTCTCATGGCCGCACTTTTTTTGATTCACTTCTCCACAACTTGCCCTAGTGCGGCAATCCCTCGTATCATCCTGCGAGAGACAAACGGCGAGAGAGCCCATGAGCGAAGCCCAAGACAAACCCGGCCTGCGCGTGAAGGGCAGGCTGATGTCCGCCTCGGAGATCGAGCGCACCCTGGTGCGCCTGGCTCACGAGATCGTTGAAAAGAGCAACGGCAGCGACGACCTGGCGCTGGTCGGCATCAAGCGCCGCGGCATTCCGCTGGCCGAGCGGCTGGGCAAACTCATCTCCGCTATCGAGAAGCGTCCCGTCGATACGGGCGTGCTTGACATTCAGTTCTACCGCGACGATCTCTCCACCACGGGCGTGCGCCCGGTGGTTACTCCCGGAGCCGTAGGCTTCGATATAGACGGCCGCGACGTAGTGCTGTGCGACGATGTACTCTATACCGGCCGCACCATCCGCGCCGCGCTCGACGCTCTCTTTGATCACGGCCGCCCGCGCCGCGTGCAACTGGCCGTCCTCATCGACCGTGGCCATCGCGAACTGCCCATCGAGGCCACCTACATCGGCAGGCGCGTGCCCACCAGCAGCCGCGAGATCATTGAAGTAAAGTTCCGCGAGGTCGACGACGACGAGCAGGTGCTGCTGGTCGAGCGGGTGGATTAAGGAAGAAAGGCAGCCTCTGGCTCCTGGCTTTTAGCCAGAATCTGGAGGCTGGAAGCTGAAACAGTATGAGCCCGACCGCAACCGCCGTTCGCCGCCAGCTTCACACTCCGCCAGTGCCTGCCTCGCCGTTCCCCTACCATCCCGGGTCGCTTCTCTCGGCCTCGGACCTGACTCTGGACGGCTTGAGCCATATCCTCACCCGCGCCACGGCTTTGGAGAACCAGGATCCGCTGATCCGGGATCGCATTCTGGCCAAGCGCCGCGTGGCGCTGCTTTTCTACGAGTCCTCCACGCGTACCCGCACCAGCTTTGAGCTGGCCGCCAAGGGCCTGGGCGCCGACACCACACTGGTCTCCAGCCTTTCCTCGAGCATCGAGAAGGGCGAGACGCTGAAAGATACCGGCCTGACTCTGCGCGCCCTGGGCGCGGAAACCATTATCCTGCGCCATAACTCTTCCGGCGCAGCCTGGCTGCTGGAGGCCGAGACCCGCCTGCCGGTGCTCAACGCCGGGGACGGCATGCACGAGCACCCCACCCAGGCGCTGCTCGACCTGCGCACCATCCTGACTCATCTTCGGCCGGGCGTTCAGGCCGTCACCGCGGAAACCCTTTCCGGCGTCACGGTAACCATCGTGGGCGACATTCTGCACAGCCGGGTGGCCCGCTCCAACATGATGCTGCTGCCCCGGCTGGGCGCCCGCGTGCTGCTTTGCGGCCCCAAAGAACTGCTGCCGGAACTCGCCAGCCAGGTGGGGCCGGGCATCACGATTGAGCGGGATTTCGATGCCGCGCTCCGTCAGTCTCAGGTGATGATGATGCTGCGCATCCAGGCCGAGCGGCTGTCCGGCCTGCAACTGGATCTCGAAGAGTACAAGGCAGGCTACCAGCTCACCGGGCCGCGTCTGGCCGCGCACGCGCCAACCGCAATCGTGATGCATCCGGGACCCATCATCCGCGGCCTCGAGGTGACCGCCGGCGTGGCTGATGGGCCGCAATCGGTGATCCTCGAACAGGTGCGGAATGGGGTAGCCATCCGCATGGCGGTGGTGGAGCGGGCATTGACGGCTACTGAGCAAGGAGGCCGCGCATGACGGCTCTGGTGATTCGTGGCGGCCGCCTCGTCGATCCGGCTGCCGGCGTTGACGCTCTCAAGGACGTTTTGCTCAAGGATGGCCGCGTAGCCGAGATCGCCGGTCCGGGCAAGCTGAAATCGGCCGAAGAAGCCGAGGTGCTGGACGCTACCGGCCTGACCGTGGCGCCGGGGCTGATCGATATGCACGTTCACCTGCGCGAACCCGGCCAAGGCTACAAGGAGACCATCGCCAGCGGAACAGCGGCGGCGGCGGCGGGGGGCTTTACGGCCGTGGCCGCCATGCCCAATACCCTCCCGGTCAACGACTCTGTTGAGATCACCCGCTGGATGCAGGCCCCGGAGCGCGGCGCCGCCATTCGCGTCTTTCCCGTCGCCGCCGCCACCCGCGGATCAAAGGGCGAGGCGATCAACGACTATGCGGCGCTCAAGTCCGCCGGCGCCGTAGCCGTCACCGACGACGGCCACCCCATCCTCAAAGACAACATCATGCGCGAGGTCCTGGCCGCCGCGGCGCGCGTAGGGCTGGGCGTGATTCAGCACGCCGAAGACACGCGGATGAC
>Ga0187882_1003666_pt1 | contig 13002 bp, 13 predicted proteins | sample June2016WEW_19_1_3_FD_132991 | JGI IMG/M metagenome (GOLD analysis project Ga0187882, IMG submission 132991) | Peatland microbial communities from SPRUCE experiment site at the Marcell Experimental Forest, Minnesota, USA - June2016WEW_19_150 | ecosystem: Environmental > Terrestrial > Soil >...
GCGGGTAACTCACCTGTATGGGCCGGTAGTCCAGCCCGGTTTAGTGACGCTGCCCTCACATCCTACGCATGAACGGTGAGAACGGCAGAGGTCGAGGGTTCAAATCCCTCCCGGCCCACCAGCTTTTGGGTTCAAAACCCCTATATAATTCGGAACCAACAGCGTATTTCGGGGGATTTCGGCTGCCTCTTGAAGGCGGACGGGCCAAGTACATTCACCTACTCGAGGACAACGACGTTAAGCGATGGTACAACAACGTTGCCAGAGGATCCACTGTCACCGCTGACGTCTACCTCCGAAGACTAGGCAGCTTCTGTGCGGAGAGCAAGGTGACTCCAGTCGTTCTTGCTACCACGGCCCCCACAAAGCTCGACAACCTGCTTATGGACTATGTCTTTGCGAAAGAGAAGCAATACGCGGGGAGCTACGTCGAGTCAACGGTCAAGGCCGTCAAATCATGGCTCGCCTACAACGGAGTCGAACTCAAACGGAAGATCAAGATCAGAGGAGCCAACGACACTCCAAGCCTGAGAGACGAACGCGTGCCAACCAAAGACGAGCTGCACCACGTGCTCCTATCGGCAAGCAAACAGGCCCGGGTAGCTTCCATTCTCGTCGCCCATGGAGGCCTGCGCTTGGAAAGCATAGGCGACTACAAAGGACAAGACGGCCTAACAATACGCGATTTGCCTGAACTGAAAGTGGGCCACAGTGAAGTAATGTTTGAGACTGTTCCCTCGATGATTGTTGTGAGGCCAAGCCTCAGCAAGGCCAGACACCGGTACTTCACGTTCCTGACAGAGGAAGCATGCGGATACCTCAAAGACTACCTGGAAGAGCGATCAAGGAACGGCGAGAAATTGGACGCCGACTCGGCCATAGTCCGACCCAAAGTGGCTCAGAAGCCCTTCATTCGATCCATAAACATCGGTGACATGATGCGTTCGGCGATACGTGCAGCGGGATATCCCTGGCGGCCATACGTGCTTCGATCATACTTCGACACACAACTCATGCTGGCAGAGTCGAAAGGACTCGTCCTGCGGGACTACCGCATGTTCTGGATGGGCCACAAAGGCGACATAGAGAACCGCTACACAACCAACAAGCATCGTCTACCCGAGTCCGTAATCGAGGATATGCGTGAGGCCTACAAGCGAAGCCAGCAGTTTCTCCAAACAACTAGAGGAGAAGTCGGAGAAGACAAGATCAAAGAGGCCTTTAAGAAACAACTTCTGGCAGTCGTCGGTTTCACACAAGAAGAAATAGCAAAACAAGAGCTAGTGGGTATGACAGACGAGGAGTTCAACAGCTTGGTAAGGCGCAGACTGCTAGGCACGAGCCAGACCAATGGATCTAGGCAAAAAGTTGTCACCGTCAACGAGATGGAACAATACCTTGCAGAAGGCTGGGAATACGTGGCGTCGATATCGAGTGATAAAGCGATAGTCAAGATTCTGTCTTAACTCAAACTCAGTATGCTCGGCTTTCAAGGCTGCTCTGTCTTGAGTTTATCCAGCAACATCAAATCGTGCTTGGAAAACAATTTCTTCCTGAACCGTTTTGTCCGTTTGAGCTTTTTTCGAAGCTGTGCAATGTCTTGAGAACTTGGTTCGCGTCGGTAAGGACGGTAAGTGATCTCAGCCTTCCATCCCCAGAGTCCTGCGACTTCGTTAATGGTGTTCTCAATGATTCTAATTATCGGGCGCATGACCTCTCCTGTGCGACGCCATTTCTCCAAATGCATTGAATGTCCTTTTCTGAACGAACTTTCCACGAGTGCTTGATCTGCCTTTTCCACCTCAACTTTCGTGAGATACTCGAAAAATAGAGCGTAGTCCAAGTTTGTCGATTCTACTCTCTTCAATATGTCGTACTGCCTCTTTGGATTGTATGTGTTCTGGGCCAGAAGAAATGCCACCATGTAGTTTCTGAGATTTCGTGGGAGGAAGCCTCGATAACGTCTTCCCGAAGGGATCGGATCCTTGTATCCACGCAGGAGGTTGGCTAGGGACTCGCGGTATTGCTTCAAGGATTCTCTCTGCATGACCTGCCCATCCGCTAATGTGCGGAACCGCTTGATATTGATGGAGGCTAGGCCTCTATTTCAGATAGAAGATGTCTCACAAGTTCAAGCGCAAACGACATCTTGGCATCTCAATCGACAAGGACCTTCTAGACGAAATTGAGCGGCAACGCGGATTGGTCAAACGTTCGACCTTCGTGAATTACCTGCTGAGGAAGTCGATCCACGCTCGCATGAGGCAAATCGAGCGCGAAACGGCAACAGGGGTGATTAGGGGGGCCTAAATCCGAGCTTGGGGCTCGTTGACCTGCGGCACTTTAAGCACTTTGTTGAGGAGACGATACCTCACGACTGGATCCTGCGAGATATCATTCTGAGCGAACCTGACAACCTGAGCCCCAGTGAACTATGTGCGAAGTCAGAAGTCTGGGTGAAGCTGCTCCGCGGAAAGGGGAATGGTGACCTGTGATGGTGTCAACGTACCCTGCGAGCGTTCGCTATTGGGTCAGATATTACTTAGCCATGAGAGACGGCTGGCGCTGCGCTATCTGCGGTGCCTCAGCCTCTGAGGTTCGACTGGAAATCGACCATGTAGATGGTGACCCAGGAAACTGGGTGCCTGAGACGACTGGAGTGAAAATCAAGAAATGAGCTCCAATGACAGAAAAACGGCAGAAATGCGGGGAACGCCCGCGAAGTGGCAGAAAAGAAATGGCCCCCATACACCCCCCTCTAAACCTGCCGTGGATCCCAAGATTAAAGCGCGTTATTTGCGGGCCATAACCAAGCGCATGGAACGATTGGCAAGGCCTCTTGGAATCAAGGTCAAGATCGAGTCTCTCGACGATGTGAAAGCCTTCCTGAACAAGCTGCTGCAGCTCCAATCGGATAGGCGCATTGAGCCTCATGAAATGCGGACGATGACAAATGCCTGTGAAGTGTTGCGGAAGATTTACCAACCGTCCGATCTGGAGGAGCAGATAGACGAGCTTCTGCAAGTGTCAACTTCTCAGCTGGAAGCTATTGAACGATTAAAACGGGAGAGAGAAACGGGGGAGAGAGCCTGATCCCAGAGGCTGCACCTAAACAATTGGCATTTCCGCCGGGCACTACTACTGAAAGGAAGATTGGTCCCAATGACCAAGATTGAGGGGCCCGCACGTATTTTGGAGACTACGTCGGTCTTCTCAGACAAACGGGTATTTCAACTCGAGTACGTGCCAAAAAGGATTCTCCATCGAGACGAGCAGATGTCAAAAATCCGATCCATCCTAGCCGACTTGGAAAGAGGTGTCAGGCCCCGGAACATACTATGTGTCGGGGACTTCGGAACTGGCAAGACAGCGTCTGTTCGGTTCATCTGTCGAAATCTACCTGTCGGAGTGACTGCTGTCTATGCGAACTGCTCGGAAGAGAATACGCACAACCGGATAATCAGAAGTGTCCTCCGGCAACTTGACGTGCAGGTGAAGCCTGGCTTCTCAAGCGGCCACTACCTGCAACTATTCAAAGAATCTGTCGCGAACAGATCGGCTTTGGTATTGGTTCTGGACGAGGCAGACAAGCTGGTTGAGCGGAAAGACTCTGGATATGAGGAGCTCTTCTACTCTCTCTCCCGGTCTGTCAACAATGTAGTCGTCATACTTCTGACCAACCGCGTCAGCCTCGAGACTACACTTCTCTCGAAGCTTGACTCTAGAGTCAAAGACACCTTCCGCTTCGAGCGAGTTGAGTTCGGAGACTATGACGCCTTGGAATTAGGCAACATCCTGTCGGATAGGTGTCGAGTCGGGTTCAGGGATACCTCATACGACCCCGAAATCGTCGCCATGATAGCACGACTGGCCTGCGAGCGCGGACTGCGGGCTCGTGGAGTCATAGATCTGGCGCGAAAAGCGGGTGAGATCGCTGAATCCAACGGACACGAATCAATCACGGAGGACGATGTACGTGAAGCCACCGTCGAGGCAACACATGAGCGTGAGATGGAGATTGTACGTCGCTTGCCCCCGGCCCTACGCATGATCCTAGGATATGTCCTGCTCAAATCACCGACATCAAGGGATGCCTACGACTGGTTCCGATTGCAAGCACCCCGCTACGGATTCGGCCAATCCCCGGTCACATTCCACAGCTACATCAAGGAGCTCGAAACGATAGGACTCGCCAAGAAGGAGAAGCATGGTCTCGGACGAGGCAGAGGTATAGAAGTCAGCCTAATCGTGCCGCCTGAACTCGCCACCATCGTGGCAGACAGCCTCAGACCGGAGACACACCCACCCCAACCTATCAAATGTAAACCGGGAGTCCTGTTTCCGGACGTCACATGAGGACAGTGAGAATCTGGTCATGATACGCGAGATCTGCGTTGCATCTGATAAGTTAGGGTGTGAGGGTTGAGTTTCTCAGGAGGGTCGTTATCCTATCTTCAATGACATGTCGGTCTGACCTGAGTTTCATTCTACTCACAGCCAATAGTACTCGTGTTATGGCTAAGAATCCTGTTGCCGTTCTCCCTCAAGCGTGCGATAGCTGCGTCCTTGACAATTAATATGTCATTTCTAATTGGACTGATCTTTCCTAATCGTCTAGAGGATCCTCTCAGAGCACATTCGTAAGTCGGACGGCACTCGCTTCAAAGTCATGAATCGAATAGGAGCATAATTTCAGCAGCTTCACTGAGAGCAAAGCTTAGGTTCGGGATCTTCATGACCTGTTCAGCTACGTCGGAGACTCCGCTCTTCAACAGTTGAGCCACGTACCACTTCAGCGGGCTGAACCAAGCGTATTGCTTCGATGACACTAGGACGCCAAGTATGCCAACATAGGCGTCGACGATCACGAAACCTACCCTCCTGAAAAGCTGAAGTGGTTCTCTGAACCTTGAGAGGAGACTTGACTCTTCCTTCATGAATGAGTATTCTTCGAGGAGGATTTGTTGAACCTCCGTCGGCAGATAGAGGGAGGCGAAGGTGGGAAGGTTACGCTCTCTCTGCGCTCGACTTAGGGCGTCAGCTCGTTTCTTGTTGACCCCGTAACCTTCGACAATCCCTCTTTCCCTACATACGCTCACATAACGAGATAGAATTGGGCTTATGTTCGACGGGATGAAGTATCGCAACACTTCGGGCACCCGATCAGGGTTCTTATCGATCAGTATCAGGAAGGTGGATGGAACTTTGAACTTCAAACCACTCTTCAGCACCGCCTGGAGATGTACGTCGGAGGTCAAGACTGATGGGTCAAGCATGAATGGTTTGAGTTCCTTGGACGTGAAGGCTTTGTTCAACTCACACACGGTCGGCTGAGGACCGATGATCTTGATCTTTTTCAAGAGAAGCCAACAAACTGAATGTGTATTTTCTGATAAAAATGGGTTGCTCAAGAGCTTCAGTAGATTCGATGCCTTCACGCTCATGCGTGGCCCCTCTCTCGCCGCGGAAAACGTCCCGCAGTTCTCTGGCTCTATCCTATGTTGCTCTGGGAAGCCCGAGAGCCATCTCGTCAAGCTCTTGGAGAATCCTCATCTTGGTGGGCTTGTCATGTCTCCCAAGTAGCCGAATGATGGAGTCGCGAACATATCCCTCGGTCGCCTGAATGTCGTTATTGCCAATTGTGGCTGGGCGCCCGTGTACGATTGCGCTACGCAAGTCATACAGTTCGCGCATTCGACTTGTGATTTCTAGACGTTCTTGCGGAGTCTCGCCGAGCATCCATGCGACTCTGACAGAGAGTTTGTGTCGCAGTTCCTGCGCTGAGTCCGAGTACAAGGCTTCGAGCGCTATCATCCAGTTGACGAGAGATTCTTCTCTCCGCGCTGATAGCTTCCCGAAATTGTAGTAATCTATGGCCAGTCGGAGAGGAAGGTACTCGCTCTTTTCGAGTGTCTCCTCGTTCTCTCGAAGAAGAGCTGCCGCATCAGCGAGCAAGGCGACTCGTTGTTCCTCTGATAGCGTAGGCTCAACGCGGATGCGTATCCTTCCAGAGATCGCCGCGGCGAAACCCCCCTCACTGACTTGGCTTGCACCCTCGTCCCACTCAATTCTTGCGTCGCACTCACCGAGGACATTGTATATTGACAAGAAGTTCACAAGCCGTTTTCGAGCCTTGTCCACTGGGTCCTCGGTGCTAGGAGACACCATCACGTGGACCGATGCGCGAACCCTCGAGTCGCCCAGTTTTTCAATCGATAGCCAGCTCGGACCAGCCACTGCACCTGTCGGGAGAAGTACGCCCGCTATAATGAAGCGGACTCTCCATCTCTCAAGTGCCGATGCCGTTCCGCGCATTCTCATTCTAACAACCGCGACCTAGTGATGAAGAAGACGAGAACCTAAGATATGAGGGCTTGCTGAGAAATAGTGACGTCTGACGTGTTCTTGGGGGCGCTGTTTGGTCACATAGGATGGGTTAGCCCGGGAGGCATGGTGTGTGCGCACCAAGAATCGATGTGTTAGAAAGCACCGCCAACAGCAGTAGCGCGAGTACAGACCGTCTCAATTCTCGTGTCCCTTGGTGGAGAAGAGTATCACGTAGAACTTGTACGGTTCTCGCTCTTATGCGGCGCTATTGAAAATCTTGCCGAGAAAAGGACAGATCTGACGCACGATTCGAAGACATAATAGTTCTCTCAACGATTTGTGAGACGTTTGGTCAGGTTGAGAAGATCGGAGACGTGGTCTTCGCGACGCTAGAAGAAAAGAGGGAAAGAAGAGAGTCCGCGGATTGACCGAGAATGCCGAGTGAGGATCGATGTTGGCAGATCCACCAGCTTCTCTCTGACCTAGGATCCTTCATTGATCCGAACCAAGAACTACCGTCTAATGGAGTCTACTTCTTCTACGAAGACGGAGAATTCTGCGAGAGAGATGGAGTCAGGCTTGAACGCATAGTGAGAGTCGGAACACATAGGGAACAGGGCAACTTGCAAAGGAGGCTGCACTACCACTACTACGGTGACAAGAATGGTAGCGTATTTCGAAAACACATAGGCGGGGCAATCCTGGCGCAGGCTGACCCAAGTGACCCGCGCCTGTCAACGTGGCTAGCTCAAGACACTCCCACATTCGCTGAAGTAGAGGACCAAGTCAACGAGATCATTAGGAACAGATTCCGATTTCGATGCACTAGGGTCAACGATGCGAACGAGAGGCTTACCCTCGAGGAATGCCTGATTGGAGCGCTATCAGGATGCTTGCATTGCAGGCCATCTACAAGTTGGCTCGGCAGGTTTGCGAGAGATGAGAAGATTAGATTCAGCGGACTCTGGAACAGCCAGCACACAGACAGCCTCCTTCATTTGAAAGAGGCAGATTGGTTCACCAGATTTCAGAAGGCTGTTGAAAGAACAAAGGCTGGCGGAGATGACAAGATGAAGACCTCCTCGAAGTCCACAGTTGATTGGGGTCGCATCAATGAACGGATAGCCCGCTGCAAGAACCTGCCCGAGCAGGTCAGGCTGAATTGTCTCAAGGAGCTGTACCAGGAGACGAAGGATGGCATGGCAGCCTATGCTTTGGGACAGGAGTCCGAAAACCAGAATGCTCTCGGAGAAGCTTTGGAGTGCTACATGGCTGCGCAGAGCAAGTTTCCTCAACCACAATGGAAGCAGAATGCGGTAGAAGCAATCACAAGAGTTGAGTCTAAGCTCCGACATCACGAAAGCCTGGAAACGACTGGGAAACTAGCGACTCCCGACGTCCTGGTGGTAGTATGCTGTACGAAACGGAAAATCTGGAATGAGGTCACCCACCCGCCAGGAAGGTTCTATGTTCCTGCCCAGTTCGCATACCGAGGACCCGAATTCCAGCGGTGGATGGCAGAGGATCGTTTTGCCGCGGAAAGGATTGCAGAAGGTTTTCGCTGGGTGATCCTGAGTGCGAAATACGGTTTCATTGAGCCCATGCATCCAATAGGGAACTATGATGTCGCGTTCGAGGACGAGAACGGCTTGCCGCTGAACGGGCCCATTACAGAAGATAGTCTTCACGCACAGGCCACAAGACAAACGAGGCAATGGGAGGATGGCTTCGAGGCGAAGCTATCGGATTTTGGGAAAGTCGTCCTCTACGGAAACTGCCGACGAAAATACGCTGAATACATCACGCGAATCTTCGGAAGCAAAGTGGTCTCTTGGAGCGAATTCACGAAAGACCTGACTGGCTAGGGAAACACGTTACTGCGGATCAAGCGTACGGAGACAGGAACCATTGTGTGTGCGCACCACTAGACCCACACACAGAATACAAAAAACGACGACGGATGACGGTTCAAATTACGACGCCCGGACCAAGAGAACCACACATATTGGCGGGCTATCTTCTGTTGCGCAAGATGGCAGCAATGCCAGGGTTGTCGACGATGCCGTGGAAGTAGTATCCAAGAACATTTCTATCTTTCAGCGCAACGGCTATGACGATCAATGCAAGATGAGTTACCTCCACGGTACCGACGCCATTCATCACGGCGAAGGTCCTAACAGCGTCTCGATAGCATCTCGTTCTCATGAGTTTCTGAAGTGATCTTGCGCTGCCCATCCAGCAAGACTTCAGGGCAAAAAGGGCAGCTCACCTCGATTAGTCTGGGAAATGGCCTACCTGTCTCCGCTGCTCTTCGCCAACTCAGGTTTCCCGGATACTTCCATTCTAAAAACGCAAGTAGACGCGCCGTATCAAATCCTTTAGTCATGTCCAACCCGTTTTCATATCTAGCTCGGTAGGACTCGACCAGTCTGTGGCGCTCAGATCATGGGTCAGACTAATCTCTCGTAAGCAGATAGATCAATCCGAAGACGACTACAAAGATGATTACGGTCCCGAGGTAAGGTGGGATAGGCAACGGCCCCGATGATTGACCAAGCACAGTCATCGGGAATAAGGAAAGTGCTGTCACAGGACCTTGTGAGGACGAGGTGACGGCAGCATCTATGACTGTGCTGACCAATCCAGTGATGCCTGATGTTAAGCCCTCGTTCCTCACGTTGAGGCTGAAGAGTTTGATCAACACAAATGCGGCGACCGAGTATATCACTATCCAAATGAGGAAATTAACCAGTGGGATAAGATTAAGCTGCAATCGAACTGATTTCCTCTTTGGGATAGTGTTTGACAATCGAGCTACATAAGATATGCAGTGAGCCACAGTAAGAGGCGGCAACAGTCCGCTGCCACACAGTAACAGAGAGATTTTGCTAGAACTTGAGAACGTAGATGAGAACTCTAGCCGACCGCATTACACGCTGCTTGAGACAATCGACCTGCTACAGACCGAACGGGCAAAGACAAGAGAGGATGAAGCGAAAACGAATGGAAGCGTCTGATCTTGGAGTTGTTCTTGGTCCGCGTTTACGTCAGCAAGTTCCTCAGTCCTGAGAGCAGCACCGTGACCTCTTTTCCTTTCTCAGTAAGCGAGTAATTCGACGTAATTGGCTTGGATGTGACGACCTTTCGTCTAAGCAAGCCTTCGTCGAGCAGGTCATTGAGGTTTGACGACAGGGTTCCGCGGCTGCCGATCAGGCGCTCGAGGTCTGCGTGTCTGACTTCTTGCTTCGGATAGACGAACAGCAGTATCTGTACGGACGGAGATTGAAGAAGAGTGGATATCTTCACGTTGGGACACGCAAAGGACGAGAGCCAAGGACTCCGAAGAAACCCTAGCACGCGGCCACGAGCTTCGCTCGATCGGCCGAGCCTATTATATCCGCAACAATGGCATAGAATCGTGCATGAGTTACTGGCTCGTTCAGCACGACATCGAGGCTTACTGGGATCGCCCAGATGCGATAGGGTGTCCCAAAGCCCGCGCTCTCCGTGACCGCAACTTCAGGCAGATCCGAAAGGGCGACAAGCTGCTCTACTACGCCAAGCAGAAGAAGGCACTTGGACTCTTTCGGGTATCGTCAGAGCATTGGTCTGAGCTGAGGAACTGGAGCAAGAGGCGCACTGGAGTCCACATGGCGTACGAAATCAAACCAGTCCTGGCCGCGATCTCCGAGATAGATCTCGCCGACTTCGGCATAACGACGACCAGAGGGAGAACGGTGATTCGCCTCACGGGGGAGCAGTACCGAAAGATCGCCGAACACATAATCGGCATGAAAGACCCGGAGAACCATGAAGGAACAGTTGCCCTATTCGCAAAGCTCCACAAGGCCTGCGGATTTCCCAAGCTAGTGAAGGTAGGAGAAGCATACCCGGACATCCTTGCCATCGACGAGAATGGGCGCGAGATCAGGATTGAACTCGAGTTCGAGAGCGCGAGCTTCGAAAGAGAGCATGCGGGTCAAGCCGAGAAATGCGACCTCGTGGTTTGCTGGCGCGATACCTGGGGACGCGCCGCGACAAAACCCGTGCTCGAACTCGCCGGGATCCTCTACTGAGGGACTAGGCTGGCAAATAACTCGCCCTAGATTCCTCGACATGACAACGCGTTGGGCGCTTAAACCTTCATCAGGTTTAGTACACACGAAAACTCGTCAAGGGTTCAAATTACGACGCTCGCACTAACAAAGAGCCAGCCTCACGCGTCGCGCGGAGGAGTATCTCACTTCCACAACAGTCTCCTTGAAATGTGCACTAGTCGGGTTTGAGTAGCTTCTGAAGCTCCTGTTGAACTTTCTCAATTCTATCTTGTAGGTTCTTCTGAGCTTCTTGGGCCTTCACTCTCTCAAGCTCGCATACTCTTGCCGCTTTGATCCGATAGTCTTCCAAACTGGAAGATTCGAGTGCTGGCACTATGCTATGAAGCTGTTCATAACTTAATCTCGTCTTTCTCATGTCTTCGGTGTCAGGAAATCGACTGCGTAGCACCGGCCCTGCAATTCCGCGGACAATCGTATCTACTTGCGTCTTGCACATCATGAACTCGACCGAGGGCACTTTGTCGTGGAATTCTGTGGACTCACGCGGTGGAAAGAATGACTTGACTTGCCGCAGCAGATCATCTTCGAGTTTCTCACGAATTGCTCCGATGAGATTGCGGATGGTCTCGCTGTATTCCGGTAGGTGCTTGTCATAGAGTTCTGCTATCTGTGAACGCAAGTCTCGCGATTCTATCATCCATTCAAGATGTTCTTGGTTCCTTATGCTCTCGGCCACTTGGCGACTTGGACTGAGTTCGAAAATCTTCACTTGTTCGCGCATATTCCTGACCTCCCAAGCAAGAGGACCATATACCTCCTCCCTAGCGCGGTCAAGCCTGCGTCTCTTGAATTCCCTTTCTTGAAGAAACCACGATACGATTAGGGTAATTACCCCTCCAACGAAAACGCCCAGCAAGGTAGAAAGAGGGTCCAGGATCCCCTCCCAAGCCAAGCGAAGAATCCCTCCGGTAGTCTCGACGTGTTGCAGTTCCTTTTAACGTGTTGCGGTTGTCCAAGAAGCTAGCGCATATCGAATCGCCGTCGGTTCGCTTGGTGTTTTTCGTCGTCGTCGGGTAGGCTGGTGCGCACCCCCCCCCAAATACCAACAACGACGGACGACAACTGGTGCGCACACACAAATCAAACGACGACGGTTCAGACCACGACATCTAATGACCGCCCCAACTCCGAAGCCCCCCTGAGCGCGTGAGCAAACCTGCTGGTTCTCGCCTTGGAGCTAGCTTTCGACAGATTCAAGAACGGAACGAAAATCGATATACCAGAACAATCAATCTCGATAGGAAGACTCAGCACGTAACCTTTGCCTAGAAAACGAATGCAACGTACTTGAGCTGACCGGTTGACGTGGATGAATAGGGTCGGGCTACCTCTAGTGCAGGATTATATACACAATTGTCGAAAACTATTAAAGTCGTCCACGACGCGACTTGTGACGGAGATGGTTCAACTAAAGGTGATAATTGCTAGAAGCGTCTAGGAAGAGACTCCCTCAGTCCTGGTAAGTCCCGAGAGAGCCCTTCCGAAACGGCACTATACAATCGTAGTCTACTGGTATTTAGCCGCTTCTCAGTTTTCGTCTAGTCCATCTAGGGGGTGAAGGCGATAATGGCACTAAAGTACTCAGCCTATTCCGCCGTCATACGTGCCCTATTCTCGCTGCAAGCATTCGGCAGACTCCACAAGAAGACTACCAAGCAAGTGGCAGACGAAGGCCGCTTGCTCCAAGACACTGCAAGAGAGGCTCTAAAAGACCTGGAACAAACAGGGCTAGTCGGGAGGTCTCCACGCACCCCTAGCAGACGGGTATTCTTGGGAAGGAAAGTGACAGGAAAGATGACTACGCGCTACAGACACGGTCAGTACCTAGCTGACGCCACAAGCGTCCAGCATCTAGCGCAATCGAACACCAACGCAAAGGCAGGACTCGGAGGAATCAGTCTGTACCAATTAGACATGAGGAACAAGACTAACAGGAGCTTATTCAATGCGGTCGTAAGAGCACTTGAGCAAGCAGGCCACAAGGGGCTCCCCACATACGACATTGTGGCTGGCAGTTTCTATTGGTGGCTCACTACTGCGTCACGCACAGTAGCTCATGCGGTGACACGGCGGTTCAAAGACAAGCGAAAGCCACCGTGATATAATGGCACGTTGTGCGAAACAACAATGAACTCCCAACGGTGGGCTCGTGCAGCCCACCCTTTCTTGTATGCTTCCTCGTTCTTGTGGTGATATGTTCCACCGGCTTCACTAGTTCTTTGGGGTAGGCTGGTGCGGGCACCGTAATTTGAACTGCACGTTTCGCATGTGAGGTTTAGAACCCCGATTGGTATGGAAAGATACGTGGTTTTGAACCCTGTTAGGTATGGAAACCTCCCCGCCCACATTCACAGCAAGTTCGAGACCCTAGTCCGAGCTAGAGAAATGTTCAACGGGAATGTTGCTGTCATCGAAATAGCAGAAGGACTGAGGCGGAGAAAAGTTCTCCAATTGTGTCCATGGGTCGATTGCCTCGTCGAGTACTCGTACTTCGTCGATCTTTATGGCAAAACCTTTGCTGCAACCTTGGAAGTACCCGAAGAAATCGTCAGGATCC